>Ga0137403_10008566_pt1 | contig 11441 bp, 9 predicted proteins | sample CZOMad2_1_16fung_FD_122057 | JGI IMG/M metagenome (GOLD analysis project Ga0137403, IMG submission 122057) | Vadose zone soil fungal communities from Angelo Coast Range Reserve, California, USA - CZOMad2_1_16fungal (Hybrid Assembly) | ecosystem: Environmental > Terrestrial > Soil > Vadose zone...
CAGATCGATGTTGCGCAATACCGGCTCGCTGTTCGCATGATAACGAAAAGTCAGTTGGCGGAATTCTATGCGGCCGGTAATCGGCGGTTGCTCTCTCACCGTAGGCGCATCCGCAATTGCGGGGTTCACCGACATGATGGTCAGCATCCGTTTCCAACTGGCGGTGCCGCGCTGATAGAGATTGACGACATAGCCCAATGCAATCAGTGGCCAGATCAACTGTCCAAGGTAGAGCATGAATTCGGTAAATTGCCCAGCCGTCATGCGACCGGTAGCAGCCAGATTTCCACCGTAAAAGATGATCAGCGCATATCCCAACCCAATCAGACACTGCAGCAACGGCCTCATTACAGCAGAGATTCGTACCAGCCCGAGGTTTCTGTCGGCATAAGCCACATTTAGCGACTTAAACGATTCAATCTCTGGCCCTTCCTGTGCATAGGCCCTTACGACCCCTACGCCAGTGAAGTTCTCTTGTGCGCGAGCAGTGATCTGCGCGAAATAATCCTGGATCTTTTCAAATCGAACATGCACCTGCTGCCCAAAGTACTTCACGGTTAGTGATACCAATGGCATCGTAATGAACAGCAAGAGCGTCAGCTTGACACTGATTCGCAGCATTAGTGGCAACACCAGGACGACTACAAACACCGTTTGCAGCGTATACATGATCATCGGGCCTGCAAGTTGCCGAACTGCGGCCAGGTCGTTCGTTGCGCGGGCCATCAAATCACCCGTGCGGTGCTCGTGAAAGAATGATAGCGGCTGATCGACGAGGTTATCGTAGAAATCGCGCCGCAGGTCATATTCCACATGACGCGACATGTTGATTAGAATTCGCCGTTGCAGAAACAGAAAAATGCCGCTGATAATGCTCGCGGCCATCACCTTGATTCCTGCGTTTACAATTTTTGCCGTGGTAATACCGGCGCTAAGGCTATCGATTGCATTTCCGACGAACAACGGAAGCAGCAACTTTGCAACGACAGAGGCGAAGATGCAAAGGATACCTACAACGAGGGCCGTCTTATACGGCGCAAAATAACGGCCAAATTTCTTCAGATCATCCATACAAAAAAGGGGCCTGCCGGGTCCCCAATACCATCAAGCTTTACCTTAATATGCTTGATTTTGGTCCGGGATGCCAGAGCGCAGCGCCGATTTCAACTGGTGCCACATAAAGCTCGCAATTGTAGGTTGAAATCAGGTCCCGCAGACTAGAGAGTTGCAAAAAATGTCGGATTATTTCGCAAAAAATACGAACGGACAGCTGATCAACCTGGGTCATTTTTCAGTCTAAAGAACGCAGTCATTCCGGTTGCAATGATCTCCGACGACTGATGCTCAACCTCGACCGAGATTACGATAACACTGCGGCCCTCACGCAAAATCGATGCTTTTGCTTCCACTTTTCCGACTCTAAGTGGACGCAGATAGTGCACGGTCAAATCTATCGTGGTCGATGCCTCTCCGGCACCCAGGACGGTCGCCACCGCCATGGCTGCGGCCGTATCGATCAACGAAGCAATTACGCCACCGTGGACGACTCCGTGATTCTGTTTGAACTCCTCACGAACCTCAAGCGAGAGTATCGCCTCCCCACGCCGAATCCTGGAAATCGAAATTCCAAGTACGCTTGCAAATGGGACTGCGTCCAGCAATCCGATTGCCATTTCATGCAGTCTCTGGTCATCCTCGAACTCGCTCATGAAAGATAGCTGTCCGATCCGTCCAGTGGTTCAACTATAACCGCGGTTCCATACGCAAGAACTTCGGTCACACCGCTCGAAATCTCGGTGGCGTCATACCGTGCGCAAATCACCGCGTTTGCGTTTAATTCAGTTGCGTGCTGAATCATGATTTCAAAGGCCTCGGAACGCGCCTGTTCGCATAAACTACTCCATGCGGTGATATTTCCGCCAAGCAGGGTTTGTAACGCGGCGCCGAAGTTCGCGATAACATTTCGTGAACGTACGACTATGCCGCGCACGATTCCCAGATTTCGCATTACCTTAAATCCCGGTAGTTCGAGCGCTGTGGTAACCATGTGATGAGCCACCGAATACTTGGGAGCACTTACCTGATACGGCGAGCGCCTTGCCACTGGATCATTGTTCAAGAGTTTTTCCTCCGTTTAATTGACCGGATCCAAGGTCGCGGCGAAAGTCATTCCAGCGTCTCGAAACCCGGCATATTGCGAGCGGCAGCGCGTTTTCTCGGCTGAATTCTGCCTCCCGGCTTCTTACTGCTTCGTGTGCTCTTTACCTGACTTAAACTCAGTCATCAGAAAACAGTTTTGGGTGTTCAAATCTTTCCTCAGGCTCATCAATCTCCCATCGAAATCGAGCAAGGTCGCACTTTCCTTTAGCATTAAATTCGACACCTTCAGCCTCCAGCAATCTCTGCTGCTTATCCGGTGGGATAACAACCCTTCCTGTCGAACACGCGCCCTGTGCATTGATCACTCTTTGCCACGGAACATCATCCTCACTGGCTCCGAACATTACATAGCCGACAGTCCTCGGCGTGTAGCCCTCCCCCAGGAGATTCGCAATCTGTCCATAGGTCATAACCCGCCCCCTCGGAATATCGCGCACAATCTCGTAAACCCGCTCGCGATAGCCGGCAGAGTTGATATCAGGTTCATTCTTATCGACGGTTTTCAAAGCAGCCATAATCCTCTTCAACCTAAGCTCGACAAATATAACGAGAAATCAGACTCGCAGGTTTCAGAAGGAAAACCCTAAGTTTTGTCCAAAGTGCGTAGCACTGCCCTTGCCGGCGCCCCATCGCCAGTTCCTTCAGCTATCTTCAGAGGTAAGCAAATGAATTCATACTCTCCTGGGGTCACATTTCGCAGGTCCAGCCCTTCGACAATCACAACGCCATTCGCCAGCAAAGTAGTATGCGTCTCATAGCTGCCTGAATGATACCTTTCAACTGACAGGTAATCGATCCCGACCAGTTTCACCTCTCGATCCACCAGTGCCTTTGCGGTTTCGGGCTCAAGATAAACAAAGTCTGTTCGAAAGCCTGAGCCGGCGACTGCCCAGAACAATGAATTCGTGGTCTTGAACAAAACACGCTCGATCCCTTCAGTCCACGATTCCGTAAAATGTTGAACGGTTATCGACTGCGCTCCTTCCGGAACCTCGACAACCAATGCGTGGCCGATCAGTGAGCCAAGCGGCATCGATTCAACCCGCGAACCACCTGCAATAAAGTGGGCGGGGGCGTCGACATGCGTGGCCGTATGCGCCCCAAAATGCAACATTGTTACATTCGCAGCATCGCCACGTTCAATCGCCGCCCACTGCTGAATCTCAATCCCCGGGTCTCCCGGGAATATCGGCGTTGCCTTCGATATCGGAACTGTTACGTCGATGATTTCCATAAATTTACGATTTACAAGATGTTGGTGTGTGTGACCTTTTCTACCAATTCGGAGACAAATGATGTTCAGCCATTGGGCAGACCTCTGGAAATATAAGCGCTAAATCTACGACAAAGCAAAATATTAGTCTTTATTCGCTCTCTGACCGATTCTGTACACAGGCGGTATCGATCGATCAAAAGCGGTGGAGAATCAGTGACGAGTCGAAGATTGTCAAGGTCCGGGCATCTCTGATTTTGTTCCTTTGGAAACTGGCCTTTTACCGGGCGTCAACTGCCCCATCCCTTAGCAGACTTTCCAACTTACTCTTTTGTCTCGCCGCCATTATTGCGATAGTCTGTTTAAAGTTCTATCGGAATATAACCGGGAGCGAGAATAAAGATTTCGCAAAGTGCAATGGACCATGCCAAACTGCCGCGAATTGCGGCGTCCAGTTATCTCAACACGGCTCCTTTGATTTGGAGCTTCATCGAAGGCGCACAGTCAGGAAACGTCCACCTTTTCACTCACGAGGCGCCGGCCCGGTGTGCGGTCATGTTGTCACAAAGCGACGTTGACGCGGCTTTGGTTCCAGTTATTGAATATCAGCGTATGGACGGGGTGCAGTTGGTTCCGAGTGTGTGTGTCGGCTCGCGCCGGCGTGTGAAGAGCGTCCTGATGGTGACGCGCCTGGCAGATTTACGCGAGGTTCGGTCCGTTGCGCTCGATACCTCGTCCCGGACCTCGGCGGCGCTGGTCGAGATTATCTTCAAGGAGTTCATTGGTATCAGTCCGGTCCTCCAGCCTGCACATGCAAACCTCCGGGACATGCTGGCCGGTGCAGATGCTGCATTGATCATCGGCGATCCCGCCATGACATTCCCACGTGACGGACTACATGTTCACGACATGGCCGCACTTTGGCGCGAATATACAGGTCTTGGCTTTGTATTTGCTATGTGGATGATCCGAGAGAGCGCATTGGAGATTCTAAAGCAAGTGGATTTCGCTGCGGCTCGTGACGAGGGCCTTGCGAATGCTGCGAAAATTGCCGATCGTTATGAAAAGGATCTTGGACTGCATTACGAAGAGCTGTACGCGTACCTGACCGAAAACATCTCGTTCTCGCTGAACGAAGAGATGAAGATGGGGCTTGAGCGGTATTATTTCCTTGCGAAAAAACATGGTCTTATCTCAGAGGTTCGACCGTTGAAGTTTTGCCCCAGCACTGCTTTTGTGGATAATAACGCAGATGCTGGAACTCGCATGGCTTAATTATTATGACTGATATTCAACCTATCCTGGACAAAGCTCTCGCTGGCGAACGCCTTACCAGCGACGATTGCACCGCGCTGTTGGAATCCGACGATTTTGTGCGAATCGGGCTGGCAGCGGACGAGATTCGGAAGCGGTGGCACCCGTCGGGTATCGTCACCTATATCATCGACCGCAACATCAACTACACCAATGTGTGTAAAGTGGTATGCACGTTCTGCGCGTTCTATAGGCGCCCCGGTCACAGCGAGACTTACGTAAGATCGCTCGACGAGATCCGTGCCAAAATTGACGAGACCATCGCGCTCGGGGGCACCGGCGTGTTGATGCAAGGTGGGCTGCATCCCGATTTCGGCATCGAATGGTACGAAGATCTACTCAGAACCCTGCACGCCGAATATCCCGGGTTTCAGCTCCACTGTTTTTCTCCGCCGGAAATTCATAATATCCACCTGATCTCAGACCTCGATTACGAAACGATCCTGGGCCGGCTCAAGGCGGCGGGTCTGAACAGTCTGCCGGGTGGAGGTGGGGAAATCCTCGATGACGAGGTGCGTAAACGCGTTTCCACCAAATGCACTACTGATGAATGGTTGGGAGTCATGCGGGCCGTTCACAAGGTGGGACTTCGGTCAACAGCGACGATGATGTTTGGGATCGGCGATAACGTCGGACACCGTGTTCGACACCTCCAGCGCGTTCGTGATCTTCAGGATGAAACGGGCGGCTTTACCGCGTTTATTCCGTGGACCTTCCAGCGCGAGAACACCGCACTTGGAAAGCGTATCAAGGAGGAGCCGACAGGGATTGACTATCTGAAAATGCTATCCGTTTCGCGCTTGTTTCTCGACAATATCGAGCACTTCCAGTCGTCCTGGTTGACTCAGGGGTTAAAACTCGGCCAGGCTGCGCTTCGATTCGGCGCCGATGACATGGGCTCGGTTATGATCGAAGAAAACGTGGTATCTGCCGCTGGCGCACATAATGTTGCCGATGAAAAAGAGCTCCGTTACCAGATTCGCGAAGCCGGCTTTATACCCCAACAGCGCGACATCCTCTATCGCCATATTAACCGGCAAGAGTCACTGGCCGCCGACGGCAGGGAATCGCTTCCGCTAAAGGAATTGACTGTTTTGTTTGCTGACTAAATCGTAACTGATGAGATTGACACACTTTACTCAGACACGTGATCTCTCGAGATTGCCACGCGCTGACCTGCAATCAATATCGACTGGGGTTTTATCTTCGACTTTACGGCGTACTTGTGCGGCTAATCTTTTTCCCGGTGTTCGGGTCTCCTGCGGTGTTATTTAGATAGGCTACCCGTTTCGAATTTCAACCTGCTTGCCTGGAGCCGTTCGCCAGAGTGTCCAAAGCCTCTCCGGTGACACGAAAAGTTCTCCACTCATCCATTAGCTTTGCATTCAGGCTCTTGTAAAAATTGATGGCAGGTTCGTTCCAGTCGAGCACGGCCCACTCAAGCCTTCCACAATTGCGCTCCTTAGCAATTCTGGCGAGCTGAACCAGAAGTGCTTTGCCAATGCCATGACCGCGCCGGTCGGGACTGACAAACAGGTCCTCAAGGTAGAGACCCTTTTGGCCGAGGAAAGTCGAGTAGTTGTGAAAGTACAACGCAAAGCCGGCTGGTTCATCACCTTCAAAGGCAATTATTACCTCGGCTGCCGGATTCTTTCCGAATAGCGAATCTCGAAGAAGTTCTTCAGTCGCAAGAACCTCGTGTGACAGTCGTTCATAATCGGCCAGGCCTTTTATAAACGACAGAATGATCTTGATATCGCGCTCGGTCGCGGGTCTGATCTTCAGCTCATTGGATTCCAGGGATCTCATGTTTTTCATCGAAGGTTTGGTTTACGGCTCGCCAAACTGACCACATTATTTGCCGCAGACTGTGGAAACATTGCTCGCACGAAGTTGTTGAATCTCTCTGGATGTTCTTCGTGCGGAAGCATCCGAGATGCCTCAAATACTTCAAGCTTGGTGCGTGGGTTCAAATGCAGTAACTGCGCAGCGTTTGCAATCGGATTGGTCTGGTCTTCCAATCCCCACACCAGATGAATCTGCTGCCGAAGTGTCGCAAAGGGTTCGCGAATGTCCGTGTTAAGGAACCCGGATAAGAATGCCGCGATCGCGTGCTGCGCCCCGGGCAAATGACTCGCTGCGTAGTGTTGAGCAACAAATCTGTCGGTCACGCGTCGCTTGTCAAAGAACAATTGATTGGTCGCGAATTCCCTGATGCTGCGTTCACTTGCGACAACATTGTAAAAGGACGTGCCCAGTACCGGTGATTGAAGCAACCCATAGAATGCAGCACCTGCCATCCCCGGGCGCGCGCTCAAATTACCTGCGCCCGTTGGCGAGATCAGAGTTAGTGATTCAATAAACTCAGGCCGATCGCTTGCCGCTCGAACAGCGTACGCAGCTCCCAGTGACGACGCGATTATCTTCACGGGACGACCAGCGACCTGAACGATAAAGTCCAGGATTAGTTCGGTATATAGTACGGCAGAATAGGGGGCCGTTGCAGGCTTTTCCGACAAGCCAAATCCAAGCAGGTCGATTGCGTAAACCTGAAAATCCTTCGAAAGCGCATCAAAATTCTTACGCCAGGTGAATGACGAGGTACCCGCACCGATCCCGTGAATAAGCAGGATTGGGTTCGTCGATTCGCGCGGACCTGCGACTTTATAAAAGACTTTTCCATGCCGCCACAGAAACGTCTTTGGTTCGCCACCAAACACAGTTTCGTCAGGATCTTTTGCACCTCGACTGATTTTGGCATTCAACGCCGCAAGTGCAGCCATGCCTGCACCTCCGGCGATCATCGTTTTCCACAGCTTTCCGACCTTGCCCACTTTGAACAAACCTCTTCCTGCAACCCTCGACCATCTTGACTGCTTTGACTGTAGTTACTACGAATTTCTCTCAACCGATTATTAAAATTTACTATAGCATGCGTTCGATTGCAGATGCATCAAGCTGAAAAAGCAAAAGGCAGCCCGGTCAGATGACCGGGCTGCCTTTTTAAGCCAGTCTTAGTTCTTTAGATGAACGCGAAGTCGAACTGCTCCTGGTGGACATGCCCATCACTTGTCAGGTCGACTGGCCCAAGATAATCTTCAATCTCGGCCAATACGTCCTTCTCAGTGCTTCGCAATGCTTTCCCAACTTCAGGGTTCACACGCAGGGTCGTCTGCTTGATACCATCCTGCTCGAAACTTCGGCCAAGGCGTCTCGCTTCTTCAAGAATTTCGTAACAGATAGTTTGCGGCGATTTCACCAGTCCTGCTCCGACGCAATAAGGACATGGCGAGCACATGGTGCGTTCCAGTGATTGCTTGACGCGCTTTCGCGTCATGATCACCAGCCCGAAATCATTGAACGAAAGTACCTTCGTCGGCGACTTGTCATGTTGCAGCGCTTCCTGCAGTGCCTGCATCACGCGGTTGCGATTTCGACGATCCTCCATATCGATCAGATCCAGCACGATGATTCCACCAAGATCACGGAGTCGAATCTGACGCACAATCTCTTCGACAGCTTCCATGTTTGTACGCGTAATTGTGTCTTCCAGTCGCGTACCACCTCGGCCGACGAACTTTCCAGTATTGACGTCAATCGCTACCAGTGCTTCAGTTTGGTTAATCACCAGGTAACCACCTGATCTCAGCCAAACTCTCGGCTTTATTGCCTTGTCGATCTCTGCCTGCACACCATAAGTTTCCAGCATCGGCTCGGCTCTGGTGTGTAACTTCACGCGCTTCACCATTCGCGGTTGAATGCGATTTATGAACTCAACGATCCGCGTATACTCTTCTTCCGAATCGACCCGAATCGCGGAAAAGTCATCTGACAATTGATCGCGAAGCAGGCGCTGAACCAAATCCAAATCCTGGTGAACCACGGTGGCCGGCTTTGTTTTTTCAGCGTTACGCCTGATTTCCAGCCATGTGCGGACAAGATATCTTGCATCGTCTCGCAGATCTTCTTCACTGATGCCAACGCCTGCAGTTCGGACGATGAAACCGCCGGATGGCACGTCTTCCTCAGTGCGGATTGCTTGTATTAGTCGCCTAAGCCGTTGCCGTTCAGAGTCCGATTCAATCTTACGCGAGACACCAACATGCTCGACTGTCGGCATGTAGACCAGAAATCGCCCAGGCAACGCGATATGCGACGTAATACGCGCGCCCTTCTTTGCGATCGGCTCCTTGGCGATCTGGACCAGTATTTCTTGTCCTTCGCGCAGCAAATCGGTGATGGTTGGCTGCTGCCTGTCGCGTCGTTGCCCGCCGCCACCACCACCTCCGCCGCCGCGATGAGGTCTCGGATCTACATTTTGCTGACGGTCTCTAACCGCAGGAACCTGCGGAGCCGCTGCAACGACGGGCGGTGCAACCACCGCTTCCGTCTTCTCCAAAATCGCCGGGCCATCTTCGTCCTTCCCATTTGGACGGTCACGGTCGCCTTCACCGCTCTGTCCATCGGGTTTGCCCGGTCGCCGGCGCCTGCGTCCTCCACGGCGAGTAGCGAACTCAGCTCGCTCCCGCCCAGCGGTGACGCTGGCCTCGGCATCAGCATAGCTTTCCTCGGAGGTCGGCGTTTCCGCCTCGCCGACTTCTGCTTGCCCTGCCTCGTCCGGACCCACTTCGCTGACACTTGCGGTGTTTTCAGTTCCCGCTGTTCGACGAGATTTCGATTTACTTGCTGCTGCCTTTTTCGGCGCGCTCTTGCGCACACTCTGCTTTGCCGGCTTACCGGCCTTGGCCGGCTTGTTTGCGGCTCCTCCACCAGCCTCAACAATTTCCGGTGCCTCGGGCTCAGCTCCGATATCCTCGGCAACAATTGTTTCTTCAGTTTTCTTGTTCCGTCGGGCTCCCCGTCCCCGTTTTGTCGGCGCTTCAGTTACGACGGGCACTAACTCAGCCTTTTCTGCCGGCTCATCGTCGCTTACTCGTTCAAAGCTGCGCGCTCCGGGAGTATTCTCGAAAACCTCATCAATAAATGACTCAACGTGCGCTGCTACCGCCTCCTGAGCCCGTGCTGTAGCTGCGACTTCGTTTGCTTCATCGCTGTCGTCAATGCGCTGGAAAGAATCGTTTGTTGAAATTTCAGCCTGCAGGATCGATCCAACCTCCACTGTCGGAACACCCTCCATGTCAAACTCGACGGCGTGAATCTGATCGAAGATCTTCTCCTGGACCCTGGCATCCTTAAACATCGCGCCATCTTCCGCTGCAATTTCATCCTCATCCACAACTCGTTCGAACGAATCCCGCCCAAGCGAAAACGGTGTGTTGATTTTCTCCGCTTCCTGCGCCCGCTCTTCCTCTTTGACAGCTAGAGGCTGAACAGACTGGGGCTCATCCGGGCCCTTGCCACGCCGTCTACCCCTGCGGCTTCTGCGCCGGCCACCGGATTCTCCTTCGCGCGTCGCCTCGCCTGCCGATACAGAGGAAACTGCCGGAGTAACCACAACGACCTCTTCAACTTCAAACTCGGCTGGTTCTTCCTGCTCTTCGTCGTCTGCGAGTTCGGCAACCGAAACGCTTTCCACATCAAGCAGGGGCTCCGCTCGTTCCTGTGTATTCTCGATTTTTTGTTCCCGCTCAACCCGTGCCGCTTCGATATGCTCTTTGGCCGCAAGCTGGGCAGCAGCGGAATCGTCTTTCTTTGACTTGTCCATCACGATACGTTCGTACTCTTCTTCTTCGTCGAAAAAGTCCGACACATAAAGAAACGCATCGCGCTCCAAACCAATGTCGACAAACGCCGATTGCATACCAGGGAGGACTCGCATCACCCGGCCCTTGTATATGTTGCCGACAATGCCTTGATTATCTTCGCCTCGCTCGATGTAAAACTCAGTTACTCGTTCGTTCTCGATAATCGCAATCTTCTTTTCGCGCCCATTGACGCTAACTATTAACTCTTTTGCCATTTTCTCGAAATGATCCTTTTTGATAACTAGCAGCCGGACCAAAAACTGGCTATGCTGATTCGAGTATCGCGGCCCGCTTGGGGCGAAAAGCTCGAATATCCGATGCTTTCGGTCAGCGCTGCTGTCAATCGAAATATTTGTAGGGAAAAACGACGTAGATCAATCTGGCCGTGAGCAAGCCAAGCGCTTCTTGCGGTCGTCTTTATGTCGTTTTTCGAAAGGTAGGTCGTTTCAAAACACTGGTATGGCATCTTTGCCTTCATACCGGACCGTATCGAATCCTCATTTTCATGAAGCGAAACACAATTCCGGAAACATGAAGGCGCGTATGCCGCCTGATGTCCTAAAACCTCATACGTATATTGAATCAACGGGAATTCCCAGTTCTCGCCGTTCGGAGGGAGTCGGAAAGTACCTTGTCGAACTGGGGAGCACATGACCTGTGGGTCACAAGCTCGGGAACCCGATCGCTAAGATAACCAATCTGATCCGACCAAATTTGGATTAAAGTTCCTCGTGCAGTTACGCCGGGGGACTTTGCTCATCCTTGACGAGCTCAAATCAATACCCATGATCGCTTGTCGAAGCGATCCTAAACTCTTGCCCGGCTAATTACCAAATACGGCCGACTCCAACTTTCGTACTTTTGAAAAGGACGTTCGCGCTCAACGATCACGCGATAAGAGGTGAATCGCCTGTGACGGGCACTGGAAGTATAACCGACTTGGGGGCCAAATGCGAAGTCGTTAGGAGCACGTGGTCAATTTACAAAACGCCGCAACTGGACACTAATCGCGAATCCGATTGCGATAAACGTCGACAAAATGGCGGACA
>Ga0137403_10008567_pt1 | contig 11440 bp, 10 predicted proteins | sample CZOMad2_1_16fung_FD_122057 | JGI IMG/M metagenome (GOLD analysis project Ga0137403, IMG submission 122057) | Vadose zone soil fungal communities from Angelo Coast Range Reserve, California, USA - CZOMad2_1_16fungal (Hybrid Assembly) | ecosystem: Environmental > Terrestrial > Soil > Vadose zone...
TGGCGCTGGCTGCCGCGCGACCTCGGCAAAGCCTATGTGATGGTCAACATTCCCGACTATCAGTTGCGGGTGGTGAAGGACGGCCACCTGCACTGGTCGACCCGCATCGTGGTTGGCAAGCCGAACCTGCAGACGCCGCTGCTCAGCGCGCAGATGAAGTACATCACGGTCAATCCGACCTGGAACGTGCCGCCGTCGATCATCAACAACGAGTATCTGCCGGCGCTGGCGCAGGATCCGACCGTGCTCGACCGCATGGGCCTCAAGCTCGTCAACAACAGCGACGGCACCGTTCACATCTACCAGCCGCCGGGCGACGGCAATGCGCTCGGACGGGTGCGCTTCAACTTCCCCAACCGGTTCCTGGTCTATCAGCACGACACGCCCGACAAGCACCTGTTCGCGCACGACACGCGCGCCTACAGCCATGGCTGCATGCGGGTGCAGGACCCGCCCAAATACGCCGAGGTGCTGCTGAACCTGGTGCGCCCGACCGAGAACTGGACCGCCGAGCGCATCAAGAAGATGTTTGGCAACGCCGAGGTCGACATCCAGTTTCCGACCTTCATCCCGGTCAACCTGACCTATCAGACCGCGTTCGTGGATGACGACGGCAAGCTGCAGATCCGCCGTGACATCTACGGCTACGACGGCCGCATGCAGTCGGCGATCAAGAACGAGCGCGGCATGGTCGAGATGGCGCAAGAGCGGCCGAAGGACAGCGGCAGCTCCTCCGCGTCGAACAAGCGCCCACGGACCGCGGACCTGCCGCCGCGTCAGGCCGCCGGTGGCTTCTTTGAACAGCTGTTCGGCACGCGCACCAGCCAGCAGCAGGTCCGACCGCCGAGCCGAGTGCGTTAAATCCTTGTCCACAGGAAGGGTGGTGCCCGTTAACCACCCTTCCAGGCGTGGCCACTTTTTGCCACAGTCCCCCGGTAGCCATGAGGTATCGGGGGGACGGGGCCGCGCTAACTGCGCATTAACCGATCCCTAATTAAGACTGTGTTCATGTTTGCCGCGGTGGGGACATCCGAGGCGGACAGCGATGTTGGCGACGGCTGAGAGGCCGTTGCGACTGGCGTTGAACACATCTTTTGACGCGGGATCGCAAGTGCCGTTGAAAACTGCGCGCAGATCAAATGGCCATCATCGCTCTCTGCGCGTCAGCGGTTGCGCCAGTCTTGCCGCCTTGTTGATCCTCCTCGGCTCGCAAAGTCTGCAGAACGCGACCGCCAACGGCGATACCCGCTCGCTCACGCTGCGCCACACCCACACCAACGAAAAGGTGACCATCACCTACAAGGTGAATGGGCGCTACGACGACGAGGCTCTCAAAAAGCTCAATCACGTCCTGCGCGATTGGCGGGAGGACCAGGCGACCAGCATGGATCCGCACCTGCTCGATCTGATCTGGGACGTCTATCGCGAGGTCGAGGCGACCGAGCCGATCGCGATCGTCTGCGGTTATCGCTCGCCCGGCACCAACGCCATGCTGCGGCGCCGCTCGAGCGGCGTGGCCAAGTTCAGCCAGCACATGCTGGGCAAGGCCATGGACTTCTACATTCCGGGCGTGTCGCTGGAGAAGCTGCGCGAAGCGGGCCTGCGCGCCTCGCGCGGCGGCGTGGGCTTCTATCCGTCCTCGAATTTCGTCCATCTCGACACCGGCAGCGTGCGGCATTGGCCGCGGATGCCGGAAGTCGAGCTCGCCAAGGTGATGGCGAAGGGGCCGATCACCGCGGTCGCCTCGCGCAAGACCGACACCAAGGTGGCCTCCGCGCGCTTCCCCAATCCCTTTGCCAAGCTGTTCGGCGGCGGCGAGGAAGAGGAGGACGCCGAGACCCTGGCGGCCACCGCACCGGCGGCTCGCACCGCCGAGGCCAAGAAGCCGGCTGCCAAGGCCAGCGAAAAGAGCAGCGACAAGGGCAGCGACAAGAGCGGCAGCAAGTCGGCCGAGCGACCCGCCGCCGTTGCGGCAGTGCCCGCCCAGACCGCCCAAATCACCCCCGCCCAAGTCACCCGCCCCGCCCAGCAGCCTGCGGGCGGCTTTGACCTCGCCTCTGCGTCCTCGCGGCCGGTCGAGCTGCGGCCGGCCCGGGCCACCGGTCTGGTCAATGGCGGCGACACCTCGGCCAATGCCGTGATCAGCGAGCGCGGCTTCTGGCAGACCTCGCCTGATAACAGCGCGCAGATGAGCGCGGCGGCCAAATCAGCGGCTGCCCGCGTCGCGAGCGCCGATCCGACCGGCAGTACGCCCTGGCCAGCGCCGGATCGCGCTGCAACGCCTAGCGCGCTCGCCTATGCGCCTGCGGGACATCCGGCATCCCCGTCGCGTCCCACCACCGCCAGTGCGCCGACCGCCAGTGCGCCATCGGCGGCGCGGACAGCCCAGGCTGCTCCGACGTCCCAGCGCGACACCACGGTCGCCGTCAAGCGCGGTGCAGAGCCCCAGGCGGCTACGCCTCCGGCCCCCACCTCGGCAACCCCGCAGTCGCTCGCGGCCGCGCTGGCCCAGGCGAAGGCGGGTCAGCAGTTCAACGATCCGTGGATGCGCGCCATGATCGTGGCGCCGAGCGCGGGTGCGTTCATGAGCACGTCGCTCCTCGGCACCACCGACTTCCGCACGCTCAGCACCTATCTGCAGAAGCCGTCGTCGTCGGTGATGATGACCTTTGCAAAAAATGATCCGCATCTCGGCATGTCGACGCAGCGATTCGCCGGAACCGCGGTCGTATTCGTCTCGACCGTGACGTTCAGCCGCCGCACCGCCTCGCTGCGCTGACCCGCGGCGACGAGCCCCAACCAGCGATCTGAAGAACAGACCCGCGCAAGCGGTTTTTTTGGCGTGGACGTGGCGCGACAGCGAGATGATCTGAGTTTGAATCGCCTCTTAATTCCGTTCGTCCCCGCAGAAGCGGGGACCCAGTTCCTTGGCCAAGTTTTCAGCCCTGGATTCCCGCTTCCGAGGCTGTGAATCTTTCAATCTCGGCGATTTGGCACGAGCTCAACGCGCCCCGGCCTCATGGTGAGGAGGCGCGCGCAGCGCGCCATCTCGAACCATGGCGGCAGGTTCGGACTCGCGGCCATCCTTCGAGACGCCCTCGCTTCGCTCGGGCTCCTCAGGATGAGGTCGGAGTAGTGAAAGATTCACGGGCCCTTCCGCGAGAATGAGCGGAGATTGGTTCAATGACGGTGCAAGCCCGCGCGCTCAATTCAGCATGCCGAGCGCATGCATATAGGTCTCGATCAGCGCCTCTTGCTCCTTGCGCTCGTTGAGGTCCTGCTTGCGCATGCGCACGATCGCACGCAGCGCCTTCACGTCGAACCCCGTCCCTTTGGCCTCGGCATAGACGTCACGGATATCGTCGCCGAGCGCCTTCTTCTCTTCCTCCAGCCGCTCGATCCGCTCGATGAAGGCCTTGAGCTGATCCCGCCCGAAGCTGACGGTCGCCTTCTCTTCATCCCGGCTGCCGTTAACAGCGGTCTCAGACGTCCCAGCGGTGGCCATCGTTCACTCCTTCCGTTCACGCAACATCGCGTTCCGGCAAGAAGGATCGGGAGTCGGGCGTCAGGGTCAAGCGCAGGCCGCCGTCATCCACAACGGTAGGCCGTGGCCGTGGACAATCAGTGTTTCGGCCTTGCTTTTTCGAAAGTGGCGAGCTTTTCCGCGCCGGCCTCTTTCTGGTGCTTCGCCTTCCAGTCCTCGAACGGCATGCCGTAGATGGCTTCCCGGCTCTGGTCCTTGGTCATCGGCACGCCCTTGGCGTCGGCGGCCTCCTTCATCCAGTTGGAGAGGCAGTTCCGACAGAAGCCGGCGAGGTTCATCATGTCGATGTTCTGCACGTCGGTGCGCGTGCGCAAATGCTCGAGAAGCCGCCGGAAGGCGGCCGCCTCAAGCTCGGTGCGGGTCTTGTCGTCCATGGCCAGTTCTCCGCAATATCTCTCGGCAGTGGGTCGGCCCTCAAGATAGTCGCGCGACGACCCGCATGCCAGTCGTGCCGCATGCCAGTCATGAACAAGCCCGCCGCGCACAGCACGGCGGGCTCGCTTGTTGCAGTCGCTCCTTACGCCAGCGCCGTCTTCACGCGCGCGGAGGACATCGGCAAGTGGCGCAGCCGCTTGCCGGTGAGCTGGAACACTGCATTGCCGATCGCAGGCGCCACGCACGGCAGCCCGATCTCGCCCATCCCGGTCGGCGGGTTGCTGGTCGTGATGATGCGGGCATGAATTTGCGGCACATCGCTCATCCGCAACACATGATAGTCGCCGAAGTTCGACTGCTGCACGGCGCCGTCCTTGATGGTCAGCTCCTCCGACAGCGCGCCGCTCAGTCCGTAGATCACTGCGCTTTCGATCTGGGCGAGCGCATTCTCTGGATGGATGACGAGACCGGGATCGGCCGCGATCCAATAGTTGTGCACCTTGATCTTGCCGGTCGCGCGATCGATGGAAATCTCCGCGATGCCGGCGGTCAGCGTGTCGTGATAGTCGGCAAACGCCAGCCCGAGAGCACGGCCCGGCCGCTTGCGCTTCCAGTCCGCCATCTCGGCCACCGCCTTGATCACCGCGCTGGCGCGCGGATGATTCTTGGTGAGCTCGAGCCGCATCGCGAGGGGATCGACGCCGCGCGCCGCCGCGATCTCGTCAACGAACGATTCGCTGACGAACTTGTTGTAGCCGGCCCCAATGCCACGCCAGGCATGCACGCGCATGCCGCGCTGCTCGCGCACACCTTCGGCCCGGATGTTGGGGATGGTGTAGAACTCCTGCTCCATGCCGCGCCAGCCGATGAGGTCCTTCCCGCCGGTGGCCTGGAAGCGCGGCGGCGCCGCCACCGAGTCAACGTTCTCGGCCACGATCCGGTGATGCCAGCCGGTCAGATTGCCCTTGTCGTCGAGCCCGGCTTTGAGGACATGATGCGTCATCGGCCGCGGCCGCGCGGCCGCGATGTCATCCTCGCGCGTGAGGATGAGCTTGACCGGCTTCTTGACGATGTTGGCGATCACCGCCGCCTGCACCGGCGCGTCCGGCCAGATGCGCCGGCCGAAGCCGCCGCCGAGCAGCTGCAGATTGATCTTGATCTTGTCAGGCGTGGTCTTGAGCACGCCCGCCACCACCGCTGCCGCGAGCGGCTGCACCTGCGTGCCAACCCAGATCTCCGCCGACTGGCCATCCTCCGAGACCTGGGCGACGGCGTTCATCGGCTCCATCTGGGCGTGATAGGTGTGCTCGGACCAGTAGGTCGCTTCGATCGTCTTGGCGGCGCCGGCGAGCGCCTTGGCGGCATCGCCCACCTTGTACCATTCCTTCGCCTCGACATTGGGATCGGAGCCCTTCTGCGCGTAGTCGGCTTTCGCCTTTTCCGAATCGAATGGCGCGGCCTTTGCTTCCGACGTGTTCCAGGCGACCTTGAGGGCATTGCGCCCTGTGCGCGTCGCCTCGACCGTGTCGCCCACTACCGCTACTCCAAACGGAAGCGGAATCACGCGCGTGACGCCCTTGATCTTCATCACCTCGTCGGTGTTGACGCTCTCGGCCTTGGCGCCGTCCATCGGCGTCTGCAGCACGCTGGCATAGACCATGCCCGGCACCTGCACGTCGATGCCATAGCGAGCAGTGCCGTTGACCTTGGACGGCACATCGACGCGCTTGATGTCCTTGCGGCCAATCAGCTTGAACTGCGACGGCTTCTTGAGATCAGCCTCGGCCATCTTCGGCAGCTCGGCCGGCACCTTCGCGAACTTCGCGACGTCGCCATAGGAGATGCGCCGTCCCGACTTGCGATGGATCACGGTGCTGCGGTCGGTCGTCAGCTCGGCCGCCGGCACCTTCCATTGCTCGGCCACGTTGTCGATCAGCACCTTGCGCGCCTGCGCGCCCGCGAGCCGCAGCGGCATGTAGTAGGCCGGCACTGAGACGCTCGCGAGCGTCACCTGCGCACCCGGAAACATCTTGTGGACGCCGCCATAGAGGCCCGGGTTGTTCGGCGCGAACTCGCATTTGACTTTCGACCAGTCGGCGTCGAGCTCCTCCGCCAGAATGAGCGGCAGCGAGGTCAGCACGCCCTGCCCCATCTCGGAGGTCGGGCAGAGGATGGTGATGGCGTTGTCGGTGCCGACGGTCACCCAGGCGTTGAGCTTCGTGCCCTCGGCGGCAAACGCCTCGGACACCCGACCGAGCACTGCGCCGCCAAGCGTGAAAGAGAAAGTCAGTCCGGCTGCGCCTTTGATGAAGCCGCGGCGGCTGACGGTCGTATCGAGCGAGCCTTGCTTTTCGGTCATGGCTTAGCCCTCCCGCGCGGCGCGCTCGATCGCGCGCACGATGCGTGGATAGGTGCCGCAGCGACAGATGTTGCCGTCCATGTGGGCGACGATCTGCTCGCGCGTCGGCCGCCTGGTCTTCGCCAGAAGCTCCGCCGCCTGCATGATCTGCCCGGACTGGCAGTAGCCGCATTGCGGCACCTGCTCGGCGATCCAGGCCTTCTGCAGCGGATGGCTGCTCGAGGGCGACAGTCCCTCGATGGTGGTGATCTTCTTGCCGCTCACCTGGTCCATCGGCACCTGGCAGGAGCGCACCGCTCTGCCGTCGAGGTGGACCGTGCAGGCGCCACAGAGGCCCGAGCCACAGCCGAATTTGGTGCCCGTCAGCTTCAGGTGCTCGCGCACCACCCAAAGCAGCGGCGTGTCGGGCTCAGCCTCGACGCTGACCGCCTTGCTGTTGATCGTGAATGCAACTGCCGGCATGCGTTGCCTCCTCGTGCTTCGTCCCAATTTGGATTGTGAGTGTGGATTTGTTATTGCCCCGCCGCCTGCTGCAAGATTGCTTGCGGGGTGTCGCCGGCACTTTGGCCGACAGGCGCTGTCAAATAGCCTAGATTAGAATAGATGCGGGTACAACTGCGGCCATCTGTACCAATCTAGCCTAGCGCAGCACCTCGAACGCCCGGTCGCGATTGCGCCCATAACGGTAGATCGCGAAGTCGTCGTCGAAGCTCGCGACTTGCGTGATCCCAAGCCGCTCCATGACAACAAAGCTCGTCCGATCGACGATGGAGAAGGTCTGGTCGGGGAATGCTTCACCGATGGCCCAGGCAGTCTCCAGATCGGCCGCCGTGACAGGTGCAATCGTCACACCTCCGCGACGGATTCCGTCCCAGAAGCGTTCTCCCGCTTGGTGGTGATAGCGGCTGTTCAGCAGCAACCACGTCTCGACCACGACGTGATCTGTCGTAATGTGATCGCTGCTGCCTTTCAAGATCAGCGTGGCTCGTGCATTGTTGCGGTCGCGAGCAACGACCGAGGCAAACCACGCCGACGAGTCGACGAAGATACTCAACGACGACCCTTTGCAGTGCGGGTACGCCGCGGCTTTCGTCCGGTCTTTCTCAAGTAGTTTTGCCAGACCGCCTCACCGATCATCTTATCCTTGTCGCGCGCGATGTCTGTTTGCGGACCTTCATCAACGAGATTAAACACGACCGAGATGTCCGCCTTGGGCTTGCGCTCGCCGAGATCGCCGGCGACCAGCCGACGGATGTACTCGGCAAAAGAAATGCCAAGCTCCGCGGCCTTGGCCTGCGCGCGGCGCTGCATGTCCGGGTCCATCGTGATCTGCTTGCGTGCATTCATGATGGCGCCATCATGCCATCATCTGTGGCCCCAGTGCAAGATCAAGGTGACAGGACAGTGCGCGATGGACAGTGTGCCACGTGCCAGCCACCTGGAAACGAGAGCCTTTGACCACGTCACCCCGCGCCTTCCTCGAACGCCTGTACAACGCCGCCGTTGCGGCGGCGCATCCGTCGCATTGCCTGCCGCAGCATCTGCCCGCTCCGCTTGCTTCCGGGCGGATCATCATTCTGGCCGCCGGCAAGGCCGCAGGCTCGATGGCCGAGATCGCCGAGCGCCATTACGTCGATGACATCGGCGTGCCGCCAAGCCGTATCACCGGTGTCGCCGTCACGCGGCACGGCTATGCGCGCCCGACCCGGATCATTCGCGTGGTCGAGGCCGGCCATCCGGTGCCCGACGCGACCGGGCTTGCCGCAACGCTGGAAGCGCTCGCGCTTGCCGACACGGCCGGCGCCGACGACCTGGTGCTCGCGCTCATCTCGGGCGGCGCCTCGGCCAACTGGATTGCGCCGACTGCAGACCTGTCGCTGGTCGAGAAGCAGGCGCTGACCAAATCGCTGCTTGCCTGCGGCGCATCGATCACCGAGATCAACACGGTGCGCAAACATCTCTCGCGCATCAAGGGCGGCCGCCTCGCTGCGCGCGCACAGCCGGCGCGGCTCGTCACGATCGCGATCTCGGATGTGCCCGGTGACGATCCGGCCGTGATCGGCTCGGGGCCGACGGTCCCGGATCCGTCGACGCTCGCGGACGCACGCGCCATCCTGGCGCGCTATCGCCTCACCGTGCCGGGCGCGGTGACCTACGCGCTCGCCGATCCCCGCAACGAATCGCCCAAGCCCGGCAATCCACTGTTTGCCAACACCGCGTTTGTGCTCGCTGCGCGACCTGCGGATGTTTTCAACAGCGTCGATGCCGTGGTGCGCTCAGCAGGCTATGACTGCGTCGTGCTCGGCACTGCGCTCGAGGGCGAGGCGCGCACAGTTGCGGCCGAGCACGCACGCATCGCCCGGGACCTCAAGGCACAAGGCCGTCGTGCCGTCATCCTGTCGGGCGGCGAACTGACTGTCACGGTGTGCGGCAAAGGGCGGGGCGGTCCGAATCAGGAATATGCGCTGGCACTCGCTCTGGCGCTCGACGGCCAAGCCGGCATTGCTGGCCTCGCAGGCGACACCGATGGCACCGACGGCGGCGTGGGCAGCCCCGACGATCCCGCCGGGGCTTATGCAGACCCTACGACACTCCAGCGCGCCCGCGCGCTCGGCCTGGATCCCGCCGCTTATCTTAGTGACAACAATTCGACCGAATTCTTCGCCAGCCTTGATAACCTTTTGAGACCGGGGCCGACCTGTACCAACGTGAACGATTTCCGGGCTATCCTGGTTGATACTTGAGGTTGACAGCCCCTAACGGCCTGCGCGAAATCCCGCCTCCGGGAACGATGAAGGACCGACCGACCACGATGAGCTTGCACCAGGTCCCGTGCTGCCGTTTGACTGGCGCCCGCTCTGGCACCCTCTTGGGCTGCGCGCTGGCGGGTTCGATCGTGCTCGCGCCAGAGCCCGCCGCCGCCGATTTCCGGCTTTGCAACAACACCACCAGCCGCGTCGGCATCTCGATGGGTTACAAGGAGAACGATGGCTGGAGCACCGAGGGCTGGTGGAACTTGCCGCCGCGCACCTGCGAGACATTGATGCGTGGGCCTCTCGTAGCTAGGTATTACTACATCTACGCGGTCGACTACGACCGCAACGGCGAATGGTCCGGACAGGCCTATATGTGCACGCGCGACAAGGAATTCACCATCCGCGGCACCGAGGACTGCCTCGCACGTGGCTTTGACCGGACTGGTTTCTTCGAGGTCGACACTGGCGAGCAGCCTTCATGGACAGTGCAGCTCACCGAATCCGCCGAAGCCGCGCCGCAGCAGCCGCTGCAGTCGCGCGTTCCGGTCGTCCCGCCGCCCGCGCCAGGGCGCCCACCAGCGCAGTCACCCCGAAGCAAGAACTGATGCGACGCCTGCGCCGGACCAAGATCCTGGCGACGCTCGGACCGGCGTCGTCTGACCGAAACGTCATCGCGGACCTGTTTCGCGCCGGCGCGGACGTGTTCCGCATCAACATGAGCCACACCTCGCATGAGCGCATGCGCGAGCTGGTGGCGCTGATCCGCGCGGTCGAGTTCGAGTACGGACGGCCGATCGGCGTCCTGGTCGACCTGCAAGGACCGAAGCTGCGGATCGGGCGCTTCGGCGGCGGTCCGATCACGCTCGCCAAGGGCGACACGTTCTTTCTCGATACCGACGAGGCTCCGGGCGACGGGACGCGCGTGCAGCTGCCGCATGCTGAGATCTTCGCCGCCGTCCAGCCCGGCCATCAATTGCTGCTCGACGACGGCAAGGTGCGGCTCACCGCCACCGAGGTGGGCGCGCAGCGCATCGCCACGCGGGTCGAGGTCGGCGGCAAGCTGTCGGACCGCAAGGGCGTGAGCCTGCCGCAGACGACGCTGGGGTTCTCGGCGCTCGCCGCCAAGGATCGCTCCGATCTCGACGCCGCGCTCGACGCCGGCATCGACTGGGTGGCGCTCTCCTTCATCCAGCGGCCCGACGACATTGCGGAGGCCAAGAAGATCACCCGCGGCCGCGCGCTGGTGATGGCCAAGATCGAGAAGCCGCAGGCCGTCGAGCGCCTCGGCGACATCATCGACATCACCGACGCGCTGATGGTGGCGCGTGGCGACCTCGGCGTCGAGCTGCCGCTCGAGCTGGTGCCGGGCATCCAGAAGCAGATGACGCGGCTCGCACGCCGCGCCGGCAAGCCAGTGGTGGTCGCAACGCAGATGCTCGAGTCCATGATCACCGCGCCGGTGCCGACCCGTGCCGAGGTCTCCGACGTCGCCACTGCGATCTTCGAGGGCGCCGATGCCGTGATGCTGTCGGCTGAATCAGCCGCCGGGCAATATCCGGTCGAGGCGGTCGCCACCATGAACCGGATCGCGGAGGCGGTAGAGAAAGATCCGTTGCATGGCGGCATCCTGCACGCGCAACGCACCGAGCCCGAGCCGACCGGCGCCGACGCGATCGCGGCGGCCGCACGCCAGATCGCCGACACGCTCGACCTTGCGGCCGTCATCTGCTGGACCTCGTCAGGGTCGACCGCATTGCGGGTGGCACGCGAGCGACCGACATCGCCGGTCGTCGCCATCTCGCCCAATCTCTCGACCGCGCGCCGGCTGTCGGTGGTTTGGGGCGTGCACTCGATCGTGGCCGAAGACGCGCGCGACCTCGACGACATGGTGGCGCGCGCCTGCCGGCTCGCCTTCAAAGACGGCTTCGCCAAGGCGGGACAGCGCGTGATCATCGTGGCCGGTGTGCCGCTCGGCACGCCCGGCGCCACCAACATGCTGCGCATCGCGTTTGTCGGGCAGGACGCGCCGGGGGATTGAGCTCATTGAGCGGCGCATGTCCTTTTCGGCATTGAACCACTCTCAGATGCAAGGTCTCTATGAGCCCCAATGCTCGATGTCAGACAGTCTGAGCACATAAACAACAACAGCCGCACCAAGCAGCATCGCCGCTGCAAGGATGGAAATGCTAAGGGCAAAATCACTCATCACACACCCCCCAACGCCTACGCCCGCACAATATCACCGTGTTAAGACTTGGTTAACCATTATCGGTCCCTCCTAACCATCGCTTGCCGAGGACCCAATCAGGAAACGAGGCCAGGCTATTTGAACGGCGTAAAGTGAATGAGGACGGTCACGGCGGTGGATGCGAATAACCAGCGGGCCTCGTTCTCCTCGACAGGGCT
>Ga0137403_10008568_pt1 | contig 11439 bp, 11 predicted proteins | sample CZOMad2_1_16fung_FD_122057 | JGI IMG/M metagenome (GOLD analysis project Ga0137403, IMG submission 122057) | Vadose zone soil fungal communities from Angelo Coast Range Reserve, California, USA - CZOMad2_1_16fungal (Hybrid Assembly) | ecosystem: Environmental > Terrestrial > Soil > Vadose zone...
ATCACGCGCTCGATCGTGGAGGCATATGGAGGAAAGGTGTGGTTCACTGCGAATCAGGGACCCGGCGCAACCTTTCATTTCACTCTTCCCGGCGGAGCTGAGGGCCATGCATGAAAGCCGCTGCTGTTCCTACCGTGTTCATCATTGATGACGACGGAGGAATGCGTCAGGCGATTCAAGATCTCGTCGAGTCGGTCGGCCTCCGTGCCGAGGCCTTTACAACCGGCGAGGAGTTTCTCAAAAAACCACGCACCGCCGATCCAAATTGCTTGGTTCTTGATGTCAGGCTGCCGCAGATGAGTGGACTTGATTTCCAGCGAAAGCTGGCAGAACTGAGCGTGCGTATCCCCATAATCTTCATCACCGCGCATGGGGACATTCCGATGTCCGTCAGAGCCCTGAAATCGGGTGCCGTCGAGTTCCTCACTAAGCCTTTTCGGGATCAGGATCTGTTGGATGCGATTCAGCAGGCACTTCAACGCGACCAAGCAGAACGTGAACAATTGGCTGAGATCAACGACTTGCGAGCGCGCTATCATGCGCTAACCGCGCGCGAGCGGGAGGTGATGGCTCTCGTGATCTCGGGCATGCTCAACAAGCACATCGCTGCGAAGATCGGAGCCAGCGAAGCGACAGTAAAGATCCACCGAGGTCACGTCATGGAGAAGATGCAAGCCGGATCGTTGATCGAACTAGTCCGCATGGCCGACAAACTCAACCTCCCGCCCAGATAGTCATCGGTTCCGTACCCCTTTTCCGCGGACCAATTATTCAAACCTGGGGTAGTAGCCGCATACCACCAAGGTAGTAATTTGTTCGACACGGGCCCGATTGCGCTGTCATGCGTACGGCGCTACGTTTCCTGTATGGCCCTAAAACAGAACTCAAGTCTTGTGGCGATTCTCGACGACGACGAATCGATACGCGATGCACTCCTGGACCTGGTCGAATCGGAGAGGCTACCCGCACTCTGCTTCAATTCGGCAGAGGAATTCCTCGATTCCGGAGCCGGACGAGAAGCCTCGTGCCTTATTGCCGACATTCGAATGCCCGGTATGTCTGGTCTCGAATTGCAGGCGACGCTTAGAAGCGAGAGTTGCCTTGTACCGATCATCTTCATTACTGGCCTGGGCGACATTCCGATGGCGGTGAGTGCAATGAGGGAAGGAGCGATCGACTTCCTGACCAAACCCGTGGATGATGCTGTTCTGCTTAAGTCGATTGAAAGGGCACTCCATCAATACGACGAGAATCGCCGGAAAACGATCGAACACGAGAGGTTTGCCGCTCGATACAAGACTTTGACGCCCCGAGAGCGAGAGGTGTTGTCGCTGTTGGTTCGCGGTTTGTTGAACAAGCAAGCCGGATTTGAGCTGGGGATCACCGAGTACACTGTTCAAATCCACCGAGCACACATCATGCGAAAGATGGAGGTCGATTCTTTTGCCACCCTAGTCAGATTGGCCGCGAAGTTCGCTGTTGAGCTCCAACAGTTTGGTGGACCTTTGTGAGCACAGAATCTGGTGAGGATGGACTAAACGCGAGAAGGGTCCGGGGGATATGACTTGAATGGTTGTGTTGCAAAAACAATTCCGTTGGCGAAGCCAAACCAACCGTCAATCTCTGCGGTCGACTATTCAGCTTTCAATCCGAGGATTTCCCGGATGAACTGAATCTGCCCAAGGACATCCCCTTTCGGCAACCCGAAAACGATGAAGTGGCGAAACTCGAACTGACGGGCCAATCTGTAAGTCGATGAAGCAGCTACTACTCGGTCCGTACTACTACTCACAGTGGCCCTCGGTGGACACCCAAAAACTGGCCAGTGAAAGCCGGAAGTGGCTCGCATCCAGCGCAATCTGTCCTTCGGCATTTGGATCCCAGATCGCGGCAGCAATGGTCATCATTGATCTAACCTGACCAAATCAGCCCTGTTTCACGCTATCTTGGACGCCCGTGTAGTCCGGACATCTCTCGAAATTCTCTTTCGGTTCAGTTCGCTTGTGGGTCCAATGGCACCACCTAGCACCTCGCGTAACTTAATGGCCAGAACGACTGCCGTGAAGGGTTTCGGCAGAAATGCCGTGTCCGGATTCAACACACCGTGATCGACGATGGCATCCTCAGTGTGACCCGACATAAAAAGCACTTTCATTGCCGGGCGCAGGTGCGCCGTGGCCTTAGCCAACTCGGCACCGCTCATTTGGGGCATGATCACATCTGTCAACATCAGGTGAATCGTGCCTTGGTACTGTTCGCAAATGCGAAGCGCCTCGACGCCCCCACTCGCCTCGAGGACGGCGTACCCGCGCTGGCGAATGATGTCGCCCGCCAGGGCCAGGACTCCGTCTTCATCTTCTACCACGAGGATCGTTTCCGAGCCACACGGTGGTGAGCTGGGCGCTTCTTGCTCGTCAGACTCGGCTGGTTCATCGACCCGCGGGAAATATATCTTGAAACTCGTACCGCTTCCAGGCTCGCTGTGAACCGTGATCGTGCCTCCGCTCTGCTTAACAATCCCATATACAGTGGATAATCCCAGTCCTTTCAGTTTGGTCGTGAAGAAGGGTTCAAATTTGTGAGAGCGGGTTTCTGTGTCCATGCCGCAGCCGGTGTCACTCACAGCCAGCATCACGTACCTGCCTGGCTCCAGAGCTACATCCGCCTGGGACTGCACCTCGTCCAAATCGACGTTCGCCGTCTCGGTCTTGAGCTTGCCGCCTTTGGGCATGGCGTCACGGGAATTAATGGCAAGGTTCATGATGACTTGATCGATCTGCCCCGGGTCTGCTTTCACCCGGCCCAGTGATGGATCAAGATTGTTGATTAGTTCAATGTCCTCGCCAATTACGCGGCGAAGCATTTCGTTAATGAACAGCTCACCTGCACCGATTGGCCGGATTTCGAAAACTTTACGCCGGTCTCAAGCAAGGACTGCAGCGCCTTCACCAGCAGTTCTTCCTCACCGAGGACTAAGGTGCCTCCGGCTGGTGACGATTGAATCGTTACTTGCCGGGAATTGGCAAACGGTGCAGCCTGGTCCAGCGCTCTCGTCAGGATGGAATCGAGAGGAAGCGGCTTGGGCCGCCGGGCCATAGAGCGGAGCCAGGGGAGGCCTGTGGGTCCGTCAACTGTTCGATTTTGGCGCACTCAGGCCGGAGCCCCTGCGCAGCTCCTCCGATGACTGGCGAACTGGGCGCTGGCCGGGGGACTGGAGGCGGGCACGCTGATAGCGCTCTACCAAAGAAAAAGTTTACTGATCGTCTTTGATCTTCGACTCAAATCCCGCAAGCCGGTCGATCGTCTCCTTGATGTATACCGATGGAATGATCAAGCCGATGAATGGATCTATGTTACCCACGGGATCAGCCTTTTGGGTGACCAAGCCAATCAGTTTTTGGTATGTCAGCACTGTCCCAAAGGGCTGGAGATGATCCTTGCGGAATCTGCCCGTGAAAGAGAAATAAACAGGGCCACCACTATTCCCCGGCTGAACTTGGAAATCAAACAGAATCCGTTTCGCCTTTTTAAGCGGTATCACCGGGTACGAAGCAATCTTGCCGCCACGCAGGATTGGATAGCCGCCATCGTTTGCCGCCAATCCCAGCGGATACCCCAGACATAGCAACTCATCGCCGGGGTGGATGTCGAGGCCTGTTAGAAATTCATCAGTTGCGAGCCAATTTACGTTGGTGATCAGTGAGCCACGCTGAACGATGATGGCATCGTTGGGTAATGCAACATCGATGACCGCGACGTCTGCCGTTAGATGTGTTGTAAAGAGATCCTTTTCCTTATCACGTATCTTTAGCCGAAACGGGAACGGGACGGCGTCACCGGAGGGGTTTCGTCTTCGGAGCATAACCACGGCCCATTCGCCCTTGATGTCCTCGAAAACATGCTTAGCTGTGACAAGGACATATTGCCCGACATCCGAATCTACTTTCACGAGACGCAGCATAACGAGGCCGGTACCGAACCTATTCTTGTTCTCCTCCCCTGACTTCGCAGATGGGCCAGTGATCATAAATGTGGTTTCCATCAAAGTGGCGTTTATCTCAGGCGCGTGCGGTAGGTTGTCCCTGACAGGCGCTGGTGCGGGTGGAGGCTGGAGTTGCTGCGCAATCGCTTGGACAGATGCAATGACCGCGAGAGCGACAAAACGCTTCACCAAATGATTATCTCACGATCATGTTTGAGCGCTTCCTGTGGAGTTCAGCAGATGGCGGATACGAGTCGCGCGGACAACCGGCCTATGTGCGCAGGGATGAAAAGGAAATCCCGCGCCTTAGGCGAATTGGCGTGCCAGCAGCCCCAGAATGAGGTGACCGCCTCTCCTGGCAAACCGAGTGCCAGCAATTTCGGTCCCTTTTGGCCTGGCCCCGTAGGATCAAACTACCGGGCTGGGTAATCTTTACCCCGTTCTGGTTTACAACCAATCCGGGACTGCTCCTCCAATAAGACCTGTATGGCTAGTTCCAGGTCCTCACCCGACGAGCAGTCCTCTTCTTCCACTCCGAGTTCATAGCGCTCAGCTTCCGTTCCGGCCGCCAAGATGCGCTGAGCGACTCCCAGCGCAAGATCATGCAGTTGGTCCATCTGCAACCTCCAGTTTGCGCGGCGCTGAATAACAACGTTGCATGTGTTGTTCCAAGCTTCCATTTCGGAAAGCAACAGGACCGCATTATTGATGACTACGCCGCCTCGTCAACTTTTGCACCGCATCGGCCCCAAGGGGCCTGGAGCGGATTACCGCGCCAGTCGAAAAATGTCGTAAAGTGTCGAAACTGCCTAATGCTTGAAAAGTGTCGAAAACTGTCGTATAGGCTATTTACAGCCGCGAGTTTCTGCGAATGCCCGGACCCGCCTCGCGGCTCTGCGCGAGAAAAAGCAAAGGCGCCCAGATCCACCTCGTGGTCGCAGGCCAAGCGCTGGAGGCACACCAGCGGCGCAAACGCCATGAACTGGAAGGCGCGGGAATTTGGCGTACCCGGGGGGTGAGGCGGCCGGCGCTCGGAACGCGGTGTCTGACCGAGAGGGCTTATCCCGCCCGCAAGGAGAGCCTGGGCATCGGGCTGTTCGCGCGGGGAGGTAAAGCTCAACTCCGATCGATGGAGGTCTGGCCGATGACGCCGATCTCTCCGGGCCGTATGACGTCCTGATCGCGCGAGCACAGATCGAATGAAGTCGGTCGTCGGACAGAAAGAATAGAGATACCCATGAAACAAGGAAACGGTGTAGGCCGGCGGACATTTCTCAAGAATGTTGCGCTGACCGGCGGGCTGGCAGCCCGCGATGAGAACGCGACGGAGCAGAAAAGAGGCACCGGCGAAGAGCGGGCCTCGAAATCGACCATTAGCTACCCGAGAGTCTATTCGGGACGCCGCTTGAGCGCGGTCGCGTTTCCGCTGGGTGGAGTCGGAACCGGGTGCATCAGCCTCGGTGGCCGCGGCCAGTTGCGAGACTGGGAGATCTATAACCGGTCCGACAAGGGCAAGATGCCGCAGTACGCATTTGCCTCGCTGTGGGTTGGAGTTGGAGAGCGGAAGCCGATCGCGCGAATCCTGGAGGCGCGGTTTGCGCCTCCTTACGATGGATCGCGTGGGCTCGGGCATATGAATCTTCCCGGTCTTCCCCGGCTTGAATCCTGCACCTTCACCGGCGAGTACCCCGTTGCGAAAATCGCCTTCCAGGACTCGGTGGTCCCGGTGAAGCTGTCGATGGAGGCGTTTAGCCCCTTTATTCCATTGGAGGCGGATGACTCCGGTCTGCCGGTGGCGATTCTTCGCTATTCGCTCACCAATCCTACTTCGGAACGAGTCAAAGCCTCGGTGTGCTTTTCTCTGGAAAATCCCGTGAGCGCCACCGGCCATTCCAATAAATACAGAAAAGGATCGGCGGTGGAAGGGCTGATGCTCGAGAACCCATTCCGTTCACCGAAGGATCCGCTCACCGGTTCGTTCGCTTTGTGCGTCAGCGGAGTGGGTGAAGGCAAAGTCACATACCTGACGGGCTGGCGAGCCGGTATTCGTGGCACCGGCGCCCGTCGCTTCTGGGACGATTTCTCGAGCGATGGAGAGCTGGGACCGGAGCATCCCGTCAAAGACGCCGTGTGCTCGCTCTGTCTGCAGCGGGAGATCGGACCGCGAGCACAAGCGGACTACACGTTTCTCTTGACCTGGCATTTTCCCAATCGTACGCCCGAATATTGTGGCTGGGAGGCGCCCAAAGGGGACGAGCGTACTATCATCGGCAACCATTACTGCACCCGGTTCAGCGATGCTTGGCAGGCGGCCGAGCATGCAGCCAGCCATCTCCCCGATCTCGAAACGCGCACGAAGAAATTTGTAAAGGCGATGCGCGAGACCACTTTACCCGGCGCGGTTCGGGACGCCGCCATGTCGAACCTCTCCACGTACGTCTCGCCCACCTGCTTCCGGACTGCCGATGGCGAGTTCCAGGGATTCGAGGGATCGAACGATCAGGGCGGCTGTTGTATGGGAAGCTGCACGCATGTCTGGAACTACGAACTGGCGACGCCGATCATCTTCCCAACCTTGTCCAGGTCGCTGCGCAAGACCGCTTTCGCTTTGTCTACCGATGAGCAGGGCAGGATGGACTTCCGCCACCTGCTGCCTGTAGGCAAGCAATTCTACGGCTTCGCCGCAGCCGACGGCCAGATGGGTTCGATCATCAAGCTCTACCTCGATTGGCAATTGAGCGGAGACACAGATTGGTTGCGTGGGCTCTGGTCCATGGCGAAGAAGGCGCTCGAGTTCTCCTGGGTTCCAGGTGGATGGGATGGCGATCGCGATGGAGTCATGGAAGGCGCCCAGCACAACACTTACGACATCGAACTGTACGGCCCTAATCCGCTGTGCGGGATCTGGTACTTGGGCGCGCTGCGAGCCGGCGAGGAGATGGCGCGGGCGGTTGGCGATCAGTCGTCGGCCGAAGAGTATCGCTCATTGTTCAGCCGTGGGAGCCGCTGGATCGACCAGAACCTCTTTAATGGCGAATACTACATTCAGAAGATCCAGGGGATGCCCAGAGATCGCATTGCCAAGGGTTTGCTATTGGAGCGAGGCAGCAGCCCCAATCCGGAAGAGCCGGAGTATCAAGTAGGAGAAGGCTGCATGGAGGATCAGCTCGTCGGGCAATACCTGGCCGAGATCGCCGGATTAGGTGAGTTAGTGGATCGGAAGAATGTGCGGGTCGCCCTTGCCTCCATTTATAAGTACAATTACAAGCGGTCGCTTTATAACCACGAGTGTACGGAGAGAGTCTACGCGCTGAATGACGAAGCCGCTCTGACCATTTGTGACTTCCCCCACGGGAAACGGCCGGAAATTCCGATGAAGTTCTTTTCGGAGGTCATGACCGGCTTCGAATACTCTGTGGCGACGCTGATGATCTATCGCGGAATGGTTGCCGAAGGGTTGGAGCTGATTGAGAATATTCGCCGCCGCTACGACGGGGAACGCCGGAATCCGTGGGACGAAGCAGAATGCGGCCACCATTATGCGCGCGCGATGGCGAGTTGGGCGCCGGTTCTGGCCCTCTCCGGGTTTCACTACTCGGGGGTATCGAAGGATCTGACCTTCCTTCCCAAGCTCGCTAACAATCCGTTCCGCAGCTTCTGGTGCACTCCAGCGGCTTGGGGGATGTACTCCCAATCGGATTCGAAGCAGAGAGTGCGGACGGGAGTCAAGGTGCTGGAAGGGCAGCTCGCTATCGGGCGGCTGCGTCTGCCGGCCCGCACGGTACCTCGGGATGTCCGAATTTCGATTGCGGGCAATGTGGTTCGCCCCAAAGTATCGCGCAGTGGCGATGTCGCAATATTGGCCTTCGAGCCCGAAATTCGTCTGGATGCTCAGAGTGAGTTGGAGATCGCCGCTGAAATCGGGTCGAACGCGTCGAAACAAGGCTAAGCGAATTCTGCTCAGCCCCGGGCGCCAGCTTCGGTCGGGGAATGGTCAGTCGTGCCATCCGCACGCGACATGATCACGGGGTCACGGGGTCACTTTGACAGCCAGTGACTATGTGATATCATTACGCGCAACTTTTGGTTGGAATCGCTCTCTGAGGAGGAGACATGTCCAAGGCCACTGTTGCACGAAAACCCTGTTTGGTTCTTGGGTTCGCTATTGCACTGTGCCTCATGGGCGCCCTGGGGGCGCAAGCACAGATCGGCACCGGCAGTATCACCGGAATTGTGACCGACTCTTCCGGCGCGGTGGTTCCGGAAGCGGAGGTGACCATCACCAACGCGGATACCAACGTTGCTCGGGTGGCCACGAGTACCGCCAGTGGCGACTACGCGATGACCGGATTGCTTCCGGGCCGCTATACCATGACTGTAAAGAAGGGCGGTTTTCGCGCGGCCACTGTCCCTGCCTTTGCGCTGCAGGTGGACCAGAAGGCGCGGGTCGACGTGGCGCTTGAAATCGGTGATGTCACGCAGACGGTCTCCGTCGAAGGCGCGGCGCCGCTGCTTGAACAGGATTCCAGCTCCGTGGGCCAGGTCATTGAAAACCGCCGCGTGGTCGACCTGCCGCTCAATGGCCGCCTGTTTCTGGACCTGACCATATTGACGCCAGGCGTGACTTTCACCAAGAGCGGCGCTGAGGCTTTCCAGGAGGTCCGGGAAGTCGGCCGGCGAGTCACCATGCAGTACTCGGTAGGCGGCGCTCGCGCGCAGGATACGAACTTCCTCCTCAACGGAGCCACCAACACCGAGCCGGACTTCAACACGTTCGCCGCGGTCCCCTCGATCGACGAGATTCAGGAATTCAAGGTGATGACCAACTCCTATACGGCGGAGTTGGGACGCGGGTCCAGTCAGGTTAATGTGACCACAAAGTCCGGCACGAACGCCTTGCACGGCACAGCTTATGACTTCCTGCGGAACGATGTGCTGGATGCGAAGAACTACTTTACCGACGTGTTCGGCGGCCCGGGAACGAAGAAGCCGCCACTCCGGTACAATCAATTCGGCGGCACCGCGGGTGGCAAGATCCTGCGGGATAAAGCGTTTTTCTTTGGCAGCTACGAAGGGCTCCGCTGGCCGAGCTCAGCGATCAGAAACGCTAGCGTTCCCACCGAAAAAGCCCGCAGCGGCGACTTCTCGGATTACGGGATTCCGATTTACATGCCCCACACCACGTCCATCAATGCTCAGGGCGAAACCGTCGATCTGTTTTATCCGAACAACTCACTGCCGGCCGGGTGCTTCAATCCGGATCCCAGGACCAACATTCCCTGGCCGAACATGCAAATTCCAAGTCAGTGCATTAATTCGGCGATGAGCAAGTTCCTCTCTGGATATACTCCTCTGCCCAATCGTGCCGGGCAGCTCCAGGGCAACCTGGTGGGTGTCGTGTCATCACCGGTTACGTATGACCAGGTGGCTGGGCGTGTCGATTACCTTCTCAGCAGCAAGATGAACCTGTGGGGCCGGTACTCGTATGGCCGCGAAGATACGCCCCAGTCCAATGTGATTCCCAAGGGTGGCTCGGTCGAAGGGGTCAAAACTACGACCATCAATTTGCACCACTCCTGGACCGTTTCGCCCCGCATGGTCAACGAACTGAAAGCCAGCTTCCTGCGGCTCAAGGCGTCGAGGGAAGGTAATCTCGCGTTCAAGACGGATGTGGCCAAGGAAATCGGGATTCCGGGCATTTCATCCATCCCCGAGGACTGGGGGATGCCGAGCATCGGTGGCAGCGGCGATTCGTTTCTCGGTGGCCTGGGAGAAGACGGCTTTGGCCACCCTCTGCACAACATCGACAACGTCTTTGAGTATGGCGACGACTGGTCCTGGACTCGCGGCAAGCACCTGATCAAAGCCGGTGTATCGATTCGGCGGGAGCAGTTGAACGTTCTCGCGCACAACCGGGCCCGAGGCATTTTTAACTTCCCCGCCTTCGCGACCGCCCCAGTGGTCATCAATTCTGATGGCTCTACTTCTTTTGACTCGACACAAGGCGGGCTCAGTGTGGCTGCTCTGATGTTGGGATTGACGAATAATGCCAGTACGGCTACCGGAGATTCGACGGTTCACCTGCGCCGCTGGGCGCATTCCTACTACATCCAGGACGATTTCAAAATCACTCGCAACCTCACCATGAACATCGGCTTGAGGTATGAGTACGGACCGTTGTGGCATGACACGACGGACCACTTCGTCACCGCGGATCTCAGTAATGGGACGATGACGACAGCGCCCAGCACTGCCATTGTGGTTCGGCCGGGGTCAGGTGATCCCTTCGCGGGATTTCCGTCGAATATTCTGCTGGACAACGATCCGAATTCGCCGACGTACTTGCCCATCGTTCGGGACAATCGCTTCACCAACGCTCTGGTGTTTCCGGACCACACGAACTGGGGTCCCCGATTGGGATTTGCGTGGTCGCCGGGCTGGGGACACAACAAGACAGTGCTCCGGGCCGGCGGAGGAATCTTCTACTCGCCGCCCGACGCTAATCCCTGGTTTGATATGGCCCGTAATGTCCCGGTAGCCGCCCTGGTGGGAAGCACTGGGGGCACGCGCTTCGGCATCGCGGATCAGCTTTTCCAGACCTCGTCGGCAGTGGTTAGACAGCCCGGATTCGGTATCATCGATCCGCATTCCCGGAGTTCTCGGATCCAGCAATGGAATTTTGGTATTCAACAGGAATTGTTGCCGAATTTCCTGCTTGACGTGGCTTACGTAGGATCCGCCTCCACCCACTTGCAGCATCAGGAAAACTTCAACTGGCAGATGCCGCTGATGACCTGCTACTGCCATGGCGGCAAGGTGATTCAGCCTGTCACCTATCTGCCTGCGCCTTACCAGATGCTGAACCTCGAATCGGGTATCTTCCAAAATGCCATCTCCGCCAACTACAGTTCGCTTCAGGTGAAGGCGGAAAAGCGCTTCTCGCATGGCTTCAGCTTCCTCAGTTCCTACACGTTTTCGAAGTCACTGGACACGGCATCCTCCAATCGCGACGGCGGTCCCGATGGCTGGCTGGCTCTCGCTACGCCGCACCTGTGGGACCGGCGCCTGGATTACGGTCCATCGGTCTTCGACGTCCAGCACAACTTCGTGAACAGCGCGCTGTATGAACTCCCCTTCGGAGCCGGCAAGAAATTCGCCAATAACCTGAATGGGCCGGCCTCCAAGCTTGTGTCGGGCTGGCAGATTGGGGGTATCAGCGTCATCCGGACAGGCTTGCCGGGGTCCTGTATCGTGGACAACGACCAAGCCGTCAACACCGTGGGACGCGAGACGGATTATTGCAACGCCGTGGGAGCTGGAATGAACCCGAACAACGGCCCGCGCCGGCGCGACCAGTGGTGGGATATCACGGCGTTCTCACTGCCCACGGACGAAGACGTTTTTGGAAACGCCGGACGCAGTGTCCTGCGCGGACCCAAATTCGTGACGTTCGACTT
>Ga0137403_10008570_pt1 | contig 11437 bp, 21 predicted proteins | sample CZOMad2_1_16fung_FD_122057 | JGI IMG/M metagenome (GOLD analysis project Ga0137403, IMG submission 122057) | Vadose zone soil fungal communities from Angelo Coast Range Reserve, California, USA - CZOMad2_1_16fungal (Hybrid Assembly) | ecosystem: Environmental > Terrestrial > Soil > Vadose zone...
GAGGTAACCCTGCGGGGACTGAAGGGTGCATGGCGAGCTATCGGTGAACCATCCACGCCACCAACCCCGCAGGGTGCATGCCGCTGGTCTCTACCAGCACGGCGGGTGGTTGCCAGCGCCGATAGGGGTGGTACTAACACCATCGCGCCACTGGCTTCCTTTAATTCATGCCGCTGGTCTCTACCAGCAAGGCGTGAGGCGGGCCTGCAGCCTGTGCGGGAAGGACTAGCGCCCCGGGCCGCCTCGATAATTCGTTGCGCGCACTCATGCGCGGCCAAACCATCGGAGCATCACACCATGCCACTCACAGACGAGGAAGCGATGGCGCTAGTAGCTCTTCATGGCGCGAACTGGCACTACTCACCAGACCCTAAAGGCGGCGAAGTAGGATATGCCGTGTGGGATAATCGCATAGACGAAGGTAAAAAACCATGGAATGAATTGGTACGCCCAACCTTCGGCGAAGCGTGCAGGGACTACTGCAAGCGCCATGGCCTAGGAAAAAACTAACGCGGGGTAGCTCAGTCTGGTCAGAGCACGGTCCTCATAAGGCCGCTGTCGCGGGTTCAAATCCCGCCCCCGCAACCAAATCTCTTAAGCTGGTTAACGCCAGCCAGAGTAAACTATCCTCGTAGCTCAAGCACCGAGCTGGCGCAGAGCCATGCTAAGAGCAGTGTGCCAGAGGCGGTGGGAGGTCCCACTGAACGGCTCAGCATAGTAGATGCAGCGTGGTAACCTGCCGAGGTAATAAGTTTAATTTGGCACCGTAGCATATTAGAAAGAATGCGCCTGTTGTCTTGGCTTGCGACGAACAACCTGAGAGGTAGGAACTGCCGGTGCGGCAGGGGGACACGTGGAACAACCATGACTTGGGCCCTCTGCAACCATCAAACGTTAGGAGTACAGCGCGTAGCTCAAGCAGAGCACTCTTCGGCGGTGCTCAACGCACTTTAACGGTTCGAGGAGTTATGCAGGTACAGTCGCTCTCGGATAGAGGCGGGCGTAGGCCCTGTTGCCGCTAACCTATATAGGTGTACGTGGCCCTTGAGTTCTGAGTACCGTAGCCCTGCCGCGCACTCATATCGTGGTCCGTCCCCACAGCTTAAGTGTTCGACGTAGCTCAAAGTATGTCTCTCCGCGAGTGGGAGGAAAGAGCAGCACCGACTACCTACTGGTGCAGATGCACGCTGATGACCGGGCGTGCCGTCTAAATACTTAGCGAGGTAACCATGGGATACTGCGAGGACTTGGACAGCGAAGAGCACCCGCGCAACGCTGCAGCGATAAGAACTGCGCTTATGCTTGGGGCCGAGTTTTCACTGGATGTCGGGGGCCAGTGGCAAGTTGAAGGCATCGACATGCGAAGCAAGAGAAAAAGCATGCCAGCGTGGTTGTTTCTGGCTACACACGGGATATGCATCACCAAAGATGCACGCGCTTGCTTGTGCAAGGACATTCACTTCGAGGGCGCTTTTGTAAAGGAGAAGCCATGAACCCATCGGACCTTATTGTCATCTGTTCACTTGGGCTACCCATGCCCTACGTCAGGGATCTGCTCCAGTGGTACGTGCAGGCGGACCCAATGTGCGTGCAACACCCGTCGCTGGAATGGTGGTATAAAAACCACGCTCAAATAGTCATCGAATTCCTCGATGAGGAGTATAATAACAAATACAGGAGATACTGATTATCTCGCGGGGAAACTCTAAGCCCCCCGGTGACCTCGCGGGGTATAGGCCTGCACTGGTTGGCCCCCTGATCAGTGCAGGCCGCTTATTCAAATTCGATGTAGCTCAAGAAAGAGCTGGAGAGATTGGCCGGAGGCCCGGTGGTACCTCGTAAAGCAAGACGCAAGTCCTCTGCAGAGATCCTCCCACGCTTCTGCTCCTACTCGTGATCCGTGCAGTCTGGTAGTCCGCGAAGCACAATGCGGGGAGCGCTAACACGGCATCGAATACTAATACCACGTAGCTCAAGAAAGAGCGCTGCGGAAGCTAGTAGCGGAGTGCCCACAGCCACCAATGCGGCTGCAAGCCGAGCCAAAGTCATGAACAGATATCCGTGCAGTCATCTATTGTGATGCTAACACGGCGTGGTCCCCACACCTACCCACATGGAGAGTACAACGATGTACCATATCAGGCGGGCCGATACTTTCGAGGAGCGTTCGCTGCACCAAGAGACGCCACTCGGGTTCGAACACGCAGTGGTCGAGGCGATCATGCGCACGTCGGTCTCGCAAGTCGACCATGAGATAGTCGACGGTGACGGCAATATCAAGCACACTGTGCAAGCCATCTACTGCCGTAACATTGACACGACGGCTGGCGATCTGGACGGCATGGCTAAGGTAGTAGTTAAGCAATGGGTAATACCGCCACGCGTCTATATGGCGACAGCGGTACTCGCTGCGCTCCTGCTCGTGCAGTTGTTTGCGAGATGAGTTGCTGGCTCAAGGTGATCTGCGCTGTTACCTCACTAGGTAGCTCTGTGATCACAGGCACTGCCACTGTGCAAGACGGAGATACGATCTATGTCAACCAACACAACCAATCCACCGCCATTAGATTATGGGGCGTGGACGCGGAGGAACTTTCCGAACCTAACGGGCCCGGAGCGAAGCTTGCTCTTGAGGCGATTATTGGAAGCGCGTCCGTCTCCTGCACTCCTGCAGGAGCTCGTAGCTATTCCCGCACCGTCGCGCGCTGCTACATTGGCGGTGTTGAGCTCAATCAAAGCATCGTGGCAAGCGGCTGGGCTCTCGACTGTAGACAATACTCAGGGGGTGTGTATCGCAAGGATGAAGCCCCCGGAGCCCGGCAAAGACTAAAGCAAAAGGGGTACTGCTGATGTGGATCGAGCTTGCGTTCGCTGTATTTTCACTGGCGTGTTATATCGCGCCGTTCTTTATCGTGGAGCGCACTCATGCCGCCGACAAAGATCATAACTGAGCAGGTACATGACGAATATTGTTCGTGGCCCTACTCTGAACCATACGGTCTTGTAACAGTCACCAAGATCGTCACCACGGCTAAGAAGCCACCCCCACCCAAAACTCTAACCAAGAGAGAAGGAGCTGCCAAGAAATGCTTATTCCCGTATCCCTCCGAAGTATCCGCGCTGCTATTGGCAAAGCCCAGAGCGCCATCAAGCAAAAGTTCGAAGAGGACAAGGCCAAGTTTGCCGAAGCCAGCTTCAACCAACTCCACGATGGAGCTGTGCACAACGGACTGACGCCGTCTGCTGAGCAGATCCAGACCATGCGTGACATGGTCGCTCGCGATGTCGATCACGCCACGGAGCAGCACGAGAGCACTGATCTGCTCAAGCATTTGGAAACCATGGCAGAGATGGCGGACTACTTTGAAACTCACGACGAGGACGCCGACGCTGTCGTTATCAGCGCGGAGGAGTTTAGAGTTCTAAAAGCCCATCTGAACGGCGACGAGGACTGATACGATGGAGCTCGAGCAGGATCGCCGCAACGCGCATATAATCGCTAAGGCGATCCTGCTGGGGTATAACATCGAGCTGGAAGGGCACACCAAGACAACCACTTGGTATAATCTGCAGCTGCCAGACGGAGATTGGTTATGTGAGGATGGGCTTCCTGTTGCATTTCCCTCGCGCTGTCTTGCAGCGTTGCGCGCTCTACATTTATCGGGAGTACTATGATGCGACGGACCTACCAAGAGACAATGGAGCTGGTAGCTGCCCGCTGCCAAGACTTTGTGGAGGGCGCTGCCACCGAAGACGTGTTGCGTGCTTCTCTGAAGGCGCTGGGTCTCTATAAAGATGAAATCGAAGAGAAGTGCATGGAGGCAGCGCGCGAGTACATCCGCGTGCGGAGGAATTATCCGTGCCCTGAAGTGGAGCGCATGAAGGAAAGCATCGCGTACATCGAGGACTACCTTAAGAGGTAATAAAGGAGAGAGCAATGAACCATATAAGGTGGGCAGCGTGGGGCGTAGTCGACATCGAAGCGCTTGAGCGGATGCAGCGGCGGAACTACATCAAACGCTCGCGCATTGAGCTCGATGAGAAGGGCATCGTACTTTCGTGTGGAGGGTCTACCCATACACCGTGGTACAGCATAAAGATCCCCACACCTGATGGTAAAGGCAACATCAAGGCAGCCGGCGGGCGTGAAGCCTTCAAACAAGTCTGTGAGTGGCTGTTAAAGGAGCTTGGAGAAGTCCAAGAGGATCGCAATGAGCGCAGTGAGGATGGTGGCATACGGCGTGCTGGAGCTGAAGCATAAGGACGCTACTCCCTTATGGATGGACATTTCCGATAGCGCTTTAGCAGCAGAGCGCGAAGAGGATCGCAAGCGCGATGAGCTGCGTAAGCTTGTCGGCGATGAACTCAAGCGTTATGGGCTTCTCCTACAGCGAGAAGTCGTGCCGAATGGCGGCAAGTTTCGCACAAAAGCCAACGCTCATATACTGTACGGCCAGAGAACAGGCCCGAAAGGTTTCAAAGTGCGGGAGGTGCTTCATAAAGGAGACTTCCAAGATTGCTGCCGCATAGCAGCGGAGCTCCTTGACGCGATCGATCGCGCACAGATACCGGACACCGCTACCGGATTTTAGTGGTAACCCACCTATACGAGGTAACATGGCAAAGAAAAGAACTACTGCACAGCGGCGCGCTGCAGCCAAAGCTGCATGGGTAATCCGCAGACAGAACGCAGCACTGGCATCGGCGAAGCGGCCCACGCCTAACAAAACACCGTTGCCAAAGATCGACTACGGTGCCTATTCATCGCTGACGCCGACTACGGCAGGGGCCACCAAGGAAGGTGACGAGCTCTACGTTACTATCTCTTCCGCCGGCGGTGTGTTCCGACACCAACTCTCGCGCGACACCATGCGCAAGCTGGGGCTCGACTGCCTTCAGCTAGTCGGTTAAGCGGGTTAGTCCCCACGCCTTAAGCAACAAGCGTCACAAGAGAGGTACCATGACTTTTAATCTGTGCCCTGACGACGGGCCGCCCCGCTTGTGGCGCTTCGTTGATGACGACATAATGACTGCAGCGAGAATGGTGTCGCTACTTGATGCCAAACAAAATCTGCTGCTGATAAACCGGCCGCTGTACGACCAACTCCCGTGGATCGACCAGCACCAGCTATTGCGCACTCATACGCGCGCCGAATACGTCTGACCATCCACCCCACCCCAACAGGAGAAACTAATATGCGTTTCCTAGATCTGCGGCCGGCTGTCGTCGACAATCTCGACGCACGCATTGCCACGCACCTTAAGAGCCCGCCCGGACAGGGCAAGTCTGATTTTGTCGCCGACTTGATCAAGTGGCTGAACAAGCGCGACGGCGAAGGCACGTGGGGCTTTACGACGTGTTTCTTGGCGACGTTTACGCCGAGCGATCTACTGGGCTACATGGTACCGACCCGCACCAAGGGCCCGGATGGCACCGAGTTTCTGGCCTCCACGTTCACCGTGCCGCCGTGGATGATGACGGCACCGACCAAGGAGTTTCCTAACGGCCGGCATATCAACAGCTACAAGCGCGGGATTGTTTTCTTGGACGAGTTCGGCCAAGCCGACGGCGACACCAAGAAGAGCGCTGCGCAGCTGATGCTCAAAGGTGAAGTTGGACCTCACAGGCTGCATGAGGGCATCAGCGTCATTGCTGCATCCAACGGCAAGGGAGATCGTTCTGGCGTCACGAAGGACTTCGACTTCCTGATCAACAGGCAGAACGAGATCAACGTAACGCCCGACTTGGCATCGTGGCAGCACTGGGCGACGATCAACAACATCATGCCGCTGACGATTGCGTTCGCCACCCAGAACGTTCAGATCGTGTTCTCGGAGGGCGTACCGGCTGAACAGGGTCCGTGGACCACGCCGCGATCACTGTGCATGGCCGACAAGTTGCTGCAGATCAAGGCCGCGCGCAACGGAGGAGTTATTCCTGACGATCCGTCTGTCGTGGAGCAGATCAACGGCATCATGGGCGCTGGTGCCATGCAGTACTTTGCGTTCGTCAAGCTGGAGCGCGAAATGCCCAAGTATGAGGACATCGTCAAGAACCCGAGCACCGTGAAAGTGCCGCAGAAACCGGACGCGCAAATGCTTGTTTGTTATTCCTTGGCGCATCAGATCAAGGTCAAGGATGCGTCGGCCGTGGTTGAGTACATGGAGCGCATGCCGAAAGAGTTCGCGGTTACGTTCGCAACGACGGCCTGCAAGAAGCAGCCGGCGCTGGTGGCCGAGCCTGCGTTCGATAAGTGGGCCCGACAGAACTCTTCGCTGATGGCGGCGATCGCGTTCAGCATGAAGCAAGTGGCCTGACGAGAAGGGGTGTAGCTTAGCATAAAGCACTGGCGTACGGATACGCGTTGCGCCCAGTTACGCAGGTACGAAGGAAGATTCTTCGCTATACCCCTGCCACCCCGACTACTCGAAGTAACCCACGGAGGTAACAATGACGCGATTACAAGAGATAGCGAGAGACTATCTGGCGGTATGTAACGCGCTGCAAAACGCTCTTCTACGCAACGAAGCGCTAGACCGTGAAATTGAAATGCTCAAGCGGAAACACATTCGACAGGCGTTACAACGGAGGTAACAATGGCCTACACAATTACGATAGAGCTGCGGGTCGATCACGACACGAGCACCCGCAAGGAGAAAGATCCAATCGTCCTAAAGTTCTGCCAGCAGATGGCGCGTGAACTCCTCACGAAAGCCACCATGGTGCAGGATCGTAGAGCACCACAAATCATGGTCACGGATGGTGACTTCTTTTCGGAGACTAAGGATGTCGCGATCTTCGGAGACGACGACCAGCAGTGATTACAATATGCTGGGGTACAAGGATAATTCCTACAGCAACGGGTACTACACCGCGCAAGCTAGGCCCGGGATCGGCGTGTGCGTCGCTTACATGACGGGTGGCACCATGGTGCAGTTCTTCCCGTGGGATGGACCTGAACAAGGTCACGCGCTCTACGCTGCTTTCATTACAGGCAAAGCCACGGCGGCTGCCGCAGAGAAAGGCGAACTATTCGAGAAGTGGCCGTTCATGCACACCGAGAGTAACGAACTTTTAATCATCAAATGTATGGTCGAAGAAGGCCTCAACCAAGTGGAGAAAATGAATGAGTACCTTCAACGTAGTGGCGTTGACCCCTCAGCAGGAGAAGCTGTGGAGTGACACGCGTGCGGCGCTGATCTGGCACTGTCCGGCGTTCTCGCATATTTTCTATACACTCCTGCAGAACACGGGCACCAAATCCAACGCGGTGTTCACCGACGACGACAAGCGCTGTCCGATTGCAGCGACTGACGGCAGTAATCTTATATTCAATGTCGGCCCCGAAGGGTTCTTTCGGTTCAATCTGAACCAGCGCGTGTTCATCGTGGCGCACGAGATCATGCATTGCATTCTCAATCACATCGGCATCTCGCATCACCTTCAGATGCGCGGAAAAGTTTCTTATGCCGACGGCAAGACGCTGCCGTGGGACGCGATGCAGATGAACGAAGCCGAAGACTTAGTGATCAACGCGATCCTTAGCGAGAGCAAGGTCGGCGAATTTCCTAAGGACAAGGACGGCAAACAGTTGGGGCTGCTAGACCCATACATCGCAACGTCGAAAGACAACTCGCTGGATACATATCGGAAGATATTCAAGAAGGGTAACCCGTCCAAGGGCAAGAGCTTTGACAAGCATCTACCTCCCGGCTGCTCCATGGGTGAAGACCCTGTCACGGCATCTGCCGAGCGCAACCAAGCAGCGTGGGACACTGAGGTCGCATCGGCGATCGCCGTGGCTAAGGCCATGGGTAAGCTTCCGCAGCAGCTTAACAGGGCTCTCTCGAGTGTACTCGAACCAAAGGTGGACTGGCGTGAACAAATTCAAGCTCTCTTTGCTAGGAAAATTGGGTCTGGCACTTTTGATTGGCGACGCCCTGATCGGAGACTTATTACTCGCGACATCTATGCCCCGGGTCGCAGTGGATTTGGCGCTGGCACTGTGGTCGTTGGGATTGATACTTCTGGTAGTATCGGTTCTAAAGAACTGGACATGTTCATGGCGGAAATGGCGGGCATACTAGAGGATGTTCGGCCCAAGAGGCTGGTCATTATGTGGTGTGACGCCAAAGTGCATCGCGTGGACGAGGCCGAGGAAGCCAGCGACTTGATAACCATCCGTGCCAAGGGTGCGCCGGGTGGGGGCGGCACAAACTTCATCCCGGTATTCGATCGCATCGAGGAGGAAGGGCTCGCACCAGAAGCTCTTGTGTATCTCACAGATGGCGTGGGCAGTTTCCCTGCCAAGGCGCCGGCGTATCCCGTGATCTGGGGTAACATATATCCTGCTTCTAAGTATCCGTTCGGCGATGTAGTGGACATCCCGAAGCAGGCAAGGGACTAACGAGAAGGGGTGTAGCTCAGCATAGAGCAGCAGCGGGGTTGTAACCCGTCCAGCAGACGCAGGTGAAAACCCTGCCACCCCGATTTTAATTCTACCCACGCGAGGGCCTCTGGCCCTCTTACCCAAAGAGGTAACTAACATGCCCGCAATGCACGCTAGTGTGCTCTCACACATGGAGCAGCGACTGAACGTTCTCAAAAAAAGGATGGTGGGGCTTATCCCATTTGATCTGACCCACCAAGAATGCATTAGACTGGTCGCACCATCGGACCACATCGACATCCTAACTAACGCTGCTACGTATGCCGATGTCAGATCCGACGAAAAGTGGATGTGGCTCCATGTACCTGCAGTGGTCGACGGCGAGAGCCATCTCAGAGTTAATCTGCACATGCGCACTCACGCACAGAAAGAACCACCGCTTCGTCCACGCGCGCCATACTGGCAGCTGCCAACCGAGCCCGGTGCGATGGCGGCAGGTGAAAAAGTAATCGCTTGGGCCACAAAACGCCTCGAGCTCGGGCGCAGGTTTGGTATCGCGCAACACGTGCTCTACAAACTAGCTGTGGACTGCGGGACTGGCACAGAGATAAGATATCTCTGGCCTGCTGTTATGTATTTATGCTCTAACTGCGATCCTGAAAATCGTGTTGGGAAGTGGGCAGAGAAGCACGCAGCGTACAAGCCGGTTAGGTATGCTCCTCAAGTGTCCCCACAGCTTAAGAGAATGATACAGGACAGCTCCGCGCTGTTGACGTCGGCTGTGCTTATAGGTGAGGATGCGCAGCCGCTGGAACATGGCGAAGTGGAGATTTCTATTTGGGATCTTCCGCCGTTCCAGTTTGAAGGCGAGAACGTTCTCAGGAGCTAATTTCTGGGAAAGCAACAGGAGAAGTTCGTGAAATATTTGGTAGTGATTACTCTTTGTTTTGTGGCCATCGCGACAGGCGGCTGCAATATTCTCTCGAACAGGTCGCTCGCAAAAGCGAGTGTCAACTATCAGCAAGGTACAGTGCTGGACCCGAGCTTTATGCAGTCGCTCAGGAACGGCGGCTAGAGCTAGACATACTAGACATAAATGAGCCGACAGACCCGTGGAGAAATCTGTCGGCTCAACTCCCACCCACAGGAGGCGCGAGTTTCCTCAGCGCCCCTTTAAAATAGGTTACCCCGGAGGGTAAGTCAAATGCGGTTAGCGGCTTTAATTTTGCTCGCGATGACTTCTCTCGCGATCGCGCACGACGAGGATCACGCCAACGACGAGTGGTATCAGTCGCTGATGCAGCCGGACAACCCGACCATGGCTTGTTGCGGGATCGCCGACGCGTATTGGGCCGATAAGTTTTTCGTCAAAGACGGGAAAACGTTTGCGGTGGTCACTGATGACCGGCCTGATGCGGCTCTTCATAACAGGCCACATGTGCCGAACGGGACTATCATCGAAGTGCCTCCTAACAAACTGAAGTGGGATAGGTCCAACCCAACCGGTCACACAATTATTTTTCTCACGCGCAATAAATATGTTTATTGTTATGTGCAGTCGACGGGTATCTAAATGCCTGATCGCTTCACGATCGACTTTGAGACGTACTACGACAAGGAATATTCTCTCAAAAAAATGACGCCGGTGGAGTATATTCTCGACCCGCGTTTCGAAGTGATCATGCTGAGCGTGAAACGCCCGGGCAAGCCGACGTTCAACTTGGAGGGCGACAAGATCGCCCAGTTTTTCAGGATACTCAATCCAGATGACACAGTTGTGGTTACATATAATTCTCTTTTTGACATGTGTATCTGCGCTTGGCACTATAACTTTGTACCGGCGCTTATGGTGGATGCCATGGGTATGGTGCGTGCTCATCACGGGCATGAGCTTCGCTCTGTGGCTCTTGCTGTCGCCGCACCCTTTCTAGGCGTAGGCCACAAGGGCGCGGAGGTTGCTAAAATGGCGGGCCTACATGCCGCCGATATAAAAGCGATGGGGCTGTGGCCGCAATACGTGGCGTACTGTAACAAGGACAGTGAGCTCACTGAGGGCATCTTCGATAAAATCATGCAGGAGGGCTTCCCCCCGCAAGAACTCCTCGTTATGCACCACGTGCTCATGATGGCAGTGCATCCGCAGTTCGAGCTTAACGCCAATGAGCTAGCTGTGCATCTGACTGACATTCAGACGGACAAGGCGAACTTATTGGCAAAGGCCAACATGGCGTACGACGCCAACGGCAAGTGCCCCGAGCTGATGAGCAACCCTAAATTCGCGGAGATACTTATTTCGTTAGGCGTCGACCCGCCGATGAAAATATCTCCAACGACAGGGAAAGAGACTTATGCTTTCTCCAAGGCAGATCAGGATTTTACTGACCTCGAAGAACACCCCTCTTTGGATGTACAGGCAGCTGTGGCTGCTCGCCTTGGACACAAGAGCACAATTGAGGAAACGCGCACAGAACGTTTCCTCAATATCGCTAGACTTAGATGGCCGGATAACTATCTTAGATGGCGTGGACTTAATGCGAGCGATGTCTTGGCTCCAATGCCCGTCCGATACGGAGCGGCTCACACCCATCGACTGGGTGGAGATTGGAAACTTAACGTCCAAAACTTTCCCAGCCGAGGAACCATAAACCATCTGAAGCGCGCACTCATCGCGCGCGTGGGGTGTAAAATTCTCAACGTCGACAGCTCGCAAATCGAGGCGAGAATTGTAGCTTGGCTCTGCGGGGAATGGGATCTGCTCGAGCAATTTGCGCTAGGGCTGGATCCGTATAAAATTTTCGCCGCAAAAGTTTTCCACATTGATGTTTCACAGGTAACCGCAGAGCAGAGATTTTTAGGTAAGACGAGTATTCTGGGGCTAGGCTTCGGCCTCGGGTGGGTGAAATTCAAACACCAAGTCCGGGTGAAGTCGCTTGAAGCGGTGAAGATCACCGGTAAGGGGCAGGAGCTGATACTGCAGGACCAACAAAGTCTACTTATTGTAAACACGTATCGCGGCACTTATCCGGGTGTGCCCAATATGTGGAAGG
>Ga0137403_10008571_pt1 | contig 11437 bp, 6 predicted proteins | sample CZOMad2_1_16fung_FD_122057 | JGI IMG/M metagenome (GOLD analysis project Ga0137403, IMG submission 122057) | Vadose zone soil fungal communities from Angelo Coast Range Reserve, California, USA - CZOMad2_1_16fungal (Hybrid Assembly) | ecosystem: Environmental > Terrestrial > Soil > Vadose zone...
AGGCATGCGGCACGCCGCGTGGCATGAAGGCGCAGGTGCCGCTGCCGCCGACCGTGACCTCATCACCGATCTTGAAGGTGACCTCGCCGCTCAGGACATAGGCCACCTCGTCGCTGTCGTGATGCAGGTGGAACGTGCTCTTTGTCCCGGCGGGAACGGTTTCCTCGAACATCATGATGCTGTCGCCGGTCTCTCCGCCCCGCAGTTTGAGCGAGAACGATCGGCCTGGCGATGTCGAGTCTTGTCCCGGCGGTACAGCGATGTTCGGCGTGGCCATCGCCAATTTCCCCTATTTTCTGGCGAGATCAGAGCTCGTTCGACCGTCATGGCCATTGCTCATGCCGGCTTGCGTTCGACCGTCCGAGGGTCGTCGACATCGAGCTCGATAACCTCGCTAGGGGAGGGCGTCGCGGTCATCAGCGTCACGCCCTCCAGTGAGTGAAAGCGGTGCCACGCACCCTGCGGAATGACAGCGATCATTCCTGCGCGGAGCGCGAAAGATTGCGGCCCGTCCTCGCGCACGATTTCCAGGGTCGCAGTGCCGTCGAGAATGTGAATCAGCTCGTCGCCGGTGAGATGGGATTCCCAATGACCTTTCCCCGCGAACTTGGTGGTGAAAAGGGCGCCGTCGCGATAGGGAGCCAATCGTCCGCCGCTTCCTTTTCGATCCGCCATCGTCGACTGCGGGGTCCGTCCACGGAACATTGTCAGCTTCGCGAGCTCTGCGTCGAGATCGATGATGCTGGGCGTCACGGCCATTGCTCCTGCCGGCTTGCGGTCTACCGCCCGCGGATCGTCGACATCGAGCTCGACATGCTCGCCGGGAAATGGCGTCGCGTTAATTTGCGTTGTGCCCTCCGAAGAATGACCGCGGTGCCATGCACCCTGCGGAATGACAACCAGCATTCCGGCGCGAAGTGCGAAAGACTTGGGCGGCCCGTCGTCGCACACGATTTCCAGCATCGCAGTGCCGTCGAGGATGTGAATTAGCTCGTCGCCGGTGAGATGGCGTTCCCAATGGTCTGTCCCCGAGGACTTGATCGCCAAAAGGAGGCCGTCACGGTAGGACGCCAACCGCGCGACGCTTCCCTTTGTCTCCGCCCTCGTCGACTGGGGGGTCCGTCGGAACATGTGCAGCTCCGTGAGTTCCGCGTTGAGATCGATGATGCTGGGCGTTTTGCTGTCCATGTCTCTCTCCATAATCGTGTCCCTGTTTCCCTCCAGCGAGCAGCGTCAGGAAACGTAGCGCTACAATTCAATTGCTGTGATCTCCGTTTTTGGAGACCACTGGAACGTTTTCGTGGCACCTAATTTAATGGTACGAATGCCGTCTGAAATCGACACCCAAAGGAACATGTCATGGCTGCTCTCGACGGATTGGCGATCGCGGGGCGCGGAACGCGGCATCAGCCGGCGGCCCGTCCGCCCCGACCCGGTCGCGGGTCGATGGACTGGGACGATGTCCGGGTGTTCCTCGCTGTTGCCAGGGAGGGCTCGATGCGCGCCGCAGGGCGGGCGCTCGGGCTGAGCCAACCGACCATCGCCCGCCGATTGGCCGCATTCGAGGCCACTTTTGGCGGGCCGAGCTTGTTCGACCGCCTGCCCGAGGGGCTGCGCCTCAACGCCGCCGGCGAGCAGCTGGTCCCGGCGGCCGAGAGCGTCGAGGATGCGGTGCTGACGTTGGAGCGGCGGCGCGCGGCGGCCTCGCCGGTGTTGAGCGGCACGGTGCGGGTATCGACCGGTGAGTGTGCCGCCGGGTTTCTGGCCCGCTGCCTGTCGGGACCGACAACGACGGCGCTGCCGTCCGGCATCACCTTGGAACTGGTCTTTGCGCAACAGGAGGCAAACCTCGCACGACGCGAAGCCGATATGGCGTTGCGTCACCACCCGCCGGAAAGCGGTGACTTCTACATCTCCAAGGCAGGCACCTTCGCCTGTGCGGTCTACCGGCGTCGTGGTGCCGATGCCGGTGCGTGGGTCACCTATCCCGACGAGCAAGCCCACTATGCGCCGGCGCGCTGGGTCCAGCGGCAGGTTGAGGAGACGGGAAAGCCGGTGGCGCTGCGCGCCTCATCGATGCTGATGCATTTGGAGGCGATCCGCGCCGGTACCGGCCGCGGCGTACTGCCCTGCTATGTCGGTGACGGCCATCCCTTGCTCGAGCGGCTTACGCCGCCGATCCCCGAAATCGCGGCCGAATATTGGATCATCGTCCACCGTGATCTGCGCCGCGCCGCCTGCGTGCGCGCGGTGATCGATTGGGTCAAGGCGCTGTTTGCCGAGCAGCGGGACGTACTCGCTGGCGTCGCCTAGAGAGCAAGTTGTCGGCGCACTGTGATGCTCACTCAGTCCAATTGGGCCCGCGGCATCGCTCGCATGCGGAGCGAGGAGCAGTGCGACATGACATGTATTCGCCCTTGGGGCAGCCCTTCTAAACCAAAGTATAATCCCCTTGCTCTTCAGTTTGTCTCATCTTTCTGACATGCCGTGAATATCAACCTGCGCCCAAGGGCTTCCGATCGCGGCGCATCATTACTACCACAAGCCCCAGGTGCGGGAGGTCGAGTGCCAAACGTAAAGCCGCTGATTTCGATCGTCGAAGACGATGAGTCGGTGCGCGAGGCGATAAAGGGTCTCATGAGGTCGTTGGGATATAGGGTCGAAGCCGTCGCGTCCCCGCAAGAGTTTTTAAGCTCGCGCCAAGTCCGGCGCACTTCTTGCCTGATCGCCGACATGCAAATGCCGGGGATGACCGGGCTCGAGCTGTATCAGCGCCTGTCGGCTTCCGGAAAACCCATTCCGACCATCCTGATCACGGCGTATCCTGACGACGGCGTTCGCGAGCGCGCGCTGGCTGCCGGCGTCATTGGTTACCTGAGCAAGCCCTTTGAGGAGGATGATTTGCTCGCTTGCATCCGCTCGGCTCTGACACATGGCAAAAGCGGTAAGAGGTGAAACATGGGAACAAACGGCGGTTCGGTGCAGTGTGCCGGGGGCAGTCTCGGCCAGCACCGTCACATTTGCGCTTTCTTCAACAGCCTCGACGACGAGCACAGGGTGCTTCGCTCGTTCATCAAAGAGGGCTTTGACCGGGGAGACAAAGCCTTCCACATCGTCGACCCCGAGCTAGAGGGAGAACACCTGAGGCGGCTCGCCGAAACCGGCATCGACGTGGAGCAAACGATGGGTACGGGCCAGCTCGAGTTGCGGCGCTGGCAGGACGCTTACTTGCGCGGTGATCGCTTCGATCAGGACGCGATGCTGGCTTTGCTCGAACAGGTACTCCAATCGGGGGCGGCTTCCGGCTATCCGCTCACCCGGCTGGTGGCGCATATGGAATGGGCGCTGCTCGACAAACCGGGCGTCGATGACCTGGTGGAATACGAGACACGCCTCAATTATGTGCTTCCCAAGTACGACGATCCGGTGATCTGCACCTATGATCTGTCGAAGTTCAGTGCCGGCGTGGTGATGGACATCATGCGCACGCACCCCGTCGTGATCATCGGAGAGGTACTGCAGGAGAATCCGTTCTTCGTTCCTCCTGACCAGTTCCTGCTCGAAATCCGGGAGAGACGCCGGTCCGTACGGGCGCAGTAATCACGAGCCAATGCCGATGGATCCCGAGGCTGACGCCCAGCGGCTGCGAAGAGCGCTCAGGGACCTCGTGGCACTGTCTACCGTCCCGGCGGCGTGGGTCGGGAGAGAGCCGACTGCCATCGCCGCCGGGCTCGCCGACGTGCTGGTCAATTCATTGAACCTCGACTTCGCTTTTGTGCGTTTGCGCGATCGCGACGGGAGTGCGGTGGTCGAAATCGCGCGGGGAAACGCAGGGCAAGCGTTGCCGGAATGGCTGCAGTCTCATCTCGCCCTCAATGGCCGCTTGTTGCACAGCGAAATCGTTCGCGATATTGGCAGTGGCGCGCAGCGCAGCTGCGGTATTGTCATCCCGGTCGGCGTCAATGCCGAGGGCGGTCTGGTTGCGGCGGCGGGTAATCTCACCGACTTTCCCACCGAAATTGACCAGCTGCTGCTTTCCGTGGCCGCGAATCATGCCGCTACGGCATTTCGGACAGCACGCCTCCTCGACGATCACCGCCGCGCCGAGGAAGCGATACGCGAGAGCGAGCAACAGCTTCGTAAAGCCCACGACGAACTCGAGACAAAGGTCGCGGAACGGACCGCCGAGTTGCAACGCAGCGAAGCCTATTTGGCGGAAGCGCAGAGGCTGAGCCACACCGGCAGTCTCGGTTGGGATGTTTCCAGCGGGAAGCTCTACTGGTCGGAGGAAACCTTTCGCATCTTTGAATGCGACGCGGCCGATGAGCCGACGGTAGAGTTCGTGCTCCAACGTACTCATCCGGACGATAGAGCCCTTGTTCAACAAACGATCGACCGCGCAGTGCAGGAAAGAAAGGATCTCGATTTTGAACATCGGTTGCTGATGCCCGACGGTTCAGTCAAATATGTTCACGTTGTGAGCCTTGCCTGGAAGGAAGATGAATCCGGGTCGCTGGAATTTGTTGGGGCGATCACGGATATCACCGAGCGCAAGCATGCGGAAGAAATCATGCGGCGGAGCGAAGCTTATTTATCGGAAGCGCAAAGGCTGAGTCACACGGGCAGTTGGGCATGTATCCCGGCGACGGGCCGACATACCTACTGGTCCGAGGAAGCGTTCCGCATTTACGGTTTTGATCCCGCAGGCGGGCCGCCGCGTTTTGAAGAATTCGAGCGGCGCATCCATCCCGATGACCGGGTCAGAACTAGAGAAGACTTCAGGACAGCAATCCGTGAAAAGGTAGATTTCGACCACGGCTATCGAATTGTGCATCCGGGCGGCGAGATCAGGGAGATCCACGTCATCGGCCACCCCGTTCCCGCCCCATCCGGCGATGTGGTCGAATTCGTCGGGACCGTGATGGATGTGACCGATCGCAGGCGAGCGGAGGAAGAACGACAGGCGCTGGCGCACGCCAATCGCATCATGACCGTGGGGCAGATGACGGCCTCGATCGCCCATGAGGTCAATCAACCGATCGCCGCAGTGGTCACCAACGCACAGGCCGGTTTGCGCTGGCTCAATATGCAGCCGCCTGATCCGGAGGAGGCTCGCCAGGCCCTTGATCGGATCGTCAAGGGGGGGAGACGCGCCGGCGACGTCATCAGCCGGATGCGTGCGCTCGTCAGGAAGGCGCCGCCGCGCAAGGATCAGCTGGACATCAACGAGACGATCCGCGAAGTCATCGCGCTGACGCGCAGCGAGCTGCACAGAACCGGCACCTCGCTGCAGACACAGCTGGCGGAAGGGTTGCCGTTTGTTCAAGGGGATCGGGTCCAGCTTCAACAAGTGATGCTCAACCTGATCCTCAACGCCGTCGAAGCGATGAGCGGATCGAACGAGGTGTCGCGCGAGTTGCTGATCAGCACCGCGGCAGATGGAGCAAACGGCGTGCGCATCGCCGTGCGGGATTGGGGCCCGGGACTGAAGCCGGAGAGCCTGGACCGCCTCTTCGACGCATTCTACACGACCAAGCCCGATGGTATGGGCATGGGATTGTCGATCTGCCGTTCGATTATCGAGGCGCATGGCGGACGGCTATGGGCAGCACCAAACAAGCGCCAAGGGGCGGTCTTCCGCTTCACGCTGCCGGTCGATGAGCAATCATGCGATAGGCCGGAACCACCACGCTCCTAACCGCATCGACCGTTACGACGCGCGGCGGCCGCTTCCGAAGCTAATCGTCGGAAGATAGCGATGACGGATCCACTACCGACGAAGCTTCGCTGACACCGATCTCGTAGGCGATCTGCTTTTTGAGCCGGCCCATTACCCATTACCACCAAGCTCATTACCTTGCGCTCGTCACGCGAGGTCGCGTGCAAGGGCCGAGTCGGACCGCGTCCAGCAAATCTTGGTAGCGGAGGTGCTTTGGTCAGGGACTCGATCGCGCTACCCTTCATCGCGTTGACGGACATCGGGATGTCGCCACGGCGTTGATGCGCGAAGCCGCCGTGCTGGATTGGAAAGATCGCAAGGAGCGAGCCATAGCCAAGATGAAAGGTCAATCGCGTTCTCGGCAGAGGGCCACCTCCGCGCTGCTCCCCCTCGCGACCGCCGCAGTCGCGGCTGGCATCTTCATCGCCGACATCCTCACCCCACCCGACGTGGTGGTCTCGGGGCTTTACGTGGTTGTGGTGCTGATGGCCAGCCGGTTCTGCCGCCCGTCAGGCGTCGTGCTCGTCGCCGCCGGGTGCATCGGCCTCGTGCTCGCGGCCTATTTTCTCTCAGCCGAGACAGCAATCAATGCGGCTATCCGCATCCCGGCGATCGGGGCTGCAGCCTTTCTCGCGCTGCAAAGCCTATCGGCGGAGGCGAGATTGCGCGAGCAAGTGGGCCTGCTCGATTTGACGCGCGATACGATTATCGCACGCCGCTTCGACGACGACGTTATCACCTATTGGAATCGCGGCGCCGAGGAAATGTATGGCTGGCACCGCGCGGAAGCGGTCGGAAGGGTCGGGTACGAACTTGCGAAGACGACTTTCCCTATGCCCCTCGACCAAATCAAGGCCGAGCTGGTGCGTGTCGGGCGATGGGAAGGCGAACTTGTCAATCACAAGCGGGATGGCACGCCGGTGCTCGTGACCAGCCGCTGGTCGCTGCGGCGAGACAGGCGGGGGCGACCGACAGTGATCCTGGTGACCGGCAACGACGTTACCGAGCGCAAACGCGCCGAGCAGGCGCTGCGAGAGAGCGAGGAGCAGTGGCGGGAAGTCTTCGAACATAACCCGGTGATGTATTTTATGGTCAGTCCGACGGGGACGGTGCTGTCGGTGAACGGCTTTGGCGCTGCTCAAGTCGGCTATACGGCCGCCGAGCTAATTGGACACTCGGTGCTGAGCGTATTTTTCGAGGAAGACCAAGAGGTCGTCAAAGGTCAATTGGCGACCTGCGCAGAAGAATTCGGCCGGTCGCATAGCTGGGAGATCCGAAAAATCCGCAAGGGCGGCTCTGTGCTCTGGGTTCGCGAAAATGCCAAGGCCGTACGCCGGTCGGGCAATGACGTGATCGTCTTGATCGCGTGTGAAGACATTACCGAGCGCCGGCGCGGCGAGCAGCGCGTGGTGGCGGCGTATGCCGCGACGCGGATACTGGCCGAAGCCGACAGTCTCGCCGCCGCCGCCCCGCATCTGCTGGGGGCGATCGGAGAGAACCTCGAATGGGACTGGGGCGCTCTGTGGAGTTTCGAGCGAGAGGGGGCCCCGCTCCGGTGTGATTGCCTATGGCACACGCGGGACATCGAGACCGCTGAATTCGACACGGTCAGCCGAGAACGTAAATTCCCGACCGGCGAGAGCCGGCTCAGTCAGGTTTGGCGAAGCGCATTACCGATCTGGATGGTCGATGCGACGACCGACCCCGAATTCTTACGCGCCTCGGCGGCATCGCGAGCGGGGCTGCATGGAGGCGTCATTTTTCCGGTCCTCCTCGATACCGACGCCCTCGGGGTTGTCGAGTTCTTCAGCCGCGCGGCTCGGGAACGCGACGAAGCGCAGCTTGCCACGCTGTCGGCGATCGGCAGCCAGATCGGTCAGTTCATCAAGCGTCGGCGCGCCGAAGTGGCGTTGCGCGCCAGCGAGGAACGCTGGCGCAGGCTGTTCGAGACCTCGGCCGCAGGCATGGCTTTGGAGGGGCTCGACGGCGTCTTTACCGCGGCGAACCCGGCGTTGCAGCGAATGCTCGGCCGCACCGAGGAAGAGATCGTCGGACACAACGTCCTGGAACTCAACCATGAGGACGAGCGCGCGGCAACCGCGGATGCGTTGGCGAAATTCAGGAGCGGCTCACTAACCGAGCGTCACGTCGAAAAGAAGTACCTGAAAAAGGACGGCAGCCTGGTTTGGCTGGACATCACCACGACTTTGGTGCCGGCAACCGAGACCGCCGCTCCCCTCTTGCAGGCGGTTTATGTCGACGTCACCAGGCGCGTGCAGTCCGAAGCGGCGTTGCGCGCGAGCGAAGAGCGTTGGCGCCGGATGTTCGAGACGTCTGCCGCTGGCATGGCCACGGCCCGCCTCGACGGCGTCTTTACGGCAGCGAACCCGGCGTTGCGACGGATGCTCGACCGCACCGAAGACGAGATCGTGGGACGCACCGCGATGGAAATTACCCACGAGGACGAGCGCCCGGAGACTGCGAATGTCGTCGCGAAATTCAGTGGCGCTTTGCTACAGGAGTATCACGTCGAAAAGCGGTATCTAAAAAGAGACGGCAGCCCGGTGTGGCTGAACACCACGACGACCTTGGTACCGCCAACCGAAACCGCCGATCCCTTTTTGCAGGCGATTTACATAAACATCACCGATCGCAAACGTGCCGAGGACGCTTTACAGCAAGCCCAGGCCGATCTCGCGCGTCTCAATCGCGTAATGCTGCTGGGAGAGATGACGGCCTCGATTGCGCACGAAATCAACCAGCCGATCGCCGCGGTGATCACCAACGCCAATGCCGGTTTGCGTTGGCTCGGCGCGCAACAGCCGGATCTGGATGAAGTCCGGCAGGCGCTCGGTCGTATCGTCCGGGACGGCACGCGCGCCGGCGAGGTTATTGGTCGCATTCGCGCCCTCGTCAAGAAAGTGCCGCCGCGCCGAGACCGCTTGGACATCAATGAGGCAATCCGCGAAGTCACAGCTCTGACCGAGACCGAGATCCAGCGCAATGGCGTGAGGCTGCAGAACCGGCTTGGCGACGGCCTGCCCCTCGTCGCGGCCGATCGCGTCCAGCTGCAGCAAGTAATGATCAATCTTATCGTCAACGCGATCGAAGCGATGAGCGGCGCCAGCGGGCGACCGCGCGAGCTCACGATCGTGTCCGGCGCGGATGATGCGAACGACATGTTCGTCGAAGTACGGGACACCGGTCCGGGGCTCGATCCGGAGAAACGCGACCGACTGTTCCAGTCCTTCTACACGACCAAGCCCGATGGGATTGGCATGGGACTGGCGATCAGCCGCTCGATCGCCGAGGCCCATGGCGGGCGGCTATCGGCGGCGCCGAATAAGCCTTGCGGCGCCGTCTTTCGCTTGACGCTGCCGGTCGAGGGGAAATCGCTGGAGGGCGCGCGGAGCCACCGCGTCGCTGGCTAATTTGCGGGTGGGAGACTTTCCGAATGTAAGAACAATTCAATTGACTGACGGTTGGTTAGCGCCGGCGTTCGGTGGTTCGATGATCGATGCCCCGGGTAGCGGTTTTGAGCCGTGAACAGGTCTTCGGTTTCCGTTGAGGGCTAACGGGAGGACGTATGATCAGCGACGCAGACGAAATCCTCTTCGCAATTCATGATGGTCTCGTGAGCCGGCGATGATGTTGCGGCGCCGCTTAACCTTCCCCGCTGCCGCGATCGCTCTCGTTCTAAGTTTTGTCCTAACCGGCCTCGGGATTTGGGCGGGGAACGTCATTGTGTCGATTATGTCCAATCAATTGATCGAGCAAATGACTGGGGCGGTTCGTCGCGAGGTCGACGACATGATCACTTTTGGGGACAGGATGTCGACCCGGATGGTCAATGACATCGCTCGGCATGATATTCCGCTCAGCGATCCGGTCGCGATTAGGCGTGAACTTTATGGCCTGGTGAGCGACGAGCCCAACGTTCGATGGCTGGCTTGCGGCAACGAGGCGGGTGGTATGACCGACGCCGGCAGGCTGGCGGACGGGACGATCGTGTTCTTGATGACGGATGACTTTCGCGCCGGTGTGTATCGTGAATACGAAGCCTCCCCCGATGGCCAGATGGGGAACTTGCGCAAGTCGGGTGTCTACTTCGATACCCGTGAGAACCGTTGGTACACGATCGTCAGGGACACTCGCGCGAGGTATTGGACCGAGCCGTTTCTCGGTTCCGTTGAGCGTCTCCTCGGCGTGGCGCTCTCGGCGCCGGTCTTCAACAAGGACGGCAGCTTCGCGGGGGTATGCAACGTAAGACTGATCTTTACAACGCTGTCCGATTGGATGAAGTCTCTTCGCCTCGGTGAAAATGGGCGGGCCTTCATCATCGATGCCACCGGACATCTGATTGCCGCGTCGGGAGGCGTGTCGCCCATCGCAATCGGCGCCGATGGCAAGCACCTGCGCCTGCCCGCATCAGAGGCCGCCGATCCCATCGTTCGGGAAACCGCCCGGCATGTCGGTCGGTACCCTGAAATCGCCGAGCCATCGTCAACTGGACCGCGGATGTTTTCCTTCGACGACCCCGAGCGCGGCAGGATCTATGCGGCTGTTGATCGCTTTGAAGCACCAGGCGGAATTAAGTGGACTATCGTCTCGGCGGTGCCAGCCTTGGATTTCTTGGGACCTGTGTATCGTACGGCGTATCTCTCGATTGCCATCAGCGCGGTTGTCGTCGCTGTCTTCCTGGTCCTCGGACTCTGGGCGGTCGGACGTACGTTGCGGCCGCTGACTGCCCTGACACAGGCGGCGCAGGCGATCGCAAAGGGTGAATGGCGAGACGTCCCCGAGGTTCGGCGAAACGATGAAGTCGGGCTGCTCGCGCAGGCATTCACCCTCATGACTGCCCGTCTCAAGGAGACATTGGATGGTCTGCGGCGCAGCGAGGCCAAGCTCGAAGAAGCGCAACGCGTCGCGCATGTCGGTTACTGGGAACGTGACCTCGACACAAATCGCATCATCTGGTCAGACGAAACCTACCGCATCCATGGGCTGACGCCGGGCGAAGGTACGATCACTCTCGCCGGAATGCTGGAGCGGATACACCCAGAGGATCGGCCGATCTGGAGCAAGGCCGCGGCGGAGGCGCTGCGTGACGCCTCTCGCTACGACTTGGAGTACCGCGTGGTCCGGCCAAACGGCGAGTTGCGCATCGTGCACAGTCAAGGCGATCTGACAAGGGATGCGTCGGGCCGGCCCGGCAGCGTGTTTGGCACGGTCCAGGACATTACCGATCGCAAGGGGGTGCAAGCGGCGTTGCGCGCGAGCGAGGAGCGTTGGCGAGCCATGTTCGAGACGGCTCCTGTCGGCATTATGACGTTCGATTCTGAGCACCACGGATATGTAGCGGCCAATAAGAGTTTCCAGCTGATGACCGGCTATACCGAGGACGAGCTGCGAAATCTTACGACGCTGGATATTACTCACGAGGATGATCGGGCAGCGACGCAAAAGCTCATCGATGACATCGTCGCTGGTCCGAAGCGAACCTATCGGATTGAAAAGCGTTACCGTCGCAGGAACGGTGATATCGTATGGGCCGACGTGGATACTTTTTTCGTTCCCGCGATGGATAGCACGCCGGCTTTCTTTGGCGTAATGGCGATCGACATCACCGATCGCAAACGTGCGGAGGAGGCCTTGCAGCAAGCCCAGGCCGATCTCGCGCGTCTCAATCGGGTAATGCTGCTGGGTGAGATGACGGCT
>Ga0137403_10008572_pt1 | contig 11436 bp, 9 predicted proteins | sample CZOMad2_1_16fung_FD_122057 | JGI IMG/M metagenome (GOLD analysis project Ga0137403, IMG submission 122057) | Vadose zone soil fungal communities from Angelo Coast Range Reserve, California, USA - CZOMad2_1_16fungal (Hybrid Assembly) | ecosystem: Environmental > Terrestrial > Soil > Vadose zone...
TTGCAGGGAGCGAAACGCGGTTTTATCTCCTCGGCCTACGAGCAGCATGAGCAATTCTCGACTGCCATTGTGACCGGCCCGGAATTTTCCACCGAGAACCTGATTCTTCGTCTTACGCCGATGGCGCTCATCACCGGCCATGTATTTGATGAATTTGGCGATCCGGTGCGAAAAGCGCGCGCGGTTCTCTATATGGAGGACCATCGCGCGGGGATGTCGCGTATCACGCGCCTCAATCTAGCCACGAGCGACGATCGTGGTTTTTACGATTTTTCCCTGCTACGCCCGGGAAAGTATTACATCTCGGTCAGCGCGAAGCCGTGGTACGCGATACATCCAGTGGCGCAGTCAGACGGATCGGGCAGTGCCGCACAACAAATCTCTCCTGCTCTTGACGTCGCTTACCCTACCACGTACTACCACGACGCCACAGAAGCCGAATCTGCCACTCCCATCGAGGTAAAGGGAGGCGATCACTTGCAAATAGACGTGCATCTGAATCCCACGCCTGCTTTGCACCTGCTCTTTCGGATCCCTCAGGACCAGCAGCATGGCATCAGCATGCCGATGCTTCAAAAGCATGTGTTCGACTCGACCGAATTTGTGCAAACGGACGGCATGCGCCCGGTGGCTCCAGGGGTGTACGAAGTGACCGGCGTTCCTCCCGGCCGCTACAATGTGAGAGGAAAAAACGCGAGCTCCGGCCAGCTAGAGCAATCTTTGGACGTAGAACTAGTCCGCGATGGGCAGGAACTGAACGATTCTCGCAGCGAGCCGTTGGGCAGCCTCAAGTTGACTATTAAGAATCCGGGCGAAGAAGCGCTTCCCAATCCGTATACGGTGGGCTTGCAGGATTCGCGGCGGCGGATGGTGGCCTTCATGCAAGGAGATGCTTCGGGCCAAGTCAACTTTGAAAACTTAGCGCCAGGGAGGTACGCGATTCTGGTGGGCTCCCCGACGAGGCCCTATGCGGTTGTGCGGACTTCGTCGCAAACGGGCGAATCCGCGGGCCACTTCGTAAACGTCACGCCCGGGGAGGCGCAGGAGATGACGGCTTTTCTTGCCGCAGGCATGGTAAGCATCGAAGGAGTTGTCCAGAAGAAGGATAAAGCGGTCGCCGGCATTATGGTGGCGCTGGTACCGGATGACCCGGAGAAGCACATTGAGATGTTCCGGCGTGACCAAAGCGACTTCGATGGAACATTTATTGTGCGCGGCGTGATCCCAGGCTCGTACACAATCGTCGCCGTCGAAGATGCCTGGGGATTTGAATGGCTACAGCCGGGAGTACTCGCCCGCTACGTTCAACACGGCCAGAGCCTGACCGTAGGACCACTGATGCGCGGAACGGTTCACCTGCCGGAGCCAGTTGAAGTGCAACCACATTAGGCGCTTCCCCATCGCGCGGCGGATCCACTCCCCGCTCACCCACCGGATCATCCCGCAGCACTGGCGCAGGCGCAGGGAGTGTCACCAATGCAACGCCCGCAGGGGGTTTGAGTGTACAATGCCGGGAGTCCCCGCACCCCAAAGAGAAAACTTGGTGGAAAAAATGAACGCAACGACTGCGACGCCTGTAAAAGGCAAAACACCTCCTGCGCATGTTGGCATGTTTCAATTGTTGAATGGCATGTTCGTTGCCGGCGCGATTTCGTGCCTGGCACAGCTCGGGATTCCCGATCTTGTCGAGCACGGTCCGAAGTCGGCTGACGAGCTTGCAACCGCGGTTGGAGTGGACCCGCGGGCGCTCTACCGGTTGATGCGCGCGACAGCTTGCGTGGGGGTGCTTTCGGAAGGCGCCGATGGAAAATTTTACGAAACACCCCTGTCCGCGGTTTTACGCGGCAACGCGAATCCCACCTTGCGAGCGTTCGCAATGATGCACGGCAGAGAATGGCACGGACTCGGCTGGGCGAACCTCGATTATTGCGTGCGCACGGGAAAGCAAGCCCTCGATAAAATTTACGGCATGCCCATCTTTCAGTTCTTCGAGCAGCGCCCCGAGGAGGCACAACTTTTCAATCAATGCATGACCGATTTGTCCACGATTGATGGTCCGGCAGTGACCGACGCCTATTCATTCAGCGAAATTCATTCCATCGTGGATGTGGGGGGCGGACACGGGCTGCTGTTGGCGACCATCCTGGCGAGGAATCCGCACTTGACGGGCACACTGTACGATGTGGCGCACGTGGTGGCGGGCGCCAAGGATGGACCGCTCAAGCCGGTGATGGAACGGTGCACGATCGCGTCTGGGGATATGTTTGCTTCGGTGCCCGCGGGCGCCGACGCGTACATCATGAAGCACATCATTCATGACTGGCCCGATGACGTATGCATCAATATCCTGAAAGGCTGCCGAAAGGGCGTGAATTCCGGCGGCAGACTCCTAGTGGTGGATAACGTGATTCTGCCGGACAACGATTTCGCACCGGGCAAATTCATGGATTTGCAGATGCTGATTTTCCCGGGCGGTTGCGAACGGACGGAAAAGCAGTTCCGCGATTTGTTTGCGGCGGCGGGATGGAAGTTGAGCCGTGTCATTCCCACGGTTGTTCCTGAGTCCATCGTGGAAGGTGTCCCGGCCTGAGGGAGGTCGACAGTCGACAGTTAAAGTCAAAAGTTGATAGTTGAAGGTTGAAAATAAGTACTCTGGAACTAGCTGGGAGACGGCGTAAATGTGAACGGGGAGAGAGGCCGGGAGCGGGAGGTGAGTTTCAAGGTGGGAAGACGCGGAGTATGTCCGCGGGCCATTCGATTCCACAGACCGCGCGGGCATTGGCGACGAGCGTGGCCAAATCGTCGAGCTTGGAAAATACGGCAGTTATTCCATAAGACAGAGCTTTCTTCTCCATTTCCACGCTGTAGTGCGTTGTCAGCATAAAGACCTGCAATTCAGGCGCGATGGCTTTGAGCTTCTGAGCCAACTCTAACCCGTTCAGGTCTGGCAATGAGTAGTTCAGGACAACCAGGGTGGGCAATAGCCGTTTAGTTTTTTTCAAGGCTTCGGCACTGTTCCCGGCCTCCACAAAAGCGTCGAAGCCGCTGCTGTGATCGAAAAGAGCATGAAGTTGGTTCCGGAAAGCCTTATCGTCATCGATGATAAGCACCGTAGGCACGTTTCTTCCGTCCTATCCATGCCGCTTTCGTACAGAAAAGATTTCGCCAAGCAATCTATTCCACGGACGTTTCGGGCTGCAGCTGTCTGCTGCAGTGTGAGCAGGTGGGAACTTTGTTTTTCCAAACGACCGCTAGAGGTTGAACACAGAAAGGGCAGCGGCTTGACCATTCTTGACTGCACTCCGGACACGCGCTGAGAACGATTTCCGAGCGGCGCAAGAGTTTGTTACCCTCTCGAAGGGAAACCAGAAACCGGCATTTTTCGTTTTTGCATATCAAGAATTCTTCCACGCCGTCTTCCCCCTTGCGAGCGGACCGTTTTAGGACCACGAGAGAAGCCGCGGTGGCCCGAGATTTAGTGTCTAGCTGCGAACTCCTTATTCTTTTTTCGACCATGAAGTTCAATCCAATCACGCGCGTTCAGCCGCGTAAGTTGAGGCTTTGGCCGGTGCCGGTAAATCATGGGTATCGCCCACGGGTGGAGAGTTGTGTACTGACACCCTTATGGAACCTCCCGGTCGGTGCTCGCAATGCCGAAAACTACGTACCGCAAATCACGTATTGGTTTGCCTCCTTCACACTCTCCGGCAGGCACCACCGGCTTCCGCCGCACCCCTGGAGCATGTGGACGCAAGGCGGCTAAGCGGGCAAGTCCGCGAGCCATTTCGTCGAGATTGGAGTACCATCGGCCTATTGAAGTTAGGAAGCCGCAAGTAAGTAGCTCAGATTGCAATAGCCGAGTTCATGAGCCAAAACGGTGCTAATACGAACCACAGCGACGCTGACGAAGCAGCGGAGGTTATCGAAGAGCGCCTGCGGCTAATCATTGACACAATTCCCACGATAATCTGGCGAAAATCGCCTGATGGGTCTGCTGATTTCCTGAACCGAAATTTTCGGGAATATACGGGCCTTTCCTTGGAGGACGGCCTGGGCCGGGGATGGCTGAATGTGTTCCATCCTGACGACCGTTTGAAGGAGAAGTGGCCCTCGGCCATGGCGGCCGGGAAGCCCTTCCAGACAGAGGCGCGCCTTCGAGGGACTGACGGGCAGTATCGCTGGTTCCTGATTCGCGCCATGCCGCTGCGGGATGAGCGGGGAAATATTATCAAATGGTATGGATTAACCTGCGAAATCGAAGATCTAAAAAGGGCCGAAGATCGCATCCGGCTGATCATCGACGCACTTCCGACCATGGTCTGGACCATGGAACCAAACGGGGCGGTTGATTTTGTGAATCAGCGTTGGATGGACTATATGGGCCTTTCCTTGAAAGAGGAAATGGACGAACCGACGCGCCCAATTCATCCCGAAGATCTCCCAAGAGTGTTGGAAAAATGGCGCGCGGACATGGCCGCCGGGGAAGCCTCCGAGGACGAGATGCGTTTGCGGCGAGCTGACGGTGAATATCGGTGGTTCCTAGTGCGCACCGCGCCGCTGCGCGACGAGCAAGGGAACATCCTTAAGTGGTACGGAGTGTCCATCGATATTGAGGACCGTAAGCGGGCAGAAGAAGCCGTTAAATCGAGCGAGCGGGAACAGCGCCACATAGCCGCGCAATTGGAAAGAGAGCGCACGCGTTTGGTGGAGGCGCAGGAGATGGGGAAAATAGGAAGTTGGGAAGCGGAATTACAGAGCATGAACGTGATTTGGTCAGACCAAACACACCGTATCTTTGAGACGGATCCGTCTCGTTTCCACGCCACCCGTCCAAAGTTCCGGGAATTCATTCATCCGGAGGACCGCGCGAAAGTGGATGCTGCCTTTGTAGCGTCCCTCGAGAAGCGGTCGCCTAGCACGGTCGAATACCGGATCGTTATGCCGGATGGCCGCGTCAAAATAGTCGAGGAGCGCTGGCAAGCTTTTCATGATGAAGAAGGAAAGCCGGTCCGTGTTGCGGGCACTTGCCGAGACATCACTGAACGTGTGCGAGCCGAGGAGGAACTGCAGCGCCTTTCCGGTCAGCTCTTGCGTTTGCAGGACGAAGAGCGGCGGAGAATCGCAACGGACCTGCACGACTCCACCGGCCAAGACCTCGTTGCTCTGGCAACCACCTTGAGTCAGCTCCATGCGGCAGTTCCTTCGTCCAGCAGAAAGTTACGCAAGCTTGCTTCGCAATGCCAAGCGTTGGCGGATCAGTGCATCCGGGAGGTCCGTACCCTTTCCTATTTATTGCACCCGCCGATGTTGGACGAAGCTGGAGTAGAGGACGCGATTCGTCATTACGCGGGCGGCTTCACGGAGCGAACTGGAATCGAAATCGAATTGGAGATTTCGCCGCGTCTCGGAAGGATGAAGGCAGACGCCGAGATGGCTCTGTTCCGCGTAGTGCAAGAAAGTCTCACGAACATCCAGAGGCATTCAGGCAATCTCCAGGCCAAGATACGAATGGATCGCGACCCCGGAAAGATCACCGTGGAAGTGAGCGACAGTGGCAGTGGAATTACCGGAGACTTACAAAGACAGAATGGAGAATTTCCCTTCAGACCTGGAGTGGGTATCCGCAGCATGAACGAGCGAGTAAAGCTCATCGGCGGCAGGTTGGATATTGAATCCAGCAGCAGCGGCACGACGGTGCGCGTGACGATACCGGCAGATGACTAGAGGGACGAGGAGCCTTCGAATCCTGGTGGCGGACGACCACGAGCTGGTCCGGCGGGGCATACGGAGACTACTTCGCGCTCGACGCGGATGGAGAGTCATCGGCGATGCCGTAAATGGCCGGGAAGCGGTGGAGAAAGCAAGCAAACTGAAACCGGACGTAGCTATCGTGGATATCAGCATGCCGGAGTTGGACGGGCTGCAGGCGACGCGCCAGATTCGAGGCGCAACCCCAAGTACCCAAGTTGTTGTGCTCACGATGCATGAGTCCGACCAGATGGTGCGCCTAGTTCTGGATGCCGGTGCCCTTGGCTACGTTTTGAAGTCCGATCTTGCAGCGCACCTCGTAAAGGCGGTGAAAGAGGTCTCCGCGGGCAGGCTTTTCCTGACCCCGCGAGTATCCGACATCGTACTGAAGGGATTTCTTAGAACCAGGAATCAACCTGAGGTCAGGGAGCATTCACAAGTTCGGCCGACTCCCCGGGAGGTTGAAATTATTCGGCTTCTGGCGGAGGGGAAAGCGAATAAGGAGATTGCTGCCGAGCTGGGAATTACCGCCAGGACGGTGGAGACGCACCGGGCGAAAATCATGCTGAAGCTTGGCCTGCATTCGCTCACCGAACTTATTCACTATGCTATCCGACACGAGATATTCTCGGCGCCGGGCCCCGCAGAATAACCTAGCTAATAAGAAGGGAGCAGAAGTCTCAGCCGTGTTCGCCAAGGTCACGTGCCCAGGAGGTTCGGCTGCAGCCTGGAATAGCCCTTCTCATGGGCCCACAGGGAGAGCGGAACCGCGGCCAGATCATCCACCAGGGGGATGGCGTGGCCGTCTTTGGTGAGATCGACAGTGGTGAGATAAAACTTGCAGGTGTCGCAGGCTTCGACGCGGATGTGGGGCAACTGCTCGGCGATGTAGACGGGGAGCTTGGCTTCGGCTTCTTCGCCGCAGGTGGGGCAGAGGATACGGCGGAATTCCCATTCCTGGAAGCAGAAGGAGCAGAGGAGGAAGCGTTTGCCGCCGTCGCCTTCGACTCGGAGGACGCCGGAGAGCGGGCGGGCGCCACACAACGGACAGATTTTTGTGGTTACGACAATGGGAGGCCTGGGAAGCAACAAGGCGCGGAATTCGGCGTAGGGTTGCAGGAAGGCTCGCGCGAGGAACTGGGCGAAGGCGCCAACTTGCTGATCGTACTTGCCGGCGTGTTGCCAGTAGGCTTCGAGGCTGGCGATCCAGGAGTCTGAAGGAAGTAGAGACATTTGCTGGGCGGATTTTGCCAGTGCGGGAGGGGCGTGCTGTTCGAGAGTGGAGAGAAAACCGCGGAAGTGAGGTAGAAGGACGGTGAGGTCGAGTGGAGCGTGCATCTCCACTGGAGCCGTACTCTGCGATTTCGCGCCGCTTGAAGCCGCGATGCTGGCACGAAGCGATTTCTGGAACGCGGCGATGTGTTTGTAGAAATCGAGAAATTCAGAGGCGAAAAAATGCTGCGCGGCAAGACGCTCGGCACGGCGGATGCGTGCGTCGTACTCGGGCCCACCGGTTTGGATGGCGGTCATTTGCGCGGCGTGGTGGATTCGCCGACGATTTCTTTATACCAGCCGGGGTGGTAGCGCTTGGCGAATTCGATGGAAACATCGCCGCGAATGACGGAGCCGAAGGCGCCGCGTTCCGCAAACACGCTCATATAGATGTGGATCATGAACAGGCCGATGGTCAGCAGGGCCGCGGCGGGATGAATCAGCACGGCGGTCTTGCGGAGGATACGAAGGTTCCATGGGATGAATTCCGGGAACCAGAGAATGGCGCCGGTGAGGAGAAGCAAGAGGCTGCACCAGAAGAAGCCCCAGAAGAGAAGTTTCTGGCCCGCGTTGTAGCGCCCGGCCGGAGGCATCTGAGCGTCTTCGTTGCGCGCGTAGTGGCCGACGGCGTTCCACCAGGCTTTGTCGGCATCGGTGGTGCGCATTTGCGCCGCCCACATGCTGTACATTTTCATAACAGCGAGGAAAAAGATCAGGCCCGCCCAGGGATGGAGCATGCGGGAAAGCTGTCCGCCGCCGAGGACGACGGCAATCCAGAAGAGCCAAGGCGTGTAGAACGCCAGCCCCGTTAGAAGGAGATAGATGTAGGAAAAAGCAGCGGCCCAGTGGGTGAGGCGCTCGTGAAGTTCATAGCGGAGGATCCGGCCGTGGGAAAGAATTTGCTGGGATTGGCTCACGATTTCGATTCTCCCGTAGGTATGTCTTCGTCGTCGCGGTCCTTGGGGCCAAAACGCAGGTAGTGGACGAAGAGGCCGATCAAACCACCGACCATGGCGAGGTTACCGAGCCACTTGAGCGGACCCTTCCAGAGCTTGACAGCCCATGGAACGCGCGGATCTTTAGGAAGTCCGCCGTAGATTTCCGGATTGGCGGCGTCATGGAGAACATAGATTACACCAGTGCCACCGACACCTTTTGGATCGTAGACGCCGGCGTTGGGGAAGTTGGAATGCTGCTGAAGTTGCTTGGCGCGCTTGCCGGCGAGATCCAGCATGTCTTCCTTGCTGCCAAAGTGCAGGCAGCCGGTGGGGCAAGACTTGATGCAGGCAGGTTCGAGGCCTTCGCTGACGCGGTCACTGCAGAGCGTGCACTTGAAGACGCGATTATTCTTGGGATTCATCTTGGGGATATCGAAGGGGCAACCCGTGATGCAATAGCCGCAGCCGATGCAGTTGGCTTGCTGAAAATCGACGATGCCGTTGGTGTATTGGACGATGGCTCCGTCCGCGGGACATGCGGCGAGGCAGCCGGGCTCGGCGCAGTGCATACACTGGTTCTTGCGCATGAGCCACATCAGCGAGCCGTCTTCTTCGCGAACGTGTTCGTTGAAGAGAATCAGGTTCCAGTAATTCCAACGCGTTTCCGGCATCGTCTGGTAGGTATTGCCGAAAATCGTTTCGCCGAAGGGCAAATCGTTCCATTCCATGCACGCGACTTCGCAGGCTTTGCAGCCGATGCAGGTGGTGGTGTCGATGAGTTTGCAGACTTGATATTCGCGCTGGGTGTCCTCGCCGGGAACGCTACCGGCGTGGCCTGAAATTTTCTGGATGCGCAGGGTCTCCTGGCTCATGGTGTCCTCTAGACCTTTACAACTTTCACGAGAAAGCCCTTGAACTCGGGCGTGTGCGCATTGGGGTCCACGGCCGTGTGGGTGAGCGCGTTAACGAGATTTAGCTGCGTTTTGCCTTCGTCTTCGGCGATGCCGCGGTATCCCCAATGAAAGGGAATGCCGATCTGGTAGGTTTTCTTGCCATCGATCATCATTTTCTTAATGCGCTTGGTGACCATTGCTTTGGCGATGTACTCGCCGCGGGCGCTGGAGACTTTCACCAGTTCTCCGCCGCGGATGCCCAATTCGTCGGCCATTTCCGCGGCCATTTCGATAAAAGGCTCGGGGACGAGCTGCACGGTCATGGGATTATTCTTGGTCCAGTAGTGGTAGTGCTCGGTGAGGCGAAAGGTGGTGCAGACCACGTCGAAGTCCTTGACCGTTCCATACTTGTCGTCGGCACCTGTTAATTTTGTGACCACGGGATTGGTCGACTGCCCGGCGTGCAAAGGATTTTCAATGGGGCTTTCGATGGGCTCGTAATGTTCCGGAAAAGGCCCGTCGGCGAAAGCTGCGAGGGGCGCGAAAATTCGGCCCACTCCCTCGGGGTTCATGATGAAGGGGCCCATGTGATCCTTGGGGTGCGAATCGGCCTTGAAGTCTGGGACGTCGTTGCCCACCCACTTTTTGGTGGCTTCGTTCCACCAGACTTGGCGCCGTGAGGGATCCCAAGGCTTGCCCTCGACATCGCAGGAAGCGCGGTTATAAAGCACGCGGCGATTGGCAGGCCAGGACCAGCCCCAGCCCGGGTGCACGCCCATGCCAGAGGGGTCGGCTGGATCGCGCCGCGCGGTCTGATTGCCCGCTTCGGTGAAGGAGCCTGCGTAAATCCAAATCCCGCACGAAGTCGTGCCGTCGTCTTTGAGCCACGCGAAACCGGGAAGCTGTTGACCGGCTTTAATTTGCTGCTTGGTGGCGGGGTCTTCGAGATCAGCGAGCGCTTTGCCATTCATTTCTTTCAATACTTCCGCCAGGGGAGGATTCAAGCGATCGCTGTAATTCCAAGTGAGATTCAGAATCGGATCGGGGAACTTTCCGCCATCTTTTTTGTACAAATCGCGGACTTTCAGAAAAATCTGCGCGACGATTCCGTGATCGAGGCGGCAATCACCCGGGAGCGGGACGGCCGTGTTTTTCCAAAGCAACCAGCGCGCGGAATTCGTGAAGGAGCCATCTTTTTCGGCAAAGCCCGCGCAGGGCAAACGGTAGACCGTGGTCTGGATCTGCTTCATGTCGCCCTGGGCGATAACGCGCGGGGACTTCCAGAACTCGCTGGTCTCGTCGGGATAAATTTCACCGACGACGAGCCACTCCGCTTTCTTGAGGGCATCGATGTTTTTGTTGGAGTCCGGCCCGATGGCCACGCCGTTCATGCCAAAGGCAAGCATGCCCTTGACGGTGCCTTTGTACATATCGTCCCACAAGTGGGTCCAGGAATAGTCACGGTCTACTTTCGGCAGATAATCGAACGCCCAACCGTTTTGCTTGGTGGCGGCGTCCCCGTAAAGTGCCTTGAGGAAACTGACCGTGAATTTAGGCGTGTTGCTGTAGTAGTTGAAAGAATCCCACGGGGCGGGTTTGGAAGCTGTGGGAGTAACGCGCTTCATCCAAGCGTCGAAGGACGGGTCACCCGGCGTGGGCACCTTCAAATAGCCCGGCAGAGTGTCGAACAGGCCGGCCATGTCCGTAGCGCCCTGAATGTTTGAGTGGCCGCGCAAAGCGTTGACGCCGCCGCCAGCGCGCCCGACGTTTCCGAGGAGCAATTGCAGCATCGCTGCGGTGCGAATAATTTGCGTGCCGAAGCTGTGCTGGGTCCAACCGACGGCGTAAATAATCGTGCTGGCCTTCTTCATGTCGCCGTCTTTTCGAACCGAGGTATACAGTTCGGCGGCTTTGAGAAATTGGTCCCTGGGGATACCGGTGATGCGCTCGACCATCTCCGGCGTGTAGCGCGAATAGTGTTTCTTCAAAAGCTGGAATACACAGTTTGGGTTTTGAAGCGCAAGGTCGTACTCGACCTTTTCCGGCAGGGGCGGCAAGGCGCCCGGAGCTAACGCGCTCGGCGGCGCTCCGCCCACTCCCGCGTAGTTCCACGTCGAGCGGTCGTAGGTATGCTTTCCGGCGTCAAACCCGGAGAAGACGCCGTCGGTGTCGGCGGGCAGCTTGAAGTCGCCTTTGACGACGAACGCGGCGTTTGTGAAGTTTACGAGGTACTCTTTCGCGATGCGGTTGTTCTGGATGGCGTAGTTGATGACGCCGCCAAGAAATGCAATGTCCGATCCGGCGCGAATCTGGCAGAAAAGGTCTGCGACCGCGGAAGTGCGCGTGAAGCGCGGGTCCACGGAGATTATTTTTGCATTTCGATTACGCTTGGCTTCCAGAGCCCATTTGAAACCGCAGGGGTGATTTTCGGCCGGGTTCCCGCCCATGATCAGCATCATGTCGGTGTTCTTGATGTCGACCCAGCCGTTCGTCATTGCGCCCCGGCCAAACGTTGGTCCCAAACTTGAGACCGTGGGGCCGTGTCAAACTCTGGCCTGATTTTCCAGGTGCACGACCCCCAGGGC
>Ga0137403_10008573_pt1 | contig 11436 bp, 13 predicted proteins | sample CZOMad2_1_16fung_FD_122057 | JGI IMG/M metagenome (GOLD analysis project Ga0137403, IMG submission 122057) | Vadose zone soil fungal communities from Angelo Coast Range Reserve, California, USA - CZOMad2_1_16fungal (Hybrid Assembly) | ecosystem: Environmental > Terrestrial > Soil > Vadose zone...
CGCGGCGCAGAAAGCCTACGAGATGGCCGGCGTCGGGCCGCGGGACATCCAGTTCGCCGAGCTGCACGATTGTTTCACCATCGCCGAGATTGTGGCGCTCGAAGATCTCGCCTTCGTGGAGCGTGGCCTTGGAGGCCCATGGACGGCATCTGGCGCAACGGCGCGTACCGGCGAGAAACCCATCAACGTTTCGGGCGGCCTTAAATCCAAAGGGCATCCGGTGGGCGCGACCGGCGTGGCCCAGATCTGCGACCTTTTCGCGCAGATTCGCTGTGAAGCGGGCGACATGCAGCTCAAGCGCAATGCGCTAGGCCTGGCGCAGAATCTGGGAGGCTCGGGAGCGACGTGCGTCGTGAGCATTTTGGGGAACGTGTGACCGGCACCGTCTATACTGAAACCGTCGTGCATCTGGCGCCTGAGGCCTTCGCCAAAGACGTCCCCTATCAAGTTGTGATCGTCACTCTCGATGACGGCTCCCGTATCACCGGGCGCATAGCGGGCGATCGCGTCTCGATCGGCGATCTCGTGGAGCGCGTAGCAGTGCGTGATGAGGTTCCGTTATTCCAGAAAGCTTCTTCCTAACTCACATGAAACTAGCTGACCGAATGAGCCGCATCGGCGTGGAATCCGCCTTCGAAGTGCTGGTCCGCGCGCGCGAGCTGGAACGGCAGGGCAAAGACGTCATCCATTTGGAAATCGGTGAGCCGGACTTTCCCACGCCGGCGCACATCATCGAGGCGGCCAAGCGCGCGCTCGATGAAGGCTACACGCACTATGGGCCGACGCAGGGGCTGCCCGAGCTGCGCGAGTCCGTCGCCCGCTATATCTCGAGCACGCGCGATATCCGCGTCGGTCCGGAGCATGTTTCCATCGTTCCCGGCGGTAAGCCCATCATCTTTTTCCCCATGCTGGCGTTGATCGAACCCGGCGACGAAGTCATCTACCCGGATCCCGGATTCCCGATTTACGCTTCCATGATCCGCTTCTCGGGCGGCGTGCCCGTGCCGATTCCGCTGGTCGAGGAGCGCGGTTTCTCCTTCGATCTGGATCTGCTCCGCAAGCGCCTCTCGCCCAAAACGAAAATGTTGGTGCTCAACTCGCCGCAGAATCCGACCGGCGGCATGATTCCTGCCGAAGATATCCGCGCCATCGCCGAACTCGTGCGCGACCGCGATCTGATGGTGCTTTCGGACGAGATCTATTCGCGCATCTATTACGGCGAAGCGCCTGTATCCATCGCGAGCCTTCCGGGGATGCTCGAAAAAACTATCATCCTGGATGGCTTTTCCAAAACCTATGCCATGACCGGCTGGCGCATGGGCTACGGCGTGATGCCGGAGTGGCTGGTGGATGCGGTCAACAAGCTGATGGTCAACTCGAACTCCTGCACCGCGACCTTTACACAGCGTGCCGGGATCGCGGCGCTTGAAGGGCCGCAGCAGCCGGTGGACGCCATGGTGGCTGAGTTCCGGCGACGGCGCGATTCATTTTGCGCGGGCCTCAATCAGGTGCCCGGCTTCCGCTGCGCGCTGCCCGGCGGAGCCTTCTATGCCTTCGCCAATATTACGGGCACGGGTGTCGGCTCGAAAGAGCTGGCCGACTATCTGCTTTACGACGCCGGCGTGTCGTGCCTGAACGGCGGCGCATTTGGCGAGTTCGGTGAAGGCTACATCCGCTTCAGTTACGCCAATTCCTACGAGAACCTGATGCTGGCCGTCGAGCGGATCAAAGCCGCGGTGGCGAGCCGCCTGCCGGTTGGGACGCGGTAGCCACTCGTTCGTTCTGCGAGTTGGCTTCGCCATCAGGCAGATGGAGCTCAGTTCGTGCTCAGCCAGTAGCCGGGACGCGAAAAGGCCTTCGCGCCGGGCATATCCACTTCAATTTTGACAGTGTGGTAACCGGATTCGGTCGAGTCGGCGTAATAGCTCAGCAGGTATGCGCTCCGCAGTTCGACACCGATGGTAGCGATCGCGTCTTCCAATTCTTTCTGCTTGCGGAAATGAAGCTGCGTTCCTCCCGTGGCCGCCGTCAGGATCGAGAAGGGATCGGCGTGCTTTTCCGCATGACTGCCGCGCCGGAGGACCGCAACCAGATTGCCGAGATCCACACCGCCCCGGAAGCCGCCTTTTTCCTCCCTGGAAACCCCTTGAAGAGAGAAAGTATCCGACACGAACGCCTTGCCGAACTCTGGAAGCGCGAGAGCATAGACGGTCACGTTTTCCCGCTCGGCTTTCTCCTTGAGGGCAGAGAGAGGAGACTCGCTTCCAATGTCCGTCGGCTGTCCGATGAAGAGCAGGACACGCGCGCGCGAGCCCGGACGTTCCCGCAGAAGCGAAACCGCGCGAAGCCCCGCATCGATCATCCGTGCCCGTGCGCCATCTGCCGCAAGGTTCTGGAGCGTGGACTGAACATCGCCCATGGCGAAAGGTTTCACAACCGCGACATCGTCGCTATACGTAATCACTGCGGTCTCGCCTGATTCGCCCGCGAGCAGAGCATCCATGACACTTCCGGCTCTCGCGATGAAAGGAACATAGCTCCGCGCGTCCTGATTCACCTGGATCGCAAGGACGACGGAAGCCGGCGCGGAAGCAGAATCCAGCGTCCAGCGTCACGCGTTGCGGGCGGCCGTTATCGAAAACGCGAAAATTCCCGCTTTGCAATCCGGTGATGAGCCGGCCGTGCTTGGAAAAAACAAGCGTCGGAAGCGTCACCAGACGGACAGGCACACGGATGGTGGGCATTTGTGCCGTCTGGCCGGACATCGTGGCGGTGAAGAGCAACAGGGCAAATCGCTTCATACGAAGGTTGCGACTTGACGCCAGCAACGCGAGCGCCAACTCCTTCTTGAGTGTACTCAAACCGCTAGGAGAAGCGGCCTGTGAATTGGGCGCTCAGGTGTGTTGTGCGGGTGCCAGCAGCGCTGCCACGCGGACCGGGAAACCGGCAGACTCACGGCCCCAAATACCCCACAAACGCCTCCTTTCATGTAACTGGAACAATCCGCTTCCTGCGCCGGGTCCCGATCCCCGCGCTCAGTTTTACACGCGTTCAACCAAAGTTAACTTTCGCTCCGGTTTGGTCTGCGCCATACTCGCCTCATGAGGAGACGCGGCTTGCTCGTGACCGCAGCGGTGGCTGGGTTTGTCCTGGCCGGCTATGGCTCCGGATTCGCGCAGTCGGCGTGGGAGCATGTGGTGGGGATCCTCGCTCTCCAGGGGAAACCGGTGGCCGCATCGCCCGCCATGCTTTCCGAGCACGAAGTGCAGGAACTTGGGAACATGACGCCGCAGCAGCAGGCCGAGCGATTGCTCGAGCGCGCTACCAATCACTACGAGGGCGCGGCGGAGTGGATCGAAAAAAAGGCGGACTCGTGGCGGGGATCACTGGAACTGGCAGGTTCGTTGAATACCCTGATCACCTCCGCGCTCAATTCGAACGATCTGCGCGTGCGTGCCGCGGCGATCGAAGTGGACCTGGCCGCGTATGACGTCGAGAAAACTTCCGAGAGCGTCCAAAGCCGAATCCGGTTGCTGGAGTCGGGAGAGGGGGATCGCGTTTCGGCGCTCTGGCTGCTTGGCTTGCTCGGAAATCGCGGCGTCGAGCCCCAGCGTGTCTTTGAAACGTTGCTCAAGTACACGCGCGACCCGCAGCAGAACATCCGGCATTGGGCCGTCGAGGGCCTGGGCTATCTCGGCACCGACGCCACCATTGAGCCACTGCTCGAGGTCTTCCGTACCGACCCATCGGCGGACGTGCGCGAGCGCGCGGCATGCAGCCTGGCGCAGTCCGGTATGCTACAGCAGTCGCAGCGGATGAAAGCCGCGCCGGCGTTTCTGAATTATCTGGAAGACGCTTCGCTCGACCCGACCACGCACCAGTGGGTGCTGCAAGCCTTGCAGGACATCAGCGGCCTGCGGCTGGGCGACGACCCGGGCGCATGGCGCCGCTGGTACGCGAGCCGCAAGGAATAACGCGCGATCACCGCAGTGTCACGATTGTCGCTCCCCAACCGCCCGCCTCGGCCGGAGCATCGTTAAAGGACTCGACAAATTCCGTCTTCGCCAATACGCCGCGCACAATCTCCCGCTGCACGCCGATACCGCGTCCGTGAATAATGCGCAGCGCGCGCAATCCAAGCTTGTGCGCTTCCTCGAGATAAGCTTTGACCACGGGTTTCACGTCGCGCGGCGGTACGGAGTGGAGATCGAAAACGTCGGTGATGGGAATGCGGACCGGCTCGTCGCTCACGCCAAGACTGCCGATTTCCGACTCATCAACTCCAGCAATATTGCAGGCCCGAAAAATCAAAAAGCCCGATCTGGCTCGACCAGACCGGGCTTCTCTCGATGCGACTAGCGCGCACCCGATATCAAGCGACGTTCTGAGCCCGGTACCCTCTCAGAATCGCCTCAATCTGATCCTTCGCGTGAAGTTTCAGTTTTTTCAGGCGGACTTCTTCGATCTGCTCTTGCTCGGTCAGATACGGCCTTGACGCCAGATCCTCCAACTTGTGGGCCAAGTCGGTATGCTCATCTACCAGGCGCCGAAAGCTCTCGTCCGTCTGTATCAGGTGCGCTTTCAGTTCTTCTTGTGCGTTTCGATCCATTCCAGGCATTCCTCCTCGAGTGTGAGGTTGCCGCGCCGAGTCGATTACCAACGAAAAGGGCTCGGTGGGTAATCTGCACTAATTCAATTTTCAAAACGAAACAGCGGGGGATTGGCCCGCCTATTTGTGACGTTAACATGAATGTAACTTCATGACAATAGCGGAATCGGGTGGCGCGTTGTAGTAATTTTCCCTTACGGAATTCACCTGAAAGCCTAAAGCGTGATAAAGCTGGCGCGCGGCGGAATTGGATTGACGAACCTCTAGCCAGACGGTACCCCGATAGTTAGCCAGAAGTTGCTGGATGAGGCCACGTGCAATGCCCCGGCGGCGGCAGGGCGGATCGACGGCGACGTTCAGGATCTCGATCTCGTCCGGCGCCGTGTGGCGGGCGACGGCGAAGCCTGTGATGCGCTCGAAGCTGGCGGGTGAACCTATGCCGCCCGAGTCCACCGCAACCAGGCACTGGTGCAGCAGGTAGTCCGCCGGGTTCCACTGGGCGGCCTGGCCGGAGGCGGCCTGAATGCGCCAGATCTCCTCCAGGTCGGATTCTGTTGCTGGCCGGATCGAGATCACGGCTCGAAGTGCACGTCGTTCTCGCCGGTCCACACGAGCGCTTCGGGGACGCGCTCGGCCGCGGCGAGTACGGCCCAGTACCGAAGGCGCACCGTCGATTTCGCCGGAATCCACCGATAGCCGGGCACGCCGAACAGGCTGCCGCGCCCGATCATCTTGCGCCGCGTTTCGGGAAAAGGCGACGCGCCGAATTCCATGCCGCGCGTGAGCGTCCGGCTGCTCCAGGGAGCGCCGGCGCGGCTGTGGTTCTCTTCCCAAATCCCGAGCCATGGAAAATCGCTGCGTGTCCAGACGTATCCGAACGCCAGCTTGCTCGCGGGTGAGAACGCCAGGAAATAGGCATGCTCGCGGTGCGGGTCCATCAAATGCGTGGTGAATCCGGCCGATACCGGCGCGCTGTTGTACACGCGCAGGTCGACGTGGCCGCCGGTGGCGCCGGGAACGTTGGGCCAGTCGAAGTCGACGCCCGCTTTCTGATACGCACCGTTCTGGCCGAAGTCGCCCTCGAATACTTTTGAGCGCGTGGCCGAGGCGCGGAACTCGGTGCGCCCGCGCTCCAGGAACGGAGGGCCGAGCGTGGCATGCTGCGTCCAGGCGATGGGCCGGTCGGCGGCCGATAGATTTTCCAGCGTCTCGTGAATTTCGATGGCACGCTCGCCGCCGAAACGAATTTCGCGCTCGAAGCCCAATTGGGCGATGGTAAACTGGGCGCGCTGGGAGAGGCGCCCCGCGTCCGTCGAGACATCGTAACGCACCACCGATGCCTCCCCATGCACCGTCATCCCCGCGGCGGCTTCTTCGCTCGATGGCCCGCCGAAAATATCCAGGCACAGGTTGTGACCCATGATGCCCGCCAGCAGCTTGCTTTCGGAATCGTGGCCGTACTCAGGATGCCGCGCCGGGTCGTAGGTGGAGGGCTCGATCGAAGGCCACGGTGGAATCCACAATGGATTCACTCCTGTGGCTTTGTCGAAGATCTCGGCGATGTGTCCGCCTTCGTGCAGCACGGTCACGCGCAGGCGGTCGTTTTCAATGGAAGAAGCACGGCGGCCGCGGAAGTTGGCGTCGGGCATAAGGATCTATTATGCACCGCTGCGGCTGTAAGGGCTTTGATCGCACGGCTCACCCGCTGGCTGAATCTACGGCCTCCCGTTTTGGTGCCGTTTTGAGCGGAACGGAGTAAACCGGCTACACGAAGTAGTCTTTGACTTTTTCGAAGATGCCTTTTTCAGCAGGCCGGTTGTCCGCCGGCAGCGTCTCCCGAAGCTGCTCCATCAGTTTCTTCTGATCGCGCGTGAGCTTGGTGGGGGTTTTCACTTCGAGGTGCACCACGATGTCGCCGCGCGCGCGGCCGTTCACATGCGGCACGCCTTTATGGCGGATGCGCAGCTGCGCGCCCGATTGCGAGCCTTCCGGAATCTTGAGTTTGTGCGGCTCTTCGAGCGTGGGGATTTCGATCTCGGCTCCCAGCGCGGCCTGCGCGATATTCACCGGAATGGTGCAGTGCAGGTCGTACTCGTGGCGCTCAAAAAACGCATGCTCTTTGACCTTGAGCACGACGTACAGATCGCCGTGCGGGCCCCCGTTCGCGCCGGGCTCGCCTTCCTGCGCCAAACGCAAGCGGATGCCCTGGTCGACCCCAGCGGGGATGTTCACTTTGAGCTTCCGCTGGACCTGCTGGTAGCCCTGGCCGTGGCATTGCTTGCACGGCGTGCGGATGATCTGGCCCGTCCCGCCGCATTGGCCGCAGGTGCGACGAACGGAGAGGAAACTCTGCTGGTACACGACTTCGCCGCGGCCATGGCACGCCGGGCAGGTCGTGGGGCTGGTGCCAGGCTCGGCGCCTTTGCCGCCGCAGTGCCCGCAAGGCTCCGAGCGCGGCACCTGGATCTCGGCGGTGATGCCGAAAACCGCCTGTTCGAACTGAATTTCGAGATCGTAGCGGACATCCTGGCCGCGCTGCGCCCGGGTGCGCCGCCGACCGCCGCCGGTCGAGCCGAACAGATCGCCGAAGCCGAAAAAGTCGCCCAGAATGTCGCTGAGGTCGAAATTATCCGGATCAAAGCCTTGCGCCGCGCTCTGCACGCCCTGATGCCCGAAACGGTCGTAGGCCGCGCGCTTTTGCGGATCGCTCAGAATGCTGTAGGCCTCGGCCGCCTCCTTGAATTTTTCCTCGGCGGTGTGATCGCCGGGATTCACGTCCGGGTGGCATTCCCGCGCCAGCTTGCGGTAGGCGCTCTTGATCTGCTGATCGTCTGCGTCCCGGTTGATCCCCAGGACTTCGTAATAATCTCTTTTGGTCACGGGCATGGCTCAGAAGTCAGGAGGGCCGGACGGCTACTTTGACCATGGCGGGCCGGAGTAACTTGCCTTTGAAAGTGTGGCCCTTCTGGAATTCGGCCAGAATGGTCTGATCTTCGGCCACGTCGGTTTCCACCCTCTCCACCGCCTGGTGCAGGTTCGGATCGAAAGTCTTGCCCACCGTATCCATCGGTTCGAGGCCCATTTTCTTTAGTGTTTCGTACATCCGGGCATAGATCAGCTCGACGCCTTTAGCGTAATTCGCATCCGCGGTTTCCACTTTGAGCGCGCGATCGAAATCGTCCAGGATGGGCAGCAGCTCCCGCGCGAACTCCATGCCGGCGAACTGCAGGAAATCCGAGCGGTCGCGCTCGGCGCGCTTGCGGAAATTGTCGAAATCGGCCTGCCGGCGCAGCAAACGGTCGTGCAACTCCGCTTTGTCGGCGGCCAGCCGGTCGCGGTCGGCCTTCAGCGCCGTGACTTGCGCCGCCAGATCGTCACACGCCGCCCCCTCGGCGGACGGATCGTTCTCCGCCGTCCTCACATCCGGATCTTGATTCTCGTTGCCCACAATTTCAGATTAGCAGATGCGTCGAGCGGTGTTTGGGACGCGCTTATGTCGGCAGGCTCTCGAAGGCGCGGCCGATGTGCAATACCGCCGACATGGCCTTTTCATAGTGCATGCGCATGGGACCGAGCACCGCGACCCGCGCCAGCATGCCGCTGGGCAGCGGGAACGTCATCCCGATCAGCGCCAGCTCTTTCATCGACGGGTGTGCCTGCTCGAGGCCGATGTGCACGCCGATCTCGCCGGCCGGCTGTTCGAGGAAACGGTCCAGCAGATCGATCAGCCGCTTTTTCTCCTCGAGCGCCCGCAACAGATCGCGCATACGCTCGCGCGTCAGGTGCAAGTCGATGCTGACCAGGTTGGACGCGCCCTCCATATGCACCTCGGGCACCTGATCGACTTCGAGCAGTCCCTTCTGATAAAACACGGTCAGGCGGCGCAAGATGGCGTCATAAGCGGCCCGTTCTTCGTCGAAGCGGCGCATCAGCTCGCGGCGTGCATCGCCCAGCATCCAGCCACTGAACTGGTGGTTGACGTAGTTGCGGATCGAGTTCAAGTCGTCCTGCGAAAGCGGTTCGTCCATCATCACCACGCGATTGTGCACCACGTGGTCGCGGGTGACCAGAATCATCAGAACGCGGCGGTCGGCCAGCTCCAGCAGCTCGATGCGATCCAGAATCTGGCCGGTGGAGGGCATAGCCGCCGCGATCCCCACGTTCAGGGTGATTTCGGTCAACATGCGCGACGAGCGCCCAAGCCGCCCTTCGACCGTGCCTTCTTCGCTCAATTCGGCGCGCACCCGCTCGGCCTCAATGCCATTCACGGGACGCGTCGTCAGCGACCGTACGTAGCAGCGAAAGGCCTTTTCGGTGGGCACGCGGCCGGCGGAAGTGTGCGGTTGCGACAGGTAGCCTCCGTCGGCCAAGTCGGCCATTACGTTGCGGATGGATGCCGGGCTGAGTGACTGGTGGCGCCTCCGAGCGATCGTGCGCGAGCTAACCGGTTCACCCGTCTGGATATACGAGCGAACGATCGAGTGCAGGATCTCCTGTTCCCGGGCGTTCAGCGTTTCTTCGCCGTGCATAGATCGATTACGACCTTCTCTTTACACTATGGATTGTATTCTGTTGAAAAGCAAAGGGTCAAGCGTATCACCCACTGTTTTCCTTCCCACCACCACAAGTGCTGTTCCCTGATAGAATAGCGGGTCTATCATCTCAAACCGGAGGCTGGAGTGGGCATTGTGAAGGCCCTTCTGCGCGTTTATAGCTACATTTTCGAAGGTTTACTGGCTCTTTTGGCCGCCGGAATTTCCTGCGTCGCGCTGGCCAGCCATAGTCCACTCAATCTGACGTTTCTGCCGTGGACCGGCGAAAAGCTCACACACGTGCTGCTGCCATCGGCGCTTGCCGGTTTACTTCTGGTATTGCTGGCAATGGGCGGCAGGCTCCGGGCGCTCTACTTTCTTTGGAGCGTGGCGGTTTTTGCGGTGCTGTTCCGCGGGTTTTTTCTGACCGGATACAAGTTCTCCGGACCGGTGCCGTTCAAGCCGGCTGTTTATCTCACGCTGGCAGCGTTTGTGGCGATGATCGGGGCGTTTCCCTGGCCGCGCAAGCCCGGGCCGCTGCGAAGGCCGGAGAAATGGTGAGAGAAGCCGGCTGCCTCCGCCTTTAACTTCACACTCCAGCCCCGGCCTGCATGGGCTGTTCCGTGAGCGACACGCGCGCCGTGATCAATCCGTCAGCGCCGCGGGAAATGGCCAGCATGGTGTCCGGGCGATCCGCCTCGATGAGGTAGTTCACGATGGGACCAAAGATGGCGGCGATCTCCGCCGGCTCGCACGTGGGTAGAAACGCTCGCAGGACGCGCGGATCGTAGAGACGGAGGTGAAACGGACGTTCGCCCTGCGTTTGCGCCAGGAGAAAGCCGCGGAAGTGGGCCGCCAGGTCTTCGAGGGACGCGAGGCTGGTAAAGAATATGCCCCAGCTTTTGCCCCAGCCGGAAAGCAGGAGAGTTTCGAGAAAAGCATGAGCATCGGTGCGCTCGCTCAGGGAACTTTCCTGTCCCAATTCCACCAGGAAGGGTGCGTGTACTGCGGGTCCACCAGCCGGCTCGGTCGCGAAGAGGGGTTGCCAGCGCAGCGCGGGCGCCCCTAGCAACTGCGGCAGGATCGGATCGCGCGCGGCATCCAGAACGGCGAATAGCGGTGCGGTCTGGTACATCAGAATGTCGCGGACGCGCTTCTGCTCACCGGTTAAGGTGGTTTGGGCCGGCGCCTCCGGTTCGAATCCCGGCGCGAACATGCGCGCTGTGCGTTCTACGGGAGTGCCCGCCGCCATAGGCACCGGGTATGCTAATGCCTGCTCCCCGGAGCTGAATTGCACCAGGAACGTCATTTCGCCGGCGGAGATCTGGTCGCCATCCTTAACGGCGACCGAGTCCTGACCGAGGCGCGCTCCATTCAAGAAAGTGCCGTTCGAGCTGCCCAGATCGCGAACGGCGCACTTGGCTTCGTTGCAATTTACTTCAAAATGCAGGCCGGAAAGATACGAGTCGTTGGGGAACGCATAGTCGGAGCGTGTGGTGCGGCCGATGCGGACAGTCTGGCCTGCGTCAACCGGAATCTGCTGTCCGGCGTTAGACCCGGTGGCGATGAACAGCGATATAGCCATCGTGCTCCTCCTGAATATCGCACGCTGTCGAACACCCGGATCGCTGTGAAGCCACCCAGGACACACTATCACAGACCGCAAGTTAGAAGCGCACCATCTACTGCGGCAGACTTACCTGCCGCACCACATCCGCGAACCGCGCATCGGTGCGCAGGCTATCGAAGATCGGATCGACTTTCAGGTAAATCAGCCACACGGAACGGTCACCCACAGCCTTGCGCAGCCATGGGAAGGCTTCCTCCTTGTTACCGAGAGCGGCATTGATGACGGCAATCCAGATAGGCTGCACGTAAGTTTGCGTGGAACGCGTGTTCAGCTCCTTGAGTATTTTCTGCGCCTCGGCGCGATCACCCGACTGAGCATACGCGTGGCCAAGGGCCGCCAGCTCGCTGCTGCCACCTTCCGACAATTGCAGGGCCTGCTTCAGTTCCGCGATGGCCTCCGCATACGACCCTTTCTGCTCGTACGCGCGTCCCAGAAAAACGTGAGCGGCCACGAACTGCGGATCCATGACAATCGCCCGCCGGCACTGATCGATGGCCTGATCGTTCTGATGCGTGTAGTAGAAAGTGGAAGCCAGAGCCACGCTGATAGGGAGTGAGACGGGTTCCAACTGCTGAGCGCGTTTCATACTGGCCTGGGCTTCGTCGGGACGGCCTACCACGGTCAGGTAGTCCGCATACCACTGGTGCGCTGTAGCGTAGTTGGGG
>Ga0137403_10008575_pt1 | contig 11434 bp, 9 predicted proteins | sample CZOMad2_1_16fung_FD_122057 | JGI IMG/M metagenome (GOLD analysis project Ga0137403, IMG submission 122057) | Vadose zone soil fungal communities from Angelo Coast Range Reserve, California, USA - CZOMad2_1_16fungal (Hybrid Assembly) | ecosystem: Environmental > Terrestrial > Soil > Vadose zone...
CGTGGCAATAATCAACGGAACCAACGGGACGCCATGCGAATTAAGGCGGGCAAATGTTCTGGGCATTTCGCCGTCTCGCGCCAGCAACCCCGCATCGCCCGTGGGCGTGCTGGCGTTGGGCGCGCAGTTTGCATTTTGCCGCTGCTCCGTCAACCGAGTCACGGGCGCGCCCGACATTGCAGCCCTTCCCGGAAGTCGCAGGGGCCTAACTCAGAGCACGGGCGGCGCCGCATGCGCGCCGACCACGCGACGTATCGGTATACGTGAACGGGTTATTATGGACGTAGAGATTTCACCGGCGCGACAACGCGCAAAATGCACCTCGCATCACCCGAACGTGCTCTCTCCGGCGGAATTGGCGCACCCCCGCACGAACGGCCTCATGATCGGTCGCCATTTGGATCGTCTAGCAACCTTCTCGAAGCCGACCGCGCGGAATAATCCATTACCGATGTGCTCGGAACGGACCAAGTTGAGGTTGGACCAGGTCGTAAGCAGATCCAGATCGAGGACCCTGACGGAAATCCAATTGAGCTTCATGAAGCGCCGAAGAAGGCGGCGACGTAGTTCATCTCAAGGGAAGCCTATTTGCGCTGTAGCTCCTGGTCCGCTTCACGCAGCCATTCATCCCGATCGGGCGCGGCGGGCAGCGCCAGCGCCGCGCCGCGAGCGCGCAGGTAGTTTTCTAGGGCACCGCGCGAGTCTCCCGTTTTCGCCAACGCCTCCGCCAGCGCAAGCAGGTTCGGTGGGTAAAGCGGCCGGAGCGCTACTGCGCGCCGCGCGGCAGCCAATCCCGCCTCGGCGTCGCCGGGCCCCAACGGCCAGCCTGGCGCTCGGATCAACACCAGAGCCTGCACGCGCGCCGGCCCTGCCTCGTCGTAGTTGGGATCCGCTGATTCGACACGCGTCAACGTAGCGAGCATGTCGCTTAAGAACTCGCCCGAGCGCGTGGGGTGTGCCCGCGCGTTAAGTCCGAGCGCAACCGCGCGTCCGTATAGACAGGCTGACGCTTGCGGCTCAAGCAAGAGACAGGCCTCCGCATCGCGGCTGGCCTCTGCCGCTAGCTCGCCGCGAATCTTCGAGTCAGACTCACGATCGCTCCGCTGCGCTTCCAGCTCGATCGCCGCAGTCAGCGCGGCGACCGAAGAGGACGCCGCGCCCGGTACCGGGGGGGCCGGTCGTCGCGTCACACATGCGCCGACTGCGACTATCAACAACCCGCACCAGAACTGCCTGATCACCGCGCTGCCGCTTGGGACGGCAGCTTGGTCTGCACGAAGCCGTGCAGACGTAGCGGCGCCAAAGAGTCGGCGCTCCCAGATACGCGACCGATCTTAAGCAGCCCCGCCTGCAGGGCCCGTGCCCGGCCGGCGGTCACGCGCGAGTCAACCACCGCAATGATGGCAACGGGCAGCTCCGGAGACTGTGTCACGACCTTGAGCTCGCTTGCGAACGGCAGGCTCGGAAGTGCCGCCGCCTGAGTCTGATCGAGCAATACCGCGACCTGTTCGCCGGCGGCGACCCTCCTCAAGGCGCTGAGTATTTGCCCCGTCGACTCGATCTTAACGTCCGACGGCAGCGCCCAGCCCTCAAGGGCGATGTGCCGCACGAAGTTGGGGGCGTAGCCCGCGACGCTGAGTATGGTGTACCCCGACATTGACGCCGGCCCGGTGACGTGGCCAGATTTTGCAACCAACGTCCACCGCTGCTGCGGGCCAACATCCGCCACGTCTGCCTGCACGAGCGGCGTCAGATGCAGTTGAGCCGCGTGCTCCACAAAGAATGGATACGGCACGAAGGCGAGCACGGCATCGGCGCTGCCGAGTTTCGCGAGGCCGCCCTCCTCCGTCGGATCGTAGACGGCCGCAAGACTTCCCGCCGGCCAGCCGGAGATTGCCACTGCGGCGTTTGTGAATTGATCTATGAGCGGCTGCGCATCGCCGGCTCCGCCGGGATATCCCGGGGCACAGAACACCAGGGTCGCAAGCGTTGCTGTTAACAGTGTACTCATGTGTTTAGGCTATCATTCTACGGCGCTGCGGGTCTCCCCGTCGGAAGGAGCGCGCTTTCATCCATGCGTGTTCCCGCAGCGTCCAAGGCCGTTCAAATCTTCCTCCATGTACTGAGAGCGCGGGGCTGGATTGCCGGCGCGTTCGTAGTCCTCGCCGCAGCGGGAATATACGGCGCCTTGCAGGTGCCCAATGATCCTTCGACCGAGCGACTGATCGTAGCCAGCGACCCCGTCGCGCTCGCCACGCGCGATTTCGATCGTATATTTCCCGAGGGCGTGCAGGCGCTCATCATGCTCGAAACGCCGGATCCTTTAGGCCTCACCGCGCTGCGCGCCGCCGACCGACTCGAGCAGGAACTTGCGAGGATTCCGCAGGTCGAGGCCCATAGCCTTCTGGACCTCTACCGTCGCGCCGTCTCAACAGGGGAAATCACTCGCGTCGAAGCCGGGCGTGTGCGCGCGTTCGCGACCGGCACGCCGCTATTCCGCCGTGCGGGACTTCTGGGCGACCACTATTTCGGCATTGCACTCGAGCTGCGCGTGAAATCACGGGCCGAGCGCGACCGTGCACTAAAGGCAATCGATTCGCTGGTTCTGCCGGTCGAAGCTCCCGGCGGAACAATCACGAGGGTTCGGCGCGTCGGATCGCCGTGGCTCAACGCGTGGCTCGAGCGACAAACCGGCGCAGCGACGGCGCGCTTCATGCCCCTGTTCGGCATCTTTCCGATGACACTGGTGCTGATCATTTACCGCTCCTGGCGCGCGTTGGGAGCCATTATTCTCACGCTCGGCGCCGTCATCGCGATTGCGATGGGGCTGGCTTACCTTTTCGGCTGGACGCATACGGTAGTCTCTACCCTCGTCCCGCTGACCGTGATGGTCACGACCACCGCCACGCTCGTGTATGTTCATTCACGGTATATCGAGCCGGACGATTCGCCGACTCTCCTCGAGCACCACGCGCGTGCGCTCGCGAACAAATTTCTGCCGTGCACCGCTTCGATGTTCGCGACCGCGGTCGGTTTTGGCGCGCTTGCGATCTCGGATATTCGTCCCGTGCGCGACATGGGCCTGTGGACCGCGGGCGGGCTCGTCGTGTCGTGGATAGGATGCTTTACGTTGTTTCCAGCGCTGCAGTCGCTGCTGCGCACGCCAATGCGCTCTGAAAAAGCTTCAGTCGCCAAACGGTTTCCCAGCTTCGCCGACGCGCTGGTCCCCGCGAGTGATCGCTACCGCTGGCCGTTGGTCGGTGGCGCCCTTGTGTTAATGCTGTGCGGAGCGGCTGTTTTGTTCGGCATTCCGCGCGTGATCGCACCCCTCGCTCTCGAGACCGACGCGTTGACCTACGTCAATCCGGGCGAGCGCGTGGCCCAAGATACTCGCTATTTCGAGGAGTCGAATGCGCTCGATACCGTTGAGCTCTGGCTGCAAACGCCACCCGGCCACGCATTGGACCCGGAGTTCCTGCGCGCGCTGGAGCAATTGACCCGGCAACTTGAGAGCGATTCACGCATCACCGCCGTCGACGGCCCAACGTCGGTGCTGCGGTGGGCGCGCTATGTTGAAACCAGATCGGATCAACTGCCGACGTCGGCCTCCGCGTGGCCGAAGCTCGCTTCGGATCTCGAACAGATCATGCTGACTGAGCCCGGAGCGCGCGCCTATACCGATGTGGCAGAGCTCGCCAATGTGCGACTCACCATCCGCGGACGCGCGAAGCTTTTCGGCCCGATCGGTGCCATGCGCACGTTCGTGGAGCGAAATTGGGCCGCAGCCCGGGCTGCAGAGCCTGCACTGCGCTCGGTGCGCGGCAGAGTGGCGGGCCAGGGAGTCCTCGCCACGGAAATCACGCAGCGCCTTCTTCCCACTCTCGCCGAGAGCTTCGTACTTACGGGTAGCGTCATTTTTCTCGCATTCCTGCTGGTGTTTCGCAGTCCCTCGGCCACGTTGATAACGATGATTCCGTCGCTGTTCGCGATCCTGTGCGTGTTTCTAGTGATGCGCTTGACGAGCATTCCGCTCAATATTGCAACGATCCTCATCGGCTCGACCATACTGGGTGCGACCCAGAACGACCAGATTCATTTCTTCTACCATTTTCAAGAAGGCCGCTGGACTGGCACGACCAGCGGCGCTTTACGATATGCATTGCTGATAGCTGGCCGCCCGATCGTATTCGCGACTTTCATTAACGTCAGCGGTTTTCTGGCGCTCGCGCTCTCCGACCTGCCGCCGATGCGCGAGTTCGGCATCGTTTCTTCATCGGCCTTTGTCCTCGCGTTGCTTGCCGATTTCACCGCATTGCCGGCCGCGTTATGGATTCTGAGTCGATATGATCGTCGGAATGTCGCTTGAGTCTTTCATCGGGGTGTCCTGGTCAAGGCCCCTATCAGCCGCCGCATCGCCGGCGTCGGCCGCGTCGTCTATACGAGCAGCGTCGCCACCATCGGTATCGCGGCCGATGGATCGCCCGGGAGCGAGGAAACCCCGGTCGCGCTTGCCGACATGATCGGCCACTACAAGCGCTCGAAGTTTCTGGCGGAACAAGTGGCTCGCGATGCAGCCCGTGCGGGCGGATCGGTGGTCATCCTCAACCCTTCGTGAAACCAACGCCGACGGGCCGGATGGTGCTGGACGCCGCCTACATCGCGGGCGGGACGGCGAGCGCTACATTCTCGGCGGGGCGACATGACTCTGCACGAGATTCTCGTGGAGATTGCCCGGATCGCCGGGCGCAGCCCGCCGCGCATCCGCTTGCCCAACGCCGCGCTGCTGCCTATCGCTTACGCGGCCGAGGCCGTGGGGCGCCTGACCGGCCGCACGACTCGCATTACGGTGGAACCCGTACGTATGGCGCGCAAGCGCATGTTCTTCTCGAGCGAGAAAGCGGTGCGCGAGCTGGGCTATCGCTGGCGAGCTCCGGCCAAGGCGTTCGAGGACGCGGTGCTCTGGCTGCGCGAGCAGGAGTTGCTTTAACAACGGACGATACTCAGAAGCGTTGTCGCTGTGCACCGCCGTGAGCATTTCGGTACCTACTCGATATTCCATGGCGGCAGGCAGAAACCAACGCTCGCTGGTGAATCCGCCGCGCGCATGCAAGGCCGGTGCGCCGAGGGCGAGATCCGTAAAATCGCCACCAACCGGCGTACTCTCGCTGTTCCTGGACGAGATCCGCTCAGGGCATTTCATTTTGGTGGCGTGGCAAGGACACGGGTAAGATGCCGGCAATTCGCCATTGGGCCGGGTGCATTCACTTCCTCTGCCATGCCCGAACCGTCCGAGCTCCCCGCCGCCCGCGCAGCTACGCCTCCATGGGACGCTCGTCTGGCACGCGCTCTGGTGAGGCCGCTGCGGTGCAGCCCGATTACGCCCAACCATCTGACTACCGTGCGCCTGGCGTCCGGAATTGCCGCAGCAGGCGCGTTCATGCGGGGCAGCTACGCGTGGATGAATCTCGGCGCTGTGCTGCTAGCCGTGTCGAATTTTCTGGACCACACCGACGGTGAGCTGGCGCGCATCAGCGGCAAGACCAGCCGGGTCGGGCATTGGTACGACCTCGCCAGTGACGCCGTGGTTACCATCCTGCTTTTCACGGCCATCGGCGTGGGAGTGGGCACGAGGTCCGCCCGCGTGCTGCAGGTCCCGCCGCTCGCGCTCGGGACCATCGCCGGTATTGCGATCGCACTGATCTTCTTCCTGCGCGCGCACATCGAGGAGATGGCGGGCAAAGCCGCAAGCAAACAGGCCTCGATGGGTGGCTTCGAGACGGAGGACGTGCTGTATCTCCTGCCGCTCGTGACGTTGTGCAACGGTGCCACGCCGTTTCTGGTAGCGGCCGCGATCGGCGCGCCGCTGTTTGCCGTCTGGGTGGTGTTCGACTATCGACGTGTGCTGCGCGGGTACACCCGATGACGGACCCGATGGCTGCCCGCCTGGGCGGCTTCGATGCGACGGAGCTGCGGCGCGAGTTCCTGTCCCAGGGAGCCTTTGTGATTCTCCCGGACTTTCTGCCCCCTGAGCTGACCGCACAGCTGGTCGCCGCGGTGGCCGCTGTCGGGCGATCGGTCAACCGTAACTATCTTCCCGGTCACAAGCAGGGAGGCAGTGTCAGCCGCCATGCGATCGACGAGCTGGCGCCCGTTATCGCCAACCTGTACCGCTCGCCCGCGCTGATCGAGTGGCTGGGACAGCTGGCGGGAGAGCGACTGCATATGTCGCCGGACGACGATCCTCACGCTTATGCGCTGTACTTCTACACGCGAGCCGGCGATCACATCGGCTGGCACTATGACACTTCCTATTATGCCGGGCGTCGCTATACGCTGCTGCTTGGGGTAATCGAGGAGTCCTCGTGCCGCCTGGACTACCAATTGCACACCCGCAACCGGGGGAGGAACGCAGTTTCCGGCTCGGTGCAGATTCCCCCGGGAGGGCTGGTGTTTTTCGACGGCGATGCGCTGCGTCACCGTATCACTCCGCTTGGCGAAGGCGAGACGCGCGTGTCGCTGACTCTTGAGTACCTCACCGACCCGCGCATGCACGGCTGGTGGCGCTTCGTGTCAAATATGAAGGATTCGCTTGCCTACTTCGGATTTCGCCAGGTATTCCGGCGCCGCGCGCGGCGCCGACAATTCGGTCCAGCTGACGGACCTGGCAGAACATGACGCGCGCGGCGATCTGGCTCCTTGCGGCGGGCGTGTGCCTGTTCATCGGCGTGCTCGTGTCGCAGGGAGTCACGGCAGTGCTCGCGACCCTGGCGCTTGCCGGTTGGGGTCTGATAGCAGTCGCCCTGTTCCACCTGCTGCCGCTCGTGCTCGATGCCGCTGCGATTCGCGTATTGCTCGCCAGCGGCGCGCGGCGCGCCCCGATGGTCGATGCACTGCTGGCACGCTGGGTCGGCGAGTCCGTCAGCAGCCTGATGCCCGCTGGCCAGATCGGCGGGCCACTGCTGATGATCCGCCAATTGAGTCAGCGTGGTACGCCCGCCCCGGACGCGGCGGCCGCAATCACCGTCAGTACCACTTTCCAGACTTTCGCACAGATCGTGTTCGGCCTGATGGGCGTGGCGCTGCTGGGGGAGCGGGCGAGGCATTCCTTTCAAGGCAGCGCTGCAGCGACGCCGGTGCTGGTCGGCAGCGGTGTCCTCGCGTTGCTGATCGCGGCCTTTTATCTGCTGCAGCGTCGTGGTCTGTTCGGGAAGATGATGCGGTTGGCGCTGCGTTTCGCGGGCAACCGAGACTGGTCGCTGATGCCGGGCCACGCAGACGCGATTGACGGCGCGGTGAAGAGCCTGCACGGCCACAGCATGCGGGTGACGGCGAGTTTCGGACTGAGTCTGCTCGGCTGGGTCGCCGGCACTGGTGAGGTGTGGTTGGTCCTTTGGCTGGTGGGTTCCAGAGTCAGCTGGAGCGACGCACTGGTGCTGGAAAGCCTGGGTCAGGCCATTCGCGGGGCGGCGTTCGCGGTACCGGGGTCGCTTGGCGTGCAGGAGGCCGGCTATCTGCTATTGGCGCCTCTGGCGAGCCTGCGTCCCGATGTGGCGCTGGCGTTGTCGCTGGCGAAGCGTGCGCGCGAACTGCTATTGGCGGCACCGGGTCTGGTCTGTCTGCACGTATCCGAACAGGCCCTGCGGCGCCGTGCGAGCCGTGCTCCTGCTGTTGAATGACTCCCCCTGCCAGGCGGGCAACGCGCCGGCGCGACTAAAGGTCTCCGCCAGCCTTGAGGCGACACCATGGGTACGCCATTTTGTACTATTCACACCTTCTCACTTCCACGGGGTCTTCATGCGCGCCATCCTGCTCGCCGCCGGCCGAGGGTTACGAATGCAACAACCGCAGGACACGGAGCTGCCCAAGTGCCTGCTGCGATTCGGAGGCCGAAGCCTGCTCGAGCGGCACCTGCAGTTGCTGAGAGGCGCCGGTGTGGAAGAAGTTGTCCTGGCGCTTGGCTTTTCTCACCAACAGGTCGAGGCGGAGCTTGACAGTCTGCGCTGGCAGCCTCGGCCCGAAATAGTGCTGAACCCCGGATTTGAGCTGGGCAGCGTGCTGACCGTTCACACGGTCGCAGCCGCGATGACGCGCGGTGGCGATGTTCTGCTGATGGATGCCGACGTGCTGTATCACGAACGCATCATGGCTGCACTGGCTGCAGGCCACCGGCCGGTCAACCGCATGCTGATGGATCGGGAGTTCGAGGCCGGGGACGAGCCGGTCAAGCTGTGCGTGCGGGGCGGCGTTGCCATTGAGTTGCGCAAGCAGGTTGCCCGGGATCTACGGTACGACACCATCGGCGAGTCGGTGGGGTTTTTTCGCTTCGACGAAGTCGGCGCACGTCGACTCGCCGGCATCGTGGCCGACTACGTCAATGGCGGGCGCGCCCATCTACCGCACGAAGAGGCGATACGCGATCTGCTGCGGGAATCCAGCCAAATCTTCGAAGTCGTCGACGTCACGGGAACGCCCTGGATCGAGATCGACTTTCCCGCTGACGTGGAGCGTGCGGCGCGCGAGGTACTTCCGCAATTGTGACGGCTGTCAAGAATCTGCACGATTCGACCGGCGGGCAGGCACTCTGGAACGCTGTTTCGGATTTCCAGCTCACCGCGTGGCGACGCGTCATCGCCGTGCTGTTGACGGCAGTGCCGTCGATCGCCCTCGCGCAGTTGCCGCCTCCGGAATCGGGCGGCCCGCCATCTCCTGTGCCGCCCTCAGTACCAGCGCCAGCGCCTGGGCAGACCACGGGTCTGGCGCGCTGGCTCAATCCCTCGACCGCGCCGTTCATTCCCGTGCCGGAAGTCGCGACGGATCCCAATAGCGGTACGACGCTCGGGGTCCTGCCGACCTGGCTGCGAACCGACGAGAACCATGACATCGATCGGATCATCGCTCCCGACATTCTGCACAATCCCTACTTCGGATACGGCATGCACGTGCGCCTGTACGAGTATCCTTCCGAGGACGAACAGTGGTCGGTGGTAGCGCAGATCAAGGAGCGCGTCGAACGCGGATTCGATGGCGAATACCAGATCGGGCGCGCGCGGCGGGACCGCTGGTCGTTCACAGGAGGCCTGATCTACGATCGTGACGGCACTCCGCGTTTCTTCGGTATCGGCAACAAAACGCCGGAGAGCTCCCAGACAAACTACACCGCGGCGCAACAGGTCGCCCGGGCTCAGATCGGGCTGAACATCAGCAGAATCTGGCAGCTGGCGTATACCGTCCGCGCACGGTCCGTGGACGTGCTGCCAGGAACATTGCCGGGAATCGAGTCGATCGAGCAGCGCTTCCCGCACATTACGGGTCTCGGCACGGACAGGGAGCTCCTCCAGCGGCTATCTATCACGTATGACACACGGGACGACCTGACGACACCCAGCCACGGCACGCAGTGGGTCGCGTACGGCGGCTTGGCGAGTCGCGGCGGATTGCTCAACGATTCGCTATACAGCGAAGCGGGAGTCGACGGCCGCGGGTTCTGGCCGCTCCGCCAAGATACGATCCTTGCGGTGCACCTCGCACTCCGGTATCTGCTTCACACCAACGACGCGCCGTTCTGGGCACTCAGCAGTATCGGCGGGGGCCGCAGCGATATCGGCGCTGAGCAGCCGCTGCGTGGTTTCGGAGCCGGACGGTTCACTGACCGGCATTCCTTCTCGATGACGGTCGAGTTGCGGCACAAGCTGCTGTCGTTCGATGCGCTCTCGACTCATGTCGATATTGAAGTGACGCCATTCGTGGACGCGGGGCGCGTCTTTGGCCGGTCGGGCACGGTCCCATTCACTCAGCTACACCCTGTCGGCGGAATCGGGTTCCGCGGAATAGCAAGGCCGTTCGTGGTGGGTTACGTCGACGTTGGCTACGGTAGCGAGGGTAGCGCCGTCTTCACCGGAATCGGCTATCCGTTTTAGTCACAACGGTCCACGCCCCGATCGTCCGCCGGACCCGGCTCCGGCCAAAGCAGGCCGGAGCGCTCGGGGAGATCTCAAGCCAAGCGGCGCGAACCTCGCCCGGCGTGCAGCGCTGCCGGGGCTGAGGCGCACGCGTCTACAAGGGCGACTGCAGCCGCGAGCCGGTGAGTGTTGGCATACGCTCAGTGACGCACCGCACTCAGTGTCCAGAAGCCGCCTGCACCAGATCGGGCAAGAGGTTCATCGCGTTGGGACTACCCAAGCCGGTGATCGCGTCCCATCCGGGCGAGGCCCGGTAGCCCGGGATGGAGCTAACCTGATTGCTGCCGACCGTGACATCAAAGAAGTCATGGGCGTACTTCGATGGGTCAGCGGCGATCGCGTACAGGGCGGGATTGATGTAGCCCAGATCGCTCCCGGCCATTTGGTCGGCTATCGCGACCAAGCCTGCCCATTGCGGCGCGCTGCAGCTGGTACCGCCTACGACGTACCAGCCGATGCTGCAAGGATCAGCGCCACCGCAACCGGTCCCCGACGACGTGGTTGCGGGTTCGCTCATGTAAACCAGCGGCCCTGTTCCCGAGCTTGCCTGGAAAGACACATCCGGCACGCCGCGCATATTGGAGTTCGGGCCGGGAGCGCCGACCGAACTGCCCACATAGGTGCTGCCAGGAGGTAGCGTCGTCTGGAAAGCAGGACGCGCGAACAGGATGCTGTAACCACCGCCGGAGAAGGGCCAGCCTATTTCGCGCTGCCCGAGGAAAACCTGGCACACGGTGGGAGGCGAGGTGTTATCCACCATGAGGCCTGTGGTCGCATCCATGCACAAACGGGTGCCGCCGACGGCCGTGACCAATGGATCCGAGGCAGGCCATCCCACGCTGGGATAGGGAATGACCCCTGGATTCTTTACAGGCGTCTTGCCAGGGTTGCTGGTACCAGAGTCACCCGTGGATGCGATCACGGTAATGTGGTTGGCCTGGGCATCGACGAAGGCTCCGCGCAGACCCATCAAGGACGCGCTCGAAAAGTTCCCCTCTGTCGATGCCAGGCTCATGCTGATGACATCCGCCAAGTGATTGTCTACGACGTACTGTATGGCGTTCATCATCTGCGGGAAGCCCTGCACTCCCTGGGTTTCCGCGGTTGGCGTGGTCACCAACAGAATGTTGGCTTGAGGAGCGATGGCGTGCGCCCACTCTACATCGAGCGAGACTTCAAGTGCCCACAGGTTGTGGTTCTCCTTACCGGTGCCATGATTCGGCGGCGGCGGGTTGGGTGGCGGCGAGCCCTGCACCTGCAGGATGCGGAAGGTCGGCATCCCTGGGCTGCAGGTCACTCCGGCTTCTCCGCAAAGGTGCGGCAACCCAAACGCGGTACTGAATACATTGAGGTCGTTCGCGATGGTGGAACTGCCGAACGAGTCTATAACGGCGATGGTTTTCCCCTTCCCGGTGAATCCCTGCGTGTAAAGCGGAGGGATGTTGTAGGCGTTCTGCATTGCCTGCGGGGTGAAA
>Ga0137403_10008576_pt1 | contig 11433 bp, 9 predicted proteins | sample CZOMad2_1_16fung_FD_122057 | JGI IMG/M metagenome (GOLD analysis project Ga0137403, IMG submission 122057) | Vadose zone soil fungal communities from Angelo Coast Range Reserve, California, USA - CZOMad2_1_16fungal (Hybrid Assembly) | ecosystem: Environmental > Terrestrial > Soil > Vadose zone...
TTGCTTCCGGCTGGAGCGATTGCCGGGTGGGATTTTCACCCACTGGAAAGCGCCGCCTTTGCACGGCGCACGCCAATTACAGACGTGGCCTGATCCGATACTTCCGGTCATTTAGGCTGGGGCTGATTCTAGCCGCCGCTTGCCGCGCCAACGTATTGTTACAATCAAGCAAAATTATATAATACGCGCCTTTCGTGGAGGACTTGCCGATGACGCTGACCTCAAGTTCGCGCACCGAACGGTTCAGGCAGGGAAAGGCGCTCCGCCACAAGACGCCGCGCGAGGCGCATGCGGACCTGAGGGGATCGTTGTCGCGCAATGCCGTTGCGCTCCTCGCCGAGAGCGATCGGGATCGGGTCCCGGAGCTCGTCCCGGAACGCTACGCGCGCATGTCGCTCAACCCGTTCGCATTCCTTCGCGGGGCCGCCGCCGTCATGGCGACAGACCTCGCCGTCCAACCGACGGCCGGAATTCCGGTGCAGGCGGGCGGCGACAGCCATTTGATGAACTTCGGCGCCTTCGTCACGCCGGAGGACAACATCCTTTTCGACGTCAACGATTTCGACGAGACACTGCCCGGTGTCGATTTCACCGTCGACCTGAAGCGTCTCGCAGCCAGCGTGGCGGTCGCAGCGCTGGGCTCGGGCGCACCAAAAAGGCAGGCCCGGAGTTTGGCGACAGCAACCGTCAAAGCCTACCGGTCGCATATGGCTGCCCTGGCCAAGCTGTCTCCACTGGAAATCTGGCACAGCCGGATCGACCTCGAACAAGAGATCGACCGGATCGGCAACCCGAGCCTGCGACGCAAGCTGGCCGGCGTGATCGCCAAGGTACGCGGTGAGGGCTTGTCAAAGGACGACAATTTTCCGCATCTCGTCAGCGGCGACAATGCGAAGATCGTCGACAAGCCGCCGACCATCTTCCATTTGAATCCCAAGGCTGACGCGCGGCACAAGCTTGGGGTCGAACGTGTGTTCGCCGCCTATCGCAAGGGCCTCAATCCCGACCGACTGCGGCTGCTTGACCGCTTCACGATGAAGGATCTCGCATTCAAGGCGGTGGGCGTGGGCTCGGTCGGGACGTTCTGCTGCGTGGGCCTGTTTCTGACGGGCGACAACGAACCGCTGTTCCTTCAGGTTAAGCAGGCGCAGAATTCGGTGCTGGAGCGGCTCGGCGGCAAGCTTGGATACAAAGGGCACCAGGGCCGTCGCGTTGTACAAGGCCAGCAGATGATGCAAGCCGCCAGCGATATTTTTCTCGGCGCGACGCAGGATGAAGACTCCGGTCGCCAGTTCTACGTCCGGACGCTGAAGAACCGCAGGCTGGGCAGCGTCAGCGAAATCAGCGAAGGAGAAGCGCTCTCGGATTACGCCCGGCTATGTGGCCGTACCCTCGCGCGCGCCCACGCACGATCTGGCGATCCCGCCGCAATTACCGGCTACTCGGGCAAGAGCGAGGCACTCGACGATGCGATCGCTTCGTTCGCGATGGCCTATGCCGACCAGACCATCCTCGATCACGCCGCTCTTGTGAAGGCAAAGAACCCGGCGAAATCGGCCAAGACGGCCAAAGCCGCCTAGATGTCAGGCGGGGCGGACCTTCAATCTGCTTGATTTCTGTCGCTTCCTCCCTGGTCTTGCAGTCGATAAAGTGGTCATTGCGGGCAGCTTGATGCCGCTCTGAGTCAATCGCGTCGGTTTGACGCCCCGCCCGCTACTTCCGGTCTACCCCTAACAACGGACATCGCGAGACCGGCCCGACTGGTCCGCTTCGTGCCAACGCACAAAGTCGCTGCGCTCCAGCCCGCTGCGCGGGGCAAGAGCCGAGAGACTGGTAGCTGATTGAGAGGACAGCGATAGCAGGGTTGCCTCGATCAACTCGCGTATTGTCGGCGTGCAACGCATGATCAAGAACAGGATCATCTGAAGCCAGCCACACTTTCCCGCGGGCATCACATCGACCCGGCCTATAACGCAAATACCAAAAATTGGCTTGACGAATAGCGCGAACCAGTTTGCTTAAATGTGCCGTAGGTATTTCTGCTCGCAAGAAATTGATTCACGCTATGCCACTGAATGTGGATCAACCGTTTATTCACGCAACAGTTGTCGGATGCGCTATTTCTGCCACGCGCAACTATTTGAAATCACACGGGTCAAAAACATTAAATCCCCTCTTTTGCAACAATCGTACCAAAACGCTTAAGTTGTGCCCGCATTCGAAGTCGCCACTCTTCGAATTTCCTAAGTCGAGCATCTCTTACAAATCCCCATAGCGCCCGCTGCCCCGCCAGTGCCCAACCTCACGCGACTTCGTGCCTTGGCGCTTTTCGGCCGCCGGCCGCCTCAGCGCGTGGATAGAACTGCATCCCGGCAGCCGAAAACCTGCACAGAAACGGACGTCCCGTCATGCAATCCTAAGCTAAGCAGGCGTTCCGGCCGCGAATCCGAAACTGGGCCTCGGGCAGGGCCAAGACATACCCGCAAGGCAAATCGTTGGTCTTTCCTCAAATTGCATGTCACCCGCGCCGCACGGCTCTGCAACTGAAGACTCAGACGTTTATCTGCTCAACGATGGCAGCTTACTCAATTTCGTCTTCAAGTTTGCGAATGTTCTTCCACCCCCGCAAGACGAGATCGAGGTCGAATGGAAACTTCTGCGGCGGCCCTAAGTCCATATCTTTGGTGATCGCTCTGAACACCTCACGGAACATCCAGCCTTTGTATTTCTCTTCACTAGCCGCCTTGAGGGCCGCGAGCAGCGTATCCCTGTTGCCGCGTAGCAATACCTCCTCAAGCGCCTGAATCGGGCAATAGATGATGTAGCGGCGATCTTCCGGCGTTATGTCGCCTTCCTCGTCCGCCAAGCGGGTTGCCTCGTCCAGAATGCTCGCACTCAACTGCGGGCTCATCATGAAGAACGAGTCGAGCGTAACGACCATCGGATACGCGTCATCGGCCAGCGCGTCTTTGGTTGTGCCGCGCCGGATATGCGAGAAGTAGCGCCACAGCTGAAATGCGCCGCGCGCAAGCTGCACGTACTGCTTCTTTTCGGCTTCGAATGGATCTTCGGCGAATTGCGCTAAGTAGGTCAGCCTTGTGGCTTTGCATTCGATGGCGATCACGACTTTGTCGTCCTCAGTCACAAGCACGTCAGGGCTGTCAAACTGCGCGCCCTTCGGCCCGTAGCGATGGCTGCGCCTGGTTATGAAAACGGTAAGTTCGTCGATTAGATCATGACAGTATTGCTCGAAGCGATCATTCGCCTCGTTCAACAGCGGCTGCTTTCCTGGGATGATATCGTAATAGAGACCAGAGCTGATCCGCATAAGAATTAGCTCCGGGATTGGCGGCATGAACGTTGCCATATCAGCGGTCAGAGAAATCAGCGGATGGCGCCTGAGTATGCTCGGCATGAAGGCCGTTGGAATAGGCGTGCCATGAAGCCGGTTTACCTTATCGGTGAGCAGGCGTTCCTCGGCTTGCGCTTGTTCAAGCGAAAGCGTCATGAGAGTTAAAACCTTCTGCACGATCTCTGGCGTTATGCCGAGCGCCGCTGACGCAAAATCCTGGCGAAGCCACGGTGTACGCACGGCAGCGTCGTACATGGCGAAGCCTGCGTAAGTGAAGTCGTTAATCGATACTTCGTAGGTATCTTTGAAAAACTCGGCGCACTTCCCTTGTCCGTAAATATAAATGTAGCGGTAGAAGTTGGGCGGGTTGAGATAACCGTGCTGCCAGTGAAACTGCCGCTGGGCGATACGGTGCATCTCGCCGAAGATGTTGAGCCCGTTGCCCAGGTAGCGGCCTGATTCAACATTTTCGAGGCCCCGCAGTCTGTTGATCGTGTTGCGGATCGCGTCAAACTTCGAACAGTCGAGGACTAAATTGCCCTCGGCCCGCTTTTCTTCCTTCGGCGTGAGCAGCAATTGGATGAGCAGCGTCTCAAGTTCCCATCGGTGAATCCCGTAGGGGGAGTGAAGCGACGACTTCACCGCCGCTTCCTTGGGATACGACGGCATGAGCTTCTTGGCTGCCGCTTCTCGGTCGGACTGAAGAGCGTCTACCGCCCATATCATTTGCAGGAATGAGTGGTCGTCAGCACGGGCAAAATACTTGCGCAGCTGCTTGATGTGATAGTCGAACTTGGCCTGGCTCACCCGCGTCTGCGGGGGCGGCCGTTTTGCATCAGCCATTGCCCAGTCCCTCCCACCACAAAAGCCCCGAACCCGCGTCCTATAGAGCTTTGGAGGCCATTTAGGCGATGTTCTCGCTTGACCGAGATGGCGCCAGAAGGGCGCTGCCGGTCTGGCTCTCGATATTGTGTTCAACCGAGAGTGCCATGGCGAAATGGCCGTCGCAACGCCCAAGCTGACAAGACCGCTGAGGTCAGAATCGTTACCGAGACAAGATGTGCGATCACAAGAGCACTTACTAGCCTCCGAGCGTTTGGCTAACGCGCGCGATGTCCCAGTTGGGTCAAAACGCGAAACTCCGGGGTGACCGGCGCATGTCTGCTTTAACCCCAAAAGCCGACATCTCTCGTTTTATGAGTACACGCCCTTAGATCGCGAGCGGCTGGGACGCGGCTGCCACCGCTAGATCGACGCGCTCCTGCAGCACGGCGTGCAGCATGAAATCTGCGGGCAGCGGGCCCGCCGTAATCGCGCTTCATTGCGATGAAGGCCGCCGCCAAGGTCTGTTTGGGATGTTCGCGAGGTTTACTCAATCTGTTGCCAGAAATCGGGGAGGCGTCGACGAATCAAGCGGCCGGTTGAATGTCGGACCGGCGACTCACATCCGAGCGCTAAAATATGCTCGCAGCTCCGCAACACTCGCAAATAGCTCGTCCGGCGCCGAGCCCTTAAGGGCCGCTCGATCGGCAAGGCCCCAGGCCGAACCCAGAGCGACAACGCCCGCAGCACGGGAAGCCTGTGTGTCCTCCGGCTGATCCCCCACATGATAGGTCTCTTCCGGGGAGGCGCCAGCCTTCTGCATTGCCAGGATCAGACCTTCGGGAGCAGGCTTCCTGGCGCGCACCTGATGATAGCCGAGCACGATCTTAATCGGCCATCCGTGCTCGCGAATGAACGCCTTGGCGACCATGTCGGGGCTTTTGGTCACGATTGCCAGTGTCTGCCCCGCCGCGTGCAGATCGTTCAGCAGCTCATGGATGCCGTCGTAGACCTGCAGTTTCGACGCCTGCGCTATCACGGCCTTCCAGTTGCGTGCGGCGCGCAGATGCTCGACCGGCGATGTGTCGACCAAGGTCTGATCAAAATCGAAGATCACCATCTCAGAACGCCATTTTCATCTGCGAATCTGGATCGTCCGAGGGTTTTGGCGGTTCAGGCGCTTTCGCAAACTCTGACTTCAGGCGCGCCAGGAACCGCTTGAGCGCGTCACCATCTGGGATCGGTTCAGCCCAGCGATCTGCGATGAGCATTTGATTGCCCTTGGTCTTTTCCTCATGGCGTAGTGTGTCCGGATGCTCGATGCAGGCGAGCGCACGCTTCTGCTCCCGCGAAAATCGCACCGTATGCATCGTGCCGCCCTTGACATCCGTTTCGATGACCAGGACGCCGTCTGAAAGGCCGCTCTGAATCCGATCCCGCTCCGCGAAGGCTGTTCTGAGCGGCGTGACGCCCAACGGATACTCGCTCACCAGGCAGCCTTCGAAATCCAAGAGACGCTGCGCCAGATCCCGGTTTGCTGCCGGATAGACTTTGTCAAGGCCGTGCGCGAGAACAGCAACACCCACGCCATGGGCATCGATGCAGCCTTCATGTCCCAGCGTGTCGCAGCCATGGGCGAGGCCGCTGATGATTGCAAACCCGGCTTCAACAGCGGTCGCCGCGGATTTGCGGGCCACTTTTTCGCCGTAGGAGGTGGGCTCACGTGTCCCAACCACCGCAATGCAGTGTGCCGCGTGCAGACCTCGCGCATTGCCTTTCACATAAAGCACCGCCGGGGGATCGGGAATGTTTTTTAGACGCTCTGGATATTCCTCTTCATACAGGGAATAGGCACGGACCCCGGCAGCGAAGCTGCGCTCCAGTTCGTCTTCGCTGCGCATCCAGGCTTGGACGAGTTCGCTTTCCGGCAGCTTCGCACGTGCGGCTTTCGCGAGCACTAGCTCACGCCCATTCGTCTCACTGATAGCGGCATCCACGATCCTCAACGCGGCCCTTCGGCCGATGCCCTTCAGCTTCATCAGCGCGACCAGCGCTGTCGTCGTCGGCGATGCCCCTGCCGTCATGGCTCATCCTTTCTCAGCGCTGGCGGCTTCTTGCTCGCCCTGCTGCCATATCTGATCCCACCGCTGAGGCACTTGGTCGTTGTCCGGGTTGGGACACCAATCCACTCTCTCGGCCTTTGCCAAGGCGACACCATATACCTTGGACTTCGGATTCTGTTCGAGTATCGCCGTCGCTATTTTCGAGAGTGTAGCACCGCGCGTTATAAAATCATCGAAAACGAATACATTCGTCGCGTCGAGCTTTTTGGCCTCGTACTCAGCTTTGTCCAATTCTGCATCGCGCTTATCAGCCGAAAATAAGTTATGAATCTTCTGATGGACATTCTTACTCAGTGCGCCGATGTCGCTCCGAGCGCCGACTAGCTTGGCACTCTCACTGGCAATGAAAGGAATCGCGCGCTTCGGATCGGCGGTCGTCTCGCCGGACGACAATGCCGCCACGAAGACAGTATCGTTCACATCGACTCCGACTGCCTTGATCAGGTCAGGTACGGCTTTATAAAGCAGGCGGGCCGCGCCAAAGATTGCGGCCTGATCCTTGTTCTTGAAGCGAATGAGACGTGACGTCCACGCTTCGCCCGTCTTGTCCGTGAGCTTGTACGTCAATGTATAGGAATGAGTAAGGTTTTCTGACCGCGTGAGACGGGGGAAGCCCATCCACCCGGCAATTGGAGACCATGAAATCACTGTTTCTTCCCTCAGTAATGCATTTTAGAAGGAAGAGTTAGGTATTCGGCGCCCTTGATTCAACTTATCCGTGTCTAAATTGCTTGATGTATCGTGGCTTTTGGCGGGGTTGACCAATAGCTCTGGAACGCCGGTCCCTTCGAGTTCGGTGGCTTTGCCGATCAGAAGCGGGGCACCGGTGCTGGAATATCTGGAAACGGAAGCTGAAGCGCGACCACTAGAGTAGCGAAGGCGGCACTAAATCTCAGACGGGCGCTTAAAGTACGGCATGCTTGATGCGGCGGACATGATATCCGCCGCACCAGCTTCCGTCCGGTTATGCCTCGCTCACTCGATCGGCGGCGCGAGCGAGAGGCGGGGATGCCGGGCGCTGTAGGTTTCGAGCAGCCGCTTGGCGCGGCCAACCGTGTCCTGACTTGCGCGTAAGGTTTCGAGATCACGTTCCAGCCTCTCGAAGATCGGGACAACAACCGGGCCATCCAGCTCGACAAGATAAGCACAAAATGCGAGCGCCCTTTCAAGGCGCTCGATCGTTACAGGTTCACTTATCGCTGTCGTTCTCCATGGCGATTGTGTCGACTAGCGCCGCTGAATATGCGGCGCGGAATTTCGGCGTCGTCGGATCGTTCGGCAGCGGAATGCGCGCGCCTCGATCCACGCGAAACGACAGCTTCCCATTACGATGATTGCGCTCGACATACCTCGGCAGGGCGCGCTTGGCGCGAGTGACGGTGTCTTTGCGGGCGCGAAGCTCCTCACGTAACGATATCAAACAGACGAAGAGGGCAAGCCCTGCTTCAACGCCTTGGATTGTAACTTCGCCATCATTAATTTTTTCTGATGTCATTGGTGGTTCTCGCTGGCTGATCAAGCCGTAGCCCGTGGCAGACGGGCAGCCGGGGGTTGATCACGTGCGAGAACACGTCGAACGCTTTTGGGCTTGCGCCTTGGACAGCGCGTTCGCCCCCGGCCTCGTGGCCGATGATGTATATTTGTCTCGTGGGCGATCAAACCCGCCAACGGCCTGGCGCGAATCGGAAGAGTTGTAAAATTACAAAACGTCCAACACAGACTCCCCACATTGCGGGCCGCACTCTGGACCGGGAACTCGCACCGAAACCGTAGCCTCAACGCCGGGGATTTCCGAGCGTAGCCCGCTGCTTCTTGTCCCGTGTCTTGTTGGGATCTTCGATCGCCTCAACCGACTGGATGTATTCTGCGATATACTCCGGCGGCAGGCCGTGTTCCCTGCCACCGGCAAGGACGAATTCTTTGTACCAGCCGTAGGGTTTGAGGCTGTCGTCGATATAGTCGGGGGTGGCGAGATAGGTAAGGACCTTCCGCCTGCGTCCTTTCTCGTTGATGACCGTGACCATCGCGTGCTCGTAGCCGCTGCCGACGCCTTCGGCCTCATCTAGCTTGGCACGCTCGGCAGGATCGAAGCTGAACAGGACTCCGATCACTCTATTGTTGTTGCCACTGGCAAATGCGTTGCACTTCCCGGACTTGTCCGTGCTGCGCTTATGGAAGCGAAGCGCATGACCCGGCAAGGTAGCAATGCCGAGCGGCTTACAGCTCGGCATGCGCTCGCGCAGCCGGGCGGTCGACATGTTGGACCCGTAAGCAAAGTAGACGACTGGCTCCGGTGGCCCGGTTTCTGTTTTCTTCAGCGGCTCGATCGGCGGATTGCCCGGCTTAAGGATCGTGCGCAGCGGTACTGTCATGATGCTGTGCTCGTCGGATTCTTCGCCTTCGCGTGTGATGATGGCCTGTCCATTCTCAAGGTCGAGGATTGGAACGGGCCTACTGGTCCATCCGCAGTCGGCGCAGCGCGGTCGTTCCCAGAGTACGCCGGGTGCGGCGGCGTTTTCGCCCTGCTCAGGTTCGAGATGCGGCGAGCCGCAGTTCGGGCATTCCTCAGGCACACCGCGCAACTCGCGAATGATCAATCGGGTCGCCATGCCGCTGGCGTGCTGGATCAACGAGTGCGCCATGTCGGCATCAATCCAGGTGGCCGACTTTGAATGCGTCAGCCAGTTGGAAAACGTCCATGCGGACTCAAGCGCACCTTTGAGGGCCCCGCGACGCTCTTTGTTAGTGTCGCCCGGCAGAAGATCGTTGCAGATGATTTCCGCCCACGCGCGGAAGTTCGCACGCTGTGGCGGTTTGTCGGTCCACATTGCCACGTCCTGCGCGACGCCGATCAATTCGAGTAGCGCCTCGCGGCAGCGGACGCCGACGGCCTGATAGCCGGTGAGGCTCTGCGCCTGTGTCACGGCGGTTCCGGCTTCTTCAATCTTCTCGAAGACGGGACCGAACGGGAGAATGCGCAGATCGTCTTCCTGTTGTTCTTCCGTGCGCGGGATGCGGAGGATTAGGCCAATATGGAAGGTCAGAGCAAGGTCCATACTTGGGAATTGCTCCTGAGAGTAGAGGTTCGTGCCGCCCGTGATGACCCACCAGCGATCCTTGTTGGTGTGGATGTCCCACACGTCGTGGCGGGTGTTCAGGACGGCCTCCGAGTAGACTTTCTGCATGAAGGTCACTTCGAGGTCGGGCGCCTGCCATTCAAAGTATTCTCGGACTGCCTCGATCTCCTCTTCGGTAGCTTTCAACATGGATCGGCACCATCGACGAGAACGTCAGGCAAATCTTTTTGGAGATGATCGCGGATTTCGCCTTTCGCCTTCGCTCGTTGAGCTACGGTGGCCGCGGTCGGTTCTGATGTCGTCAAAGGGTTCTCACCAGAGCAAATACATTGAAAAGGCAATGACGAAATAAGCGACAATCCACATCAAGATCGGCCCGGCAGCGCCTTTGAGCTTGACATTAAGAGGACTCCCGACCTCGAATTCGATGTTTCCAGACGTGATTTGGAAGATTGCGACAACAAGTAACGCGAAAACGCCTGCTCCTGGCAGTGCGACGAACGGGCCAGGGTGCTGCAACATCATCGATCGAACATCGCCACGTATCCAATCAGTAAACGAGATGACAGGCAGCACGGCAATAAAGAGAACGAGGATTAGAACTCCAATGATCCTCAGCACGACATCAAAACGTTGGTTAGATTTTATGTCGGGTTCGTCCGTCATTTAAATAGCCCCCACTCCTTTAGGATGTGGAGAGTGAATCGTGCACCATTTCCGAGCGTGCCACAATTGGCAATATGAACGACAACGAGAAGACGCAGCTATGGTGCGGTGAGTCTTTGCGCCGGCCGCTTCGAGAAGCTCACAATTGAGCCGTCCTCGAAATTGACTTTTCAAGCTCGCGACCGTACAAAATTCTCAGGATATTTGTACAGAAGCGGGGCAAGCCCATGGCACGCAAGGCAAAACTGGTCGAAGCGGTCGCCTACATCCGTACCAGCTCCGCCGCCAACGTCGGCGCCGACAAAGACAGCGACAAGCGACAGCGCGCCGCGATCGAGGGCTTTGCCAAGCGGGCCGGCTACGTCCTGGTCGGCGAGTTCACCGATGTCGCCGTGAAAGGTGCCGACCCGATCGAGACCCGCAAGGGCTTCGCGGCGCTGCTCGACAAGATCGAGGGCAACGGCGTCCGAACCGTCATCGTCGAGGATGCATCCCGCTTCGCTCGCGAACTGCTGACGCAGGAACTCGGCATCATTGCGCTGATGGCGCGCGGCGTGCGCGTGCTCACGGCCAACGGCGACGACCTGACCGACAACACCGACCCGTCGCGGACCATGATGCGGCAGATCGCAGGGGCGTTTCACCAGTACGAGAAGGCCAGGCTGGTGGCGAAGCTCAAGGCCGCGCGGGATCGCAAGCGTTCGACTGGCGCCGGCCGGGCTCAAGGCCGCAAAACGTTGGCCGAGCGCGACCCGAAACTGGTCGAGGAGGCCAGGCGGCTGCGCGGGACAGGCATACGGCCTGACCGATCACTGCGCGAGATCGCGGTCGAGCTGGAGAAGCTCGGCTTCGTCAATGCGCGCCGCGTGATGTTCTCTGCGTCGTCGGTCGCCTCGATGCTGGCGCCTGATCGCCGCCGGCCGCACCTCATCGACCCGCTCGATCATGGAGGGAAGCCGTCCGGCCGGGCGGGGCGCCTCGAGCCGCACAGTGCGTGCGGTTGAACCGCAATCAGGACATGGCGGGCGATCCGGCTGGTCCAGGTCGTCCGGCATAGACCTCCCACAGCCAGAGCAAATCACTCATTTTACGAGCGCATCATGAGACGGTTTCATAAGGGCCGGGAGCCGCCGCCGTCACGCACCCGTGCGATTGGCGACGTCAGTCAAGAAGTAGAGCGACCAAAGCACCGTCACCGACAGAAATGACAACGCGAGCGAGAGGACGAGGGAGCCTATCGCGTGCACAGCCATGTGAAGGTGCGGCGTGGATGCCGTCCAGATCGTGACGCCATCTTTCAGCAATCCCGCACCGACAACGCCGATGAGAACGATCAGACCAAGAAAGCTCAAATAACCCAGTAGGAAGCAAAGGAATTGCCGCATCGTCAACG
>Ga0137403_10008577_pt1 | contig 11433 bp, 14 predicted proteins | sample CZOMad2_1_16fung_FD_122057 | JGI IMG/M metagenome (GOLD analysis project Ga0137403, IMG submission 122057) | Vadose zone soil fungal communities from Angelo Coast Range Reserve, California, USA - CZOMad2_1_16fungal (Hybrid Assembly) | ecosystem: Environmental > Terrestrial > Soil > Vadose zone...
GATTGATGTCATGGCCAGCGAAGAAGAGTTTGTCACGAAAGCCAACGAAGCATTTTACCGTGCCTTCGAAAGCTTGGATATTAAAAGAATGGAAAAAGTCTGGGCCAAAGCCGTGCATATCGAATGCGGCCACCCGGGCTGGCGTGTCCTGAGAGGTTGGGACGCGGTCATGGAGAGCTGGAAACAAATCTTTGAAAACACGCCCGCCATTCAATTCATGCTGACCGAAATGTCGGTTCAAATTCACGGTACACTGGCATGGGTGACCTTGTACGAGAACTTAAACAGCAAGCTGGAAGGCCAGGACGTTTCGGCGACCATCTTGACGACAAACATCTTCCAAAAAGACGCCGAAGGCTGGCGCATGATCCACCACCACGGCTCTTCAGTAGCGCAACCGGCGCCGACGGACAAACCTCCTACGGTTCACTGATATTGTTTTACCCCTTCGTGCCTCACGTGAGGGAGTAGGGAGTTATGAGATTGAGCAGTCTCGAAGGAAAAGTTGCGGTCGTGACAGGCGCAGGGCGAGGGATTGGTAAGGCCATTTCTGTTTCGCTTGCTAAGGCCGGGTGCCGAGTCGTTCTCGCAGCTCGCACACGCGAGCAGATCGAGGCCGTTCAGAAAGAAATTCTCTCCAAGGGAGGCGATGCGCTGGCGATACCCACGGATCTAGCCGTGGATGAAGATCTCCAGCGGCTTGTCGAAGAAAGCCAAGCAAAATGGGGAGCGGTGGATATCCTGATCAATAATGCGGGTTGGGGGAAGAGGGCGCCTGTTGTAGGTGCAAGTTTGACAGACTGGGATCAAACATTTCGACTGAATCTGCGAGCGCCCATGGTTCTTGCTAAAGCTTTGCTGCCGAATATGATCGCCAAGCGTGAAGGTGCAGTCATCAATATCGGGTCGGTTTCAGGCAAGACCGGCGAGGCGAATGGTGCCGCTTATTCAGCCTCGAAGTTCGGTCTCATCGGGTTCACGCAGTCGCTTTACGAAGAAGTTAGGGAGCATAGCATCAAGGTGGCTGTGATCCTGCCGGGCTTTGTTGATACACCGCTCATTCCGCCGAATCGGCAAATGGATCGAAGCAAAATGATTCAAGCAGATGATATCGCCCAAACCGTTCTTTTTGTTTTGACCTCTCCGGGAACTTGTTGCCCGGTGGAAATTACGGTGCGGCCGCAAAGGACTCCGTATCGATAACTGTGCCAAGAGGTGTAATCAAGCGCATATCTGTTCAAGGAAAGCCAGATCGACTTCCTCCAGACTCCTCACAACCGCGTTAGCTTCCTGCAATAATTCTGCAGGGTGGGAATTGCTTACCGCCAAGCATTTCATTCCCGCTCGGCGGGCACCGCGGATTCCTTCCTTCGAATCCTCAATTACCAGGCAGTCAGCGGCATCGATGGGGTGGCTATTCTCAACCTGAGCATTCAGACCCGCAAGGGCTTTGAGAAAGATCTCTGGTTCAGGTTTCCCGTGATCTACGTCTTCGGCGCTTATGATAAGTGCGAACTGATCCAGCAATCCGGCGGTGGAGAGAATCGTGTCAATCTCATGTCTTAAAGCCCCCGACGCGACCGCCAGCGGGAACGCTGGCGCAAGGGCTGCGACCAACTTTTCGACCCCTGGGAAGATCCTCGCCTTGTTTTGAATCTCGTTCTGATAATAAACAGCTTTACGATCAATCAGCCGAGCCAGCAGTTGTTCATCGAGCGATCGCCCCTGCTCGCGATAGGCGGCGGTGAAGGCCCCCCGGTCATCGAAACCGAGGTAGCGGGCATAGTAGTCTTCTTCAGTCAATTCGATGCCTTCTTCTGCAAGGACTCGCTTAAATAGCTCAAAGTGAATTGGCTCGTCGTCGACGATGATGCCGTTAAAGTCAAAAATGAGCGCGCGAAGCATGTTTTACGATTGCAGAAATCTTCTTTTGTTTCAACTGAATATGCGATAGAAGAGAAACTATGACATCAGTACATCATGACCACCCTCACGGCCACATCGAATATCGTTTTTGTCCGCGCTGCGGCGGCGATCTGGAAAAGCGCGTTGTCAAGGCGACGGAGCCCAAGCGGCTTGTATGCTTGAACTGTTCGTTCATTTTCTATCAGGACCCGAAGGTGGTCGCCGGAACGATATTCGCTTTAGATGGAGGAATAGTCCTGTTGAAGCGAGGCGTTGAGCCGGGAATGGGGAAATGGGTTTTTCCTGGCGGTTATGTAGACCGTGGTGAAAGCGTTCAGGAAGCCGCGATTCGAGAGACACGGGAAGAATCGCAAATGGACGTAAAGCTCGGCCCCCTCCTGAACGTCTACTCGTACCCACGCTCTCCCAACGTAATCGTCGTCTACGCCGCGCAGGTAGTGGGTGGAGAATTGGCAGCGGGAGATGAATCGGTCGAGGCGAGGGTTTTGCACCAACGGAAATTCCTTGGGACGATCTCGCATTCGATAGCACAAAAGATGCCCTAAAGGACTATATTACGCTTTACTTGAAATAGGGAATGGCGTATCACTCCTATATTCGAACTTAATCGGGAGGGTTTATGGCGATGCCCAGTGTGGGGACAAAGGCCCCGGAATTCACGTTGCCCATTTCACGCGAGCAAAATGTCTCCTTGAAAGATTATCACGGGCAGAAGAATGTTGTCCTGGCGTTTTATCCGCTCGACTTTACCGGCGGCTGAGAGAGGGAACTGAGCAGCCTCGAAAAGGATCGAAATGATTTCGAGGCGCGAGATGCTCAAGTCTTGAGCATAAGTGTTGACTCGCCATTCTCACACAAAGCTTTTGCCGAAAAGATGGGCGGTATCAATTTTCCGATGCTGTCAGATTTTTGGCCCCACGGGGCCGTTTGCCAACTGTACGATTGCCTCCGGCCCCAAGGGATGCCAAAGCGCGCCGTCTTCATCATCGACAAAAAAAGCGTGATTCGCTTCGCGAAGGAGTACGATAAGGGCATCCCCGAAAACACCGAACTATTGTCCGAACTCGACAAGATCAACCAAGGATAGTTAGTGCGGCAAGAAGATACACAAAGGCCCGCTACCTCTGGTCTGAGGTAGCGGGCCTTTGTTTTTTTGAAAGCGGCTCTAAATATCGACCAGTATGTCGTCTTCTTCGACTTTTACCTCATATTTCTGTGTCGGAAAGTCAGGAACAAGTTCGTTGGCGCCGGTGGTTACGTCATAACGCCATCCATGCCAGGGGCAAATCACGGTCTTGCCGTCCAGCTCACCTTCGCCCAAAGGCCCGCCCCGATGACCGCAGGTATCGTTGATCGCATAGAAATTGCCATCGAGATTAAAGACGGCAACGAGTTTGCCGTCAATATCGATGCTCCTGCCGCACCCCGCCTTCACGTCGCTGGTCTTACAAACTTTGACGAAGTTAGCCATTCTCAGGATTCCTTTCTTAACCGTGACAAATTTCTGTTTAATATACGTAGTTGAGGTTGGGATTCAAGAGGAAGAAGCCGTCTCCTTTTGGAGACGCACAAACGGCAGATCGGTGACCCTTGCGCCGAGCAAGATTCCGTTGTGATTGACGGTAAGGCTCGTATCCGGGTTCCAACAGTCTTTGTTTACATAACCGAACGCGATGGGTTGGCCTAGAGCTGGGGAACGGACAGAACTGGTGACGGTTCCAACCGGTTTGTCGCCAGACAGAATCACGTCTCCTGGACTCGCCGATTCCTGACCTTCGAGGGTTAAGCCCACTAGCTTCTTATTGACGTGTCCTCGCGAGCGTATCCGCTCGACGACCTCTTGACCCAGATAGCAGCCTTTCGTAAAGCTCACGGCGTGATCGAGTCCCACCTCCAAGAGTAAATTATCCTCGGTAAAATCGATGCCATAACGCGGGATGCCGGCTTCAATGCGGAGGATATTTTGTGCTTCCTCCCCGACCCATGCTGCAGAAAATTGTTTGCCTATTTCCGTGCATCGTTGAGCAAGGCTTTTTAGATTTGATTTCGGCACAATGAGATCAAATCCTACTTCGCCCGTGTGGCTGCTGCGTACGGCACAAACCTTAGCTCCATCGACCTCGACGATGGTGTGCTGTATGGGTCCTGTAGGTAGTTGAGCATGGCCCACAAGATTTCGTAACAGAGCTTCAGACTGGGGTCCTTGGATCGATATGATCCCGTAGCCTTCGGATCTGTCGGCAATCTCGACTTCATCAGCCACGAGATAGCGATTCAGATGCGCGCCGATTTTATCTTTTATGAATTCCCAAAAATCCAAGTAAAACGAGTTCTCGGAGGAGAGGATACGCACATCACCAAGGACTTTTCCCTGCTGGGTTAAAAAGGTCGCGTACTGGCCGTCGCCCGGCTTTAAGGATCGGAGATCGTTGGAGACTAAGCCCTGCAGGTATGAAAGGCGGTCGGGGCCCGTTAACTGAAGCAACGCGCGGTTCGAAAGATCGATGAAGCCGGCGGTGGAGCGTACCGCTGCATATTCTGCGGCAGCATTGCCAAAGTGAGCGGGCAGAAGCCAACCATACCGTTCGACGAAATCCGCGCCGCTAGACCTATGGAAATCACTTAAAGGTAGTTGTTTCGCCATCCGTAAGAAATATAGCGTCAACTGGCGCAGTTGACAATGTCATCCGTCATCGCCTTAAATGGCTCCACTATACGCTCGCTTTCGGGGCTATTATGGGCAAACTAAAAGGCGATTTGGATTTGCACAAGCTCGAAGTGTTTTATTGGGTTGCCGAATTAAAAAGCTTCTCCGAAGCGGCGGATCGACTGGCATTGAAACAGCCGACGGTGAGTGCTCACATTCAGGAACTAGAAAAAACGCTTGCCGGTAAACTATTTTATCGGATTCCCGGAAAAGTCAGCCTGACACCCTTAGGGCTCCTTCTGGTCGAGAAAGCAAGAGACCTGTTGGCCTTTAAACGGGAAACGGTCGCCGCGATTGAGCAATTTCACGGCACGCTCAGCGGGGAACTCTGGATCGGGGGGAGCAATATCCCCGGAGAATATCTTTTGCCGCAAAAGCTCGGCCAATTTATTAAGAGGTATCCCCGGGTAAAGCCGATACTTCGGATCGGCGATTCGGCAGGCATCGTTGAAGAGGTGCTTGATGGCAAGGTCGAGATCGGATTTGTCGGTTTCAAGAATGCAGACTCCAGACTCTCTTTCGACAAGATTTGGCAAGACGAAATGGTGCTCACGGTTTCCAAGAACCACCCCTGGAGTCGCCGCAAGTTTGTCCAGTTGGTCGATTTGCGCTCGCAAAACTTTATCTCCCGCGAACAGGGTTCGGGTACTCTGGATTCGTTTCGTCACCTGATGACCAGGAAACGGCGATCCGCAGAGGATCTCATTCATGTCGCCATGGAGCTTGGCAGTACGGCTGCCGTCAAAGAAGCGCTGATCTCAGGCTGCGGCGTTTCGATTATGTCCCGTACCTCGATTCGCCGTGAATTGGCCGATGGCATACTCGTTGATGTTCCAATTCGTGGATTAAAGATGAAACGTGACTTCTACGAGGTGTATTACAAGCAGCGGCCTTTATCCCCAGTTTCGCAAGCTTTCCGCAATTTCCTGAAAAACAAATAGCTTTTTCTTTCGGCCCTGCTTCCCTTTTCATAGAAAATAACTATTTTATATATAGGCAATAGAAATATTAGCCAAACCCTATTGATCGATTCTGCCAGGATGGTAAAAAAAAGAAAGGAAGTTAATTAAATTCAGGGGAGGTGATTTTGTGATTAATCTCGAAGGTCAAAAAGCTCCGGGTTTTGATTTGGAAGGTAGCGATGGCAAAAAACATTCGCTGGCCGATTATGCGGGTAAAAACGTCGTGCTCTATTTTTATCCCAAGGACGATACCCCCGGCTGCACAAAAGAAGCCTGTGGATTTCGTGATTCCATGGAAGTGGTAACCAAGGCCAATGCCGTGGTTTTGGGGGTCAGCAGGGATAATATCGATTCGCACAATCAGTTCATTTCCAAGTTCAACTTGCCATTTACGCTCTTGTCCGATCCCCAGGTTGAGGTCATGAAGGCCTACGGCGCCTGGGGACCGCGGCAAAATGCCCAGGGCGAAAGCGTCGAGGGCCCGATTCGCTCCACGGTCCTGATTGGACCCGATGGCACGGTTAAGCGCCATTGGATTCCGGTGGCCAACGCGGAAGCTCATCCTGCGGAAGTTTTGGAATCATTGAAAAAATAACTGCGGGGGATATCTATGAAGAGCGCGGCATCACGAGAAGTCAACGAGATCAGGGCACAATACGAAGCGCGTTTTCTATCGGCTTGGGCCAGGAGCGATCAGTTGTTCGGTCTGATTCGAGATGACCGGCTGCTGGCCAAGCCGATAGTTTGGCGGCATCCGTTTCTTTTCTACGTGGGTCACCTGCCGGCGTTTTCTTGGAATCAGATTTGCGGCAGTATCCTGAAATGGCCATCGTTTAATCCACATTTCGACGAGCTTTTTTGCCGAGGCATTGATCCGGACGTGGATACCGGTGAGTGTCATTGGCACCCGGAGGTTCCCGAGGAGTGGCCGATCCTGAAACAAACGGAGGAGTATCGCGACCGAGTGCGCGGCGCGATTCTGGAATCCCTTGATGCGGTATCGCGCAGCTTTTCCAAAGATGTCATGGCGCAAGGCGGACGCGTGTTCGACATGGTCCTGGAGCACGAATACATGCACCAGGAGACGCTGCTCTACATGATGCAGGAATTGCCCATCGAGAAGAAGAATCGCCCCTCCCGGCCACCGCGTTATGCTTTTCACAGCGCGCCGGTTCCGCGTTCTATTCATATACCGCCAGGGAAAGCCTACTTGGGCGCGCGATTCCACGAACTCGATTTCGGATGGGACAACGAATTCTCGGCAACCACCGTTGATGTGCCGGCCTTTAACATCGACTCATTGCCGGTGACAAATGGCGAATTCTTTGAGTTCGTCGAGTCCGGCAGTTACGATGAAGAGCGCTTCTGGCTACCCGCTGATTGGAAGTGGAAGCAACTTGAAAACAAGCGACAGCCGAATTGTTGGCTGAAACAGGACGAGGAGTGGTTTTACCGGGCGATGTTCGATCATTTGCCGCTGGCGCAAGTGATGAACTGGCCGGTGTACGTCAGCCTCGCTGAAGCGCGTGCCTTCGCGCGTTGGCGCGGCAAAAGATTACCGTCAGAAGCCGAGTTTCACCGCGCCGCTTATGCCGGACCTGATGCAAGAGAGAGCATTTATCCTTGGGGCGAATCAGCTCCGACGTCGCGCCATGGCAATTTCGATTTTGCTTCCTGGTCTCCGACGCCGGTGGGATCGCATCCGGCAGGAGCCAGCCGTTGGGGGGTGGCGGAACTCGTCGGAAATGGCTGGGAGCTGACAGATACCCCATTTGCACCTTTCCCGGGCTTCGCTGCTTACATAAGCAGCTATCCCGATTACTCCCAGGATTTTTTCGACGGCAAACATTTTGTCGTCAAAGGCGCTTCGTGGGCTACGGCTGCGGAACTAATTCGTCCGAGCTTTCGCAATTGGTATCAGGTTCATTATTCCTACGTGTTCGGGAAATTTCGCTGCGTATCGAGTTAGGCGCTCATAATCGAAAGAGAGGATGATGAAAGCGAGCTGGGAAGATACTATCATCGCCGAATCCGATAAGACCGTTGTCGTAGAGGGCAATCACTATTTTCCGCTGGATTCGATCAAGCGAGAATATTTGTCTCCGAGCAACACCCACACCACTTGTCCTTGGAAGGGCATCGCAAGCTACTACCATGTTCGAGTCGGCGATAGATCCAATCAGGATGCCGCCTGGTACTACCCCGAGCCGAAAGAAGCGGCGAAATCGATCAAAGATCATGTCGCCTTCTGGCGCGGCGTGAAAGTCTCCCAATAGCTCGTTGACAAACCCATATGCCGGTGTTGCAGCTCGCCTCCTGCATGGCGGAAAACGGCGAGCCTTTTCGCCAAAACGTCGCCGCCTACATTCACGCCGGCTGGAAATCGAAACCGGCTTCGTTAACGATATTCCTTGGCAAGAGCGCGAACGGCTTTTCGACGAAGGCAAGATTCAAATCCTTTGGCTCTGCGGACTTCCATACATTCGCAAAGCCAATCTGCGCGAGAACGACATGGAGCTGGTCGCTGTTCCCGTTCCTGCGGGCGCTCGGTATGACGGCCGGGCGATTTATTTTTCCGATGTTATTGTAAAAAAGGGAAGCCCTTTTCAAAGGTTCGCAGATCTACGCGGATCGGTGTGGGCCTACAACGAGCCACGGTCACACTCGGGCTACAACGTGGTCCGGGCCCACCTATCAAGCTTATTCGAAAGGAGCGGTTTTTTTGGCAAAGCCATCGAGTCGGGTGCGCATACGACGTCATTGCAAATGATCCTGGATGGACGTGTCGACGGTGCCGCCATCGATAGCACGGTGTTGGAATGGGTCTTGTCCCACCACACTGATTTCAGCCAGCGGATTCGGGTAATTGAGACGTTCGGGCCAAGTCCGATTCCTCCCTGGGTGATCTCCAGCCGAGTACCGGAGACTGACCGTAAGAGGCTCCGAAAACTGTTTCTCCAGATGGATGAAGACCCGATGGGTCGCTCCTTTTTGAGTGGCGGGCAAATGGCCCGGTTTGTCTCTGCAAGCGATACCGATTACGATCCGATCCGGATCATGGCCAGAGCAGCGGAGCAAGTTACGCTTGAAGCTTTGTGACTTGATTAATCGCTTTGTCTGTGGCAGGACACTGTTAATTTTTTGAAAGGGGACAGTGATGAAGAATCTGGAAGGTCAAAAGGCACCCGCATTCAGTCTTGAAGGTAATGATGGCAAAAAGCATTCACTTGAGGACTATCGTGGTAAGACCGTGGTTCTCTATTTTTATCCAAAGGACGATACGCCGGGCTGTACGAAGGAAGCGTGCGGCTTTAGGGACCTAGGCTCTTCGTTGAAAAAATCGGGTGCAGTGGTACTGGGCGTCAGTAAGGACAGCATTGATTCCCACAATAAGTTTGCCGACAAATACAAACTGCCATTTACTCTCTTGTCCGATCCGAAAACGGCAGTAATGAAGAAGTATGGAGCATTTGGAAAGAAGTTGATGTACGGCAAGACCGTGGAAGGTACCATACGTTCCACCATCGTCATCGGCCCCAAGGGTGAGGTCATTAAACACTGGCCGACGATCAAGAAAGCTGAAGCCCATCCCGAAGAGGTCTTGAGCTTCCTAAAGGCCAAAGCAGAGTAGCGGTTTCACGTCAACGCCCGAGAGAGGGAGCGGCCGGTTGGGCTGTCTTTCATGGACATGAAATTGACTCGCACCTTGAGTTGTTATAAGCCTCATTGAGAAACCCTATTAGCCAAAGAGGGAGGGGCTATGGAACGAAGAGATTTCTTAAAGCAGGGTATTATGGTGTCGGCCGGACTTGCTCTTGCTGGGATTCCGACGCTGGCCCGCTTTGCAGGGGCTCAAGAAGTCCCAAAGTGGCGTGCGTTCGAAGTGATCACCAGGATCGAAGTTAACGACCCAGTGGGCGCTGTGCGGGCCTGGGTGCCGGTGCCGCTACTGAACAGCACCGACTATTTTAAGCGCCAGGGCGATACGTGGACCGGAAACTACAAAGCAGTCCGTGCGGTGCAATACGATAAGTACGGTACGGGGCTCGTTTTCGCTGAATGGTCAGCGGGAGAGAAGGCTCCGGTTCTGGAGGTGACGAGCCGTTTCGTGACCCGTGACCGGCAAGTCGACCTGGCCAAGAAAGCGGACGCGTCGACTCGAGAAGATAAGGCCGTCTTGGATTATTTCCGCAAGCCGTCCAAACTCATCCGGACTGATGGCATCGTGTCGGAAACCTCCCGCCAGATTACGACGGGATATAAGAACGATGTGGACAAGGCCCGGGCGATTTACGAGTGGATCGTGGAAAACACTTTCCGTGATCCCAAAGTGAAAGGGTGTGGCATCGGTGATATTTCCACAATGCTCCAAACCGGTTATCTCGGCGGCAAGTGCGCTGACTTGAATGCACTCTACGTCGGCTTGGCGCGTGCGGCGGGGCTTCCTGCCCGGGATGTTTACGGTATTCGGGTGGCGAACTCGAGTGAGTTCAAGAGTCTCGGTAGAGCCGACGATATCACCGGTGCGCAGCATTGCCGCGCCGATGTTTATCTTACTGGCTATGGTTGGGTGCCTGTAGATCCGGCGGACGTAAGAAAGGTTGTGTTAGAGGAGAACCAACCCGAGTTGCTGCCACTGGACGACCCCAAAGTGAAAAAAGCGCGAGCTAAGCTGTTCGGTGCTTGGGAAATGAATTGGCTACCCTACAATTACTCTCACGACGTCAAGTTGCCTCAGTCGAATGGGCCAGAGATCGCGTTTCTTATGTATCCCCAGACGGAGACCGCCAACGGGCGGAAGGACAGTCTCGATCCGAAAAATTTCAGTTACACGATAAAATCTAAGGAAGTCTAGATCTGGAAACCGGAAAGATTAGCAAACTGAAACGCAAGGCCTCCATTTCGTTGGGGGCCTTGCTGCATTTAGGGAAAGAAAAAATATATTAATACCCGATTTTTGTCGAGTCGAATGTTAATTTAGGTCGGAGGTGGTAGCTGATTGCAAAGATCAGCTCTGGATCGCTGCTTGAATGGCCCGCGCCACATAGACATGGGTCAGATGAGCGCGGTATTCGCTGGACCCGTTAATGTCCTCGATGACATCCACGTTGCGCGTCGATTCTGCGACGGCATCCTCGATCAGTTTTGAATCAAGCTTCTTCCCGGTGAGCATTTGTTCGACCCGATCCGCTCGGTAAGCCTTATCGGTTACGCCCGTGATTCCCAAGGCGATTCGGCTGCACACTCCCGACGCGTCCAGCGCCATGCGCACAGCGACGCCGACCACAGCAAAGCCCGATGACCTCGGCGCTGCTTTTAAATAGGCGGTCTTATCATTGCCCGTGACGGGTACTTTAAGCGCTGTCACGACTTCGTCCGGTTCCAGAACGCTCATCAGCAGTCCCAGAAAAAAATCGTCGCACTTGACCCAACGTTCGCCGTTGGGACCCACAACTTTAATCTCCGCATCCAGTGCCATAACGGCAGGGGGCCAATCTCCGGCCGGGTCGGCGTGAGCGATACTACCGCCGATGGTGCCGCGGTTGCGCACCTGCACGTCGGCAATCGTGGTTGCCGTTTGTGGCAGCAGCGGACATTGCTTTTTCAGCAGCTCGGAATCTTCGATCTGAGTATGGGTGACGAGAGCGCCAATGATCAGGTTATTACCTTCTTCGGTAATCGAATCGAGACCAGGAATGCGGCCGATGTCGAGGATGTATCCGGGTTTTGATAGCCTCATCTTCATCAACGGCAGCAAGCTCTGGCCACCGGAAAGAATTTTTACGTCGTCTTTGTGTTCGGTCAGATATTTCACCGCGTCGCTCAGCGAGCGCGGAG
>Ga0137403_10008578_pt1 | contig 11432 bp, 13 predicted proteins | sample CZOMad2_1_16fung_FD_122057 | JGI IMG/M metagenome (GOLD analysis project Ga0137403, IMG submission 122057) | Vadose zone soil fungal communities from Angelo Coast Range Reserve, California, USA - CZOMad2_1_16fungal (Hybrid Assembly) | ecosystem: Environmental > Terrestrial > Soil > Vadose zone...
GCGAAAAACACTCTGACAAGCCGAAACAAAAGAAGGAGAGCGGCCATGATCAGGAATAGCAAGACGCTCACATTCGCGTGTCTGATTCTGGCCGCGCTTCTCGCGCCCACGCCGAGCGCCTTTGCCCGAGACGACTTCGGTAAGATCGTCCATCACATTGAGTCCAACTATCACATTCATCGCCAGCACCGCTTTGTAATGGGGCTGGCTGGATTCACCGTCAGGTTCTGGCACATTGGCGGCGTAAAGAGCCTGAAGGGCGCAATCTTCGAGAACCAGCGATTCACCAACGCCGCTTCTGATACGCGGTTCGATGAGATCGTCCGCGCGGCCATGGATTCCGGCTGGCAACCCCTGGTACAGAGCTGGGACCGCCGCACCGGCGAGCGCACGTATATTTATGCCCAGGATCTGGGCAAGAACATGAAGGTGTTGGTGGTGACTCTGGAGTCGAATGAAGCTATTGTCCTTCAGGTAAAAGTCGATCCCAGGAAGTTGGATGAGTTCATTGAGGAAACCAGCCCCGGTGGGCATCATCGCAACCGGCCGGTGCCACGTGAGGAATCGCAGCCGCAGAATGACGATAGAGTCGAGGTAGCAGCCTCAACTCCCCAAAGCTGGGACGGGGTTTGCCTGTTCTTGCAGGAAGACTCGCAACCAGGCGTTCAGCCTTAAGCTGAAGGCTTGTTGGCCGAACGCAGGACCTTATTGGATGCCCACAAGCGCCATTTGGCGTCCGGTTTTTCCTCTTTCCGCCCGATGAGAGAAGAATTTTCGCGGCTGGCAGAAGGTACAGTCTGTGAGCACGGTGATGTTTGCTTCTGGCACGCCAGCGGCCAGCAACTGGCGGCGGTTGGCCTCGCGCAGGTCAAGATGCAGCTTGATGCATGGATCGCCATGGCCGGGCGCGCGCTGGTTCATGAACAGCATGGGATAGCGCTCCCGCACCGCGTCCGACTCCTGCACGTTGTGGAAAAGTTCAGCGACGTAGTCAAACTGCGTATGAAACGCGTCTTCCACTTCCTGGCCAACTTCAAACGAACACTTCTGGATTCCCGGCCCGATCGCGGCATGAATATCTTCCGTACGGGAGCCGAATTCCAGCCTCATGATGCCGACCCCTTTTTCCACGATGCGCTTCACCGTCCCGCGCCAACCGGCATGAAACGCGCCGACAGCTTTCTTCTTCACATCCACCAGCAGGACAGGGAAGCAGTCCGCGGTCAGAATGCCGAGAGTCAACCGGGGAAGATCAGTGACCACGCCATCGCCCACTAATTTGTCCGGCTTGCGCGAGCGCACAACATGAATGATGTCGGAATGAACCTGGCGCAGGGTCACCAGCGGCCACGGTGTTGCCTTGGTTGCGGCGCCGGCGGCAAGCAACACATGTTTTCGATTTCGTTCCACGCTGGCGCGGAGATCGTCTTTGGTGAAGCCCACGTTGAGCGTTCGGCCGCCGTAGCTGGTGGTAAAGCCGCCGGGACGCGTGGTGAATCCGTGGACCAGCCACGGAATGCGTTTTAACCCAGGGGATTGCAGCAGCTTCAGGCCCGTCGATTTCCGCCCTGTGGCTGCCCGCGCGTTTGCAAGAGTTGGCACACATTCATTCTAATAGGGGCCAGCGGTAATCTTTGAGCCCAAAGGGTGGCTGTTTGCATTGCCCGCGAACAATAACAAAGGTTATCCTCAAAACAACTGAGGCAATGAAAGAACAACCTCGTTTTCGGGTAGCCACGTACAACACTCACAAATGCCGCGGCATTGATGGGCGCATCCGCCCGTCAAGAGTGGCCGAAGTTCTGAACGAATTAGCGGCTGATGTGGTAGCCCTGCAGGAAGTAGTGAGCCTTAAAGGCGGACGGAAAGAGCAGAACCAGGCGCAATTCCTGGCCGACGCCGCCGGCTTCGACTACCGCATTGGCGAGACACGCAAGCTGCGTGGCGCCGTGTATGGCAATGTGATTCTCAGCCGCTTTCCCGTGCGCGAAGTCCGCGTTTACGATCTGACGGCTTCTCGCCGGGAGGCCCGCGGCTGCATCCGTTGCGACCTGGAGATCGCGCCGGGAAAAATCGTTCATCTCTTCAACGTGCACCTGGGTACCGGATATATGGAGCGCCGCAAGCAGGCCCGGCTGTTGATGAGCCGCGAAATTCTCCTGTCGCCGCAGTTGAAGCATCCGCGCCTGATCATCGGCGATTTCAATGAATGGACGCGCGGCCTGGTTTCCAAGTCGCTACAACATTCGTTTGAGAGCGTCGATATCCAGCTTCATCTCAATCGCAAGCGCACCTATCCCGGCGTGCTTCCAATCATGCATCTCGATCACATGTATTTTGATCGCGACCTGGCGCTGGAAGAGTTTCTGCTCCACCGCAGCCGCATGGCGCTCTTGGCGTCGGACCATTTGCCGCTGGTGGCGGAATTCTGTCTGGGCGGAAGGTGAGCCGGTGGTTTACCGCTAAGGGCGCAACGACCGCGAAGGAATCTGAATAAATTGAAAGCCTGACTTGCGGTTTTACGATCTTGTGCCCAGGCTGTTATCTCATGGCTCCCTCTCATGATCCTTTGCGCCCTTCGCGTCCTTTGCGGTGAAAAGCGGGTATCCCGCATACAATCTCTCTGTGGCTAAGCTGACTTTTGTCGTGGGAAAAGGCGGAGTAGGAAAAACAACCGTTTCCTGCGCACTGGCGTTGCACCTGGCAGCGCGTCATCCCCGGCAATCGACGCTGCTTATGTCCACTGACCCGGCGCACTCGCTCGTGGACATGCTGGAGGTCAAAGATTATCCTCTGTATCATGGGCCGCACCGGCTCGCCGGCGTGAAGGGCAAACCCTCAGTCTGGCAAATTGACAGCGATCGCGAATTCAAGAAGTTTCTTGAGGGCAATCGCGAAGGAATTCTCAACATTGTTGAAAATGGGACTTTCTTCAACCGCGAAGAAATTGCGCCCTTGCTCGATACAACGCTGCCCGGCATGTCCGAGGTTGCGGGCCTGCTTGCGCTTCGGGACATGCTAGAAAGCGGTGAACATGATCACATCGTAGTCGACACGGCTCCCTTCGGACACACGCTGCGGCTGTTTGAACTGCCGGCACATTTTCAGCGCTTCCTGAATTTTCTTGAGGTTGCTTCCAGCCGCGATGACCTGCTGGCGCAACGCTTCGGCGGACGAACCTCCGGCCCTACTCACGGCTTTCTGGAGAAATGGCAGGCCACCGTCAGGCAGGTAAGAGAGGCTTTCAGTTCGGAGCAGGCGGACGTGCTGCTGGTGACGTCGCCGGAAACCTTTTCATTGAATGAAGCAGTGCGCTGCATTGACGCGCTCAGAGAGTCGGCGGCGGAGATGCGTCTGGGCGGCATTGTTCTGAATCGATTAGTTATGTCGGCGGAAAACTGCCCGCGATGCCGTGCCCGCGTACTTCAGGGAAAAAAGGCAGTGCAATTTCTAAAACAAAAATTTCCACGTGTGCCCAGGCTGATTGGCATGGATCCTGGGAACCCGTTGCTGGGCGTACGGCAGTTGCAGCGCTTCGGCGACGCGATATTTGCCGGAGGCCACGCTAACCTGGCGACGCCGGCTCCCAAGGCGTTGAAACGAAAGCTTAAGTTCGCGAAAACCAAGTGGCCTCCAGCGAAAACGCGGCTCTCCTTCACGCTGGGCAAAGGCGGTGTCGGCAAGACCACGGTTACGGCTGCGCTGGCTTTTCACTCACGGTCTCTGAATAAAGATGTTCAAGTTACCGTGTGCTCCACGGACCCTGCGCCATCGCTCGACGACATCTTTCAGAAGCCAATCGGCGACCAGATGGTGTCGGTTCTTGGCGATTCCGGTTTCGCCGCCATGGAGATGGACGCGGTGTTTGAGTTTCGCCGCTGGGCGGCCCGCATCAAGAAGCAGCTTTCTTCGGGTACCAGCATGGAATCAGGCGGGCTGCATGTTGATCTCACCTTTGAAAAGGAGGTTTTCGCCGCGCTGATGGACGTGGTCCCGCCCGGTGTAGATGAAGTCTTTGCCATCTTCCGCATTCTTGACCTGCTGGAAGCGAAGCACGGTACCGTATTCATTGATATGGCGCCCACGGGCCACGCGCTGGAATTGCTGCGCATGCCGGACCGGATTCTGCTGTGGGCGCGCCTTTTATTGAAAAGCCTGGCTGCGCATCGTACACTAGCCCTCGCCCAGGATGTTGCCGTGGAACTGGCCGGTTTAGGGCAGCGGGTACGTAAATTGCTGGAAATGATGCGTGACCCCAAGCAGAGCCGTGCCTGGGCGGTGATGCTGCCGGAGCCCGTCCCTGATCGGCAGACACAACGCCTTTTGGCTGCGATGAAGGAGCTGGGCATTGCGGTGGATTCATTGTTCGTGAACCGCGTCCTGCTTGAGCCTGATTCTGGCTGTAGACGTTGTCAGCGCGCGCAAAAGTGGCAGCTGGCAACCTTGCAGTCATTGCAAAAGAAGTACGGCGACCATCGTATGTATCTGGTACGGGATTTTCCTGCGGAAATTGCGGGCGCAGCAAAGCTGAAGAAATTTACCGGCGAGTTATGGCAAATTCAAACCGAAAAATAGCCGCCCCCGGCGCCCTCTACCTTTATGGGATATCGCAGGCGCCTGGCGGTGCGGCGGCGAAGAAGCCGGCCCCAAGACTTTCCCCAAAATTTTCCCCAAAACCTGCAAAGCTTGGCAGCGTGGGAATTGACGGTGTGCATCCGGTTCGATCTCTAGTCTGCGGAGATTTTGTCTGCTGGGTGTGTGAAGTGGACCAGGCCAGCTTTGCCGACGCCGTAGAGCGCAACATGGAAAACCTCGAGTGGCTGGCGCTGCATGGCGTACGCCACCAGCAGGTCGTCGGCGAGGTGGCCGAGCAAATGACAATTGTTCCGGCCCGGTTTGGAACGGTATTTTCTGGTGAACCCGCTCTTCTTAAGGACGTGCAGGGAAGAAAAGCTGCGCTCAAGAAAGTGTTTGCCCGCGTGGCGGGCGGCGACGAATGGGGCGTGAAGGTCTTCGCTGAGCGGCAGGCTGCCGCGGTGGCTGTGACGGAAGCCCGCTCCGGTAAGGAGTATTTGCAGCAAAAAGCGGCGCGGCTGAAGAAACGCCCTGAACGCAACGATCAGGAATTACAGGAACTGGCAACGGCGCTGGGAAAGATTGCGACCGATTCCGCGCCCAGCGGCAAAGTGAGCGGAGCACAACCCAACCTGCTATGGCAGGCGACGTTTCTGGTGCCGCGCGCCAAGCGCAAGGCCTGGGACCAGGTGCTGAAGAATTTTGTAGAGAGGTGGGACGGGCAGCGGCGCATCGAAGTAAATGGACCTTGGCCGCCGTACTCTTTTGTCTCCGATGCAGAATGATTTTGAAACCGTAGGAGTTCTGGGAGGGGGAGAAGATGAAGTCTCTCTTCTTGAAATCCTGGACCACGTGCTCAATTCAGGCGTCGTGATCCATGGCTCGCTGGTGATCTCACTTGCTGGGGTTGACCTGGTATACCTGGGACTGAACGTAGTGCTTACATCCGTGGAGACGGCTCTGAGCAATTTGCAGATAGAGGAGAAGCGGAGGCAGAAGTGAGCCGCATTCTGGCTTATTGCGGCTTCCGGCATGCGCCCGAACTTGTTCTTCCCGCGCTGGGCGTCACTGCCGTGCCAGTGCAACTGGCGTCTTACGGGGAATTGGGCCTGCTATGGTCAGAAGTAGAGTGGCCATTTGATCCGGAGCGAATGCAGAAGAGTGCCGTGGAATTTCACGGAGTAGTACACCACGTTTTCAGGCAAACCGCCGTTATTCCTTTCCGCCTGCTATCTGTGTTCGATGACCGGCCTGCATTCTCGGCGTTTGCCGCTCAGAACCAGGAGCAGTTTCTGGAAGACCTGAAACGGCTAAGTAGCTTTGTGCAGATGGAATGCGTCATCTATCCCGCGCCTTCACGACCGCAAGTCGATCGCAGTTCCGGCAAAGCCTATCTGGAGCAGAAGGCAGTTGCGATGCGATCTTCCGAAGGATTTGCGCAGGCCATGCGCGACGCTGTGGCGCATTTGAGCAGTGAAGCCCGTGTGCGTGAAGCAAAAAACGGAACACGAATCTTCGTGCTGGTTGAACGGGGACGCGAGAATGATTTTCGCCAGGCGGTGAGTGCCGTGGCGGTTCCGGAACACCTGTCGCGGCGGATGAGCGGACCCTGGCCGGCAGCCGAGTTTCTTAGCGAGCAGGTAAAAATGCCAGAGAGTGCCGGTGCGAAATGACGGATTTGCGTAAAATCACCCCGGAGGAGATCGCGACAGCGGTTTCTGAGATGAATCGAGAACTGAAGGCCGTGGGGGAAGGCGCCATTGACCGGATTGACTGCTCGCCGGAAAACATTGAGCAAGGGCTGGCGCGGCTGGTGCTGAGCTTGATTGAACTGCTGCGGCGCTTGCTGGAACGGCAGGCCATTCGCCGGATGGAAGGTGGATCGTTAGGCGATGCAAAAGTCGAGGAGATGGGGCAGGCGCTGATGCGTCTGGAGGCCAAAGTCAACGAGTTGGCGGGTGCTTTCGGGCTAAAGCCTGAAGACCTGAACCTTCAACTGGGGCCATTGGGGAACCTCTTGGACAAATGAGGGCCTTAACTATCAGACTGTCGCCGGAGCAATAAGACCCGGCGTGATCTATCGGACAACCTATTTCGAGGACAGGCGCATCTCAAACCTACGGGCTGGCTCCTCCCCCCTTCCGGATTTTGTCCGTAGCCAGCTAAAAAAATAGCAAAGGTTGACAGTTTGTAGCGAGGCTGGTTAGGATGCGGTGACATGAGTCGCGTGGATTCTTCCCGTCCCCAGCGATCTCTTCTGTGTTTTCCTGAGATATTATGCAAAGAGTTCCCACGGTTTCCGGAACAGCAAACCTGTTGGATATCCTTGATCGCGTCCTCGACAAAGGGCTCGTGATCGCGGGTGACATTCGCGTCTCGCTTGCCAATGTGGAGTTACTGACCATCCGGATTCGTTTGCTTATCTGTTCTGTTGATAAAGCTGAGGCCATAGGTCTCAACTGGTGGAAGTACGACCCCAATCTCACGGCTCCAATCCCTGAGAATGTGGTACGGCGGACCCATTTACCTGGCGCGCCACCGGCGTCCCAAGCGCCGAGCCGAAAGAAGCCCGCTGTCCGAGTAAAACGCGTGAAGTGAGCCGATTGATACTAATGAAGGAGGCCCTCGAATGGCCGTTGAAAGAGTTTCCGGCGGATCAAGTTTAATCGATGTTCTCGATAGAATACTCGACAAAGGAATCGTTATCGATGCCTGGGTCCGCATTTCGCTGGTCGGCATTGATCTGATTACGGTTGAGGCCCGCGTTGTGGTCGCGTCCATTGATACCTACCTAAGGTACGCCGACGCTGTCGGTCTTACGGGTCTGGTTTCCCGCCCGACAATGGGTGAAGGCAGCGCTGAAGGCGAAGAAGGAGAACTGGTTGAGGTCAGGCCACGTAAACCCCGCCAGCGGCGGTAAGGCCTGGATTTGGGGTCACGCATGGCTACGGCCGAAATCCGGTTGCAACCGGCGCGTATGAATGGACGGCGTACAACGCAGTCTCGCCGTCCTGCCGTTCTTCGTCTGTTTCAGGCCGAGCGCTCGGAAGAAATCTTTCCGCTTTTGCTGGAAGAGATTATCGCTCTAGGCAATCCCCGCGCGCTCGTTGTCGATGTGAATCTTGACAGTGGCGAGGTAACGCCGGCAGCTGCGCTGAAGTGGCCTCGCGCGCAGATGGAAAAGTTCACTAGCGCGCTCTGGATGCAGGACCATCCGCTCACCACGATCCTGCATGGCGCTCGGCCTGAGGTGCTCAACAAAAGCACCCTCCACAATCGGCCAATTTACGTTCATCCCATCCTTTATTCCAATCGCAATCTTTGCTGGGAAGCCGACCGCATTCGCACTTCCAGTTGCCTGGCAGTCCAGAACTCACGCCGGGAAAAACGCGTCCGCCTGGAAGACCAGGTTTGTACGACCTGTGAGATGCGGGCTTATGCCGCCGCCGTGGTGGTGGAACTGCCGAAGAACCACACCGAGCAGGCGGTTGCTGAACTGGGTGAATTGATCGATCTGGCCAACCGGTATCTCTCGCGGCTGTTCAAGGTTGAGCATTATTACAACCGCATGCGGGATATGGAGATCACGATTGCGCAAATGGGCACTGTGATGCAGAGCATGGCCGATCCGGTCATCCTCACGGACACCCAACATCGCGTAATAATGCAGAACAAGGCGGCCGAACGCTTCTTCCGCGTGCCGGATGAAATGACAGAAGGTCTGGTTCGCGCGGTCGAGTTCAACAACCTGCTTTTCTCCGCGGCGCTGTCTTCCATGCTGGTTTCCGGCAGCGATTCCCACCGCGACCTCACGCTGGTGGATGCGATTGAAGGCGAGGAAATGCTTTTTGAGGCGGTCTCCGCTCCCACGTATGGGCCTGACGGTATTCAACTCGGCACCGTGACCGTAATGCGTGACGTGACCGATCTGCGCCGCGCTGACCAGGAATTGCGTCTCAATTATGAACGGCTGAGCGAAGCTGAAGAAGTGGTGCGGCAGGACCGCGACCGTCTGAACCTGATTATCGAAAACGTCGGCGATCCAATTGTGGTTTGTGACGGCAAAGCCAAGATCGTACTGGTTGACCCCCTGGCCCAGGAATTGTTCGGCACGGAAATGGACGTAGTGCGAGACACCGTACAGTTTCAGAACCAGACGAAACTCACGGCGTTCATTGATGCGTTTACTTCTTCTTTCTCTGACCGCGAAACGGCGCCGCTGCGTTTGTACAATCCCACGCTTCGGCAGGAAATTGATTATGACGCGCGTTCCGGCAAGATCTTCGGCGAGCGCGGCCAGGTTGCATATACCGTGACCGTTCTGCGCGATCTCACCGCCCTGCGCAAGGTGGAGCAACTCAAGGTAGAGCGGCGCATGCTGGAAATTGAAAAGTTTGCTGCCACAGGCAGGCTGGCCGCAACCATCGCCCATGAGGTCAATAACCCCATGGAGGCCATCAAGAACGCGATTTACCTTCTTGCTGGCGCTATTCCGGAGAATGCCGCGCCGGTTTACAACATTTTGAAGTCGGAAACCGAGCGGGTGGCGCGCATTGTGCGCCAGATGCTGGGGCTTTATCGCAATACGGAACAGGTCAAGCCGGTCAACGTCAACACCATTATTGAAGACACGCTGCTGCTGCTGAACCGGCAACTCCAGCGCGCCAATGTTGAACTCCAGACTGAACTGGAAGTGCTGCCGGACGCTGTGATCGCCGCCGACCAGATTCGCCAGGTGCTTTCCAACCTGGTAATTAACGCCCGTGATGCCATGCCCAATGGGGGCAAGCTGCGGATACGCAGCCGCCATATTCCCGGGTACGACGATCTGCACGGTTGGGTTCGCATCTTGATTTCCGATACCGGTTCCGGAATTCCGCAGGAAATGATTCGTTCCATCTTTGAGCCATTCGTCACCACCAAGGGGGAAAGAGGTACCGGGCTGGGGCTTTGGATTGTCAAAGGAATTATCCAAAACCATGCGGGAAAGCTTTCTGTAAAGAGCAGGGTGGGACGCGGCACGACTTTCAAGATTGATTTGCCAGTCGTAAAATTGTGAGTGCTGACCGGAAATATCGGGTGCTGGTTGTGGACGACGAAGCAGCCGTCCTGCTTACCTATCGTCTTATTCTTGAGCGGCAGGGCTATGAAGTTGTGGCGTGCGGTACGTCTACGGCAGCGATTGCGGCCATGCAGGCACAGCAGTTTGATGTGGTTCTGTGCGACTATTCACTGGAAGAGCAACACACGGGCTTTGAAGTAATCTCAGCGGCAAGGAAGATTGATTCCTCGATTCCCGCGGCCCTGCTTACAGGGTATGCCACCAAGGAAACCGCGGATGAAGCGGCCAGCCGGGGCATAGGCGTGATGTTCAAGCCGATTGAGATTGAAGAATTTTTGGCGACAACCTCCAACATGTTGAGGAGAAACAATGAGTCCAAGCAAGAAGGCAGGGAAGAAGACAACCGCGGTTCGCAAAGCGGCCATTAAGGCTGAACCGGCGACAGCGGTGCTGGATCTGGTGCCTGCACCGGCAAGCCTGAAGGTTGAGCCCCGCGCCGGTCAGCAGCAGGAAGGCCGCTACGTCTATGGCGTGATTGAATCCCGCGCCCCGGTCGGCTTTGGCCGCAGCAGTATTGGCGGAGTCAATGAAGACGTGTACACCGTGCATTACGGCGATATCGCCGCTGTGGTTAGCCGCACCCCCGTCTTTATCTTTGACCCCACGCGCGACAACGCTCTGGCTCATGAGCACGTGATTGAATCCGTGATGAAGAATTACACCATCATTCCCATGAGCTTCGGCACGGTGTTCCGCACGGACGACGATATCCGCGAAGTGCTCAAGAGCATCTACTCATCGCTGAAAGACGTTCTCAAGCAGATGACCGGCAAGCTTGAGTTTGGACTGAAAGTCACCTGGGATCGCGACCGGATTATTGAAGAATTACAGCGCGAGCATGATGAGATCCACCGCTTCCACCAGGAACTTACGCGCAAGCACTTGCAGTCCACTTACTTCGCGCGTATGCAGTTGGGCCGCATGATCGATAAGGCCCTGGCCGAGCTGGCCGCCAACTACGTGCGCGAAATTTATGATGGCTTGCGCGCCGTCTGCGTGGCTTCGCGCGATAACAAGCCCATCGGCGACAAAATGATCATGAACGCAGCGTTCCTGATTCAGAAAGCGCGCGAAGCTGAGTTCGATGCCGCGGTGAATAAGGTCGCCCAGAAATTTGGCGAGCGACTGAATTTTAAATACACGGGGCCGTGGCCACCGTATAACTTTGTCAATATCCGCCTCAAATTGGAGCGCGGCGGACAGCAATAAGGAAGATGGTGGCGAAGCACGTTTAGAGAATTTTGCACGGTTTGCGGAATAACTGTTTTCGGAAAGACAAGTGTCAGGGTACGACTTCCAGTCGGCCGTAAGTACGAGAAAATGGGTTGGGCTTTAGCCCCTGAAAAGCGGATTGTATCGTCTTTCCACAACGTGTTTTAAAATCGTGCCGTTACGAAAAAGGAATTCCACAGGAGGAGCGACACAACATGCTCTTAATCGATGATCTGCTCTTTGCCCCCTTCTCCGGCTGGAATTTCATTATGCGCACCCTGCTCAAGGTAGCCGAAGAGCAATGGACAGACGACGCTCCGCTCAAAGAAAAACTCCTCCACCTTCAGGTCGAGTTGGAAGACGGCTCCATCACGGAAGAGCAATATCTTGAAGCCGAGGCGGCCATCCTGCGTGAGATCCGCGAAGTACAGCGCCGCAAGATTGAACTTGCAGGCGGCGATCCTGACGCTTTAGCGAGCGGTATCTCTAGCTCCGCCGTCCAGGAAGAAGGCTCCGGCGCGTC
>Ga0137403_10008579_pt1 | contig 11431 bp, 10 predicted proteins | sample CZOMad2_1_16fung_FD_122057 | JGI IMG/M metagenome (GOLD analysis project Ga0137403, IMG submission 122057) | Vadose zone soil fungal communities from Angelo Coast Range Reserve, California, USA - CZOMad2_1_16fungal (Hybrid Assembly) | ecosystem: Environmental > Terrestrial > Soil > Vadose zone...
CGCGCTCGAAACCGTGGAGCCTCTTCTTCGCCTACAAGGCGGTCCATCCGGATGCTCACCAGGCCGCCGATGGCACCCTCGACCTCACGCGCCGCGGCGGCTACAGGCCGGCCGAGCGCCACCGGGACCTCTACCGGGGCTGCGTGTTCCCGCCGCGGCCGAACGTCCTGCCGCCCGAGGAGGTCGTGCGCGCGAAGCCGGCCTGGGCGGAGGCCTTCCGGCTCAAGGCGACGGAGCGCGCGCAGGCGGTGCTGGCCGCGATCCACGCGGGGACGCAGGAGGAGATCCGTCTCCGCGCGGCCATGATGGCCTCGGTGGACGAGGGGGTGGGGATGCTGTTCGACGCGCTCGAGCGCACCGGACAGCTCGACCGCACCTGCATCCTCTTCCTGGGCGACAACGGCTATTTCTTCGGCGAGCACGCGCTCGGGCCGGAGCGGCGCTTCGCCTATGAAGAAGGGATCCGCTCGCCCTTCCTCGTGCGTTACCCGCCGCTCGTGCCCGCGGGCAGCCGACCCGACGCGCTAGTGCTGGCGCTCGACATCGCGCCCACCATGCTCGCGCTGGCGGGCGGCACGCCGGGCCCGCAGGTACAGGGGCGCTCGCTGGTCCCGTTGCTGGGCGGTCGGCGCCCACCCGACTGGCGCACCTCGTTCCTCGTCGAGTACTGGAGCGAGAACGCGATGCCCTGGCTGGTGGGGATGACCTACAAGGCGGTGCGCACCGAGCGGAGCAAGCTCATCCACTGGGTCAACCGCGACGGGGTGGACGAGCTCTACGACCTCGCCGCCGATCCCTACGAGCTGCGCAACCTCCACGACGACCCGGCGCGCGCGGCGGAGCGGGACGCGCTGCGGCGCGAGCTCGCGCGGCTGGTGGCCGAGGCGCTCGGGATCTGACCGGTCAGGGGCCGCCCGAGGCCGCGGGCGCGCCCGGGTAGCTGACCGCGAGCCCCGCGCCCGCGTCGCTCTGGATGCCGTAGGGCGGGATCGGGTAGCGGAGGCCGTTCTTGCTGAGCGCGGCCAGGCCCTCGACGACCTTGGGCAGGAAGCGCGGCGGGATCGCCATCAGGAGCTCGTCGTCGGCCACGCCGCCGTAGCGGCGCTCCGCGTAGCAGGGAATGGTCAGCGCGGGCTCGCCGGTCTTGAGCGCCTTGCCCCAGGAATCCGCGCAGGCCGACTCGCCCACCGAGGTGAACGACAGCTTCTTGTAGCCGATCCACTGCAGCCCGTTGATGAAGAAGATCATCTGGCCCGGCGTGCCGTAGATGAGGCAGATGTCGGGCGGATCGAGACGCCCGGAGGTGAGCGGGGCCACCGCCATCGCGCGGTAGCGCCCGTGCGGCACGCAATCCATCGCGTGCTGGTGGAGGCTCGCGTCCTCCTGGGTCTTGAACCACACGCCGGCCATGCGCTTGCCGGAGAGCCACTCCGCGTCCTGAGGATGGAGCCCGATGACCGCGCCGCACTGGGCGCCGATGAGATCCGCCATCGTGATGCCGACCGTCCAGCCGAGCTGGCGCGCCTGGGCCACGATCTGATCGGTGGTGTGCTTGCTCTTGGGCCGGCGGATCTTCGGGATCGCCTCCATCTCCTCGACGGTCTCGAAGAGCTTCATGCCGATGGGGATGGAGCGGAGGCGCAGGTACTGGTTGAGGCCGTTGACGATGGCGTCCCAATCGTAGATCTCAGCGGTCATAGCGTTCTCCGACCCCTTCCACCCTCTCCCCACTGGGGAGCGGGCAGGGTGAGGGGCGTCAGGGGTCTCATGTCAGCGCGCGCCGGAGCTGGCCCAGATGGTTGTCGTCGTGGCCGGCGAGGCTGGCCACCCATTCGCCGAGCTCCAGGCGGCCGCGCGCCAGATGGATGCCGCCGCGCCGCCATTGCCGGGGGTCGAGCGCGTTGAGCAGGCCGATCACCTCACGCCGGCGCCGTCGAAACGCCTGGAGCGCCTCGAGCCCATCACTGCGCGAGTACTGGCGCTCCTCCGCCCACCGGTCCGGATCGAGCGGATGGCCGATCTCGCCGCCGATGCCCCAGGGAGCGAGCGCCTCCGGGGTCGCGCTGAGCGTGAGGATCGGCGGATCCTCCACCGCGAGGATGGTCTGGAAGCGGATCAGGAAGAGCTCCTCGACGTCGCGCAGGTGGCACACGATCTCCTTCGGGGCCCAGCTCCGCGCGTCGGCTCGGTGCGACAGGGCCCGGTCGTCCTTGCCGTCCAGCAGGCGAGCCACTTCGTCGGGCGTGCTCCGCAGCCGGGCGACCCGATCGCCGACGGGCCGGGTGAGGTACTCCTCCATGGTCGGCATGGCGGTGGCCGGGCTTGCGCCTACGGCTTGAACTCCTGATCCAGGATCTCGGTGATGAAGCGGTCGAGCGAGACTGGATAGAACCGGACATTGGGGGCGAGGATCACGCCGGTATTGATGACTTCCCGCTGGGTGAGCTCGTCGAGGGCCCGCTCGACCTGGGCCTGCGGGTTGCGGTCCCAGCGCTGGATCTTGAGGTCCTCGCTCTCGAGCGTCACCTGGTGGCGATTGGAGTAGGCGAAGGAGAAGACCCGCGCGATCAGGGCCTCGTCCATGAGCTCGTTCTCCTTGAAGAGATCCCCGTAGGTCTGGCCCGCGCGCCCGGGGGCGAGCACCAGGCGCGGGGAGACCTTGATCTTGCCGCGGATCTCCACCGACGAGGCCGGCTTCGTCTCCTGCGGGCCCACCAGGATGTAGGGCAGCACGTGGTAGCCCGCGATGATGCCGGCCACCGGCTTGCGCAGGATCTCGGTGGTCTCGAAGAGGTGCTTGAGGAACTCCGGGTCGTGCTGCTCGCCGAACATGAGCGCCCGCTAGCCGCGGAACACGGAGACTTCCATGCAGTCGAAGCCGAAGTCGTGCTCGCGGCTCTGGTAGTGTCCGCCCGCGCGCACGTGGTCGAGGTAGGGCTTCACGTCGCGGCGGAACATGCCGGTGTTGTCGGCCACGAGCAGGGCGCCCTTGCGCAGGCGCGGCTCCACCGCGCGCAGGTAGTCGAGGTAGTCCTCCTTCTTGGCGTCGATCAGGAGGAAGTCCACCGGGCCGCGGAGCAGCGGCAGCACGCGCAGCGCGTCGCCCACCACGACCTTCACACGGGAGCCGAGGCCCGCGGCCTCCGCGTTGTACTCCACGAACTTGGCGAGGTAGGGATTCTGCTCCACGCAGGTGAGCCGCCCACCGCGGGGCAGGTGGCCCGCCACGAGGATGGCGGAGTAGCCGAACAGCGAACCCACCTCGATGCCCCGTAGCGGCTTGTGCTTGAGCAGGAGGCGGCGCAGCACGCGGCCCTTCTCGCGGCCGATCACCGGGAGCGTCCACTCGGTGACGGCTCTGTCCATCAATCGGAGCATTCTCGTGGCCGTCTTGGTCATGAGCGCGCGGGGAGGCGCTCGCGCACCCCGTCGGGGAGCGGATAGCGACGGTCCCACTTGCCCGCCTTGACCAGCTGGCCGGGGAGCCCGCGCCCGACGATGGCCTGCACGCGCTTCGACGTCTCGATCAGCGCGTCGAGGTCCACGCCGGTTTCCACGCCCATCGCGTGCAGGCAGTGGATCAGGTCCTCGGTGCACACGTTCCCGGAGGCGCCGGGCGCGAAGGGGCAGCCGCCGAGCCCGCCGATGGAGGCGTCGAAGTGGGTGACCCCGTATTCCATCGCGGCCAGGATGTTCGGGATCGCCATCGCCCGCGTGTCGTGGGTGTGGAGCGTCCACTCGACACCGGGGAAGCGTGGCACCAGCCGCTCCAGCACCCGGCCGATCTGCGCGGGATTGGCCATGCCGGTGGTGTCGGCGAGGCCGATGCCGCGGGCGCCCGTGTCCACGAGCCGGGCGACCACCGATTCGAGATGGTCCACCGGCACGTCGCCCTCGAACGGGCAGCCGAACGAGCAGGAGATGCCGGAGACGACCGGCACCCCCGCGCGCCGGGCCACCTCCGCCACCGCGGCGAGCTTGGCGAGCGACTCCCCGATGGTCATGTTCACGTTGGCGAGGTTGTGACTCTCGCTCGCCGAGACCACGGTGTGGATCTCGTCCACCCGCGCGTCCACCGCCCGCACCGCGCCCTTGTCGTTGGGCACCAGCGCCGAGTAGATCGTGCCGGGCCGCCGGATGATGGCGGCCATGACCTCCGCGGCGTCCCGGAGCTGGGGGATCGCCTTGGGCGACACGAACGAGGTCACCTCGATGCGGGGCATCCCCGCCGAGGCGAGGCGGTTCACCACGTCGATCTTCTGGTCGGTCGGGATGAACTCGGGCTCGATCTGGAATCCGTCCCGCGTCCCCACCTCGCAGATCGTCACGCGCTCGGGCAGCTTCATCGTGTCGTCTCCTGTGTCGCTTCCCACTCGTCCTTCAGGATCTCACCCACCCAGGCGTCGTGCCAGCGGCCGTCCACGAAGTAGTGGTGCCGCAGCACCCCGGCCTGGCGATAGCCAGCCCGCTCGAGCCCCCGCCGGCTCGCCGCGTTGGCGATGACGACCCGGGTGGTGACGGTCTCGAGCCCCAGCTCGCGGAAGGCGTAGCGGGTCCGCAGGCGCATGGTCTCGCCCGCGTAACCCTTACCCCACTCGTCCTTCTCGCCGATCACGATGCCGCTCTCGGCGCGACGGTTGCGCCAGTCGACGTGCTCGAGCGCGGCGTTGCCGATCAGGCGGCCGTTGTGCTTGAGCACGATGGCCCACATCACCTGGTGCGGGTCCCGGCTCACCTGCTCCAGCCACTCCTCCTCCCACTTCGTGGTGAAGGGGAAGCGATAGAGCAGGTAGCGCGTCACCTCCATGTCGGCGAACCACCGCTGGTAGACCGGGAAGTACTCCGGCCGCGGCGGCTCGAGCCGGACGCGCTCGCCTTCGAGGATCGGCCCGAGCATGCCCTCAGTAGGACCGGGGCATGCCGAGGACGTGCTCCCCGACGTAGGCGATGACCAGGTTGTTGTTGATCGGCGCGGCCCGGTAGAGGCGCGACTCGCGGAACTTGCGCTCGATGTCGTACTCCTCCGCGAAGCCGTAGCCGCCGTGGCAGTCGATGCACGCGTTGCCCGCCTCGATCGCCGCTTCGGAGGCCAGGTACTTGGCCATGTTCGCCTCGGGGCCGCACGGGATGCCCGCGTCGAACATGCGGGCCGCCTTGGTGCGCATGAGGTCGGCGGCCTCGATGTTCACGTGCGCCTTGGCGATCGGGAACTGCACGCCCTGGTTGGCCCCGATCGGCCGGCCGAAGATCACGCGCTGGCCCGCGTAGGCCACCGCTTTCTCGGTGAACCAGCGCGCGTCGCCGAGGGAGTCGGAGGCGACCAGGATGCGCTCGGCGTTCATGCCGTCGAGGATGTAGGAGAAGCCATTGCCTTCCTGGCCGATGAGGCTCGTCGCCGGGATCTCCATGTTGTCGAAGAAGAGCGCGTTGGTGGAGTGGTTCATCATCATCTTGAGCGGCCGCACGTCGAGCCCCTTGCCCTTGAGCTCCCGGATGTCGATGAGGAAGACGCTGAGCCCGTCGGTCTTCTTCTTGACCTGGTCCACCGGGGTCGTGCGGGCGAGCAGCAGCATGAGGTCGGACTGCAGCACGCGCGAGATGAACATCTTCTGGCCGTTGACCACGTAGCGGTCGCCCTTGCGAACCGCGGTGGTCTGGAGCTTGGTGGTGTCCGAGCCCGCGTTGGGCTCGGTCACGCCGAAGGCCTGCAGGCGCAGCTCGCCGGCCGCGATCTTCGGCATGTACTCGCGCTTCTGCGCCTCCGTGCCGTGCCGGAGCACGGTGCCCATGATGTACATCTGGGCGTGGCAGGCCGCCGGGTTGCCGCCCGCCCGCCCGATCTCCTCGAGGATCAGGGCGGCCTCCATGATGCCGAGCCCGCCGCCGCCGTACTCCTCGGGGATGAGGACCGCGAGGTAGCCGGCCTTGGTCAGCTCGTTGACGAAGGCCTCCGGGTACTCGCGCTTGGCGTCGAGCTCGCGCCAGTACTCGGCCGGGTACTGCCTGCAGAGGTCGTAGACCGCGGCCTTGAGAGCCTTCTGCTCGTCGCTCAGTACGAACGTCATATCTGCTGGCATCGGTGACCCCTCTTCATCTTCAACATGGCCAAGCCATGTTGACCGTGGGCGAGATGGTCGCGGCGACCCGCTTCTCGCTGGTTACTTCCCGGTGAACCTCGGTTTGCGCTTCTCGTTGAACGCGCGGACGCCCTCGAGGCGATCGTCGGTGGTGACGGTGTTGTTGTAGGCCTCGATGGCCAGGATCATGCCGGTCTCCAGGTCGGTCTCGCCGCCCCGGTTGACCGCCTTCTTGGCCTGGCGCACCGCGATGGGGCCATTGTCCGCGATCGTCGCGGCGATCTCCAGGGCCTTGGCCCGCGCCTGGCCGGCCGGCACCACGTGGTTGACGAGCCCGATGGCCTTGGCCTCGCGCGCGTCCACGCGCCGGCCGGTGAAGATCATCTCCTTGGCCATGGGCGCCCCCAGGATCCGCGGCAGGAGCTGGGTCCCGCCGATGCCCGGGAAGATGCCGCGCGTGACCTCGGGCACCGCGAACACCGCGGTCTCGCCGCAGACCACGAAGTCGGAGAGCACGGCCAGCTCGCAGCCGCCGCCCATCGCGAAGCCCTCGACCGCCGCGATCACCGGCACCGGGCAGTGGAGCACGCGCGCGGCCGCCGTCTCGAAGATCACGTGCTGGGCGCGCCAGGTCTCGTCGGTCATGCCCTCGCGCTCCTTGAGATCGCCGCCCACGCAGAAGGCCTTGGTGCCCGCGCCGGTGAAGACGACCACGCGCACGATGCGGTCGTGGTGGAGATCCTCGAAGCAGCGCAGCAGATCCTCGCCCATCGCGGTGTTCATCGCGTTGAGCGCGTCCGGCCGGTTCAGCTCCACCGTGACCACGTAGCCGTCGGCGGAGGTGGCGACGTTCAGGGTCTTATAGCTGGATGACATGGCGCTCCACGAGCCCCCGGATGGCCGCGTCGTCGTAGCCGAGCTCGGCCAGCACCTCGGCCGAGTGCTCCCCGAGCAGCGGCGGCACCCGCGAGGCGGCCGGGCGCTCGCCGTCCCACTTGATCGGGAGCGCCACCGCGCGGTAGTCGGGCAGGCGCGGATGCTTCACCGCCGGGAGCATGCCGCTCGCCTCCGTCTGTGGCTCGGTGGCGACCTGGTCCATGGTGGACACGCGCGCCGACGGCACGCCCGCCCGCTGCAGCCGGGCCAGCAGCTCCTCCGCGGTGAGCGGCCGCGTGACCCGGGCCAGCGCCTCCTGCAACGCCGCGCGGTGCTCGACGCGCCGCGGGTTGTCCACGAAGCGCGGATCGCGCGCCAGCTCCGGCACCGCGAGCGCGGCGGTCGCCTTCACGAACAGCGCGTCGGAGCCGGCCGCGATCATCACCCAGCCGTCCACGACCGGGAACGCCTCGTAGGGCACGATCATGGCGGTGCCCGAGCCCTGTGGGCGCGGGACCTCGCCGGTGGCGAAGTAGTGGCTCATCTGGAAGACCGACCAGGCGAGCGCGGTGTCGAAGAGCGCGGTGGTCACTTCCCCGCCGCGGCCGGTACGGTCGCGCTCGCGCAGGGCGGCCAGGATGCCCATGACCGCCCACATGCCGGTGCCCATGTCCACCACCGAGACCGGCACGCGCGCGGGCGGCTGGTCCGGATGGCCGTTGATCGACATGATGCCGCCGTAGGCCTGCATCAGCGGGTCGTAGCCGGGCCGGTCCTTCAGCGGGCCCTCGGTGCCGAAGGCGGTGACCGAGCAGTAGACGAGGCGCGGGTTGAGATCGGCGACCCGCGCGTAGCCCAGCCCCAGCTCCTCCGCGGCGCCGGCCCGCAGCGACTGCACGAAGACGTCGGCGCGGCCGAGGAGCCGCTCGACCACCGCGCGCCCCGCGTCGGCCTTGAGATCCACCGCGAGGCTCCGCTTGTTGCGGTTGACGCTCATGAAGGTGGCGCTCTCCTGGCCCCAGAAGGGCGGTCCCCAGGCGCGCGCGTCGTCGCCGCGACCGAGGCGCTCCACCTTCACGATCTCCGCGCCGAGATCGCCCAGGATCTGGGTGCAGTACGGGCCCGCCACGTTCTGGGTGAGATCGGCGACGAGGAGGCCGGCGAGGGGCGCGTTCATGGGGGACTGATTATAGCCCGATCACCCGCGCCCGACTCAGACGCCCGCCCGGCGCCCCTCGTGGTACGTCTCGAGCGCCCGGTTGGCGTCCATCACCGTCTCGAGCCGCTCGACCACCTCGCCGATCCTTGGCCCCGGGCTCGTGAAGTAGGTTCAAGAGCTCGGTCATGAGTCGTTCTGCGGTTCGGGCGTCCATGGGCCTTTCGTCAGGGCACGCGGGCGCGGAACGTGAACGCCACGCGGACCTCGTTGCCGATCGGGTTGACGAACGAGTTGTAGCGGATCGCGTACTCGCCACGGTTGACGATGAACTCCCCGCTCGCCACGAGCGCGGTGCTCGTGATCTGCACGTCGATCGGCACCGCGACCTCCCGGGTGACGCCGTGCAGGGTCAGGCGGCCCACCACGGTCGCCCGGCTGCCCGCCGCCTCGATCCGCAGGCTCTGGAAGGCGACGGTCGGGAAGCGCTCCACGTCGAAGAAGTCGGAGCTGCGCAGGTGGTTGTCGCGCATCTCGATGCCGGTGTCGAGCGAGGCCGCGTCGATGCTCAGGGTGATACGCCCGCTGGTGAGGGCCGCGGGATCCACCATCACCTCGCCGCTGAATCGTGAGAAGTGACCGTCCGCGTTCATCAGGCGCGACGTCGCGCGAAAGCTGATCTCGCTGGCCTCCGGCTGAATCCGGAAGCGGAGGGACTGCGCCCCGGCGAGGCGAGGCAGCGCGAGCGCGGCCAGGACGAGCGCCAGCGAGATCCAGCGCCCAGCCCGAGATGGTCGCGGCACGGGCCCTAGTATCGCTCATCAGTCGAGACGCGGGACGGCACAAATCCGGTCGGGCCGGTAACGCGGTGGTGTAGGCTCGCGCCAGATCATGCTTGCCGCGGGAATCGCCGTCGCTCTGATCCTGTCCCTGGTCACGCTCGTGATGGCCCTCGTCGCGCGGAGCGCGGCGCACGCGCGCTCGCCGGGCGACGCGGACGAGCGCGTGGCCGCGCTCGAGGAGCGCGTGCGCGGGCTGGTCTATCGCGTGTGGAAGCTCGAGGGGGGGGCGGGCGCCGACACGCCGCTCGAGAGCCCACCCGCGCCGGACGCCACGCCGGTCGTCGAGGCCGCGCCCGCGCCGCCGTCACCCGGACCGTCATCGGTGGAGCTCGCGCAACCGCTGGAGGCGCCGGCCCCGGACGCGCCGGCCTGGGGAGCACCGAGCCCGGCACTGCGCCGCGGGCTCGATCTCGAGCAGCGCATCGGCGCGCGCTGGGCCACCTGGGTCGGTATCGTCGCCATCCTGGTCGGGGTCGCCCTCTTCCTCAAGTGGGCCTTCGACAACGCCTTCCTCGGGCCGGGCGCGCGCGTGGCGCTCGGCCTCCTCGCGGGCCTCGCCATGCTGGGAGGCGGTCTGCTCCTGCATCGCCGGCGCGACGTCCCGTACCTGAGCGAGGGGCTCGCCGGCGGCGGCCTGGGTGTGCTGTATCTCTCGCTCTTCGCGGCCCACGCGCTCTACGGCCTGGCCGGCCCGACGCCCGCGTTCGTCGCGATGTTCGCGGTCACGCTCCTGGGCACCGCCGTCGCGGTCGCGAGCAGCCGGCTGATCACCGCGGTGCTCGCGGTCCTGGGCGGGCTCCTCACGCCGGTGTTGCTGCAGGTGGACCGGACCGACGAGCGCAACCTGCTCGGGTACCTGCTCGTGCTCGACGCGCTCGTGCTGCTCACGGCGCGCTTCCGCACGTGGCCCACGCTCAACCGGCTCGCGTGGGTCGGGACGGCGCTCCTCCTCCTGCCCACGCTGCTCCACGAACCGGAGGCCCCGCGTCCGTTGACGCGCCTGCTGCTGCTGTCGGCCCTGTTCCTGATCTTCCTCGTGGTGCCGCTCTTCCGTGACCACGGGGTTCCTGCCGGGGCGGGTCCTGCAGGGACAGTCCGGCGGGCCGACCAGATCGACCTGGTGCTGGTGGTCGCCAACGCGGCGGCCTACTTCTGGGCGGTCTACGGCACGCTCGAGGCCTGGCATCCCTCGTGGGAGGGAGCCTACGCGCTCGGCCTCGCGGTGCTCTACCGCCTCGTGGCCGCGGACTACGCCTCGCGGGTTCCCGACGACCGCGTCACCGTGGATCTGCACGAGGGCATCTCGTGGACCTTCCTGACCCTGGCGATCCCACTAGCGCTGGGCGGCCAGTGGGTGACCGTGGCCTGGGCGGTCCAGGGCGTCATGCTGTTGTGGCTCGCCTCGCGGGCCCCGGCACGGGTGGCGGCCTGGGGTGGGCTCGCGGCGCTGCTGCTGGCGGGCGTCCGCGCGGTCGCGCTCGACGCCTACTGGTCTGCCGACACCACGCCCGTCTGGAACCTGGCCTTCCTGGTCCATCTCCTGGTCGTCGTTGCTCTCGCCGTCGGGGGTGGGCTGGCTGGGCGGGCCAGGGGACTGGAGACGTCCGGGTGGACGCCCGCCGGCCTCCGCGCGACGCTCTGGGTGGCGGCCGTGGGTACGCTGGCCGTCCAGTTCTGGCGGGAGCCGTCCGGGAATTGGCCGGCCGTCCTGCTGATCGCCGAGCTCGTCGCCGTCGGCCTCCTGGCACGAGTGTCTTCGTCGCCGGCCTTCGTCGTCGCCACCCCTCTGTTGGCCGGCGTGGTCCTCGCCCGCGTGCTCGGGGCGGACGACGACCTGGCCCGGGGCGCCGCCGGCTCCCTCGTGAATCTGGTCTTCTTGATCCGCGTGGCGGCCTGCGTGGCCGTCGGCCTGGCCGGCGGGGCCCTGGCTCGATCCACGGCGACCCCCCAGGTGGCCGCGGTCGGCCGGGCGCTCTCGGGGATAGCCGGCATAGCCCTTCTCTTCGTCCTGAGCGTGAACTGGACGCGGTACCAGGAGAGCCGCGTGGCGACGGCCCGCTCGGCCGGCCGGAACCAGCTCGTCGCCGAGCTGCGGTGGCGGACCCAGGTCGGGCTCTCGCTGCTCTGGACGCTCTACGCGGGCGCTGCCCTCGCCTGGGGATTCATCCGTTCGAACCCGGCCGTCCGATACGCCGCCCTCGCGCTCTTTGGCCTGACCGTCATCAAGGTGTTTGCCGTCGATCTGGGCGCCGTCAGGACGGGCTACCGGATCCTCTCGTTTCTGGTCCTGGGCGTCGTGCTTCTGCTCGTCAGCGTGGCCTACCAGAAGCGGCGCAGGCAGGACTCATAGGCCTTTCAAAATAGAGTTAGAAGGTTATATAGTCGGGCGCGATGGACAGCGCATTCGAGCTCAACGCCGGTCGTCTCTGCCTCGATTTCACCAATACCGTCCAGACCCGGCCCCTCAGCGAGAAGGTCGA
>Ga0137403_10008580_pt1 | contig 11431 bp, 12 predicted proteins | sample CZOMad2_1_16fung_FD_122057 | JGI IMG/M metagenome (GOLD analysis project Ga0137403, IMG submission 122057) | Vadose zone soil fungal communities from Angelo Coast Range Reserve, California, USA - CZOMad2_1_16fungal (Hybrid Assembly) | ecosystem: Environmental > Terrestrial > Soil > Vadose zone...
GCGGCTCTTTTCTTCGGAATACGAACGCCTATCGCACGAGGCGCTCGAGATTGAGCGCGTGACAATCATTAAACTTCGCAATCAGGATGTGATCAGCGATGAAGTCCTGCGCCGCATCCAGCGCGACATCGATCTGGCGGAAGCCCGTTTAGGCGAACCTCAGGCCTGAAATCCTTGACGCACGCTCGTAACGCCGATTGTCAATCTGACAGGCGAGCAAATGTGTCCGGGTCAACCCTTTTGTTTTTGGTCAGCTCGGTCACGTAGTCGAGCGCCGCGCGTTCTGCATCTGAAAAAAGAGCGCTCGTGCTGTATTGCTCCAGCGCATCGAATTTGGCTTCATTCATCGAGGCTCTAATCGTGAACGATCGCTCAATATCCATGCAGAAAAGGCAGACATTAATGCGTGCCACCTGTTCCCGGTCACGGGGCATAATAAACCAGGCTTCAAATTGTAATCCTCAGAAACCTCTCTTTTGGGTTAGGGTGCGCCTCGATATGAGAACTTGTGAACTGAATATGATCGAACATCTGGCCATCAACCAGGGCCGCTCGACCGCGAGACAACCTGTCCTGGTGCCGCATCTCTTGCACCTGGTCAGTGGCCATGAATTACAGGATTTGCGCCAGTGTCTCGCCCGCAGCCAGGTCCCTCCTGACCTTGAGACCAAACTCGTCAAACTGGGTCGGGGCGACCTGGCTCACCGCTTGATCGAACAAAATTGCCGCACCATCATTTCATTGCTCCAGGCTGCTTACGAGGGCGCCTTCAAAGCGGCCAGCCCCCAGCATTGCGAGCGGCTCTTGCGTGTGCTGGCGTACGTGCGCAAGGACGACGATGCCATTCCCGATTACAGGCTCGATGGCTTCATGGACGATCATCAGGAAATGCGCGTAGTCACGCGCGATCTGGATTCATTGCTCCAAAACTTCAAAGCATGGCGGTTGCGATACCAGGTGCCCGCGATGTGGTAAGTGGTAGGGCAGCACCTGTCGAGCGCGTTGCCGCATGGCCTGGATAGGTAGGGCGCGCCCTGGGGCGCGTCTGGCCCAGCGCGCCGCCGCACACTACAAATCGCCGCTCGCAACATAAATTACCATAGAGAAAAGCCGTCGTTCTCACGAAGATTTTCACCGCGAAATCCGTGGTTAATTCCGTTTTTGGTTCCGGCTCCGTCGAGTTGAGGAGGCCCCGCCTGCCATGACTGAGCGGTTACAAAAACATTCGACTTCACTATTGACAACATACCGACCGGTCTGTATTCTAGTCGTCAATGAATGAAAGTGCAACCAAAGCACCACGAGCTACGAGACGCAAAATCCTCCATGCCGCTTTTGAGGAGTTCTACAAAAACGGCTTCCAGGGCGGCAGCTTGAATCACATCGTGGATGTTGCAGGCACAACCAAGGGCGCACTCTTTCATCACTTCGAGGGGAAAAACGATTTGGGCTACGCAGTCGTTGAAGAGGTCATCCAGCCGCACATTAAAGCGCTCTGGTGCGACCCCCTGGCCGATTCCATTGATCCCATTGCCGACCTGAAACGCGTCCTTCGACGTTTCATGAAGGAGGAGATTGAGAGCGGACGACTGGTGCAGGGATGTCCATTGAACAATCTGGCACAGGAGATGTCGCCCCTCGATGAACGCTTCCGCCAGCTCATCGAAAAAGTTTACGTGGCTTGGCGGGAGGGCCTCGAGGCGGCATTCGCGCGAGGGATTAAGGCGGGCAAAGTAAGCAAGGACGTCTCCCCTCGCAACGTGGCGGCGTTCGTTGTCGCCGCGCAGACGGGCATCATCGGCACAGTCAAGAATTCGCAGAGCGGAGAACTGATGAAACAGGCTGGCGAGGCACTCTTCGGTTACCTGGACAGCCTAAAAGCCTAGCGATTGTTCTTATGCCGTACAAACCGACCGGTCTGTTGGTTCCTGAAATGAAAAAATGAAAGCAATAAACGAAAATTAGCGAGTCTGTCTGAATACTTTGAATGAAAAATGGAGGTTTTATGAATCACAAAATAGCACGCCTGGTTACCGTTTCGATTCTCGTCACCTTCTCCGCTGCGATGGCGCATCTCGGCGCGGGCGGGACCAACCTTCCGTCCCGCTCAAATCGGCCTGACCTCGAATACTTGAAAGCCGTGAATCTGGCTGCCCCGCCGCAGGACCCGCAGTTGCTTTTCTTGCTGACGGGGGAGTTCGCCAATGCCAATAGGCAGTCTGAGGGCGTCGAGTTTTTCTCGGCGCGCCTGAAGGAATTCGATCTGCGCCTGACCGATGTTCAAAGGGCATTGTATCTGAGCGCGATCGGTTTGTTGCGAGCTCAGCATGCGCACGCGGTTCCGCTCTTTCATCGGATCGGTTGGGTGAACGAGACCCTTGCCACGCTTGAACAGGCCAGGCGTCTTTCTGGAGGGCAGGTTTTTGTCGTGAATTGGATCGCTGGCATGGTCCACGCCCAGCTTCCCAATCGCTTCCATCAGAAGCAGGCAGCTCAGGAGGAACTGATGTGGTGCGTCGAGAACGTTGAGAAAGCACCTCACCCGGCGTGGTTGCGGGAAGTTTATTTCCAAATGGCAAAGCTCGCCAACGCCGCTGGCGAACAGGCTCGAGCACAAGACTATCTACGTCGCAGCGGCTACACGGACCTGAACCGCCCGATTGCCCTGACCACGCCTTTTTCCGAAGACATTGCCTCAGGTCATACTTTTGCGCCACGGCACATCGCCGAAGTCGTCCCCGGCCGGGTCTATGCGCTCTCAGGCTTCGAGTTCACCGAATACTATTTCGTCGTTTCGGACGACGGGCGAGAGTTGATTGGCATCGACGCCGGGACTCGGCCCGACTCCGCCAAAGCCGCCTACGAAGCGCTCCGAGCTCATGCGCCCGGTTTGCCGGAACTCACGACCGTCTTCATCACTCACGCCCACTGGGACCACGTTGGCGGACATGCATATTTCCGCTCTCTTAATCCCGCCCTGCGTTTCTATGCCAGGAGCAATTACCGCGAAGAGCTCGTGCGCGAACTCAATGCGCCTGGAACTTTCGGCAAACACTTTTTCGGCGAGCGTTTCAGCCTGGAGGACGTGCAAAGCTTCAAGCCGGACGTCACTATAGACCATCCTACACCAATGAAGGTCGGCGGCACCCGCATCGAACTTATCCCAGTGCAAGGCGGAGAAACGCCGGATGCCTTGTTCATCGAGATGCCGGAGTTGGGCCTGATGTTCGTCGGAGACTTCCTCATGCCTTATCTTGGCGCCCCGTTCGTCGAGGAGGGCAATCTGCAGGGCCTGCTCGACACGATTGATATCGTGGTCGAGAAACACCCTCGATACCTGCTGCACGGCCACGAGCCGCTCACTCGGAATTTCGGGCCCGCCCCAATGCTGGCGCAGCTCAAGACTGACTTGGCCTGGCTGCGCGAGCAGGTGTTGGGCGCAATCCGCCGTGGCGATGAAAACGCGGTGGTTCAACAGGCCAATCTGATTCCCCCTGATCTGCTCGCCGGCCATCCCGGTGCGATTCTGCCCTATCTGCTCATGCGCGAACACGTCATTGACCGCCTTTACGACCAAAACGTCGGCTATTGGCAGGCCGACCTGCAAGGAATCAGTCATATCAGCCGTGCCGACCGCGGAGAAATCCTGGTGAATTACCTCGGAGTGTCGGAAAGGCAGTTTGCCAGGGCGCTGGAACACATGGTTGCCGACGGTAAATACGAGCTCGCGGCCTCGCTTGTGGAATCGTCCGCGGGGAGATTCGCGCGCAGTGAGTCGGTAGCCAAAGCTGAGCGACTCATCTACCGTAAGCTCATGGAGCAATACCAAAATTATGACCCGTTCAAATTCATCCTCTATTCGGCCAGGGCCGGGGAACAAACCCCGCAGATGATGACGCCTGCCAGGTGAGAAACGGCAATGGACTACCCTTGTTTGCCATCCGGTAGATGGCCACTTCATCGAGGATTAGGATCGGATGATCGGCGTGACGACCAATTAAGTTGTTGCGATGATGAAACAATCAAAGCAATAGTCCCATAAGTACCATGAACGATGAAATCCAACGCTCAAATTACTTCGGTTTCCAGGAAAACGCTTTGGGTGATTTACCTCCTGAGCGCGCTGCCGGTGGTGATGCTTCTGATGAGTGCCGTCATGAAGTTCGCGAAACCTGCTTTCGTCGTGGAAGGCTTCGCCCATCTGGGCCTTCCCGAGAAACTGGCGTTCGGACTGGGCATCCTCGAGCTCAGTTGCACGGTGGTCTATGTGATTCCGCAGTCGGCCGTCCTGGGCGCCATCCTGCTCACCGGTTATCTCGGCGGCGCCATTCTCACTCACCTGCGTGTTGGCGAACCCATTTTCATGCAGATTATCTTCGGTGTGGCGATTTGGGGCGGCCTCTACTTGCGCGATCCTCGACTGCGAGCATTCATTCCTTTCCGGGCTGCGCCGGCGGAAGCCTCCACACGCGGGCCACAGGCTTGAGCTCGAAAGCACTGATATCGGAGTCGTTAAATCTGATGCGAGAGCCAAATAGATGAATAGCGCTTATGCCATCGGAGAAAACCAAACCCAGGTCGATTGACGAGTATCTCGAGGGCGTGAAGACCGGGCAGAGGCCTGTGCTCGAGACTCTTCGAAAAACCATCCGCGCCGTCGCGCCCAAGGCGGAAGAGTGCATCAGTTACGGACTTGCCGCGTTTCGGCTGAAGGGACGTCCGCTCGTCGCCTTTGGAGCGACCGCGAATCACTGTGCCTTTTATCCTATGAGTTCCAACACGGTGCGCGCATTTCAGAAACAACTCAAAGATTTCGAAACCAGCAAAGGCACGATTCGCTTCTCGATACACAAACCTTTGCCGACCACGTTGGTGAAGAAGCTGGTAAAAGCCCGGATGACCGAGAATGGCGGGAACACCACTTCAACCAGGGCAGTTAACAAACCAGCGAAAGCCGGTCTCAAAGACGACGTGCAGTCCGTGCTGACCGCGTTGAAACGACTGAGCAATGCGCGCATCCGGGAGGAAATGTCTCCCCGCTATGGCATTGTGACGAACAACGCTTTCGGCGTGCGCATGCGCGACCTGCAGCAAGTGGCCAGGCGGCTCGGGCGCAATCACGCGCTCGCCCTCGCTCTCTGGGAGACCGGCAACTACGAGGCGCGCATCGTCGCCGGGTTCGTCGCTGAACCGGATCGCGTAACGCCGGCGCTCATGGATCGCTGGTGTCGAGACTTCGACAATTGGGGCGTCTGCGACACAGTCTGCTTCAAATTGTTTGACCGCACGCCTCACGCCTTCGTAAAGGTCGTGCATTGGGCCAGTTGGCCCGGCGAGTTCCAAAAACGCGCTGGCTTTGCGCTGCTGGCGTGCCTCGCCTTGCATGACAAGCGTGCCGACAACAAAGCATTCGTGCGGTGCCTGCCATTGACCGAGACCGCTGCCACTGAGGAGCGAAATTTCGTCAAGAAAGGTGTGAGCTGGGCTCTGCGCGCGATCGGACGGCGTGACATCGAACTCAACGCGGCTGCCGTGAAGGTCGCCCTCCGGTTGGTAGCTTCGCCGCAAGTCGCGGCGCGTTGGGTCGGGAACGATGCACTCAGAGACCTCACGAGTCCTGCTGTCACCCGGCGCCTTGCATCGCCACGACCGGGATAACCATCTCACCATCATGTCCACGGAAAAAAAATCAGTCAAAGAACACGTCGTGTCTCACAAAGATGGCAGTGTTTGGGCCAAAGGAAAGAAAGCCGATGGAATCCTCACTGGCTATTGGGAGTGGTTCAGGAAGGACGGGACAAAGCTTCGCTCGGGGCACTTCGAGAAGGGCCAGCAGGTTGGCGAATGGATTACCTATGACAAGCAGGGTCAGAAGTATAAAGTGACCATCATGAAACCGAGAGCAAAGAAGCACCCCTAATCCCGCGCCATGCCAACTTACATCGCCATGCTTCGCGGGATCAACGTGACCGGCCACAAAATGATCAAGATGGATGCTCTCCGCGCATCCCTCGCTGCGCTAAGATTGAGCAACGTCCAAACCTATATTCAGAGCGGCAACGTCATCTTTGGAATCGGAAATGGCTCTGTCGCCGCCTTATGCGAAAAAATCCAACAGAGAATCTTGCGGGACTTTGGCTTTGCGGTCCCGGTCTTTTTGAGAACGGCCAAAGAGTTGGAGCAAATCATCAAAGACAACCCGTTTCTGAATGAAACTGCCATTGACCACTCCAAACTCCACGTCACTTTTCTTTCGGGTGCCGCGCTCGATACTGCGTCTGAAGCTTTGCAACCTCTGGCTGTGAAGCCGGAACGATTTTGCGTCATTGGCCGCGAAATCTACCTCTATTGCCCCAACGGATATGGCCGAACCAAACTCTCCAATACCGCCATCGAAAAGAAATTATCGATCAGAGCAACGACGCGAAACTGGAAGACGGTGAACACCCTCCTGGCAATGACGCAGTGATCCGACATTCCCCAGCCCAGGCGGGGGTAACCCCGCATGGACCGGCTTTTCCGTTGCGCGAACGACGTGAATGTTGAAGTGTGGCGTTCCCAGCGCGCCCCCCAATCGCACTCAAAGGGCGAGAAACATTTCCGTGCTGCGCGAGTTCGTGATCTCGCCGAGGTTAAATTTGATCACTCAATCAAGCCCCCGCTTCAGCGAGTTGTTCCTTCACCCGTTGGAAGGTCGGACACTCTTCGGCCACAGGACGGACTTCCACGCTCGAGCCGTATTCCAGCACCGGGCACGCTTTGGCGATTTCCACCGCTTCATCGAGGTCGTCCACCTGGAGCAGGAAATAACCGCCAATGGCTTCCTTGGACTCGGCGAAAGGTCCATCGGCGACGATGCGCCCGTTCTTTCCGGAGACAATCTTGCCTGTGCGCTCCAGGGGCTGGCCTGCCTTGACCTTTCCTTGTTGTTTCAGGCGTTCAAACCATGCCATAAACTGATCCATGGTCTTCTGAAGTTGTTCCGGGGAAAGACCTTTGTCCCAACTCGAGCCTCGGAACAGCAGCAGATATTCATTTTGTGTTTGATTATTCATTTTTGTGTTTGTTTGGTGATTCAATGCTCTTGACCGTTCAATGAGGCGACGAACGACCTGGACGGTTTGGGACACTTATTTTGCTTTTCCGTTCTTTTCCCAAAGCGCGAACATGTTCCCTTCCGTGTCCTCGCAGATAACGAAGTAACCCATCTGTGGGACTGCTGTCCTGGGCATACAGATTTTTCCGCCGAGCTTCGCTACATGCGCCGCCGAGGCATCCACGGAGGCAACGGCCACATAATTTGTGATTGGATGTTCCGGAAATATACGCTTCACCATTCCACCATCCGGAGAATCCTCGCTGCCTCCCGTATCAATGTGCCAATAATCACGCATTCCGGGAAACTTGTTGATCTTCCAGCCAAACAGCTTGCCATAAAACTTCCTGGCACGTTCGGGGTTGTCGGCGGGGATTTCAAACCAGACAAGGCTCGCTGGCGTTCGCGCTTTCTGGCCTCTTTTGGATTTGGCTTTGGTTTTTGTGCTCATACTTCAGCTTCATTTTGTTCTGCTTCGACTGTTCAAATGGTTCGACGAATAGGATGGTTGGTTCAGGACAATTATCTGTAGCACAATCAGAGAATTATTGCCCGCGGCAAGTTGCAGATAATGACCGAACACTGGGTCAGATTAAGAACAAACCCTGGATCGCTGCTCGGACCGAAACCAGCGAATAATGCCTGAAACGCGTTCGAACGGCTGAGTATTTAATCAACACCCCTTTTCTCCGGCCGTCCGCCGCCTTTGAGGTATTTGTCCAGAAAGGTGAGAATTGCCTGATCACCCTTGATCTCGTTTTCCTTCTTGGTGAAACCATGTCCTTCGTTATCAAAGACGACGTACTCCACCACGCCGCCTTTCTTTTTGATCGCGTTTACGATGTCATCGGATTCAGGCTTGATAACGCGCGGATCATTCGCCCCCTGCAGAACGATGAGCGGTTTGGTGATCTGGTCGGCGTGGAGCAGCGGGGAGGTGTCCATCAGCATTTGCCGATCTTTTTGCGGGTCGCCAATTTCTTTGTAGAGCGCTTTGCGAGAGGATTCCCAGTACGCTGGAATGGACTCGAGCGTGCGAATCCAGTTTGCCACCCCAAAAATGTCCACACCTACATTGAACTCCTCGGGCTTGAAGGCCAGCGCAGCCAGTACCATGTACCCGCCGTAACTGCCGCCGATAATGCCGATCTTGCTTTCATCAACGTATCCGAGGGATTTCAAGTATTTCTTGGCCTCGACGCAATCCCAGAGCGGTTCACGTCCATGCTTGCGATCATCCGCCGTGAAAAACGTCTTGCCGTAACCGCTGCTGCCTCGGTTATTGATGCCGAGAACGACGTACCCATGGTTGACGATGAACTGGATCAGAGGACTGTATCCCGTTCGGGTCTGGCCTCCAGGCCCGCCATGCACCCAAACCAGCGCCGGCGCCGGGTTTGCCGCACTCGCGGCGTGCGGTCTGTATAGGATATTCGGAATAGTCATTCCATCGAACGATTTGAATCGCACCACCTGGGACTCGACCAGGTCTTCAGCCGTAATCTCAGGATTGAGTGAGGTGGTAAGCTTCTTCGCTTTGGCTGTCGCGAAGTCATAAACATAAAGGTTGGCCGGCGAACGGTCGCCGTTGAGGTAAAATGCCATCAACTTCTCGTCGTCTGAAACCGTCACTCCTGTGATGTCGCCGTTCGGCAGTTTCGGCAATGGCACGGCCTTGCCGCTTTTCGTCGCGACGATGCTAATTCGCGTATGCGCGTCGTCATTGACGGCCATCACCCGGTATTTCCCGTGCCTCGAAAAAGCCATAAACATCACATCCCAACTCGCTTTTTCCACTGTCTCCTTCTTCCCCGTGGCGAGGTCATAGCGAGCCAGATATTTGAACTCGCCGCCATCGTCCGTGAGGTAATAGAGGCTCCTGGACTCGACGTCGAAATCGGCCGGGGTGTAGCTGGCATCACCCTGATGCGGCGAGATGTGTTTCGTTGCCTTTGAGGGAAGTTCGTAAAGATAGATGTCAGAATCGGCCGTAGTGTTCGGCTTGCTGAAGGCAATCCATTTCTCATCCCGAGAAATGGCACCCACTTGGTAACCCGTGGTGTCTTCATAAAGCAGGGTCGGTTTGAAGCTCTTCACATCCATTTTGAAAATATCGAAAAACCGGGCATCACGCCCGTTCGCCATGTAATAGAAAGCAGATTTGTCCGCGTTCCAACCGAGGAAACTGGCTTTGACCTTTTCTCCCGGAGTGAGGTCGCGTTCCTGGCCACCTTCCAAAACGTAGAGATGGGAGTTCTCGTTGCCGCCCCGGTCGTAGCTATAAAGGAACCGGCCATCAGGCAGGTAATCCACTGCAAACGTGCTTTCCTTCGTCGAGTGCGTGAGTTGCTTTGTCGCTCCGCCTGCTACCGGCACGGCGTAAACGTTGAAGATCCCGCTCTGATTGTTCTGGAAAAGGATTTCACGATCATCCGGGGAGAAAGCTGCTCCACCGATTCGCACCGTCTTCATGAATTGCTCGATGCTGTACTGCTTACCGTGTTTGGTTGGGTCTGCACCTTGCCGATTCTCCGCGCCGCGAGCAACGGGGCAGGAAAATGCAATCAAGCTAAGCGCAGTCAGCCAAAATAATTGTCGTTTCATACTGGAACAATGGGCGAAGAGACGGCCGAACTCAAGTACCTGACAGAAGGAGTCCCGCACCAATTCGGGTTTCGGATTTCGGATCCGTTGCCCGCTCCCCTCCTCAAACGTAAAGACTGTTGGAGACGAACCTGGTCCAAACCCCGTGTTTGCAGGCTTGCCGTGCTCTGCTCATTCAATCATCGTTTCGGAATGCAGGAGCATGAGAACGCAACCCGTATCACATGAAGAAATCGTCCAGGAACCGAATCCGAAAGTGGGCCGCAATACTGTCTCTGGGGCGGCTCCCGCTCCAGCACCAGGCGGCTCAGTTTGTGGAGATCGTGGCTGAAATTGGCGTTGAGGATTGGAGGCTGATCTCCATCAAGGAAGGAGCCAATCCAGAGATTCCAGCAGACGTTCTGGAACGCGTCGAGAAATGAACCCAATGCCGACATCATGACCGTCAAAACAAAGCTCACACTCCTGTGTTTTCTCACGCCATTCCTGGCTGGTGCAGGTATGTTGGATGCAGTGGATGTTTACGCGAGCCTGACTGGAAAGACCGTCCTCATGCCCTCGCTCTTGCCTTTTTTTCCCGATGCAGTGCTTTCCGACCTTCCCACCGACAAGACCAACGCCATTACTCGCCTTGAAACCGAATTTTCGAAGCAGGGCATTGCAGTAGTCCAAGACGGCCCTCATTTTGTGATCCTCCTGCCTGAGAAGGAGCGAGCCTTCATAACCAACGGATTGTCACTTCGCGGTGCCGAACTGGCGGTGGCGAAGTCCGGGGAAACTTTGCCAGCCGGTACAATTAGATTCATCAACTGCGACGTAACACAAGTTCTTCCAATCTATGCTTCCATTAGCCACCGAACGATTCTGCGATCGATCACGCTGCACTCGGCTCCAGTATGTTTGAAGACCGCTTGTCCACTGAGCCGTGAGGAAGCGATCTACGCCTTTGCCACAGTCTTTGCTCTGAATGGTGTCGCCGTGGTCCAGGACGGCCAAAAGTTCGTCCAGGCCGTGCCTATGATCCAACGATCGATGGTCGCGGCACGCGCGCCTAAGCCGGACCCGGCTGCAAAGCTGCTGAATCCAAAAAATGTGATATCCACCGGCAATTATGAGCTTTCGGAAGCTGTTCTGCCAGGCAATCATGAGTTTTCGAAAGCTGTTTCGAAGATGGAGCGGGACCTTGAGCGATGGGGAAAAGCACTCTTCGATTTCATGCACTATAAGAGTCCGCCCGATGCTCAACGCTTGCTTGGCCTGTACGCGACTCTGGTTGGTAAGGCTGCGGAGCCGTCAAAGGAATTCGATGGGATGTCCATCTGGTTTCATATTGAGACTCCTTTGAGCAAGAGCGAATTGATGTACGCCATCGAGGCCACATTTGACCTGAACTGGCTCCGGATTGACCAGGTGGACGATCAGCGAATCCGGTTGAGCCGTATCTCTGACCGAGGCCCCCACACTGGGAAACAAGATGCGGTACTGCATATAGCTCCATCTGGACCAAGCTCGCAGCCGATCATTGTTTTGACTTCAAAGGATGTTGATACGAATTCAGTCCGCGTCATCACTCAGGCGACCAGTTCCGTGCAAAATTTGGTTTTTCGGTATGTGGGCAAGACCTCCGCGGCGATTGAAGCTGTGGGTAAGGCCTTCGAGGAAGTGTCGGCGAGTTTCGAGCGCTTCTGCCTGACGGCAGGTGTCGCGGCGCTTTCGACCATGATGGAGAAG
>Ga0137403_10008581_pt1 | contig 11430 bp, 9 predicted proteins | sample CZOMad2_1_16fung_FD_122057 | JGI IMG/M metagenome (GOLD analysis project Ga0137403, IMG submission 122057) | Vadose zone soil fungal communities from Angelo Coast Range Reserve, California, USA - CZOMad2_1_16fungal (Hybrid Assembly) | ecosystem: Environmental > Terrestrial > Soil > Vadose zone...
ATCCACAGGCTTCCATCCCGATCCGTGTATAAGCTGCGTGCGCTAATCTCCGGTGCCAATGGCTCCAAAGCGTGAGCGCCGGCTCGGAACACGCCGGTCGCCATCGTGAGCCACACGTTACCGTCCGCGTCTTCGTGCGCGAGAAGGGAATTCATCTTACGCGCGGCGCCTGGCGCGTCTGATCTTTCCATGGAGTTGGAGTTCAAGCGAAATACGCCCCTCGCCGTGCAGAACCACGTTTGACCGGTGTGGTCCTGAAAGACATGAAAGACTTGATTCCCCGGCACGCCCAGCTTCGAGAGAAGTTCAGGGTGATCGATCGCCTTGGCGCCGTCCCATTCCACAAATCCTGGTGAGCTGACCACGAAGAGATGGCCGTTCAAAGCTTCCTGGATTCGATGTATCGGCAGTTTCGGGATGACTTCCGTGAAACTGCGCCCGTCAAAGCGGTACAACCCGTGGCTGGTTCCCGCCCATAGCACGCCATTGCGCGCGAAATAAAGACACGCGACCGAGTCATCGCCGCCCGAGCCAAGATGATAGGCACTAAAGGGCAATGGTTCGAATTGATTCAGAACCGTGGCGGTTATGCGCGAAACCCCAATATCGGTTCCCATCCACAGATCACCGTCCGATCCTGATGCCAAGGCGCGCACAATCTTTGGCCGAGCCGGATTCCCTTGTAACCTTATGGACGCGAAACGGCGCCCATCGAAACGTACCAACCCCACTGGCGTCCCGATCCACAAGAAACCATCTCGGGTCTGTACGACGTCGTTGACGATATTCGAGGGGCGGAACTGTTGACCGGCCGCGGTTACGCCGCCGCTGCCGAAGATCCCATCGGGACCCGGATTCAGCGTGTTGAACGTGCGATTGTCGGCGCCCCCATGGAAGTGACACGTACCGCACGACGTCTGGCCGTCGCCGCCGACCTGCACGTCCCAGAAGAGCGCCTTGCCCAGACGAACGGCCGCCGCCTGGTCGACGATGTCGCCACCGATCGGAGTGGGGACAGGTACGTTCGAGAGCGGGCCGCTATCGCCACTGTCACCAATTGCGACATGAGCGTCCGTTAACAGCAGCAGGCCCGCCGCGAAAATCGCGGTGACCAGAGCGGAGCTCGCGAAAGGATGCTTGCGAAACCAAGATAACTTGTTGCCCGTGTCCATAGAGGGACCTCCGTGCCCGTAGGTGTTGGTTGTGCATAGCAACCCGAGCGCAAACCCCGAGCACGGCGGACAACAGGCAGAGGACGCGGCCCGAAATATACCCGACACCACTGCCCAGCCCCGCGATGGTCCAGCATTTCTCACGCCACGCACGGATACGACAATGAAGTCGACTGCTTCAACAACGCATCCAAACGGCGCCCGGGCGCGATAGGAAGGTTTTTCGACCTGAACGCCCGGTGTTCTCACTTACCGCGCCGAATCAGGACGAGTGTTCCGATCGCGATCAGCACTGCCGCACAAATACTCGGCAGAACGCGGGCGGCCGGGGCCGGCAGAACACCGCTGAGGAACGGGCCTAATCAAGATTCCGCTGTCGGCACCAACCCGGTATCCCGTAGGAGATCAGGATGCGAGCGAGGATCCGAGCCCGAATTCGCGATGGCCGCGGACACCGTGCTGCAGAACGCGTACAGCGACAGGAGCACGACCAGGGCAGGAGGGCGCACCGGAGTACGATCCCACGAAAAAACTTCAGGGCTGGGTCGCAGATCCTACGTCAATCTGCGGCCCAGCCCAGGTACGGCTGAGTCGACTAGCTTAGTTGCAGGTGTGGCCGCCGCCCGTTGCGGGCAGCGACGCACCGTTCGGAACGACCAGTGACGGATGATCGAACGGAGCCTCTTCCCGCTCGGTGCGGCAATCGGTCAGCGCGTTCATCAGGAAGTCGACGAGCGCGGCCTTGTCCGACGAGCTGAGGCCGAGGGGCTTGATGCGCTTGGCCAACTCGGGGTTCTGGACATCACCACCGCGGTCGTAGTGGTCCACCACGTCGGCCAGCGTTGCCTTGCCGCCGTTGTGCATGTACGGAGCCGTCAGCTTCCCGTTGCGGAGCGCAGCCGTCTTGAAAGCGCCACGGTCATTGCCGCTCACCGAGAACGAGACGCCATTTGGACCGAGGCCCGCCCGGCCAAGATCGTCGGCCGTCGGGGTCACACCGGTGTTGTGGAAGCCCTGGTCGCCACCGTCCTCGTTGACGAGGCCGTTCTGGGCGGCGAAGTTCACCGACGCGTCGGTCAGCTCGGCGCCGGCGTGGCACTTGCTGCAGTGACCCTTACCACCGAAGATGCTCGCGCCCTTCTGCTGGTTGCTGGTCATCGTGCCCATGTCGAACGGCGTCTTGTCGGGGATCAGCGTCGACACGTAGGCCTGGATGGCCAAGCCCCAGTATCGCGAGAAGCCGGCCTGGGCGTTGGCGGCCGCGGCCGACCCGAAGGCGTCGGCGATGAGCTGCGTGTAGCTCTTGGACAGGCCGGGATTCGGCCAGTTAGTGATCCCGCCCAGCGCGCTGTCCTGGGGATGGACCATCTGGTTCCCCAGCGGCGTGCGCGCCAGCATCTTGGCGGCCAGGCTGTTCGGGCCATTGAACGTCCGGCCCTCGCACGACATCTCCGTGGGGTTGTTCGGCGGCCCGACGGCCTGAGAGGCGAGGCTGCTGTTGGTCGCCGTCTGGCCGATCCCGGGGCCGGCGTTGCCGGTGCGACCGAACGGATCGCTGCCGTTGAAGTTGTCGTTCGCGCGGCCATCCCAGAAGTTCTGCCGGTTGAAGACCGCGTTGACGACGGAGGGCGTATTGCGACCCGTCACCCGCCGGTTGTGGAAGAAGGGCGCGGTCTCGTTCGGCCTGCAGATGTCGGCCGCGTGGTTGGCATTGTCGTCGACGCCGATGAAAATCGATCCGACGATGCCCTGAGAGCCGACCCGATCATCGTTCACGATGTTCGAGGGGCTGAAATTCTGCCCGGCCGCGGTCACGCCGCCGCTGGCGAAGATCCCATCGGGACCCGGGTTGAGCGTGTTGAACGTCCGATTATCGGCGCCGGCATGGAAGTGACAGGTCGCACAGGCGATCTGCCCGTCACCGCCCGACTGCGAGTCCCAGAACAGGGCCTTACCGAGCCGGATGGCCGCCGCGTTGTTGATGATGCCGGTGCCCGCGCGGTCCGGCGCGGCGAGCGCGGCTCCGCCGCCTCCCTTCCCAGAGCCGCCGTCGGCCTGGGCGTCCATTGACAGCGGCCCGAACGCAATCGCCGTAAAGATCAAGGCGGCGCTCGCGAAGGGGTGCCGTCGAAACCAAGACAGTGTATTGCCAGTGTGCATCGGAGACCTCCGTGCCCTACGTGTGTGGCGGTTCACAGCAAACCCGAGCACGGTGCGAGAACTGGCAGAGGAAATGAGGCCCGAGACAACATTCGAAGCCTCCGCCACGATGGGGCGATTTCGAGCATTCCGCGCGCCAGACGTGAAATCGCAATCGAGTCGATGGCTTCCGAGGCGGTTATGCATCCCCGGACACGGAGCCGTAAGGTTCTTCGACAGAACGTGATCGTAGAGGACCTCCGAGCGAATCGGCGGTCTTACTAGCGGATCGAGCTGACGCGCGACGACGTTCGCAGGCGCGGCTCGCCGGCGAAGCCGCGGGCTTTGAAGGCTTTGCCCAGGCGATCGCGAGCGGCTTGCGGCAGCCAGACGGCGGCGGCGCGCAGGAGCAGCTCAGGATCGTGCATAAGCCGGAAACCTCGCAGGTAGATCCCGATGGCCGTGGCGCACTGTCGGCGATCCTCGTAGTACCAGGCGAACTGCTTCACGCGCTCGCGCAGCCCTCGCCGCACGGCGGCCAGCGCCTGGGGGTCGCCGGCCAGGGCATCACGCTCGCGGGCGAGCAAGCCGAGCATCGCCGTCTCGCCACGCGGCTGGTCGATCCGGTGCAGCGAGTCGCGGGAGATCCTCAAGATCACGAGGGGCTCGTCGATGTAGCCGAAGCGCCCCCACTTGGCAAAGCGCAGCAGGAACTCCCAGTCTTCCGACGATGACCACCGCTCGTCGAAACCGCCGGCGCACCGGAACGCCTCGAGGCGCATGGTGAGCGCGCTCGGCTTCACGAACACCTCCTGGAGAAGGTAGAGGTACATCTCACGCGAGGGCACGACGATCCCCTCACGATCGCAGACCTCCGTCAGTCGGCGAGAGAAGAGCGGCGACTCACGCATGAACGACGGCACGAACACGTCGCCGTCGTACTTCTCGAGATCGGTGAAGACGGCGTCGACCTCGGGGTGTTTCTCGAAGAAGGCCAGCTCGCACTCCAGCTTGTGCGGCTTCCACTCGTCGTCGGAGTCCAGGAACGAGACGAAGTGGCCGGTGGCCAGCTTCACGCCGGCATTGCGCGTGGCCGACACGCCAGCGTGCGGGCGTACGACGTACTGCAGGCGCGGATCCTCGATGGTCTTCAGACGATCCGCCGTATCGTCGGTCGACCCGTCGTCCACCACGAGGACGTCGAGATCGGCGTGGGTCTGAGCGAGCGCGCTCGTGACCGCGCGCATGACGACGTGTCCGCGGTTGTACGTGGGAATGACGACAGTGACGTGCACGTCTCCTTGTGCTGCACGACCGATACCACGCCGGGGACGATGCAACGGAGATCCCTCACCAGGTCGTCCGTTGCACGTCGTTCGGGAAATTTCTTCCATCAGGCGGCACGCCGGGAAAGCATGGCACGCACGCCCGCTGGTAGACGGCTCAGGCCGCGCCACGCCCTGGGCAGGGCCTGACGCTCGACCAGGCGAGCCAGACGGTAACGCGCGGGCTGGAACACGCAATCGTGATAGCCCACGTTCAGGAGCAGACGGGCTCCCAGCTCCTCCTTGAACCGATAGATGCCGAAATTCGTGTCGGCGGGGCGTGGCGGCACGTGAGTTCCACTGCTGCCGAAGTCGATGTCCGTACAGCCGACCTCGCGGGCCCAGCGGATCCACGTCCAGTGGATCGCGTCGCCGACGGGCGCCGCCGGAGGTGACTCGACCGTGGCCGCGTACAGCGTGTGGGCGACGTTGCCGAAACGCAGGCCCAGCAAGGCGGAAACGAGCGTTCCATGCACGCGACCCAACACGACGCAGAGCGAGTCGCTGGGCGCGAAGGCCGCGTGGAGCGCCTCGAAATGCCCCCAGTCGCGAACCGGGTAGCCCTGATGAGCGGCGTGAACGACCAGCATGGTGTAGAGCTCGCGCAGCGCTGACAGCTCGGTCGTCACCTCGGTGGTCACGCCCTTTTTCGCCGCGCTGGAGACGATGTGTTGCCTCCGCTTGGCAGCCATCCCGGCCAGGAGCTCGCGCTCGGTGCCGGTCACCGACAGGCGCATGACGTTGCGGGGCGTGTTCCAGAGCGGCCAGAAGTCGTGGAGCTCCACGAAGCCGGCGCGGGCCAGACGCCGGACGACGTCCGTGCGCTCACCGGGCAAGCCGGGACTCACGCGGAGGAAGACGGCGCCCGACATCTCGTGGACGGCGCCGGCGAGTGATGGGAGGGCCTCCCATCCGTGGCTGTCATCGGGATCGAGCATCGGCCCGCGAGGTGCATAGGCCACCACGCCGAGGCCGGGTAGCCACCGGGTCACGACGGCGAGCCCGGCGATGCCCTTGCCTCGATCGACCACGGCCAGTCGTAGGGGGGTCCAGCCCTGGCGGCGGCGGATCTCGCCCCACTCGTAGCTCTGGCGCAGGTCCGCAATCGGCAAGGCGGTGATGAAAGCGTTCCAGACATCGCGGTCCTCGATGACGTGAATCTCAGCCATGGGCAACACCATAATCACGGTTCATGCCGAAGTTTGCGGTGTGCACCCGTTTACCCCGACCCCCTCCTGCCCATGGCCACTTGTGCCGATAACCCCCCCGTAATGAGCGCGAACCCTTCGCTCGCCCAGGGCCCCATGGTCCACGACGACCATCCCCTGGCCAAGGCTCGCCGCCATCACCGACTCCTGATGCAGGAGCTGATCGGCCGGGCGAGCGTGGCGATCGTCATCCTCCTCTTCGCGGAGGCCCTGACCGTCAGCCTCGGGTTCGCCGTCACCCCGATCATCCGACTGGCCGCCCTCACCACGCTGCTGGTCAACGTCCCCTGGGTTCTGATCTTCCGCGCCGGGCGGGCGGGCCGCGTGTTCGCGTACACGCGAATGCTGACTGACATCGGCCTCCTGACCTTCGGGCTCTATGGCGCCGGAGGGCTCGCCGCTGCGCCATATCTCGGGGTGTACACGCTCGTGTCGCTCTACGCCGGGTTCGTGTTCTCGAGCCTGGCCTGCGTCATCGCCACGACGGCGGCCACGCTGGCCTACCTGACCGTGGTGGTGGTCCAGCACGTCGGCTGGCTTCCTCCTGTCACGGGCGCCCAGGCGCCCGACTGGGGCGTGGCCGCCTTCAACCTGTTGCTGGTGAACACGGCCGGCGGCCTCACGGCGCTGCTGGCCGAGGCCTACCGGCGGAGCCGCCGCGAGCTGATCGCCGTGAACCAGGAGCTCGAGCGCGCCCATGGCCGCATCGTCGAGACCGAGCGGCTGCGCGCGATCGGCGAGCTGGCCTCCGGTGTCGCGCATCACCTGAACAACCTCCTGGCCGTCGTGCTCGGGCGCGTGCAGATCGCGCTCCGCCGCGCCGAGGACCAGGACGAGGTCACGCGCAATCTGGAGATCGCCGAGCGCGGCGTGCTCGACGCGGGCGAAGTCATTCGCCGCATGAGCGTGTTCAGCCGGGCTCAGGCCATGCCGGAATGGGTCCCGGTGAAGCTCAACGAGCTGGCCGAAGAAGTCATCGAGATGACGCGGCCACGCTGGCAGGCCGAAGCCCAGATCCGCGGGATCGAGATCGACGTGCGTCTCGAGGCCGGCGAGGTCCCGCCGGCCGCCGGCGATCCCTCGCCGCTGCGCGAAGTCCTCATGAACCTCATCTTCAACGCGATCGAAGCGCTGCCCCACGGCGGAGAGGTCGCGATCACCACCTGGGCGGAAGACAAGGCAGTCTTCTGCTCGGTGGTGGACACCGGCACCGGCATGGCGCCCAGCGTCCAGAAGCGCGCGATGGAGCCCTTCTTCACGACCAAGGGCTTCGCCAGCACCGGCCTCGGCCTGAGCGTGGCCTACGGCATCATCCGGCGCCACGGCGGCGAGCTCTCGATCGATAGCGTCGAGAACCGAGGCACCACGGTCACCTTCCGTCTCATCGCGGCCGACCCGGCGCAGCCGTCCGACACGACGCCACCGGCCGCGCTGAGTGAGAAGCTGCGCATCCTGCTCATCGACGACGACCCGCAGGTGCGCGCCGTGGTCGGCGAGCTACTGACGATGAACGGCCACACCGTGATCACCGCCGGCGGTGGCCTCGAAGGCCTCGCCCGACTCGACGGCGACGACGTGATCGATCTCGTCCTGACCGATCTCGGCATGCCGGGCATGACCGGCTGGGACGTGGCGCGCGCAGCCAAGGCGCGGCGGCCCGACATCCGAGTCGGCATCATCACCGGCTGGGGGGAGGAAGAGCGCTCGCGCTTCGAGGAGCAGGCCGTGGCCGACTTCGTGTTGCAGAAGCCGATCACGCGCGCGGTCCTCATGGCCGCCATCACCCAGTACACGATGCCCCGCGCGTAGTCTCGCCGCGCCGTCGCGGCCCCGTGCTAGCATGAGACGTCTCATGCGGATGTCGCTCCTCGACGTCGATGACCTCGATCCCGAGCTCCGCGAGGGCCTCACCAGGTGGCTGGCCGAGGGCGGCGATCCCAACTTCTACCGGCTCTTCGGCCGTCTCCCCGAGCGCCTCAAGCACTTCATTCGCTTCTATTCACCGCTGGTTCGCCGGGGCCTCGTCGAGCACCGCACGAAGGAGCTGGTCCGGCTGCGCCTGGCTCAGCTCAACCAGTGCCACTACTGAATGACGACGCGCTACGCCTCGGGCAGGCGCGAGGGGATCACCGAGGAGCTGGTGAGCGCCCTCGCCGACTACGAGGCCGGGCCGTTCGCCGAGCGCGAGAAGACGGCGCTGCGCTATGCTGATCAGATGTACTTTGACCACCACACGGTGGACGACGCGCTCTTCGCCGAGGTGCGCGCCCGGTTCAGCGAGGACGAGACGCTGGAGCTGACGTGGGTGATCGCCGAGTTCATCGCTCTCGGCAAGGTGATCCACGTCCTCGGGCTTCCCTACGGGGCGGTCGAGCCCATCACCCCATCGCCCTGATCGGTTGGCCAATTGACAAGCCGCACGGTTGACGGATAATCCGTCAACTTCCCCGGAGGGTCATGCACTAGGCCGGCCATGCCGGCCGACGAGGCTCTGGAATGAAGCGATACATTTTCCGCCGACTCGGCTACGCGATCATCTCGCTCGTGCTCCTCTCGGCGACGATCTTCGTGTTCGTGCGACTGACCGGCGACCCCACCGTTCTCCTGGTGGAGCCGGGTGCCAGCCGCGGCGACATCGAGGCCCTTCGCAAGGACCTCGGGCTCGACCAACCCCTCTGGGTCCAGTACGGGGCGTTCGTCAAGAACCTGGTGCACGGCGATTTCGGGAGCTCCTTCTACTACCGGGCGCCCGTGCTCGAACTCTACCTCTCGCGTCTGCCCCATTCACTGCTCCTCGCCACCACCGCGATGGTGTTCTCGCTCCTGATCGGCATCCCGAGCGGCGTGCTGGCGGCCGTCCGCGTCAACGGCTGGGGTGATGGAGCGGGCAAGGTGTTCGCCCTGCTGGGCCTCAGCATGCCGTCGTTCTGGGTCGGTCTGCTGATGATCCTGTTCTTCTCCGTGTACCTCGGCTGGCTGCCGTCGTCGGGCTCGGGCACGCCGCTCCATCTGGTCATGCCGGCGGTCGCGCTCGGCTGGTATTTCGCGGCCGCCCACATGCGCCTCACCCGCTCGTCGATGCTCGAGGTGCTGGGCTCGGAGTACGTGAAACTGGCCCGGCTCAAGGGCCTGCCCGAGGCGCTGGTCATCGGCAAGCACGCCTTCAAGAACGCGCTCATCCCGGTGCTGACCCTGGCCGGCATCAACCTCGTCATCATGGTCAACGTGGCCGTCGTCGTGGAGACCGTGTTCGCCTGGCCGGGCATCGGCCGGCTCCTCTACGAAGGCATCGCATTCCGCGATTTCCCCGTCGTGCAGGCCACCGTCTTGCTGGGAGGTGTGATGATCATCGCGGTCAACCTCTTGGTCGATCTTCTCTACGCCGTGATCGACCCGCGGATCCGATTCCAGTGAGCACCGCGAGCGCTCCGCTGAGCCCGAGCGCGAGCCCGAGTCGAGCGGCGAGCCTCACCCTCGCGTGGCGCTTCGCCGCGTTCCACGTCGGGGGCTTCCCCGTTCTGCCCACGCTGATCCTCCTCGTGCTCGCCTTCACCGCCGTGTTCGCCAACGTCATCGCCCCGTCCGATCCCGAGATCGGCACGCTGGGCGAGCGCTTCCGGCCGCCGGCGTGGCAGACGGGCGGCAGCGAGAAGTACCTGCTCGGCACCGACCATCTCGGCCGTGACGTCCTCTCCCGGTTGATCTTCGGCGCGCGTGTCTCCATGGTCGTCGGGCTCACCGCCGTCCTCTTTGCCGGCGCCGTCGGGACCGCACTCGGTATCCTGTCCGGCTTCCTCGGTGGCTGGGTCGATCAGGTCATCATGCGGGTCACTGACACGTGGCTGGCGTTACCCGCGCTCACCTTCGCGATCTTCCTGGCCGCGGTGGTCGGCCCGAGCGAGATGAACATCGTGATCATCCTCGGCGCCGTGTACTGGACGCGCTACGCGCGCGTGATACGCGGCGAGGTGCTGTCGCTGCGCGAGCGCGACTTCGTGCGGCTGGCCATCGTGGCCGGCTGCTCGAAGTGGACGATCATGCGGCGCCACATCCTGCCCAACGTGCTTAACTCCGCGATCGTGCTCGGCACGCTGATGCTCGGCGTCGTCATCGTCACCGAGGCGGCGCTGTCCTTCCTCGGCGTGGGCGTGCCGCCGCCGAAGCCCGCGTGGGGCCTCATGCTGGCCGACGGCAAGAAGGGCCTGATGGCCGGCTACTGGTGGCTCACGGTCCTGCCGGGATCGTGCATCATGCTGATGGTCCTCTCCGCCAACCTCCTCGGGGACTGGCTCCGCGTGAAGCTCGACCCGCAGCTCCGCCAACTGTGACCGCTCTGCTCGAGCTCGATCGCCTGACCACGCGCTACGTGTCCGCGCGGGGGACGCGGGTCGTGGAGGCGGTCTCCGACATCTCGTTCAGTCTCGAGGCCGGAGAGACGCTGGGCATCGTCGGCGAGTCGGGCTCGGGCAAGACGACGCTGGCGCTCTCGATCATGCGCCTGCTGCCGCCGGCCGCGCGGATCGGCTCCGGTGCCGTGCGCTTCGAGGGCGAGGATCTCGTCACCAAGTCCGAGCGTGAGATGCAGCGCCTGCGCGGCAAGCGGATCGCGATGATCCTGCAGGACCCGATGGCGTCGCTCAATCCGCTCTTCACGGTGGGCGACCAGGTGGCCGAGACGCTGCGCGTCCATGAGGGCGCGTCACGGCGGACCGCCTGGACGCGGGCGCGCCAGCTCCTGACCGCCGTCAAGATCCCGGCGCCCGAGGCGCGCGTGCGCGAGTATCCGCACCAGCTCTCGGGTGGCATGCGCCAGCGCATCGTGGGGGCCATCGCCATCTCGTGCGAGCCGCGGCTGCTGATCGCCGACGAGCCCACCACGAGCCTCGACGTCACGATCCAGGCGCAGTACCTGAACCTGCTGCGCGAGCTCCAGCGCGAGCACGGCCTGGCACTGATCTTCATCACGCACAACCTCGGGATCGTGGCGCGCATGTGCGACCGCGTCGCCGTCATGTACGCGGGCCGTCTCGTCGAGATCGGGCCGGTGCGGCGCATCTTCGACTCGCCGGCGCATCCGTACACGCGCGCGCTGCTCGAGTCGATCCCTCGGCTCGCCGATTCGCGAGCCCGCCTGACCGCGATCGACGGCCAGCCGCCCGATCTCGCCGCGCTGCCGACCGGCTGCGCGTTTCATCCGCGCTGCCCGAAGGTCGAGGACCGCTGCCGGCGCGAAGTGCCCACCGACGTCACGGTGGCCGAGGACCACCGAGCTCGCTGCTGGTTGGCCGCACGGTGACGCTGCTCGAGGTCGACAACCTCGTCAAGCACTTCCCGGTGAAGGGCGGATTCTTCACCGGCGGTGGCGTCGTCCGGGCCGTGGACGGTGTGTCGTTTCGCATCGAGGCCGGACGCACCGTCGGCGTCGTCGGCGAATCGGGCTGCGGCAAGACGGTGACGGCGCGCTCGGTGCTGAAGCTGATCGACATGCCGCCCGGCCGCTTCGAGGGCGGCCAGATCCTGTGGCGCGGTCGCGACCTGATCCCGCTCGACAATGAGGAGATGGACAAGATTCGCGCCCGCGAGATC
>Ga0137403_10008582_pt1 | contig 11429 bp, 6 predicted proteins | sample CZOMad2_1_16fung_FD_122057 | JGI IMG/M metagenome (GOLD analysis project Ga0137403, IMG submission 122057) | Vadose zone soil fungal communities from Angelo Coast Range Reserve, California, USA - CZOMad2_1_16fungal (Hybrid Assembly) | ecosystem: Environmental > Terrestrial > Soil > Vadose zone...
CGGAGGAATACGGCGGCGCGGGGCTCGACAAAATTGCGACGACGGTGCTGACGGAGAAGCTTTCGATTTACGGCGGGTTTGCAGTGACGCACGGCGCGCACGCAGGGATCGGAACTTTGCCGATTGTTTATTTCGGAACGGAAGAGCAGAAGAAAAAATATTTGCCGAAGCTGGCGACGGGCGAATTGATTGGCGCGTATTGCTTGAGCGAGCCGCAAGCGGGGTCGGACGCGCAGAATTCGCTGACGCGGGCGGAACTGAATGCCGAGGGAACGCACTACGTTCTGAACGGGCAGAAGATGTGGATTACGAACGGCGGGTTCGCGGATTTGTACATTGTGTTCGCGAAGATTGGCGGGGAAAAGTTTACGGCGTTTATCGTCGAGCGGAATTTCGCGGGATGCAAACCCGGGAACGAAGAACACAAGATGGGGATTCACGGGAGTTCGACGACGCCGGTGTTTCTGGAAAACTGCAAAGTGCCGAAAGAAAATTTGCTGCACGAGATCGGGCGCGGGCACATTGTGGCGTTCAACATTTTGAATGCGGGGCGGTTTACGCTGGGCGCGTCATGCGTGGGCGGATCGAAGAATGTGCTGACGACGTCGTCGAAGTATGCGAAAGAGCGGAAAGCGTTCGGAAAACAGATTGGCGATTTCGGGTTGATGAAAGAAAAGCTCGCCGAGATGGCGATTCAGATTTTTGCGGTGGAGTCGATGGTGTACCGGAGCGCGGGGAATATTGAAGCGATGATGTCGGCGGCGACAGGGGATAAAATCGCGCACCAGATGAAGGTGCTGGAGGAATACGCGATCGAAAGTTCGATTGCGAAAGTGTACGGCAGCGAAATGCTGGATTTTGTGGTGGACGAAGCGGTACAGATTTTCGGCGGGTACGGATTTCATGAAGAGTATCCCGTTTGCCGCGCGTACCGCGATTCGCGCATCAATCGAATTTTTGAAGGGACGAACGAAATCAACCGGATGCTCATCATTCAGATGTTGATGAAGCGGGCTATGGGCGGGCAGTTGCCGTTGATTCCGGCGGCGATGAAGCTAGCGGATGACATTTTGGCGGGGCCGTCGTTTGAAGAGACACCGGAAGGCGTCCTGGCGGAAGAAACGCGCGTGGTTGCAAATGCAAAGAAGATGTTTCTGCAGGCAGCGGGCGGCGCAATGCAGAAGTTCCGTGAAAAGCTGGCAGATGAACAGGAATTGATCGGCGCGCTATCGAACATGGTGATGGAGATTTATGCGATGGAGTCGTGCCTATTGCGCGCGCAGAAGGCGGCGGCGACACGCGGCGAAGCAGCGACGGCGTTGATGCAGGATGCGGCGCGCGTGTTTATTGCGGATGCGATGGAGCGCGTGGAGCACGAAGCGAAGCGCGCCATAGCCGCGGTGAATGACGGCGACATGTTAACGACGCAGATGGCCGTGCTGAAGCGGTTCGGTAAGCGCGCGACGGTAAATACGATTGCGATGCGGCGGAATATTGCGGCGGCGGTTCAGGCGCAAGACCGGTATCCGTTCGAGTCGAAGTAACTCTTTCTCATAACCACACGTCACAGTTTCCATGTCGCTGCAGGAATGCGGGCGTGGTATTCTCCTGCGCGATAAAGGAGAAACATGCGGATTTCAATCGGAAAATTGGCGTTGTTATTGAGCGCGAGCGTCGCGTCCGCCGCGGCTCAAGAAGGTTCGCCGCTTCAAGTGAAGACAGAAACTGGAATCGTTCAAGGCAAGATGCAGGGTTCGTCACGCGCGTTCCTCGGAATTCCCTACGCGGCTCCGCCGGTTGGCGAATTGCGATGGAAAGCGCCTGCGCCGCCTCTTGCGTGGGAGGGAGTACGCGACGCGACGAAATTTGGCGCGCGGTGCATGCAGGGGAATATTTTTGGAGACATGGTGTTTCGCGATGCGGGGCCGAGCGAAGACTGCCTGATGTTGAATGTGTGGACTCCCGCCAACGTTGCGAAGAAAAAATTGCCGGTGATGGTGTGGATTCACGGCGGAGGGTTTGTTGCGGGGGCGACGTCGGAACCGCGGCAAGATGGAGCGACGCTGGCGGAACAGGGCGTGGTCGTGGTTTCGATGAACTACCGGATGGGAATTTTCGGGTTTTTCGAATTGCCGGAACTTATTAAGGATTCGGGGAAGAATGCCGCGGGAAACTACGGATTACTGGACCAGGTAGCGGCTCTCGAGTGGGTGAAGAAGAATATCGCAGCGTTTGGCGGCGACCCGGGAAATGTGACGATTTTTGGAGAGAGCGCGGGATCGTTTTCGGTGAGCGAGTTGATGGCTTCGCCGCTGGCGAAGGGATTGTTTCAACGCGCGATTGGCGAGAGCGGCGCGGACTTTTCGCAGCGCTCGGAGCCGGCGGTTACGCTGGCGGACCGCGCAAAAAATAATGCGGAGTATGCGAAGAAAGTCCTGGGGACGGATTCATTGAAAGAGTTGCGCGCGATTCCGGCGGATAAGCTGCTGGAAACGGTTAGCAAGCCGGGGTCAGAACGGCGCGGACCAAACATGGTGGCGGTTGACGGATATTTTTTACCTAAGTCCGTGGCGGAAATTTTCGCGGCGGGGAAGCAGAACGACGTGCCGCTGCTGGCGGGGTGGAACCGCGACGAAGGAAGCGGCGCTGTTCTTTCCGCGAAGCCGCCGTTGACGGCGGCAAGCGTGAAGGAACTGGGCGAGAAGGAGTTTAAGGATAATTCAGCGGAGTTCTTCAAGCTGTACCCGGCAAGCGATGATGCGACGGCAGTGCGGTCATGGGAGGATTTTGCGGGCGACCGGTTTATTGCGTTCGGGACATGGAAATGGATGGAAGCCGAAGCGAAGACCGGGAAAAGCCCGATTTATCGCTACCGGTTCGATCAAGCGCCGCCGGACGATCCATCGAGAGAACCGGGAATGGGCGCGTTTCATTCGAGCGAAATTGAGTATGTGTTCGGAACGCTCGAATGGAGAATCCCAACGCTTTGGAAAAGCGAAGACAAGGCACTCAGCGAATTGATGCGAAAATATTGGGCAAACTTTGCGCGAACCGGAAACCCGAACGGAGCGGGTCTGCCGCAGTGGCCTGCGTATAAGCCGAGCGGCGATGCGCAAGTGATGCATTTGAGCGGGCAATCGAAGGCGGCAAAGGACGAGCAGCGGGGACGGTACGAGTTCCTGAAGAAGACGTGGGAGAAATAGTGTCCTGAGAGAAGGCGTGTTCTCTCTTTGGTAGCAGGCAGTCGCGAAGAGCCGCCAGCTTCGATATTCTGATAGGGCCGCTTAGTTCTAGTACCGCAGCTGCTTTGAGGCGCCCCCTTGGCTCGCAGACTGATAATGGTGTCCGCGGTGTTCGTCGTGCTGCATGTCACGATTCCGCTGACGCTCGGCCCTAGCCTGATTGGTTCGTTTCTGGGGAACGTTCTGCAGGTAGCGGGAAGCGGGATCGCGGCCGCGATGGCGATTGGCGCGGCACGACGCGGGCAAGGCCTGAACAAGTCCCTGTGGTTGCTAGTTGGTTTCGGCTGGGCGACGTGGGGTATTGCAAACGTTGGATGGATGTTCCACGAGCTCGCGCTAGGAGCCGAACCACCACCACTTTCCTTCATACGGTTTCTTTTCAACATCAGAGGCGCATTTTTTGCGATGGCGCTTTTCTTGGACGATGAGCGGGATTCGACGAAACTGGACCTTGCAACGATTCTGGATTTCCTGCAAATCGGAATCATCTATTTTCTGATCTATCTCGGCGCGTATCTTGTGCCATCACTCACGATGGACCACAAAGGCGTGTTGGTGCGGGAACAGGAGCTAATGTTTTTCCAGAACGGAACGCTGGTCGCACTGGCGTTCGTGCGGGCCGGGATCGCACGCTCCACAGAAACGAAGACGATATACCGGCGATTTGCGATATTTCTCGCGGTCTATTATGCGGCAGCCCAGCTGACAGAGTATCTGCAATACCTTCACGAGAGTCCCGCAGGCACATTTCTGGATTTGGCGTGGACTTTGCCGTTACTCGGCGGAGCGTACTGGGCGGCGACTTGGAAACCGGCGGCGCACGGAGCAAGCGTTTCGGTGCTGCGGGCGAAATCCACGGCCGGGATGATGTTTCGAAACGCAATGTTCGCGCTTGGGCCGCTTATCGTGCTTTTTCTGTCGTCGCAACTGGGCATGGGATGGAAGCCCGTGCGGCTGGTCGTGCTAGGAATTTCTATCGTGTGCTATGCAGCGCGCATGGCGTTGAACGAACATCTCCAAGCGAAGAACGCGGAACTTGTCGAGCGGCAGATGCAGGCGATGGATTCATCGGTTGACGGAATGGCGATCGTCGACACGCAAGGGATTTATGTGTACGTGAACTCCGAGTACGCGCGCATGTGCGGATTGCGCAACGTGGAGGAGATGCTGGGCCGGGCGTGGCAAGAAGTGTCCATCCGGCCAGAGGCGGGAAGGACAGAGCAGGCGATTCGAGAGGGATTGGCAAAACGTGGCAAATGGTTCGGCGAAATGACACTGCACGATCGGGAGGGCAACCCGTTGCCGGTGGAAATGGCAGTCACGGCCATGAGCGGCGGAGGAGTGGTGTGCGTGAGCCGCGACCTGACAGAACGCGTGCGCGCGCAGAAAGCGCAAGAAGAGGCGGAGTCCAAGTACCAGATGATCGTCGAGAAAGTGGCGGCGATCAGTTACATCGCGGAATTAGGCGTCAAAGGGCGTTGGCGGTATGTAAGTCCGCAAATCGAAAGCATTCTGGGATTCTCACAGGAAGAATGGCTCGCCGATTCCACGAATTGGGTGAAGCACGTTCATCCGGATGACCTTCCCGCAGTGGAGGAAGCGGAAGCGGCCTGTCAGCAAGGGCGGGCGTTCCAGGCGGAATATCGAGTAGCGCGCAAAGACGGAAGAATTATTTGGGTGAGCGACAGCGCGGTGGTATTGCGAGGCTCCGACGGAAAGCCGTTGATGGAAGGGATCATCGTCGACATCACGGAGCGTAAGCAGCTTGAAGGGCAGTTACAGCAATCGCGGCGAATGGAAGCGGTTGGAAGGCTGGCCGGCGGAATTGCACACGACTTCAATAATTTGCTGACGATTATCAAGGGCTATACAGAATTGGCAACGCAGCGGCAGGAAGTGCCCAGCACGGTGCGAGCCGACATCGAACACATCGAGGACGCGTCGGAACGAGCGGCGGGGCTGGTGCGGCAACTGCTGGCGTTCAGCCGGAAGCAGGTGCTGCAGCCGAAGAATCTGGATTTGAACGCGAGCGTGCTGGGCCTGGAACAATTGTTAAAGCGGCTGATGGGTGAAGAAATCGAGATGAAGACGATAGTGGCCGCGGGATTAGGTACGATCAAAGCGGACCCGGCACAGGTGGAACAGGTATTGATGAATCTGGTGGTGAACGCGCGGGACGCGATGCCAACGGGCGGTCGAATCATTGTGGAGACAAGCAACGTCGACCTGGACCGGACATATGCAAGCGAACATGTGACGGTAAAGCCGGGAAGATACGTGATGCTGGCAGTTTCGGACACCGGGACGGGGATGAGCGCGGAAACAGCGGCGCACATTTTCGAACCATTTTTCACGACGAAGGGCGGAACGAAGGGCACCGGCCTGGGACTCGCGACGGTGTACGGCATCGTGAAGCAGAGCGGCGGGTACATCTGGGTGTACAGCGAGCCAGGGAAAGGCGCGACGTTTAAAGTATATTTTCCGCGCGTGGATGGGCCGGCGCAAAGCGACTCCCTGGTTAAGACGGAGACGCGAGCGAAGGGCGGATCGGAGACGGTGCTGCTTGTCGAGGACGACGATACGGTGCGACAGCTGGCGGAAGTGATTCTGACCGGGCAGGGCTATCGAGTTATGGGGGCGGATAGTCCGAAGAAAGCAGAGGAGATTGCGGCGAAGAGCGGGCAGGAGATCGATCTGGTGCTGACGGACGTCATCATGCCATCGATGAGCGGACGAGAGCTCGTGAAGAAATTGCTGGCACAAAATGCAAAGATGCGGGTGCTGTACATGTCCGGTTACACAGACAATGTGATTGCCCAGGGCGGAGTGCTGGAAGAGGGTCTGGCGTTTCTGCAAAAACCGTTTACGCCGCGGGCGTTGGTGCAGAAAGTGAGAGAAGTGCTGGATGCGGGGGTCGTAGCTCGTTAGGAAATGAACAAGCGGCGCCGAAGGCTTTAGGATTGACCGATTCAGGATGACGCGAGGTGCAGGGATGTTAGGACAATCTGAAAACGAAGAGGGTTCCGACCGGGAGTGTCAAGGCAAGGCGCCAAACGAACTGCCGTGCAATCTGGCGGCTACCGTCCACTGCATCAAGTGCGATTTGTGGTTTTGCGATATTCACGCGGAAGACGAGCAGTGGCACGAGTGCATGAAGGCGATGAACTAAGACATTGATGATTATTTTCAGGCGTACAGCAGGATTTCCAACGAGGTCGCGTTATTGAGGATTTGACGGCTGGTCGGTCGCCTTGGGCTCTTTGGGCTTCGAAATCGTGTTGAGCGTTTCGACGTTGAAACGTTTGTAGTCGGAATAGCGAGTGACCTCGTTGACTTTAATGCCTTTTACGAGAAGGAAGCGCGCGCCGATGTGGGCTTCCTGATAAGTGGGAAGCCAAACTTCGTTGTTGATGAAGGCTTGTTCGTCAATGAAGCTGGACCCTTTTTGAAGATTCGCCAGCAAGCCTCCGCCGATTTTGGCGTCCCCAACAAAATAGGCCTCGATGCGCGCAACTTGATGGGCTTTTTCGTCGATCCAGACGACGCCGGCTAATTTCTGGACGATGCTCTCGACCAGAGAGCGCGACTTATATTCGGGATTCGGTTCGAAATCGAAGACGAGAACGTCTTCGCCGCGGAATCGTTCGTGGCGAGGATTCACAAACTGGCAAACGCGAAGAAAGATTTCGATTCCCGGGTCGTCGCCGTCTTTCTTCTCCTTCCCTTCTTCTTTCCGTTTTTCCTCCTTCGCTTCCTTCTTGGATTGCTGTTTCTGAATATCCTCAATGCGTTTACGTGTGCGTTGATTTTCCTTTTCCTGCTCAGGCGCATCGAGGGGTTTTCCGTCCTTGGCGACGAGCGTGGAGATCTCTTCGCCGTTCAGGTAGAAGAACGAGTAGTCATGAGTTTCGTGTTTGGCCGTTTTTCCGTTCTTGTCCATCTCGGTTTCTTCTTCGTTGCGGTGGCCGGAATAGTTCTCGCGGATCTTATCGATGGCTTTCTGATTGGCGTCGATTTCCTCGAACAGCTTCTTCAAGTCAGGCAACTGCACTTGGGATTTCCTGGGGAAATCGAAAACGCGTTCACCGATCACGGGATTCAAGGCGACCTGGGAAATCTCGACCAGAAAAGATTCATCACCGCGACGCAGCCGGAGTTTGTGGGCGAACTGGATACCAGACTCCGGGCGGTAGTCGTCGTACGTGATTTCCTGGGGCTGGCCAGCGAGTGGAAACGATTCCTTGAGAAGCAGATGCGACTGCGGGTCGAAGAAGAGTTGATGTTTGACGCCGGATTGGGACGTCAGCTCGATGTGAAGGGCGTTGCGACCATTCAACTGCTCCGTACCCGCGAAGAGCGCTGCCGTTTTTGATTTGTTGCGGTTGAGGAAATGGGAATTGGACAGCTGGGCGGCGGCTTCGAGCTCGACAGCTTCGGGGCCGGTCAAAGTGCCAAGCTCGCCGACGGAAGTTTCGCGCCAAGCAGATTTGCCGTTGTACGCAAAGATTTCGGGTTGGGCGTTGAAGGTGATTTCCGAATAGTAGCGATTGGGGGACTTGAGGTAGAGGGTATAAGTCCCCGATTTTTCATCGCCTTGGTGAGCAACGGTGCCCCCGAAGGAGACAGTGAGCAGTTTGCGGAGCGCACGCGAGCCGCCGGAAGCTTTGATGAATTCATCGAGAATCTTGTTGGCGTCCTGAGCAGGCGCGGAAGCAGCAGCGCAGGCGAGGGTTGCCACAAAAATGAGGGTGCGGGAAAAGCCGGTCATTGGCGCTCACCACTAGAAACGCAGGGGACCGATAAAAGTTGCGGCGATGAAGGTAAATTCACGGAAATTGTTGAGCGGGAAGACGAACAGGGCCGGCCCGTTCGTAACGCGACCCGCTTGTTACGGTCATTGTTTGAAGCGAATCGGCCTACGACTTGGGCCGGTTGAGATATTTCTCGTAGAGCCGCTTATGCCTGTTGTCCAGAGAGGTCAATTGGCCACGGATGAAGACGTATTTGACTTCGGTAGTTACGTCGAGCGGGTCGCCGTCGGTGACGATGACGTTTGCAACTTTGCCGACCTGGAGCGTGCCGACCTGATCGGATAGGCCAAACATCTGCGCGGGATAGAGCGTGACGGCTTTAAGACCGTCTTCGGGCGAAAGGCCATAGGCGACGGCGTTTGCAGCGTTCTGGCCGAGGCGGCGCGCGAAGGAATTGTCGAAGCTGGCGAAGGCGATTTTCACTCCGGCGGCGACGAGTTCGGCCGGCTGGGTAAGCAGGCGATCGTAGGCGTCATCTTCATCACGCGGTTCGGTGAGAACGGGACGGAGAATGACGGGGACATCTTTTGAACGCAGAAGATCTTTGACTTTATAGGCTTCGGAGCCGCCTGCGAGGATCATGCGGAGTTTTTGTTTTTCGCAATACTCGACGGCGTTACGGATGTCGCGAGCATGGTCGGCGAAGACGAGAACGGGAAGTTGGCCGCGAACGACGGGCACGAGCGATTCGAGCTTCACGTCGCGTTCGAAATCGGAGGGACCGCCGTGCCCCATGGCTTGGGCATAGTGGCGGGCGCTGTCGAGCAGATCGGTAAGCTGCGTGACCTGCTTTTCGTATTCTGACTTCGCTTCGGCAAACGGTTTGTGCTTTCGCGAAAACGTGGCGAAATCAAAGGATTCCGTAACGATAGTGGGCCAATTGATCACCATGGCCGCGCTTCTTTTGATTTGCATATCTTCCATGGTCCAGCCGGCCATATGAAACGCCGAGGCTTGACCGGCGACCGTGCCGCGATTACCGAAGGAATCGAAACCGCCGCTGCCGGGGACGCTGAGAACTTCCGTGATGCCTGCGGCGCGTGTGACGGGAATGTGTTCGCTGGAGGGAAAGACAGCGGTGGCGGCGACGACGTCCGGATTGAACGAGCCCGTTTCGGCGGAGTCAACAGTGGAAGAGACAGCACCGATTTCGCTGAGACCCATTTGGGTGACGGCATCGAAGAGGCCGGGCGAGACCTGCAAGCCCTTGGCGTCGATGACTTGTGCACCAGCGGGAACTTCGACAGCGGCACCGATAGCGGCGATCTTGCCGTCCTTGATGACCAGTGTGCCGTCTTCAATCGTGGAACCGGCGAGCGTGACGAGTTTCGCGTGGGTGATTGCGTAGGTCGTGGGTGCCGGGGATTGAGCGACGGCGGGAGTCGCGAAGAAAATCGCGGCAGCTACTGGCAGCCCCACGCACAGAGCGGAAAACTTAAGGCGATTCACTTTGCACCTCCGAAACCCTCGGCTTGCGACATCTTGGGCATGTCTTCGGGCTTTTTCTTCTCTTCCGGTTTCTTGTCGCCGGGCTTCTTTTCGTCTTTCTTCTCGTCCGGTTTCTTGGCGGCCTTCTTTTCCTTTTCGAGGAGTGTTTTCTTTTCTCTCTCAAGCGCGGGGCGGCCGGCGATGTCCTGCTGGCGGTCGAAGTAAACACGTCCGTCAATCAAGGTTTTCTGGACGACGGCATACGCGCTGAGGGGATCGTGATTGTAAATGACAAGATCGGCGTCCTTGCCGACTTCGATGGAGCCGACACGCTTATCAATGCCAAGCTGAATCGCGGGATTGATGGTGACGAGCTTGAGGGCTTCGTCGTGCGAGAGTCCGCCGTACTTGATGGTCTTCGCGGCTTCCTGATTGAGGTGAGTGGCTTCTTCCGCGTCGTCGGAATTGATAGAAACGACGACGCCGCGCCTGGTCATGAGGGCCGCGTTGTATGGAATGGCGTCGTACGCTTCCACTTTGTAGGCCCACCAATCGGAGAACGTGGAGGCGCCGACACCGGCGGCGGCGAGTTCATCGGCGACTTTGTAGCCTTCGAGAATGTGTTGAAATGTGCGGACCTTGAAACCGAATTCTTTCGCGACGCGAAGGAGCATGAGAATTTCATCTTCGCGATAACAGTGCGAATGGACGTAACGCTTGCCTTCGAGGACTTCGACTAAAGGATCGAGCCGAAGATCACGGCGCGGAGGGATGAGGTTTTTTTCGCCAGCGGCCGCTTTTTTGTTGTACGCGTCCCAGGCGTTCTTGTAATCGCGGGCTTCGGTGAATGCGGCGCGGATGGTTTCTTCGACGCCCATACGGGAAGCGGGGTAGCGCTTTTCACGTCCGGGAACGGAAAAATTCGAGCGTTTGGGATTTTCGCCGAGCGCGAATTTGATTCCCGGGAGGGCGCCTTCGAATGGAAGCTTTGCGGCAGGCTGGCCCCAACGAAGTTTGATGACAACGGTCTGCCCACCGATGGAGTTGGCGCTGCCGTGAAGAACATTCGCAGTGGTGACGCCGCCAGCGAGGTCGCGATAGATGGAAACGTCATCAGAGTCGAGAACTTCGGCGATGTTCGCTATGGACGAAACCGAGATGCTGCCTTCGTTGACGCTGCCGTCTACCGCGATGTGCGAATGGCAATCGATGATGCCTGGCGTGACGAACATGCCAGTGCCGTCGATGACTTGAGCGCCGATGGGAGCTTTTACGTTGGGGCCGACTTCCGAGATCTTGCCGTCCTTGATCAGGACGGACCCGTGCTCGATGGTGCCTTGCGTCACAGTGAGGACGGTGGCGTTCTGAATGAGGATGACCTGTTGTGCATCGGGCGGAGTCGCGGCGGTTGCGAGCCAAACTGTTGCCAGGAAGGCGGCAAGCGCGAAAGCGATACGGAGGACGGATGAGCGATTCACTGGGCACCTCCCAAGGAGACGGTGGCCGACGCCGTTGAAGAACCCGGGCGCGTGCCGGTGAAATCAATCGAGAACGACATGACAGCGATGGAGCCTTTCATGGTGTCCTTTTCAAACGTGCCGGAAAAACTTACGTCGGCCGGGCTGCCTTGAATGGGCATGTTAATGACGAAGTTGAATTTATCCGCGCTGGCGTAACCGCTGATGATGGTGGCGACGCCGCGTTTGCTGGCAAGCGTGCCGGAGAGAGTGCCGTCCGATGACATCGTGAGGTCGGCGGTGCTTTCTTCATCGCCTTCGGGCGTGGTGTATTTCAGGGTCCATTTGCCGGTGAGGTCGCCTTTGGGCGGATCCTTTGGCCGGTCGGGTTCACGAAACTCAAATTTCTTTCCGTCGACGAAAGTCATTTTGATCTTCGTTTTTTCGGCGAAGAGGTCACCATCCGTAACCAGAAGATTCGCGATCTTGCC
>Ga0137403_10008588_pt1 | contig 11424 bp, 9 predicted proteins | sample CZOMad2_1_16fung_FD_122057 | JGI IMG/M metagenome (GOLD analysis project Ga0137403, IMG submission 122057) | Vadose zone soil fungal communities from Angelo Coast Range Reserve, California, USA - CZOMad2_1_16fungal (Hybrid Assembly) | ecosystem: Environmental > Terrestrial > Soil > Vadose zone...
TCTGCGCGATGACTGCGGGGGCGACGCGCTGGAGTGCCGTTATTTGCCGGTAGATGTGCCACATCTCCGGTTTCAGAAACGTAGCGCAATAACAGGCGACGACCGGGGTCGGATTAAGTTTGATGTTTGATGTTTGATCTTTGATTTTGGGAGTGCGCGGACACGTCCGCGCTTTCAAAAGCGGCGACATGTCGCCGCAGTCCAACCTACCGCCGCTCTCCGAACGATCTTGTTTCCCTCATCTATCTCAAGCGCAATGGGAGCAAGCCACTTGTCCACCGGTTACATCAAACATCAAACCTCGAACATCAAACTTCTAAAAGAGTATCTCGAAAAGCTTAATGCCGTTCCACTTCCCCGGGATGTTTGGATCGAACGCCGTGCTTTCCACCCACGTTCCGTATCGGGCCGGCGCCCACGGATTCAACATCTGGAGCGGATTACGGCCGGGGCCAAACGCTCGCGGAGCCACCCCCCGAACCGCTGGACGCACTGCGACGGGTGGCGGTGTCGGCATTGCTCTGACCGGCTTTTGTGGTCCGATCGGGGCTTCGATTTGCGCCGAAGCGGTTGTAACCAGTCCGGCCAGGAACGCGATCAGTAATATTTTCATATTTTTCCTTTCTTGCGCGTGCGTGCAAGTTCTTGCCCGTCACAACGCCTGCCCACATTATATAGTTCGATGGACTACCTTGAAAAGGCCGCACGTGTTTTGGATATAGAAATTTTTGAGCTCAAGCGGCTCCGGGAGCGCCTGGGCGAAAATTTCTCCCGCGCCGTTGAACTGATTAAGGAAACCGTCGACGCGCGCGGAAAAGTGGTCGTGCTCGGCGTGGGCAAATCCGAACACATCGGCGCAAAAATCGCCGCCACAATGACCAGCACAGGTTCGCCGGCCGTCGTGCTCGATTCCTCAAACGCCCTGCATGGCGATCTCGGCATGATCGCCGACGGCGATGTCGTGCTCGCACTAAGCGCGAGTGGGGAGACGGAGGAACTGCTCCGGATCCTGCCCGCGGTCGCCCGGTTCCAGGTCAGGATCATCGCCATGTGCGGCGATCCGAAATCCACTCTCGCCCAAAACGTGCATCTGCTTCTCGATGTAAACATCGAACAGGAAGCATGTCCGCTGAACCTCGCGCCGACTTCGAGCACGACGGTGATGCTGGCGCTGGGTGACGCGCTGGCCATGGTGCTGCTCGAAGCGCGCGGGTTTAACAAGGAAGATTTCGCAAAGTTTCATCCCGCCGGAGTGATCGGCCGCAGCCTCCTCATGCGTGTGCATCAAATCATGCGACCACGAGAAGCGATGGCGATTGTCTCGACCGATACGCAGGTGCGCGACGTGCTCAAAGCCATGACCAATGTGCGTGCCGGCGCTGCGGTCGTGGCGGGCGAAGATCGACAATTACTTGGCATTTTCACGCATGGCGATTTCGTGCGCCATTTTCAATCCGATTCAAAGATCGGTGAACGGTTGGTGGCAGACCTGATGACTTTAAATCCGGTCACAGTGCACAAAGACAAACTCGCGGTCGAAGTCCTGAATCTCCTCGAACGCCATCGCATCGACGACCTGGTCGTGATCGATGACAACAACGTCCCGGTTGGGATCGTTGATTCGCAAGATTTAACGCGGCTCAAGCTGCTTTAGCGCGGTGCGGCAGTGCTCTGGGTAGCGCATGCGTCACGCGTGCTGGCGAACGCGTCCTTGCGATCGCAAACTTTCTTGTGACTTCCCATTCCCGCTGCACGTGGGACGCACAAAAAGTTGGTTTCGGCGTGGACGCCGAAACCAACACGCGAGACGCGTGCGCTACCCAGAGAGTTGCGCAGGCACTAGATCCGTGTAACGTCCGCGCTCCCCGTTTCAACGGTTTAACCATTTAACGCTTCAACTTCTTCAACCATGGCCGCGGCAAACGATCTTCGCAGAGGAATGGCGATCAAATACAACGGCAATCCTGCCATTGTGTTGGAAGTCCATCATCGCACGCCTGGAAATTTGCGCGCGTTCGTCCAGGCGATTATCCGCTACATCAACACGGGGAAGAGCGCCGATGTTCGCTTCGGCTCGACCGATAAGGTTGAGCTAGTTGAGATCGAGCGAAAGGCGCTTGAGTTCAGTTATAAGGACCGCAACGGGTATCATTTCATGGACGCGGAGACGTACGACACGATTACGCTGCAGGAAAACCTGATCGGCGACGCCAAAGATTATCTGGTGGAAAATCTTTCCGTGCAGGTCCTCTACGCAGAGGGCAAACCAGTGGAGGTTGAGCTCCCGGCGTCGGTCGGTCTCAAGGTAGTTGAATCCCCGGAAGGCGTACGCGGTGATACCGCCAGCAACGTGACCAAGCCGGCGCTCCTTGAGACGGGAAAGACAATCAACGTCCCGTTGTTCATCAAAGAAGGCGAAACGATTAAGATCGACACTCGCACCGGCGCCTACATGGGCCGGGCATGATTCTGTGGCCGCTTCGCTGAAGCAGAGGTCCCAACGAATGACGAAGCACGAATGACGAATGGCGAAGGAAGCACGAATGCTCAAATGACCAACGAGCATTGATCTTTTCTTGATCATTCGGACTTCGTCATTCTTTCATCATTAGACATTGCTTTCGATTTCTCTTTTCCAAATCCGCGTAATCTGCGGTTAGAAATTAATTGTCTTTCCCAAATCCGGGGAAATCTGCGTAATCTTCGGATAACTTTGGCTGCGACGAAGCGAAGATCGACAAACACTCGTGTAAGGCGGAACCCCAAGCGCGACCGGAAGATCGTTCGAAATATCGCGCGGGCCCCGAATGCTTTCGGGGTTCCCGCGTCTGATCCCCTCGTGGTCCCGACACGATGGGTGAAGTTTATTTTCGCACTCTTTTTGCTGCCGGTCTGCGCCATTGTCAGTCAGACATTTTTCACCGTCTTTGCGCGCGCGACCGTGACGCAACGGCTTTGGGCGGGCGAAGAATTTTGGTTCTTCTCGTTGGGCGCGGTCCTCTGGCTGATCGCGTTCCTCGGGTTGCCTCGCCCGATTGTCCTCTATGTGTTTGGACATGAGCTCACCCATGCGCTCTGGGTTCTGCTAATGGGCGGACGCGTCAGCCGGTTTCGTGTTGGCCGTGACGGCGGCCACGTGGTGACGAACAAGAATAATTTCTGGATCGCGCTGGCGCCTTATTTTTTTCCGCTCTACAGCATCCTGGCGATCGCCACGTATGGCGTGCTTGGCCTCATTGTGAATGTGCAGCCGTATGGGCGATTGCTTTATGCCGTGATCGGCGCGACCTGGGCGTTCCATTTCACGTTCACCTGCTGGATGATACCCAAAAATCAGACCGATCTCAGCGATCAAGGCACATTTTTTTCGCTCATCGTGATCTATCTCATGAACCTGCTGCTGCTCAGCGTGATGCTCGTGCTTGCATCGCCGGAAATTAAGTTTGCAGATTTCGGCGCGGATTTGTTGACGAATCTTAGCAACTTCGCGCAGTGGGTCGTCGATTTATTGAACCGGCGGTGAACGTAGCGCGTGCCGCTGGCGACTGCGTCTCAAGCAGAGCGCAAGCGGGATGCTCGCGTCCCTTTAAAGGTTAGTGATCACCGCAAAGGGCAAGATAGACATCGCGTGGCTCATCGAAACTTTTCGGCCCTCGTGATGAATCGCGCGGCAGGTAAAGAGATCATGCGCGTTCTCGAGCGAAAGCGCTTCGGGCAATTCGATTGTCGTGTCTTTCCACCGTTCGCCGACTGGTGGAAAGCCAACGCGGGAAGTGAGCCGCGGTGCGATCACAACAATCCATTTGCCTGCCAATTCGCGGCTGAAACCGACACAGCATTCCGCAAATGTGCCGCTCGCCGTCAGCGGCGAATATTCTCCGCGCTGGAAAAGATCGGCATGCTCACGGCGAAATTGCAGGACTCGCTGGGTCAAAAACATTTTGATCCGGCCATCAGGCCAGTTGCGCATCAGCTCGTCGGGAGCAGCAGCCGAAAGTCCTGCGAGCATTTCGCGACGCTGTTTGTAATCGACCGGGCGTCGATTATCAGGATCGACCAGACTGTAATCCCAAATCTCGTTGCCTTGATAAATGTCGGGGACTCCCGGCGAGGTCAGCTTTAGCGCCACTTGTGCGAGTGAATTGATCGCTCCGAGGCGCGCAATTTCCTCTGCAACCGGGAGGAAAGCTGGGAGAAATTTGTTTCGCGGCGACGAATCCAGGATTTTCGCGACGAAATCGTGCATCGCCGCGTCCCATTCCTCGTTCGGCTGGATCCAGCTCGTATTTAGCTTCGCCTCGTGAAGCGCCTTGGCCATGTAAGCTTGAATCCGCTCGATGTACTCCGCTTTTGCCGCTGCTTCGGGTTCGCCCGAGTTCCGGATTGGCCAGGTCCCAAGCAACGTTTGGTAGAGCAGGTATTCCTCATTCGCATCCGGCGCTTCCACGTCATTGATTGTCCGCTTCCAGCGCCGATTGGCCAGGCGCCACCGTTGCAGCGAGCGTCGCCAAAGCTCAGGGATTTCGGAAATGGCAACCATCCGCCCACGCACGTCTTCGCTGCGCTTAGTGTCGTGCGTTGAGGTCGCGAGCATGGCTGTTGGCCAATTGCGTTGTCGATCGATATTACGTTCGTGAAAGGCGCTAACGCTCAATCCGAACTGCTGCGGCTCGCCGCCAACTTCATTTAGGCCGGCGAGCCGGTTGTAAATGTAAAACACCGTGTCCTCCAAACCCTTGGCCATGATTGGTCCGGTGGTTTGCTGAAACTTGAGGACGAAATGGGTGTGGGCAGCGCGCTCTTCGGCATCACGAGTTTCCGGAAACCGGAAGATCAGGACGTCACGGAGAAAATTGAAGATCGATTCCTCAATTGCGGGGTTCCGGCGTTTAGCCGCAGCGACGGCGCGCTCGACGATTTGTCGATCTTGTTCACTGACAGGCCGCCCCGGGGCGAGATAGGTGCGGTATACCGGAAAACAGGCGATCGTCTCGCGGACGGCACGGGCCAGCGCTTCGAGCGTGAAATCGCGATACCATCGGTTTTGCTCGGAGAGCCGATCGACCATGTTGCCCAGAACATTGACATCGTTGGCGAGCGACAATTTCATTACCTGCAGCTTTTTCGCATACAGCAGATGCCCAAACGGCAGGGAATGGCCGATGAAACGATGGAATGTTTTTGTGATCGCCGCCTCGGCTGATGAATCGACCAGCAACTGCGCGACTTGATTCGCAAAATCGTAGCCGGTGGTGCCATGCGCCAGCCAGTCCTTTCGCAACGTTTCCGGGCCAGTAAGGATTTTTTCCGCGACCATGTAAATGGCGCGCCCATCCTTGGGAAGCGGAATCCCCAGTGCTTTTGCGCAGCGCTGCTGAAGTTTTTCGAAATACTCGCGCGGCAGGTAAAGACCATCGGGATGATCGATGCGGAGACCCGTGACTGCGCGAGTGCGTACCAGCTCAAGGACCAGCCGGTGAACAGCGTCGAAAACCTTTGGCAATTCAACCCGGATCGCGGCCAGATCGTTAACGTCGAAAAAGCGGCGATAATTAATCTCTTCGGCTGCGACCCGCCAATAGGCCAGCCGGTAAGACTGCGCGTTGAGCAACTCATCAAGCGGGTCGAAGCTGCGCGGGTCGCCCGGCTCTCCATTGATCTGGGCCAATGCCTCTTCGATTGCGTGCTGCACTTGCGGCGCTTCCGCGCAACGGCGTTCGAGACGTCGCTTGATGATTTCCTTTTCTCGAACGCGCTCCGCGACACGCTTGGGGTCGGTTTCCGTGCGTTTTGGCAAATATTCGAGCGCGGTCAGAATGCTTTGCAATTCTGCGTAGAAATTTTCGTCCTTGTGTTCGGCGAGATTTTGTAACGCAACGTCCAAGACATAGCGATACGTACCTGGCGCGATCGGCAGCCTGCGCTTGCCATAGAGCAGATAAAAGGTGCCCTCCTCGAAAAAAACCTGCAGTTCACCGCGCTCGAGGACGCGCCCATATTGGTCGCCCAGGATTGGCAGCAAAACTTTGTCGCGCAGATCCAATTTCAACGGATGCCAGTCAATGTCGAAATAAGGCGCAAACCTGGAGCTGGGCCCGTTCTCGAGCACGTCCATCCACCACTCATTTAACGGCTCCGCGATCCCGACGTGGTTCGAGACAAAATCAAGCACCTGGCCCATCGAATGCGCGTGGAGTTCCGTAACCCAGGAGTCGTAATCCTCCCGCGAGCCGACCACCGGGTTGAGCTTATTATGGTCGGTGATGTCGTAGCCGTGCAGGCTTTCTGCTCCTGCCTGGAAATACGGCGACGCGTAAGCATCGGTCACGCCCAGCGCATGCAGATATGGCACGACCTCGCGCGCGTGAGCAAAGGTGAACCAGCGGTTGAACTGCAATCGGTAGGTCGAGCCGGGAATTCGCGGATGTGCCTTCACATTTTTTCCGGTACTTTGATTCCAAGAAGATCGAGACCGCGCTGCAAAACTCGCCCGGCGAGGTCGCACAGTGCCAGACGCGAACTGCGCGCGGGTTCTTCCGATTTTAAGACCGGACAGGCCTCATAAAATGTGTGGAAGCCGTTCGCCAGCTCGAATAGATAATTTGCCAGAATGTTCGGGCGAAAATCGTTCAGCACTTGCGGGACGATTTCCGCGAACTGACAGAGGCGTTTTGCGAGGTTAGTTTCGGCGGGAGACTCGAGAACTAAATTGCCGATTTTCGGCGCCGATTCGCCTGCTTTCCGAAAAATGGAGCGAATCCGCACGTAAGCATTCTGCAGATACGGCGCCGTGTTTCCTTGGAGAGAGAGCATCTTCTCCCAGGAAAACACGTAATCGGTCATCCGATATTGTGAGAGATCGAAGTACTTGACCGCGCCGATCCCAATCTTCTGCGAGATGTCGATCTTATCCGTCTCGCTCAAATCGGGATTCTTTTCTTCAATAATTTCTCGAGCGCGCCTACAGGCCTCCTCAAGGAGTTCACGCAGCGGCACGTTCTCGCCGGAGCGTGTTTTCATCAGTTTGCGGTTCTCGCCCAGAATGCTGCCGAACGTTATATGGCGAAAATCCGCCTTGTAACCTTCGCGACGCGCGATTTGAAAAATTTGTTTGAAATGCAAAATCTGCGGCGCGCCGACCACGTACCAAACGGCATTGGCTTTTAAATCGTTGATCCGATAATCAACAGTGGCGATGTCGGTCGTCGCATAATTGAAACCGCCGTCCCGTTTGCGAACGATGCACGGTTTGTCGGCCAGCTCGGGAATATCGCGAAAGAAAACGACCACCGCGCCTTCGCTGATTTCAGCTATGCCGGATTTGAGCAAGCGGTCGACCACGCCGGGCAGGCGATCGTTGTAAAAACTTTCGCCGCATTGGATGTCGTAATGGATATCGAGGAGTTTGTAGACGTGCTCGAAATCCTGCATTGAGAGCGCGACACATTCGTTCCAGATGTCGGTGTTTTCCTTGTCGCCCGCTTGCAGTTTCACCAATTCCTCGCGGCACGCTTCGCGAACTTGCGGATCGGTTGTCGATCTTTCGTTCGTCTCCCTGTAGATGCGAACGATCTCGGCGAGCGGATTGCGCTGGAGAGCCTGTCGATCCAGTAGATTTTTCCAGCCGTAAATAACCATGCCAAACTGCGTCCCCCAATCACCCATGTGATTGTCTCGGATGACCTCATGCCCGAGAAATTGGGCGATGCGCGCCAGCGCGTCCCCCAGCACCGTGCTGCGGATGTGACCAACGTGCATCGGTTTGGCTACGTTTGGCGATCCGAAATCAATCACGATCCTTCTCGTCGATTTTGCTGCTGCGACACCGAGCCGTTCGTCTCGCAGAACCTCGCCCGCTTTTCTGGCGATGGCATCGGCACGCAATGTGAAGTTGATGAAGCCTGCGCCAGCGACGGTGGGCGGGTCACAAAGATCGCCAACATCAAGTTGGGCAAGAATTTTCGCCGCTAAAGTTTTCGGATTTTCACTGCGCTCTTTTCCGAGGACCAGGGCGGCATTGGTCTGATAATCGCCGAAACGCGGATCGGTTGCCGGCGTCAGCTCGCCCGCATTCGGAAGGCCCGCCTTGGCCAGCGCATCGGCCAATCTCTTTGCCAGGAGTGATTGAAAAGTCTCCATCGCCTTCGATTGTAGCCGCTTCCCCTGTGGGAAGCGAGACGCAGCCGCGACGACGGCGGCTACAACTATTATGAGCGGTCGCGAAAAACCGCCAAAATCGCGTCGGCCGATTTCGCTTCGGCCAGACTCTCGCGGACGCTGCGATCGTTCAAAAATTTGGCGATCGATGCAAGCGTCCGCAGGTGTGTCTGAAATTGATTTTTTGGCACAATGAAAAGAACGACGAACTTCACCGGCGCGTTGTCGAGCGCATCGAATTCAATCCCGCCAGACGACCGTCCAAATGCGGCCACGACTTCGTCAAGGCGGTCCGAGGAGCAATGTGGAATCGCGATCCCGAATCCGATGCCGGTGCTCATGGTTTCCTCGCGCTGTTTGAGTGAAGCCAGAATGCTGTCGCGATCCTCGGGTTTTATTTTGCCCAGACTAACCAGGAGATCGGTCAGCTCGACAATCGCCGGCCAACGATCGGTCGCTTTCATCTCGGGGATGATTTGCTCGGCAGAAAGTAAGCTGGCCAGCGACATGCAGATTTCCCCTGGTACGGGAGCGCAAGCTTAGCGGGGCCGCTTGGCTTGACAAGTGTGTTTTGGAAACATGGCCGCACCTTCCAAGCCCAGACGGCGATCGGGTTTATCAAGGCCAAACGGATTCCCATCAATCCTGAAAAGAATCTCAAATGCTTAGGTCTCGCGAATCTTGTGATTCAGCCGCCGCGCTAGCAACCAGCGCACTCCAAACATGTCGATGGTGGCACGGAGAGCGCGATTGCCCAGGCCATATTTGCTTTCGCCGAAGCGACGCGGACGATGATTCACGGGGATTTCGACCAACCGATAACCTGCGCCTTTGGTGAGCGCGGGGATGAAGCGGTGCATGCCTTTAAATGGAACTAGTGCGCTCACGCATTCGCGCCGCATCGCCTTCAGCGTACAACCCGTGTCACGCACGCCGTCTTTCGTGAAACGGCTGCGAACGGCGTTGGCGATCCGGCTTGTTAGCCGCTTCAGCGCTGTGTCCTTGCGTTTCACGCGAAAACCACAAACGACATCGGCCCCACGTGCGATCTCCGCAAGAAGTCTGGGAATGTCCGCGGGATCATTTTGCAAATCGCCATCGATGAGAACTGCGATCGCCCCGCGGGCAGCCTGGAGGCCGGCGTAAATGGCGGCGCTTTGTCCGGTATTTTTTTCAAAACGAATCACGCGAATGTTCGGCGCAGTTTCGATTTGCTCGACCGTGCGATCGACTGATCCGTCATCAACAAAGACGATTTCGTGATCGAGTCCGCTCAGCGCTGCGCGCAGCTCGGGCTGCAAGATCGGCACGTTCTCCTCCTCGTTAAAAAGAGGCACGACCACGGAAACTGCAGGCGAGTTTGCCATCTCTGTCATAACGGAAGCGTGCGATAGTCTCTACAAAGAAACACCTGCCACTTGCGTATTGGCCTTCCGTAGCGCTGCACTTCAATTGTCGCCACTGGTTCCACCGATTGAAAGGCGGATCGGATATTGTGAGGCGCGTGTCCTTTTTCCCCCTGACGAATGAAGAGCGCGTTGCGCCCGACGAAAGGATTGATGCCGTTCTCCTCGGTGTAAACTTCGTCCTCCGGGCGCGGTGTGCCCGGCTTTAATTCGACAAATTCATCGTAGCGCGGCCAAAAGGAAAACTGATTTACGAGGTCCTGCGACTCGACGATGTAAACGGGCGGATGCCCTGGACCCTCCGGTCGTTTATCGCGCAGATAAAACGAAATTTCCGACGCGCGATCGCGGGCGTCGGCGATGAGAAATAATTTTTCTCCCAGTTTTGCCTCGAGATCATTACGGAGTTTTTCGACTGCGCCGGTTGCGCTTTTCCATCCACGCATTCGATCGGTCGGGTCACCTCGCCATAATTCGTAGCCTGCGGTGCGCAGCAAGTCTGTGTTCAGTGCGATGACACTCATGACCAATCCGATCAACAACGCTACGCCCGCGCAGAGTTGTAACGACACGCTCGCTTCGATGCGTTTCCACCAGAAATAGATTGCCAGCAAACCAAACCCGAAGAAGGCGAGTCCGTCCCAGTTTGGCGCAGCGCTTTTGTTAATCGACAACAGAAGATAAAAAGCGAACACCGGCAATCCAAACCACATCAGGAACAGCACCTTGAATTGCTGATTTATTCGTCGCCAGCTTCCAATGACGGCCCACGCCAGTGCGAGAAACAAAAATGGCGAGTAGGCGAGAAAATGGGCGCCGAGGAACTCGAGAATCTCGCCGGGATGGAACCCAAAACCCTGCTGGACGCCCCCGCGCGAGCGCAGATGCGCCAGCGTAATCCAGGCATGCTGCGCGTTCCAGATAATCGGCGGGACGGTGCAAAGCGCGAACATGATGAGCAATGAATACAAACCGGGCCGCGCAAACTCTTGTCTGAGCCTCGGAGCCAGGGCGAGGACGAGCAGAATCGAAATAAGCTCGAATGCATTCGTGTATTTGGAGAGAAAACCAAACCCAATCAGCAATCCAGTCAGGGGCCAGTATAACGAGAAACGCGGACTCCTTTCCAGCGCCAGCCAGAATGTGAACATCGCTGGCAACCAGAAAAAAATCGACAACGCATCAATAGTCATTAGAAACGCGCCGATATTGAAGATCGGTGTGACATTCAATGCGATGACCGCCCAAAAACCGGCCGTCGCGCTGAATAATCGCCGCGCAAAGTAAAACAAGAGCAGGCTCGTGGCTGCGGCGAGCACCGGGCTGAAAAAGCGCACCCCGAACTCATTTGCGCCAAAAACGGCAGTGCTGGCGCGCATGGCAAAAGCGACGCCTGGCCCTTTGCTGAAATATGCCGGTGCCAGGCGCTCCGACCACATCCAGTAATGCGCTTCGTCGAATTCGAGATCGGTCGTCGCCAGCATCGACAATCGAATCGCCGTTAGCGCGAGAACGAAAAACCAGACCGCGCGCGTGATCGTCATACAGAGTCGTGGGACGCGCCCGGTGGTCGCGCCCTACCAGTCAAATCTCCAATCAAGCTCGGGTGCCGCGCGTAGACGTTCGGCGTCCATTTCCGCCCCAGTGTTCTCCAAATCCATTCGAACAATCCCAGCATGAGTAATGCTTCCCCGGTTGCCAGAAACAGGGTCGCGAGGATGTCGCTCGGCCAATGCGCACCGAGATAAATTCGCGAGTACCCGACGGCTGCGGCGACGATCCAGTAGAGGCAGCCGCGCCGACGATAAAACAGCGTGCAATACACAGCAGTTATCGTGTTACTCGTCATGTGGCCCGATGG
>Ga0137403_10008591_pt1 | contig 11423 bp, 7 predicted proteins | sample CZOMad2_1_16fung_FD_122057 | JGI IMG/M metagenome (GOLD analysis project Ga0137403, IMG submission 122057) | Vadose zone soil fungal communities from Angelo Coast Range Reserve, California, USA - CZOMad2_1_16fungal (Hybrid Assembly) | ecosystem: Environmental > Terrestrial > Soil > Vadose zone...
CGTTGAACCGATTTGCCGGACCGAGGGGCTCACGGAAAGCCTCGAGTTTTCTTTGCTCATTGCTGACCTATCGACGGCGCGACCTTCCTCTGCACTGGGCTCTGGAATAGTTTGCTTTTCTCGAGGCGCCTCGGCGTCAGAAAGCTTTCGCGGCGGCGGATTTCCCATTAGCGACTCGATGTCCGCAATCAGTTGCCGCGCTCCAAGGGAATCCCTCGAACCATCCCAATCGATAAGGTCCGCCGCTTGAATACTGCGAAATCCAACCGGAGGTTTGACGGGTTCGATCAGTACCGGGATTAGCCTGCCCAGGGCGCGCGCCTCCTCCGCTTCTTCCTTGACCCAATCGCTCTCCACCGAGTGAGTCGACCACAAGACGACCATGCAGCGCATCTCACGCAGCGCTTCTTCGATCATCGAACGCCAGGTACGCCCAGCGGGGATGCGCCGGTCCCACCAGACCGTACAGCCGGCGGACTCAAGAAGGCCCGCCACGGCGCGTGCCGCTTCCCGGTCTTCGTTAGCATAGCTGAGGAAGATATCTGCCATAGGTTTAAGAATTACGACGCAAACGGGCTCGCTGGGCGCAACGAGACATTCAAGCCGATTAAATTCGCGTAGCTCGGGATGTTAGCAAATCTTACCGCGATTGTAATGAGAATTTCCACCAACCCCTGAGGCTGAATCAAGGGACAAGTTACGGACCAGGAAGAGATCTTTGCTACAACAACTAGGGTGGTATCGGTTGACCACGGCTTAACATTGGTGCTAAACCGTCGGTCATTGAGACTCTTTGAAGGAGACAAGCCATGCCTAATTCTATTCTCGAGGTTGATGTCGCAATTATCGGCGGCGGGGGCGCGGGAATTCCGGCAGCCATCGAGGTCGCCCGGGCCGGGGGCAAGGCCGTGGTCTTAGAGCAAGCTGATTCTTGCGGTGGAACGGCCGCTATTTCGGGCGGCGGCTGCTGCATTGTCGGAACGCCGCTGCAAAAAGCACAGGGCATAGAAGATACGCCCGATCTCGCCTTCGAAGACTGGGTCAAGTGGGGCCAAGGCGCCGCCGATGAAGTGTGGGCGAGATTTTATCTCGAACATACTCTCCATGATCTTTATCACTGGGCCGAAAGCTGTGGCGCGAAGTGGGTGGACATGAAATTTCAGGAAGGCAATCGCGTGCTCCGCTGGCATCGACCGGACAACAATGGGCTGGGCTTAATGACGGCGTTAATAAAAACCGCCGAGTCGTTGCCCAATATCAAGATTTTGATGTCTACGACAGCGGGCCAGCTACTCATACAAGATGGCCGCGTCTGTGGCCTCACAGCGACAAATAATAAGAACGAAACGATCGAGATTCACAGTAAGACTGTCGTGGTCGCCACGGGAGGATTCAACTCGAACCTCGACATGGTTTTGGAGCACCGGCCCGAGTTTAAGAAGTCAAAAGTAATGGAAGGCTCCGGGTTCGGCGCCAAAGGCACCGGGCACAAGATGATTCGCGAGTTGGGGGGTTATTTTACCCACATGGATCATATCTGGTTCTATGTCTATGCCACGCCGGATTACCGCGATCCCCAGGGCCGACGCGGATTGGTCTTTCGCCTGACCCCTGGTTATATCTGGTTCAATCAGCAAGGGAGACGCTTTCATAACGAATCTCTCACCGGCGGCGCTTCAGCGACACCCGCTCTGCTTCGGCAGAATCCGCCCCATGCCTGGGCGATCCTCGATACGCCGATGACGGCGAAGATGGAAGTGGCCGATCCCTACTATCGCGACGGCGACAAAGTGCGCAAAGACAAAGTGCAGGAACTGCTCGACGGTTCACCCTACATCAAGAAGGCAAACACCCTCGCCGAACTCGCCAGAAAAATCGAAGTGGATGTGGAATCGTTTCTTTCGACAATAGAGCGCTACAACAAAGCCTTCGACGACGGCCTAGAGCGGGAACCGGAGTTCGGCAAATCTTTGAAGCAATCGAAAAAATTCGACACCCCGCCCTATTACGCGATTCAGTTGTTTCCCCTGGCGCGCAAGAACTTCGGCGGCGTCAAGACTGATCTCCGCTGTCGCGTGCTGAACAAATATTTCGATCCGATCCCTGGGCTGTACGCCGCCGGGGAAGTCGCCGGCATGGCTGGCGGCCATATCAATGGCAAGGCCGGCTTGGAAGGAACCATGCTAGGGCCGTCTATATTCAGCGGGCGCGTTGCCGGTGCGTGGGCGGCTCAGGAAGCGGGCTTTGGTCCCGGATTTGTCGGGAAACCGAATCGGTCCTAGAAGCACTTTTCCACTTAGCGATTGGCAAGGCCCCCGTTTTGTATCTTTAGATCTTCGAACTCGATTGTTCCGATAGTCTCAGTCCAGCTCCTCAAGTCGCCGGCGATTCAAGCTGAAACGGTTGCTCCGCAGGCAGCGTGAAGGAAAAGGTGCTTCCTTTACCTGCTTCACTTTCCACCCAGATCTTTCCGCCATGCATCTCCACCAAGGCCTTAGAAATCGCCAGGCCGAGCCCTGTCCCTTGGGTTTTTTGCGTGCCTGCTTGCCCAATTTGATAAAACCTACCAAAAACTTTGTTTACTTCTTCCGCAGGAATACCTGGACCCGTGTCTGTGACCGAGATCTGCATCCAGGCAGCGGAGTTTCTCGCAACGGCGATAGTCACTTTGCCGCGCGTCGGGGCAAACTTTAATGCATTGCCGATCAAATTCATGAGCACCTGTATCACCTTATCTCGATCTGCCCAGGCAATAACCCCAGGGTCCGCAGACAAAACGGTTAGGTTGATAAGCTTCTCCGCTGCCACCGGCCTCAGACTTTCTGCGGCCTCTTTTACCAGAGTGACCACAGGAAGGTTCGTCGGCCGGAGATCGATTTTTCCTGCCTCGATCGTTGAAAGATCCAGCAGATCGTTGATGAGACGAGCCAGCCTGTCGCTATTCGACTTGATCCGCGTTAGGTATCCGACCTGTTTTCCATTCAAGTCTCCTATGAGGCGATCGAGCATATTATCTGCCGAGGCCTTGATTGCGGTAAGTGGTGTTCTTAGCTCATGCGAGACATTAGACACGAAAGCCGATTTCATCTTATCCAGCTCTTTTAACCTCTGTTCATAACGCTTCTTCTCTGTGACGTCCCTGGCTAAGTGAAGAAAGCCAATCACATTGTCATCCTTGTCCCTGATCGGCGACACCGCTAAGCTCGCCTCAATGATGATCCCATCTTTCCTGATCCTGCGTACTTCTAAGTTACGGATGACGCCTGTAAGTCGGACCTTGTCGCGTATTTCCTCCAGTTCTCCCGTGCGCTGCGCAGGAAGCAGGATCGTAAGACTCTGCCCCACTGTTTCTTCTCTGCTATAACCGAAGATAACCTCCGCCCCATGGTTCCAAGTGAGGATACGATCCTCAACATCCGTGGAGATGATAGCGTCACCCGCATTGTCCACCAAGTTTTCGATATAGGCTTTTTCTTTATTAACTTCGTCGTAGAGTTGAGCATTCTCCAGCGCGCTGCCGAGCTGGGAGCTGAAAGCGACCAAGAGACGAACTTCCCTTTTGGTGAACTTGTGGAGCTTTTTACTGCCGACGGCAATGAAACCCATAGCCCGTTGCTTTGAGACAATCGGAACCATGGCTAAGGAGATAACCCCTTCTTTTTCCATGGTCCGTGCCTGAAACATCGGATCTTTCCGAATATCAGTACCGATGTAGGGCTTTTGGGTTTTGAAAACTATTTTTCCTACAATCGGGTCAGGGGAATCCATAGGGAAACGGGTACTTAAGAATTCCGGGGAGGATAGACCTCTGGCCACCCGGACGATCAAATTTTTTTTTTCGGCGTCCAGAGTTCGGATATAACCGACATCAAAATCCAGGATCTCTAAGGACTTATCCAGGGTATCGTTCAGAATTTTTTCGGTTTCGAGGGACTGAGTTGCGGTTTGCGAAATTGCCAGGAGGGCGGCCAGTTCCCGGGTCCGCCCAAGTAACGCCTTCTTGACGTCCGAGTCCTCTAAGAAAGCCCTCCTCTTATTTACTTCCGATCGTTTGGACAGCGCCATGAGTTACGCATATCCTAAATCATTTGACCAATCCTAACGTCCAAGACGCGGTCCATCAAGCTCAAATGTTCTTAGGGGGCAGATTTTCTGGCCCACTCCCTCAATATTTCTTGGGCCCTGTGAAGCAATTGATCATTCGGTCTACGACGAAATCCCACTACGAGTGTTCCAGTGGCAAGGCCATCAATCACGATTGCGAGACGTGTCTGGAATCTATTTCCAGCCTTGGGGTCTGTAGCTTCCGGACCTTTTCTCTAGTATCTCGCCTATTTCCCAATCTCTATACCTGAAATGCTTTGTAGGATGTTATTGGCATAATTCAAGGCTTTCCCCAGAATCTCAGAATAGACGTCATCCCCGAAGCGGTGCAGTCCCGGTTCAGAATGATTCTAGTCTTCTCTTTAGGCAACTAACGACTAGCCTTTCATCCGGACGATATTGTGCGCAGCGATCGGGCGGTGAAAGCCCTTAAGCGATAGCTCGCCCGCTGGCTCCGCTTCAACCAATTCCTCTATGCCGCCGAGCACGCGCGGCGAGATTAAGATCTGCCCTGGTTTCGCCTCGCCACATAGTCGCGACGCGAGATTGGTGACGGTGCCGATTGCTCCGTAGTCCCATCGTCCTTCAAAACCGATTGCGCCGATCGTGGCGTAGCCCTGAGCGATGCCGACTCCGAAATCTAGGTCGTTTCCTGCCTTCCGCCACTTAGCAGTTAACTCTCTTACTTGGTCTCGCATCGTAACCGCCATGCGAATTGCCCGCTCTGCTGAGTTGGCCACCGGCACTGGGTCGTTGAAAAAAACCATCATGCCATCCCCAGTGAAACGCTCAAGTGTCCCCTCGTGTTGTAAGATGAGCTTGCCCATCTCAGCATGGTACTCTTTGAGGACACCCATAACTTCCTCAGGCTCAGCCGTCTCGGCAAAGGCGGTGAATCCGCGCAGGTCTAAGAAGACGACCGTTATCTCTCGTCGATGAGTTTTAAGAGGGTCCTCGGCGCCGCCGGATACAATCAAGTCAGCCAGCTGAGGGGAGAAGAAGCGTTTCAACCTGCCTAAACGTTCCAGCTGGGTCACCTGCTGCTCAACGCGACGCTCCAAGGTCTTATTTAAGTCTTGAATAGTCTCATAGAGTCGAGCATTCTCCAGCGCGCCACCAAGCTGAGAGCTGAAGGCCATTAAGAGACGAACTTCCCTTTTGGTAAATCTGTGAAACTTTTTACTGCCAACTGCAATGAAACCCATAGGAACAAGATTATCATGGCTCCGGCTGCTAGAAACCTGCTCCCCGATGTCACGTTGCTTGGAGACAATCGGAACCATGGCTAGGGATATAACCCCCTCTTTTTCCATGGTTCGGGCCTTAAACAACGGATCTTTCCGAATATCAGTACAGATGTAGGGCTTTTGTGTTTTGAAAACTAATTTTCCTACAATGGGATCAGTTGAGTCCAAAGGGAAACTGGTACGTAAAAATTCGGGGGAGGCTAAACCTCTGGCCACCCGGACAATCAAATTTTTCTGTTCGCGGTCCAGAGTTCGGATATAGCCAACATCAAAATCCAGGATCTCTACGGACTTGTCGAGCGTATCGTTTAGAATCTTGTCTGTTTCGAGAAATTGAGTCGCGGTTTGCGAAATTGCCAGGAGGGCGGCAAGTTCCCGAGTCCGTCCCAGTAACGCTTTTTTGACGTCCGAGTCTTCTAAGAAAAGCTTCCTCTTGTCCATTCCCGGCCGTCTAGACTGCGGCGTGAGTTAAATCAACTTCCACCAACCAGAATCTTTAAGACGCGGCCCGCCAAGCTCAAATTTTTTCAGAAAATCAATAAGGGAGCCGCGGCGCGGCGAGGATTTAGGATAGTCTTCTCTCGCCCACTCCCCCAATACTTGTTGGGCTCTTTGTAGCAATTGATCATTCGGCCTTCCGCGGAATCCCACGACGAGTGTTCCTGTGGCACGGCCTTCAATCACCATTGCGAGACACGTCTGGAATGTATTTCCCGCCTTGGGGTCTGTTGCTTTTTCTCCAGCTCTCTTCTCTAGTAACTCGCTTCTAGCCCAGTCCCTGTATCTGAAATGCTCTTTAGGATCCGCGTCAGCATAATTCAAGGCTTCCCCATAAATCTCAGAGTAGACGTCATCTCCGAAACGGTGGAGCCCCGGATGCGGATGATTCCAGTCCTGTCTTGTTTGTTGCACATCCTCAGACTCTACCCAACCCGCAAAGATAGGCAAAGGGAAGGGTTTGTCGCTCTCGTTGAGGCGGATATGCAGCTCTTTTGGTTTCTCGTCGTTTTTTGCCCCTAATGCTCCGAGCTCGTTATCTATGTCTTGGAGAATCTCTCTCAAGAGGTTAGTTATCGCCAGGAAATCTTCTACCGTTATACTGCCTGGAATTCGCATGCGTCCGGGCTGGTGCCTAATCAGTCTATCTTTGGGAACGAATGTGCTGACTGCCATATGACTATCTCCTTTCAGAAGTGAGCGTGTTGGTAGATCGAATCTATTTCGGCCCGGCGAATCCCAGACTAAATTTCTTAGCCCACAACTACTTTGGCTGTCAAGCAATTCGAGTTCGAGTCTGACTGGAAAGCGAGGATGCTTTAGAGTATCTTCTTCAGGATTGATAATGGCTGATCTCGCTGCAACTTCCTACGCGGTTCGAGGCTACTGTGCCCTCTGTACGGCCCACTGCGCCACCATCACAACCGTCGAGAATGGCCGGGTGGCTCGTCTCGAGCCGGATCCGGATCATCCGAACGGAGGAGTGATGTGCATCAAGGGCAAGGCCGCTCCGGAGCTCCTCTACCATCCCGAACGCCTTAACTATCCTCTGAAGCGCACGCGGCCCAAGGGCGATCCGGACCCTGGTTGGATGAGAATCAGCTGGGATCAAGCGCTCAGTGACATTGCAGAGAAATTAGTGGCTATTCGCGAGCGCCATGGTCCTGAAGCCATCGCATTGGCGAAGGGCACTGGCAGCGGCACGTCAATCGATGATGCGGTGCGGTGGCTGGCGCGTTTCCTCAATGTCTTGGGCAGTCCGAACTGGGTTTCGACAACCCACGTCTGCAACTGGCACCGAGACACCGGCTTCAGCTTTACCTTTGGCACCAATCTCCCGACGCCGGATCTCGCGCACAGCAAAACCTTCCTACTCTGGGGTCACAATCCCAGCTCGACGTCGCTCATTCTCGCGCACGATATCGTCACCGCTCGGGCGCGCGGAATGAAAACCGTGGTCGTTGACCCGCGGCGCATAGGGATCGGCAGCCATGCGGATATGCTTCTCCAAGTGCGGCCGGGCAGTGACGGCGCCCTGGCGTCGGCGATGATTCATTGCTTAATGGAAGAGAGTTGGTACGACGCTTCTTTCGTGCGGCAGTGGACCAATGGGCCGTTCTTGTTGAATTCTGAGACCCAGAAAGTCGTCACCGAAGCGGATCTCACAACCCAGGGAAGCTCCGATCGCTGGGTCGTTTGGGATGAACTGCACGATCAATACGTCACCTACGATGCCGCAAGCGGAACCTATGAGCGCGACGGCGTGCAGCCTGCACTTTTCGGCGCGCGAGTCTTAAAAGCAAAAGACGGGCATGAGATCTCGTGTAAGCCGGTCTTTGAGCGCCTCGGCGAAATCGCTTCTGCCTTCGCGCCCGAGCGCTCGGAAAAAATCACCTGGGTAGCAGCCGACAAGGTGTGGAAGACCGCCCTCCTGCTCGCCCACAACCGGCCTGTGAGCATGTACATGTGGAACGGCGTCGGCCAGCACACCAACGCGACCCAGACGAGCCGCGCCATCGCATCGCTCTATGCGCTCCTGGGCGACTTCGACCGCCAGGGCGGCAATGTTACTTTTCCAAAAGTGCCTATCAATGACGTCAGCGGCAAAGAATTCTTGCCGAGGGAAATGGCCGCGCGACGCATCGGCCGTGAAAGAAAACCTCTCGGGCCGCCGGACAAGCCCGGCAATTGCGCAGCCTACGATATCTTTACGGCCGTGCTCGAGGAGCGTCCCTATCCTGTAAAGGCCATTCTGAACTTCGGCTCCAACACGATTATGTCCACCGGAGATTCAAACAGGGGGCGAGCCGCCTTTTGTGCTCTAGGGCTCGCTGTCGCAGCCGAGCTTTTTATGACTCCGACCGCGGAGCTCTGCGATTATGTGCTGCCCGCTACCAGCTTTCTTGAGATGGCCAATCTGGCCGCAAGCTTCGAGCATCGATTTCAGGGCAAATCTCATCTGCAATACCGCCCTGCCGTCGTCCCGCCTCTGGCGGAGCGCCGCTCCGATACCTGGATTGCGTTTGAGCTGGCCAAGCGCCTCGGATTCAGCGAAAAGTTCTGGGGTGGAGATGTCGAAGCGGGCTATGCCTATGAATCGGCTTCAACCGGCGTGAGCCTAGAACAACTCAAGGCTGCTCCAGGCGGCATCACTGTACCGGTCACATTACGCTATCAAAAATACGCGCAGCCCAATGGCAAAGGGGAAGCTCGTGGCTTCGCCACTCCTTCACGAAGGGTCGAACTCTACTCGCATTCATTCTTTGCCCACGGGTTTCCAGCATTGCCCGATTATCAAGAGCCGGCTGTGAGCCCGTTAAGTCGCCCGGATCTGGCCGCCGAATATCCGTTGGTGCTGACCAATGCCAAATTCACGACTTTCATTCATAGCCAGCAGCGCGCGCTGCCGAGCTTGCGCAAAGCAGCGCCGGAACCGACGGCGGATATTCATCCAGATAGTGCCGCCCGTTTCGGTATCAGGAACAAGGAATGGATGATGGTTGAAAGTCCCCGCGGCGCCATCAAAGTCCGCGCTCGCGTCACTCCCAGCATCGTGCCCGGCGTAGTTTGCTGTCAACATGGTTGGTGGCAGGCCTGCAAAGAACTCAAACTGCCGGGGTACGATCCCTACGCGAACGACGGCGCGAATCCCGCTACTCTTATCGGCACCGAGCTCGCCGATCCCATCAGCGGCTCTCTGCCCCACCGCTCCTACCTCTGTCGCGTCAGACCGGCGGAATGATGGCTGCTGCGTAACTACGCAATCCAAGTTTCAAATTGCAGAGATTTGCTATCCCGAATCCTTTAGACTTAGAGTAGTGGCCTTGAGGTCCGTCACAAGGGCGGTCAAAATTTCTTCGAGAGCTTCGTTCCAGCCTTTGACTAGGGCTTCCGGTGTTCGGCCGGTTAACGGGAGCGCCTTCGCGTAGCGCTTCTGCATTAGGATGCCGGGTTTCGCGGGTATTTCACTGGTCAAGAAAAACTCCATCTCCAAAACAGCCCTGGGGGAGTTGGCATTGCGAAAATCGCCATAGAGTGCATTCACCGTGCCTTCCAAGACGTAGCTCGGCTGCAATGGGTTCGATGCGCCGATGACATATTTAAACACCTGCGACGCGGTTAAATCTTTCCGGACTTCCTCAGTGATCAGTGAGGCCGGAGAGACCAAGAATTGGTTGTAGAAATCGGCTTCGTAGCCTGCCTCCGATGTGCGGTAGACGAAACTCCTGTCCGCGTATCTCGGCGAGACGCGAATACTTGAAACCTGCAGAGTTTCGTTGGCCGAGGAATCGGATGGACTGCTGTTCGCACCGGCCTCCAGGACAAAATAGTGCTTGTCCGGGTAGCTTCTTTCAATCCCGACGCAACCGGCGCACAAGGCCACAAGTCCTAGGACACAATGCCGGAAGATTGACAAGTCTTTCACCGTTGCATGACTTTCGAGCGCGGCGGCGGCGCGCCGAACAGCAGTTGTGACGGATACTTTTTGGAATCGTCCGTGAGCTCTTTTAGATTCTCCGATATCGAGCGCAGGTTGTCCACCGTTTTTTCGATGTCCTGTTGCTGGCCGGAGATCAAGCGGTTCAGCCGTTGAAGGGTCTGTCGAAGCTGGGCACTCGTATCCGGCAGATCCGCCGAAACAGAATCGAGCCGTTTGGCCAATTGCTCCAGACTCTCTGCCGCGCGCGGCAGCTCGGCCAGCATTTGGTTCAAGGGCTTTTCCGCGCGCTCTATGATTTGGCGCGCGCCGCTCGCGGCTGCTGCGGCATCGACGATTGTCGATTTGAGCTCCGGACTGGCAACGAGATCTTTCAGTTGCCGATTTGTTTCCCTCACTTCAGTCAGCAGCGCCGTAGCTTGGGCGCCAATCTTTTCCACATTGGCCCCTTCCGCCATCTTGGTGATAGCCGCCAGAGATCTGTCAACGCTGCTCATGAGCCGAGGGATATCGATCTGTTCGAAGTTTTGCAGAATGCTTTCGACGGAATCGCTCAATTGGACAATCCGGCTTCGCGCCGAAGGGATATAAGGGTACTTAGGTTGCCAGTCGATTTCCAGCGGTGGATTGCGTTCCGGATCGAGATAGTCTGCTTCAAGATAGGCGACTCCAGTCAACCCCTGAGAGGCCAAGCGCACCCGAAACCCCCGCTCCAGCTCACTTTTAAAACTCGGATCGTTGGGGTCCGCCAACGGAAACTGAAACAGGTTCGAGGTTATGCCGACGCGCACGAGAACGTAGCGGCGTCGCGTATCGTAGACGGCGCTCGTGAGCGTGATCTCCTCCACCTTCCCGACCAGCACGCCGCGAAATTTCATCGGCGAACCGACGTCCAATCCCTGCACGGACTCTTCGATGTAAGTTTCCACGAGGGCTGTTCTTTGAAATACACTACTGACTCCCAGAACGATGATTCCGATGACCGCGAGCACAGTGGCGCTGATCACAAATAAACCGATTTTGAAGTAGCTCAGTTTGTTCATGACAGCAGAAGCCTAGAGTAATTTCACGATCTGTGACTCGAGTTTAGATACTTACGTTTTTAAATGTTCAACAGAACCACTTCAACAAATTTATCGCGGCCAGCGAAACAAAATCCGAAATCCGAATATCGAAATCCGAAACAACCCAAAGACTTAAATCCCAATTACGAAATCCGAAACGAGCTCGTTTGGAACTTTCTGATTTTTGACCATTTGAAATTGTTTCGAATTTCGGATTTCGAGTTTCGAATTTGCAGTTTTCTTATACTTGGCGACCGCTTCGATTTGGCGGCATGTTTTGCGCCTTTCTGCGAGTGATCGTTTTTCCGATTCCCTTACTCCAAAATTCAACCGAGAATTTCAAACATCGTGGCTAGGTATCCGGCGCGGGCTTGCGGGAGAAGAACTGGCGCACCCGCGGATTCTCGCTGTGATCGCGCAGTTCCTCAGGATGACCCATGGCCACGATGCCCTTCACCTGTTTATCTAACATAATGATCCGATCCGCAATTGCAAAAATACTCGGTAGCTCATGGGTCACTACGACAAACGTGATCTTCAGGCTGCGTGAGAGACGCAAAACCAGTTCGTCCA
>Ga0137403_10008593_pt1 | contig 11422 bp, 5 predicted proteins | sample CZOMad2_1_16fung_FD_122057 | JGI IMG/M metagenome (GOLD analysis project Ga0137403, IMG submission 122057) | Vadose zone soil fungal communities from Angelo Coast Range Reserve, California, USA - CZOMad2_1_16fungal (Hybrid Assembly) | ecosystem: Environmental > Terrestrial > Soil > Vadose zone...
GCCAACACCAGGGCGCTGGTCCTGGACCCCCACCTGCGACCGGTGCCCATCGGCATTCCGGGCGAGCTCTATCTGGGGGGCGTGCAGCTCGCCCGTGGCTACCTCGACCGTCCGGACCTGACGGCGGAGAAGTTCATCCCCGACCCCTTCGCGGCCCCGGAGGACCGGGGGGCGCGCCTCTACCGGACGGGAGACCAGGTCCGCCGCCTTGCCGGGGGAGAGATCGTCTACCTGGGGCGCCTGGACCACCAGGTGAAGATTCGCGGTTTCCGCATCGAGCTCGGGGAGGTCGAGGCGGCGCTCACCAGCCTGCCCGGCGTGCGGGAGGCCGTGGTGGTGGCGCGGGAGGACGCGTCGGGAGATCGCCGGCTGGTGGCCTATCTCACCGGGATCGCCGGTATCGCCGGTATCACCGGCGAGGGCGAGGTGGAGTTGGCGGTGGAGGCGTTGCGCCAAAAGCTGCGCGATCGATTGCCCGAGTTCATGGTCCCCACGGCCTTCGTGCCGCTTTCGGCGCTGCCGCTCAACCCCAGCGGCAAGGTGGACCGTCAGGCCCTGCCGGCTCCGGACCGCAGCGCCGTCGCGGGCTTCGTCGCGCCGCGGACCCCGGCCGAAGAGGTCCTGGCGCAGATCTGGGAGGAGGTGCTCCGGCTCGAGCGCGTCGGGGTCCACGACAACTTCTTCGAGCGCGGCGGGCACTCGCTCCTCGCCGTCCTCCTGATGACCCGGATCGAGAAGCGATTCGGCCGGAGCCTGCCGCTCGCCACCCTGTTCTCGGCGCCCACGGTGGAGGCGATGGCGGCTCTCCTCCAGCAGTCCGCCAGCCCGGCCGGACGCTCCCCGCTGGTCGTCCTCCAACCGCAGGGGGACAGGACGCCCTTCTTCTGCATCCACCCCGTCGGCGGCAACGTCCTCTGCTATCTGGACCTGGCGCGCCATCTGGCGCCGGACCAGCCGCTCTATGCCCTGCAGACCCCGGCGGCGGGAGACAACGGCGGTCCCCCGGCGAGCGTCGAGGCGATGGCCGCGCGCTATCTGCGCGAGCTGCGCCGGGTCCAGCCGCACGGCCCCTACCGGCTCGGCGGCTGGTCCATGGGTGGAGCGGTCGCGTTCGAGATGGCCCGGCAGCTCGCCGGCGCGGGGGAGGAGCTGGACCTCGTCGCCTTGATCGACACGCTGCCTCCGGCGGTCGAGCCCGGCCGCGCGCCGGCGACGGAGGACGAGATGATGGCCTGGTTCGCCCAGGACCTCGCCCGCCTGCTGGGCTACGAGGTGGGGATCGCCCCCGAGGAGTTGCGGTCCCTGCCGGGACGCGAAAAGCTGGCTCACGTCACCGCGATCGGCCACGCCATGGGCCTGTTGCCCGAGGGCCTGGGTCTCGCCCAGATGGAGCCGCTCTTCGAGACCTTCGCGGTCAATCTCCAGGCGAGCCGGTCGTACGTGTCCGGGCCCTACGCCGGGAAGGTGAGCCTGTACTTCTCGGCGCAGACCTTCGCCGCCTCCGGCCCGGAGCTTCTCGACGGCTGGAGCCGGCTGGCCGAAGGCGGGATCGAGACGCGGACGCTGCCGGGCGACCACTACAGCCTGCTCCGCCGGCCCCAGGTCGAAATTCTGGCGGGCGATCTCCTGGCGCACCTCGACCGCCGGTAGGCCGACGAGCCGCGATCAGCTCACTTGAAGCGCAGCAGGGAGGACGGGTCCCCCTTCGTCGCCCTGTAGATCGGCCCCAGGATGGCGGGCAGAGAGAAGAGCGCGATGATGCAGGGCACGGCGATGAAGACGAGAGGATCGTGCGGGTTCACGTTGAACAGGACGCTCGACAGGACCTTCGCCACGCCGAGAGCGCAGACGAGACCCGCGGTCAAGCCGCAGAAGAGGAGCGCGAACCCCTTCCAGATGAAGTGCCGCGAGATGTCGGACTGATTGGCCCCAAGGGCCATGCGGATGCCGATTTCCACGCTCTGCTGGCGCACCGTGTAGGCCAGGATCGAGTAGATCCCGATGATCGCCAGCACGAGAGCCGAGGAGGCGAAAAAGATCAGCAGAAATGCGTTGAGCCGCACGCGGGCCTCCTCGTCGCGTCTGCGTTCCTGCATCGTCTGAACGTCGAAAACCGGAACGTCCGGGGCGATCGTCTGCATGACCTTGCTCAACTGCTCGCGGATCTTTCCTCCGTCCCGGCGCATCAGCAGGAGGACCGCAGTCGTCCTCGCCCGCATCTGGAACAAGGGGAAGTAGACGTCACGGCGAAAATCGTGATCGGGTCCGAGGCGTCCACGCTGGTCGACGTCGGCGACGACGCCGACGACCGCGACCCAGACGTTGTGGGGTGCTCCCAGCCAGAAATTCTTGCCGAGGGGATTCTGGGACGGCCAGAGCGCCTCCGCGGTGGAGCGGCTGAGGACGGCGACCCGGGGGTGGCTCGCGTCGTCCTGCTCGGTGAACTCACGCCCCTTGAGAAGAGTGAACTCCAATTTGCGCAGGAGATTGGGTGAGATCCGGTGCTCGTAGATTCTGATTTTTTCTGCCGGCGCCTCGATCGACCGCCCTTCCGGGACGACGTACTGGAGGGCAGCACCGGCACCGAGTAGCGCTGGACCCCAGAGACCCGCATCCTCCGCATCGGGTAGAGCCCGCGTTTGCTCGATGATCTGCTTGTACAACACGTAGACCGGTCCATCCGTTCGATACTGGGTCACTGGCAACTCGAAGCGGGCGGAGAGGACGTGATCCACCCGAAACCCCGGATCCTTTTGGATCAACGCCTTCAAGCTCTTGATCATGAGGCCCGCCCCGATGAGGAGCACCACCGAGAAGAAGATGGCCGAAACGACGAGAAAATTCCTGGTGAAAGCCGTATCCACCGAGTGGCTATGGCCCTTGCCTTCGGCCTGCAGCTCCTCCTGGAGATTCACGTTCAAGCTCTTTCTGGCCGGGATTACCCCGATCAGAAGACTGATCAGGAGCGATGTCGCCACGGCAACCCCCAAGGCGCGCAGGTCCACCGAGAAGTGGATGAAGGCCGGCAGGTTGAAGACCTGATTGCCGGACTTGGCAAGAAAATCGACGGCGAAAAACGCCGCTCCGATGCCGAGCCCGGCGCCTGCCAGACAGAGGATCGCACCTTCGAGGACGAACTGGCGAATGAGGCGGAACCGGGTGACCCCCAGGGCCAGCCGCAGAGCCACCTCTCGACGCCGTTCAACCGCCCTGACCAGGAGCAGGTTGGTGACGTTGGCGCAGCCGACCAGCAGGACGAACGCCGAACCGATGAGCAGGGTCAGAATGGACAGACGCATGCGTTCGAAGTCGAACTGGACGGCGCGCAGCGGTAGGACTCTCGCCATGTAATCCTGGTTGGAGCTCGGGAAGGCGGTGGCGAGCCGCCGCGAGATCGAGCGTATTTCCTGCTCGGCCTGCTCCATGCTGACCCCCGGCCGCAGGCGCGCGAACACCGGCAGCCAGCGCACGAGCCTGTCGTCGATCCAGCCCGCCCGGTGCGTCACCCTGGCCATGGCCGTCGGCACATAGAGGTCGATGTCCGCATTGACGTCGCGGAAACCCTCCGGCAGGATGCCGACGACCTGGAACTTGAGACCCTGGAGCTGAATACCCTGGTTCAGGATCGCCGGATCGCTGCCGAAGCGGCGCTGCCAGAGATTGTGGGTGAGCATCGTCACGGGGAGAGGGTTGGTGCGGTTCTCCTCCTCAGGCCGGAAGGTCCGCCCGAGAGCGGGACGTATCCCCAGAAGATCGAGGTAGGTGGCGGAAACGAAACCGACTCCAACCCGCTCGGCGCGGTCGCCGCCGGTTAGGTTGAGCTGTTGGCTGTTGGAGTCCACGGAGATCAGCTCCATCGTCCGACTCTGTTCCCGCCAGGACTCGAAATCCGGATAGGAGGCGAGCGAAGACGAGCCGTCCTTCTCCAATCGCATCTTGATGACCACCAGACGGTCTCCGGCCGGATAAGGGATGTCGCTCAGCAGCACAGAGCTGGTGAGGCTGAAGATCGTCGTCGTCGAGCTGATGCCCAAGGCCAGGATCAGCAGGATGGCGAAAGAGAGGCCCGGCCTCCTCACCACGGCTTTGAGAGCTTGACGGAGATCGTGCAGGAACATGATAGGCCCCTTGGCTCTGGTTCAGGAGAATCCGTTGCGGCATTCTACCTTGAAAATTCCCCGGCGGTGAGTCTTAGAGAGAATCCTCGGGTCAAATCGACTCCCATCAGAGGCCGTCGGCGGAGGGCACCAGACCGCCCTTCCCCTCGACGATCACCGACAACGCGGTAGGCATAGCCATCGGGATCGTTCGCCTGCGGGCTGTACCGGAACGTCCAGGGCTCCGGGTTGGTCCCCCAGCGGAAGGTCCCGCCGTTCTGGCTGCCCGGCCATGGGCGAGAGCCAGTGTCGACTGGCGGGCCCCGGGGCGGCGCGTTTTCTCCATGACCTTGCACTCAAAAGGTGAGGGGACGTGCGTTCGGCGCCTCGCCCGCGGCACGGTGCCTTCTGGAGGGTATGCTCGGATGACGCAACAGAGTCTCGCCCAACCCGGCGCGGACGGTCGCCCGCTCTACGACGTCGTGATCATCGGCGGCGGCCCGGCGGGCGCCACCTGCGGCATCCAGCTCGCCCGGCGCGGCCGGAAGGTGCTGATCCTCGAGCGCAGCAAGTTTCCGCGCTTCCACATCGGCGAGTCGATCACCGCCTTCGGCTTCACCGCGTTCAAGGAGCTCGGCGTCTTCGACGAGCTCGACGCCATGAACGAGGTGAAGAAGCGAGGGTTGGAGTTCGTCCTCCCTGATACCACCTTCAAGATCTTCTTCATCCCCGAGCGGCCGGAGGAGCCGACGCCCTGGGCCTTCCAGATGGCGCGCGGCAAGCTCGACAAGGTGCTGCTCGACGCCGCCCGGCGCCAGGGCGTCGAGGTGCGGGAGGAGCACCTGGTCAAGCGCGTGCTCTTCGAGGGCGACCGGGCGGTCGGGGTCGAGTACCGGGACGGCTCGAACGGCTCTTCCGACGAGCTGCGCCAGGTCCGCGCCAAGTGGATCCTGGATGCCTCGGGCCAGGGCGCGGTCCTCAACCACCAATTTAAGAACAACTGGTACAGCGACCCGCTGCTCGAGAACAAGATGGCGATCTTCTCCCACTGGCGGGGCGACATCACGGTGCCGAGCACGGAGGACGAGATCAACTTCAAGCTCTGTGTGCACGAGAACCGGCGCGACTGGGCCTGGTACATCCCGATCGCCAAGGACACTCTCTCCCTGGGCGTCGTCCTCTCGCAGCAGACGGTCAAGAAGGAGAGCCAGACCAAGTCGCTCGAAGAGATCTTCGACACCTACGCGCGGGACATCCCGGTCATCTCCGACCTGGTGCAGAACCCGGTCTTGAAGCCGGTCGAGAAGTTCCGCGTCGTCAAGGACTACTCCTACCGTTCCAAGCGCTACTACGGCAACGGCTGGACGATCGTCGGCGACAGCGCGGGCTTCATCGATCCGATCTTCTCGACCGGTCTCCAGGTGGCGTTCAACAGCGCCTTCGCCCTGATCGATCCGTTGAACGAGCTGCTCGACCAGGAGGAGCCGAAGACCAAGCTCCTCGCGGGGTACCAAAGGAAGCTCGACCGCTACTACCGGGTCAACTCGATGCTGGTCTACCTCTTCTACCTGAGCCAGCTCGACTACCGGAACGTCTACAGCCCCGGCTATCTGTGGAAGCACGTCGAGTGGGCGGGGTGGACCGACCGGCTGGTCTGCGCCTGGCACGGGCTGCGCTTCCTCACCACCCGGCGCCCGGTGCGGCGCCGCTGGAGTAACCAGCTCCTGTTCGGCAACCCCACCCGGGGAAACGTGCTGGGCGATCTCGCGATGGCCCTCTCGCGCAACTACGACAAGGTCTTCAGCAAGCGCACGCCGCGCGCCGCCCGCGAGGAGCCGCTGGTGGAGAGCTGAGAGGCTGTGTAGAAATCGCTCTGCCAAGCGCGGCGACGAGGCTCACGGCACGTCCTCGGGCACGCTCCGCAGCCCCCAGATCTCGGCCGCGTACTGGCGGATGGTCCGGTCGCTCGAGAAGCGGCCGGTGTGGGCGACGTTCCAGATCGCCTTGCGCCACCAGCGCGCGGGGTCCAGGTACTCGCGTGCCGCCCGCTCGTGGACCTCTCTGTAGGAGGCGAAATCGGCGAGGAGGAAATAGGGATCGCCGCCTTCCACCAGCTTCTCCCGCACCCAGGCGAAGGTCCCGCCCTCGCCGAAGCGGTCGCCGGCGAGGGTGTCCAAGACGCGCTTGAGGTCGGGATCGGCGGCATAGACCTCGGCCGGCCGGTAGCCCTGCTGCCGCCGCGCCGCGATCTCCTCGACGGTCAAGCCGAAGAGGAAGACGTTCTCCGCGCCCACCTCGTCGCGGATCTCGACGTTGGCGCCGTCCAGGGTGCCCAGGGTCAGGGCGCCGTTCATGGCGAACTTCATGTTGCTGGTCCCCGAGGCCTCGGTGCCGGCGGTCGAGATCTGCTCCGAGATCTCGCCGGCCGGGATGATGACCTCGGCGAGCGAGACCCGGTAGTCGGGGATGAAGACGACGCGCAGCCAGTCGCGCGCCCGGGGATCGGCGTTGATCACCGCGGCGATGCGGTTGATCAGGTAGATGACCTGCTTGGCCGCCCAGTAACCGGGGGCCGCCTTGCCGGCGAAGATGTACGTTTTGGCGACCGGCGGGGTGATGCCGTCCTCGCAGATCGAAAGGTATTGGTGGACGATGTGGAGGGCGTTCAGGAGCTGGCGCTTGTACTCGTGGATGCGCTTGACCTGGACGTCGAAGAGCGTCGCCGGATCGACCGCGATCCGCGTCGTCTCGGCGATCTGGCGGGCGAGCCGCGCCTTGTTCTGCTGCTTGACGCCGGCGAAGTCGACGCGGAACGCGGCGTCGTCGGCCAACTTGGCGAGCGGGCGCAGGCGCTCCAGGTCGGCCGCCCAGCCGGAGCCGAGCGCGTCCTCGAGGAGGGCGGCCAGGGCCGGATTGGCGGTGAGCAGCCAGCGCCGCGGGGTCACCCCGTTGGTCTTGTTGTTGAACCGTTCCGGCCAGAGAGCGTGGAAGTCGGGCACCAGCGAGCTCTTGACCAGCTCCGAGTGGAGGGTGGCGACGCCGTTGACCGAATGGCTGCCGACGATCGCCAGATGGGCCATGCGCACCTGCCGGGGCTCGCTCTCCTCGATCAACGACATCCGCCGCAGCCGGTCGACGTCGCCCGGAAAGCGTCGGCCGACCTCGGAGAGGAACCGGTGGTTGATCTCGTAGAGGATCTGCAGGTGGCGCGGCAGGACGCGCTCGAAGAGCGGCACCGGCCAGCGCTCCAGCGCCTCCGGCATCAAGGTGTGATTGGTGTAGCCGCAGGCGGCGCCCACGGTCTCCCAGGCCTCCTCCCACGCCATGCGCTTCTCGTCGACGAGGATGCGCATCAGCTCGAGCACCGTGAGGCTCGGATGAGTGTCGTTCAGCTGGATCGCGACCCGGGCGGCGAAGTCCTGGAAGTCGGCTCCCGGGCGCCTTTCGTAGCGGCGGAAAATGTCGCGGATGGCGCAGGCGACGAGGAAATACTCCTGGAGCAGGCGCAGCTCGCGGCCGGCGGCCACCGCGTCGGACGGATAGAGGACCTTCGAGACCGTCTCCGATTCCATCTTCTGGGAGACCGCCCGCAGGTAGTCGCCCTCGTTGAAGATCTCGATGTCGAACTCGTCGGAGGAACGGGCGGCAAAGAGGCGCAGCCAGTTGACCGTCCGCCCGCCGTAGCCGACGATCGGCAGGTCGTAGGGCACCCCGACGAGGACCCGCCAGCCGAGCCAGAGCGGGTTGTAGCTCCCCTCCCTGTCTTCCGCGTGCTCGATGTAGCCATAGGCCGGCACGACGCAGGCTTCGTCCGGCTGCTCGATCTCCCACGGGCTGCCGTAGGACAGCCAGTTGTCGGGCTGCTCGCGCTGGCTGCAGTTGTCGATCACCTGCCGGAAGAGGCCATACTCGTAGTGGATGCCGTAGCCGAAGCCGGGCATGTCGAGGCTCGCGAGCGAGTCCAGGAAGCAGGCGGCGAGCCGGCCCAGGCCGCCGTTGCCGAGCGCCGCGTCATGCTCGGTGGCGAGCACCTCCTCGAGGTTGCCGCCGAGCTCTTCCAGAGCCTCCCGCGCCTCGGCGAGGAGCCCCAGGTTCTGCAGGTTGTTCTCGAGCGAGCGGCCGACCAGAAACTCCATCGACAGGTAGTAGAGGCGCTTGGCGTCGGCGCGCCGGTAGCGCTCCTCGGTCGCCAGCATCCCCTCGACGGTCCGGTCGCGCACCGCGAGAGCGGTGGCGGTCAGGACCTGCTGCGGGGTGAGCGGGCCGGGCGGCAGGGCGAGGCCATAGCGGGCGTGGTGGAGAATCGGCGCCGTCAATCCCTCCGGGACCGACGTTTCCTGCCTGGCGAAACTGGAGCTCATCGATTCACCTCCCATTCAGGCGTAAGGAACCCACACCGGCCCCCGGTGCCGCTGCTCAACAGAGCGGCGGTGGGTTTCCCGGTCCGACCGGCAGCGTATGGAGGCCCTGGGTTCGAAGGGCAGTGTAGGAACTGGGAGGCACGTTGTCAAGTGTTCGCGCGAAAGCGCTACGCGGGCTACTGCGAGGCGGCGAGGAGGGGAGCCTGTTCGCGCATCCGCTGGGCCAGGCCGGAGGCGCCGAAGAGCTCGGTCAGCCGCGCTTCGTGGTGGCTGAAGTCCTTCGGCGTGTCGTCGAAGCCGGCGACCAGCATCTCGCGGGTGATCTTGCCGAACTCGACGAGCTCCCCCATGGTGACGCCCTTGGCGAGGAGATAGGGCAGGCTCCAGATGCTGAAGTTGTAGAGGCTCAGGGGGACGGAGCCCTGCACGTTGCGGAAGGCCCCCTTGGCGAGGTCGGCGGCGATGCGCCAGTCCATGCCGCGGTGCTGCCAGCTGTAGCCGCCGCCCTTGATGGCGAACTCCTCCGCCTTGCGGGCGATGGGGGAGCGCGGGTCGTGGTAGTAGAGCTGGACGTTGAAGAAGGTCGGCTTGGCGTCCTCGATGAAGGCGAGCGAATTGGCCAGGGTCTCGCGGGTCTCCCCCGGGAAGCCGCAGATCATCGAGGCGAAGGTGACGATGTTGCGCTGCCGCAGCTGCTCGACGCCCCACTTGTAGCGGTCGACCTTGGCGTGCTTGTCCATGTATTCGAGGATCTGCTGGTCGCCCGACTCGATGCCCAAAAAGACTCCGATGCAGCCGCTCTTCGCCATCAGGTCGAAGGCCTCCTCGTCGGCGTTCGAGCAGCGGAAGAACGAGATCCACTCGAAATTCCACTGCCGCTCGATCATGATCTTGAGCAGCTTCTTGAAGCGCGGCAGCGGCACGTTGAAGGTGTCGTCGACGAAGATCAGGTAGTGGGTGCCGATGCTGTGCAGGTACTCGAGCTCGGTTTCGAGCTTTTCGAGACCGGTGATGACGTGCTCGCCGGCGAGCGTCGGGTAGTTGCAGAACGAGCACGAGAACGGGCAGCTGCGGGCGGTCCGCAGGTAGGCCAGCGGCGTGATGAGGTCCTTGTCGAGCAGGCTCCAGTCGACGCTGTTGCTGTCCATCTCGTTGTTTTCGGGCTCGCGCCGGGTCTGCTCGAATTCGCCCTTGGCGTCGCGATAGTAGAGATTGGGCACGCCGGAGAGGCTGGCGCCGCTCCCCAGGCAGGTCAGCACCTCGGAGAGCGTCTTCTCGCCCTGGGAGTCGGTGACGTAGACGTCGGCGCCGATCATGCCGAAGACCAGGGGGAGCATGTCCTTCTTGAGGTCGTAGGCGAGGTTGAAGACGTGCGGGCCGCCGACGATGATCTTGGTGGTCGGGGAGTGGCGGCGGACGAACCCGACGATCTCGGCGATCGGAGCGTTGTCGATGTAGTAGGTGGTGGTGATCGCGACGCTCCGCGGCCGCTCGGCCAGCAGCTGCTTGAATTTTTCCTGGTCCTGGGTAAAGAAGTTGACGTTCTCGACCCGGAAGCCGCGCTTGATCAGATACGACTGCAGATAGCAGACGCCGAGCGACGGGGAGGCGAAGGTGTTGAGCCGCGGGTTGACGCCGGTGCTCCGCTCGACCGCCTGGTTGATGACGTCCATATAGGTGACCCGCTGCCCGCCGAGGAGGAGGGAGTTCGTCATCACCTCATGGTAGGCACCCGAGTGGCTGCTCATCTTCTTCTGGCTGGCCGCGAAAGCGCCGAACGAGACGTCGTTGTAGCCGACGACCACGCAATCGATGGGAGTAGACATCCGTACCTCCTGTCACCCTGGCAGCACCTGCGCCCGGGACTGCTACAGCTGGGCCAAACCGCCAGATCTGAGCGAAAGCAGTATAGCCCACGGTCTCTTTCTTCACCTAGTGCGTGAATCCGACGCTTGGCGGGCGGTCTTGTTCGACTCCGGGCGACCTCGGTATGATGGCCGCCTGCCCTGGAAGGCAGGTACCGCGAATGGCCCAAGCCCCCTACGCCGCGCCCGAGACCCCCACCGAGAAGCTCATCGCCTCCTATTGGGAGGAGCTGCTCGACCTGGAGACGGTGAGCCGGCACGACGAGTTCGTGGAGTGCGGCGGCAACTCCTTGATCGCAACCATGCTGGCCCATCGGCTGCAGAAGTCGCTGAGTTACCGTCCCACCCTGACCGAGATCTTCCGCAGCACGGTCGAGTCGCTGGCCCGGCGCTGCGACGAAGCCGTCCGCGCCGCCCCGAAGGCCGCCGAGGGGGCCTGAGCGGGTTTCCCGGGGTTCCTCCTCTCCCTGGAACGCGGTCGCCCGGTCTTTCTGGGCCCCCGGAAAGTGTTCCGGATGCTCCAAAAGTCTTACCGGACCTCCGGAAAGCGCTCCGGATGCTCCAAAAGTCGTTCCGGGACCTTCGAAAAGCGTTCCGGATGCTCCGAAAACCGTTCCGGGACCTCCGAAAAGCGTTCCGGACGCTCCGAAAACCGTTCCGGGACCTCCGAAAAGCGTTCCGGATGCTCCGAAAACCGTTCCGGGACCTCCGAAAAGCGTTCCGGATGCTCCGAAAATCGTTCCGGGACCTCCGGAAAGCGTTCCGGATGCTCCGGAAGTCGTTCCGGAACCTCCGGAAAGTGTTTCGGACGCTCCGGAAGTCGTTTCCGAACCTCCGGGAAGCGTTCCGGACGCTCCGGAAGTCTTTCCGGACCTTCGGGAAGCGTTTCGGGCGCTCCGGAAGTCTTTCCGGACCTCCGGAAAGTGTTCCGGGGGCTCCGGAAGCCTTGCCGGACCTCCGGAAAGCGTTTCGGGGCTCCGGAAGTCTTTTCCTGGACCCAGGTCCCCCGGCTTCGAGTATCCTCTCACAGACAACCACGAGCCCCCCATGCCGAGCGAGCCGCCGCGGCGGCTCCCCTTGGGGAGGCTCGGCTTTCGGG
>Ga0137403_10008594_pt1 | contig 11421 bp, 9 predicted proteins | sample CZOMad2_1_16fung_FD_122057 | JGI IMG/M metagenome (GOLD analysis project Ga0137403, IMG submission 122057) | Vadose zone soil fungal communities from Angelo Coast Range Reserve, California, USA - CZOMad2_1_16fungal (Hybrid Assembly) | ecosystem: Environmental > Terrestrial > Soil > Vadose zone...
CGTTGCGGGTTCAGTCGAAAGAAACGCACGCTGTAGAACCAGAGCGACACCACGAAGACCATCGCCGTGCTGAACCAGGCCTTGGCGCCGAAATGCAGCGTGAGAGCTCGACCGTTCCATGTCCACAGGAAGGGATGCAGCAAGGCAAACAGCAACGAGACACCCACCACGCCGGCCCACAGCACCAGGCGGCCACGATTTTCGATGACAAGATACCCGCGGAAGACGACCTCTTCGATCACGGGCGCGCCACAGATCGAGTAGAGAGCGAACAGGACGGTGACTTTTGACTGCTCCGCGCTGACACCGAGCACATACTCCCCGCCGGTCTCTGCCGCCAGCATGACGAGTGTGCCGACTGAGGCGAGCGTGACCGCGATCGCCGAGACGGGCGTGGCCCCGGGGAAGGACTTGTCGTTCGGTTTGCCGGCGAGGGCGGTGCGATAGTCGCCCACCCACCCGCGGGCGACCCATACGGACGCTCCGATCAGAAGGAGCGGGAGCAAGTGCTCTGTGGTCATTCTCGACATGATGGCGAGTGGGGTAGCATGGTGCATCATACTGCGCTGAGCGCAGGAAGTCTCGCGGGAGGGTGGGCCGTGGCCATCGTCGCCGAGCTGCGCACGCGGCCTGAGGCAATCACCACGCTGATCCACACAGGCCAGCACTACGACGGGCCCATGTCCGACGCCTTCTTCGCTAACCTCGAGCTACCCGACCCGGACGTGAATCAATCGGGTCATCGGGGTCGAGCCCGACGCGATCTACACTCAGGTGGCGCCGCGCGGCCGACGGGCAGTGGCCCGCGGGAGAGCTTCCCGAGCTCTGGGATGGCAAGGCGGCCGAGCGCATCGTACGCGTGCTCCTTCAGGGGGCGGCGCGCTGACCCGCGGGCGCACCCTCATGGAGATCCGCGAGCTGGGAAGTGACACCGCCGACTGGGACGCCTTTGTCCGCGGCAGCCGCAGCGGGAGCCCCTTCCATCTGGTGGCCTGGAAGCGCGCAGTGGAGACCGCCTTCGGCCACCGGCCCCACTACCTGATGGCGGTCCGGGGCGAGGGCGTCGAGGGCGTGCTCCCGCTGTTCGAGGTGCGCGGGCTTCTGGGCGGACGCGCGCTGGTCTCCGTGCCCTACGCGGTGTACGGGGGTATCTGCGCGGATGCGCCCGCCGCTCGGGACGGCCTGCTCGCCGAGGCCACCGCGCTGGCACGCCGGCTCGGCGCCCGCTACGTGGAGCTGCGACATCGGCCCGGTCAGGAGATGGACCTACCCACGAAGTCGCTCTATGTGAGGTTCAGCCGTTCCATCTCGGCGTCGGAGGCGGAAAATCTCGAGGCCATCCCCCGGAAGCAGCGTCGAATGACACGGCAGGGAGCGAAGTTCGGGCTCCGGGCCGAAGTGGGGATGCAGCACCTCGACGCCTTCTACGAGGTCTACGCGGCGAGCGTGCACAACCTCGGCTCGCCGGTCTTCCCGCGCCGGCTCTTCGACGCCCTCGCCGCGGAGTTCGGCAAGGAGTGCGAGCTGCTGACGGTCTGGCGCAACGACCAGATGATCTCCGGCGTGCTGACCCTGCTCTACGAGGACCAGGCGCTGCCCTACTACGGGGGCGCGCTGCGCGAGGGGCTTCAGTACGCGGTCAACGACTTCATGTACTGGTCGCTCATGTGCCACGTCGCCGCCGCCGGCTACCGGGTCTTCGACTTCGGCCGGAGCCGCGAGGGTACCGGCGCCTACAATTTCAAGCGGCACTGGGGCTTCGAACCGCAACCGCTGCCCTATCAGTACGCCCTTCTCGAGGGCGCGAAGATGCCGAATCTGAGCCCGTCTAACCCGAAGATGCGGCTTGCCGTCGAGACCTGGAAGCGCCTGCCGTTCGGGGTGACCAAGCTCGCGGGACCATTGCTCACGCGGTACTTGCCCTGAGGTCTGTGGCACGGAACGTGCAGTAATTGCTCTGCAGCCGTCGATGGATACGGAATCCCCCCCGCGTGGGGGGGCCGAGATAGGGATACCAGCAAAAAATGAAGATTCTCATGCTCGGCCGCTCGTTGCCGCTCACGCGGCGGGGTGGTAAGGCCACCCGCGAGCAGCGATTCGCGCGTCATCTGGCACGAAGCCATCGCTTGACTCTGGCCTTCGTGACCGACGATCCGAACCCGGTGGGGGCGGTGTCCGCGCTTCGCGAGGAGTTCGGGGATCTCGAGTTCGCGGTGGTGCCGCGCGGCTGGAAGACGCTCGCCAGCGCAGTGAGCCTGGCCACCGGCGACTCCTGCACCCTCGCCTACGCCCGTTCCAGCGCGCTCGCCACGCGGTTGCGCGACCGGGTACGGTCCGAGTCGTACGACCTCATCTACGTCTCCTCGTCGAGCATGATCCAGTACGCCCTGGAAGCCGACCCCGCGGTGCCCGTGGTGATGGACCTGGGCGACGTGGACTCCCGCTGGTGGTCCCGGCAGGCGCGGGAGCGTTCGTTTCCGGGGGCGAACTTCTACCGGACCGAGGCGGCGCGGCTACGCCTCGCCGAGGAGGCCATCGCCCGGCGGGCCTCCCGCTGCATCGTGTCCAGCCCGGATGCCGCGCGCGAGGTGGAGCTGGGCGACGGCCCCGCGCCGGTGATCATCCGCAACGGGGTGGACGTGGACTACTTCATCCCCGCCCTGCGCCTGCCTGCGGCGCCCGCGGTGCTGTTCCTGAGCCCGCTCGAGTCGGATCGTCAGGTCGCCGCCGCCGCCGAGTTCTGCCGGACCGTGGTCCCCGCCGTTCGCCGGCGGCTCCCCGCCGCGCGCTTCCTCGTGGTCGGCGGCGAGCTCGCGCCATCCGCCGAAGGGCTCGGGCGGATGGAGGGCGTGGAGGTCGCGAGCGCCATCGGCGACATCCGTCCGTTTCTCCACCGGGCCACCCTCGGGGTGGCGCCCCTCGCAGCGGACGGCGAGCTGCAGATGGGCATCCTGGAGGCGATGTGCTCGGGGCTGCCGGTGATCAGCACCACCGACGCCACCGATGGCCTCGGGGTCCGGGCGGGCCGCGACCTTCTGGTGGAGGACGCACCCGCCGGTTACGCCGCGCGGGTGACGGAGCTCCTCGCCAGCGCGTCCCTGCGCGCCGAGCTGGGCGGCCAGGGGGCGGCGTTCGTGCGGGCCAACTATTCCTGGGACGTGGTCGTCGGACAGCTGGCGCAGACGCTCGACTCGGCGGTACCGGGGGCCGGGCTTCGCGGCAACGGGGGCGGCGTCTCGCGGGTGGCGCGCGCGGACTTTGCCTGAGCCGATGCGCATCTTGATGCTGGCCCACCGCATCCCGTACCCCCCGCACACGGGAGACAAGGTCCGGGCCTATCAGGTCGCTCGGCATCTGGCCCGGTCTCACGAGCTGACGCTCGGCTTCGTCATCGACGACGCGGCGGACCGGTCGGGCCTCGACGCGCTGGGCCGGGAGATTCCCGATCTGGAGTGGGGCGGCTTGTGGAAACCGGCGGCTCTCGCCCGCGGGTTGCTCGGGCTCGGCATGGGCCGCTCGCTCAGCATCGCCTACTTTCGATCCGGGCGGCTCGTCCGCCGCGTCTCACGCCGCCTCCGGGGCGGCGGATACGACGCGATCTACGTGTCCTCCTCGCCGATGGTGGACTACGTCCGCGGGACGCGCCTCCCCGTTATCATGGACTTCGTCGACGTGGATTCCGACAAATGGACCCAGTACGCGGCCAAGCAGCGACCGCCGCGCTCCTGGGCCTATCGTCTCGAGGGGCGGCGGCTCCGCACCTTCGAGGGAGAGGCCGTCCGCTGGGGTGACCGCTGTATCCTCGCCACCGGCGCCGAGGAGAGCCTGCTCCGGAGCTTCGCGCCCTGGGCCCGCACCGCGGTGGTCCCCAACGGGGTGGACCTGCCCGGTTACGAGCCGCCCGCGGAGGCGCCCACCGTGATCTTCACGGGCGCCATGGACTATCTCCCGAACGTGGACGCGGTGGAGCACTTTTGCGCGGACATTTTCCCGGCGGTGGCGCGCGCCGTTCTCGGGGCCCGCTTCCTCATCGTGGGGCTCAGTCCCACGTCCGCGGTGCGCCGGCTCGCCGAGCTGCCCGGCGTCACCGTCACCGGCGCCGTGCCGGACGTGCGCCCCTACTACCGGCAGTCGGCGGTGTGCGTGGCCCCCCTTCGCATCGCGCGGGGCATCCAGAACAAGGTCCTCCAGTCCATGGCCCTGGGCGTGCCGGTGGTGGCGACGAGCGCGGCGGCGCGCGGGCTCGAGGCGCGACGTGACGAGCACTTCCTCGTCGAAGACGACCCCGCACGCTTTGCCCAGGCCGTGATCGGTCTGCTCCGGGAGCGCGACGGACGGTGTCGTCTGGCCGAGCGCGCGCGCGCCTTCGTCGAGAGGCACCATTCCTGGCCCCTCCTCCTCGCCCGAATCGAGGCCCTCGTCGTCGACGCCGCCGCTCGCCGCGGCTCCGGGTCGCCGGCTCAGCCTGCCACCAATGGTCTCGCCGGCATGGAGTTGCCGCGGCCATGAGCCTCCGGATCCGCCGGCTAGAGTCCGAGGGGGAGTTCCATGCCCTCGCGGACGCCTGGACGGACCTTGCGGCGCGGAGCGGCCAGACCTCCCCCTTTCTCAGCCACGACTGGTTCGATTGCTGCTGGTCCGCGGTCGGGCCCGCACGGCGGCCCGAGGTGCTGGTGGTCGAGGACGGCGGTCACCTGGTGGCCGTCGTGCCCCTGATGCGGTGGAAGGAGCGGCGGCGCGGCATGCCCGTACGGCGACTGGCCCTCCTCGAGTGTCCCGACACGCCTTTCATCGACGTGCTCGTGGGGGGCCCCGGACGACCGGTCGCGGCCGCCCTGATCGAGCACTTCGGCGCTCGCCAAGATTGGGATGTCGTTAGCCTGCAGAAGCTGCCGGCCGCCTCGCCGGTCCTCAAGGAGCTCGAGGCCACCCTGACGGGTCGACTGCCGTGGCGCCGGGCGGAGGCATCGGTCTCTCCCTACCTGGCGATCGCCGGAGGCTGGGAGACCTTCTGGAAGGGCACCTCGCAGCGGTTCAAGAAGACCTGCCGCAATATCCAGAACCGGCTCGAGCGCGCCGGGCGGGTGACCATCGAGGAGCATACGCAGGTCGACGCCGAGGGGCCGCTCTTTGCCGAGCTGGTGGACCTGAGTCGCCGGAGCTGGAAGGGCGACCACGGCGTGGCCATCGCGACCATGCCGAACATGCACGACTTCTTCGCTGCGCTCACCCGGCGGGCCTCGGAGCGTGGATGGCTGTCGCTGTGGACGCTCCGCGTCGACGAGCGGCTCGTGGCCATGGAGTACCAGCTCCGCCACGACGGGCGCGTCAACGCGCTACGCGCCGACTTCGATCCGGCGCTCCGCGAGGTCTCCCCGGGCAGCGCGCTCACCTTCGCGATCGCCCGCGCGCTCTTCGAGCGCGGCGGCGTGCACGAATACGACATGGGCCCGGGGGTCAACGAGTACAAGGTGCGGTGGGCCACCGACAACCACGAGGCGGCGCACCTCATGGTTTATCGCCCCACCGCCTACGGTCGGCTGCTTCACCTCCTCGACACGCGGGTACGCCCCGGCGTCCGTCGCGTCCGGGAGCGGCTGGGATGAGCCTCCTCGGCGGCATCGTCCACCGCGACCGCGACCGGCCGGTCGCCGCCGGGCTTCTCGAGGCGATGGCCACCCGGGTGCCCGGGGCGGGGACACCGTTCACCCTCACCTCGGGCAATGTCGGGTTCTTCACCGGCGCAAGCGGTAAGGCCCCCAAGCGCTACGAGGCCGCCATCGCCGCCGCCGACCTCGACCTGGTCAATCTCCCGGAGCTGCGAGCCCTGACCGGCCTCACCGGGGGCTGCGAGGTGCTCGCGCGGTTGTACGAACTGGAGGGCTGGCAGGGGTCGCTGCGACACCTCCGCGGCGCGTTCGCGGTCGCCCTCTGGGATCCGCGGCTGGACACCTTGTGGCTCGGCGTGGATCACTTCGGGATCAAGCAGGTCTACTACGCGTCGACGCCCCACGGCCTGGCCTTCGCCTCGCGGGCCAGCGCCCTCCTCGCGGTACCCGGCGTGGCGAACGGCGTGGACCAGCAGGTCGTCTACGACTACCTCAACCTCCGCGCGGTGTCCGCACCCGCTTCGGTCTGGAAGGGGGTGCGGCGGCTTCCGCCCGGACAGGTCCTGACCGTCCGGCGCGGCTCCCTCACCGAGGAACCCTACTGGGATCTTGAGTATCCCGAGCGCCGGATCGGCCTCCGCGAGGCGGTAGCGGCCACTAGCCGGCACGTGGAGGAGGCGGTGGCGGCGGCGCTCGGCAGTGGTCCGACGAAGGAGACGGGCGCCTTCCTGTCCGGTGGCACCGACAGCAGTGCCGTGCTCGGGCACATGTCGCGGCTCACCGGGGAGCGGGTCCCCGCGTTTTCCATCGGCTTCCAGGAGGAGCGCTTCGACGAGCTGCACTACGCGGACGTGGCCGCCCGCCATTTCAACGCCAGCCACGAGAAGCACATCGTGACTCCCGACGAAGCCCTCGCGGCGCTGCCCGCCCTTGTCGAGGCTTACGACGAGCCCTTTGGCAACAACTCCGCCATCGGCACCTACCTCTGCGCGCGGCTCGCCCAGAGCTGCGGCGTGCGCCGGCTCCTCGCCGGTGATGGCGGGGACGAGATCTTCGGAGGCAACGAGCGCTACACGAGCGACCGCGTCTTCGCGCGCTACCACCGGCTGCCCGCCCCCGTCCGACGCGGCCTCATCGAGCCCGTTCTCCGCGCCCTGCCCCGGAGAGGCGCCGGCCTGGTGGGGAAGGCGCAGCGCTATGTGCGGCGCGCCAGCCTGCCCACGGCGCGGCGGCTCTACTCCTACGACTTCTATCTCGCCGGCGAGGGCCGCGATCTCCTGCACCCCGACTTCCTCGCGGGCTGCGACCTCGACGGTCCCTGGCGCACCGTGGAGCGCCATTTCGACAAGGCTCGGGCCACGAGCGAGCTGAACCGCGCGATGTACATGGACATCAAGCTCACCCTGGGCGACAACGACCTCGTCAAGGTGACCCGCACCGCCGAGCTCGCCGGAGTGGGGGTGCGTTTCCCGCTGCTCGACCGCCCGCTGGTCGAGTTCACCGCCACGCTCCCGGCCGACTTCAAGGTACGAGGGCTGCAAAAACGCTACCTCTTCAAACGCGCCTTCCGCTCACTCCTGCCCGCCGAGATCCTTGCCAAGCGGAAGCACGGCTTCGGGATCCCCACCAGCGACTGGCTGCGCGGGCACGACCGCTTCCGCGAGCTCGCCCGCGAGAGCCTGCTCTCGCCCTGGGCGCGCGGGCTCGGCTACTTCCGGCCGGGCGCGCTGGAGCGGCTGTTCGCGCTGCACGAGTCGGATTCGACCCCGTACTACGGAGACCTGTTGTGGACGGTCCTGATGCTGCACCTGTGGCACCGGCGCCACGTCCAGGGGATTGCGGCGTGACCCCCACCCGGCGCCTCTCCTTGGTGCGGCTGGTGGCGGTCGGCCTCCATCACTCGGGGCTCCTGTCACCGCTGGCCCGAGCGGTGGGTTATGCGCGACGCGCGCCCGCCTTCCCGATCCTCACCTTCCACCGGGTCAACGACGACGGCGATCCCTTCTTCAGCGCCCTGCCGACCGGGGTCTTCGAGCAGCACATGCGCCACGTGGCCCGGAACTACCGCGTCCTTCCCCTCGAGGATCTCGTCGAGCGCTTGCAGCGTGGCGGGCTACCTCGCAACGCACTGGCGATCACGTTTGACGACGGTTACCGCGACAACCTCACGCACGCCGCGCCCATCCTGTCGCGACTGGGGCTTCCCGCCACCATCTTCCTCGCCACCGGGTTCATCGGGACGGCGGAGGTGCCCTGGTTCGACCGGCTCGCCCACGGCCTCAAGAAGAGCCCGGTGGACGCGGTGCGCACCCCCTGGGGGGACGAGCTCGACCTCACCGGCGTCCCCGCGCGCCTGCGCGCCATGACCCGGACGCTCGACCACTTCAAGCGCGTCCCGGACGAGGAGCGCCACCGCGCGCTGGAGGCGCTCCTCGCCGCGCTCGGCGTCACCGACCAGCGGAGCTTCAAGAACCTGATGCTCTCGTGGGACGACGTGCACGCCCTCCGGGGCCTCGGCTTCACGGTCGGCGCCCACACCGTCAACCACCCGATCCTGTCCCGCGTGACGCCCCAGCGCGCCTGGACGGAGATCCTCGGCTCGCGGACCATGATCGAGTCCGCGTGCGGGGCCGCTCCCCGCGCTTTCGCGTATCCCAATGGGGGACCCGAGGACTACACCGAGACGGTCAAGCGGCTGGTGCGGGAGGCGGGCTTCACCTGCGCCGTGACCACCCGCTTCGGCGTCAATACCCCGAACACGGATCCCTGGGAGCTGCGCCGCGGCGGCCCGTGGGAGCATCACCTTCCCACCTTCGCGCTCAAACTCGCATGGTACCGGCTGGCGCCGCGCCCATAGGACACGGAGACCCCCATGTGCGGAATCGTCGGATATGTCGGAGAGCGGAACGCCACCGAGGTCATCATGGACGGCCTTCGGCGCCTCGAGTACCGGGGCTATGATTCCGCCGGCCTCGCCGTCCTCGACGGCGCGAGCGTCGTGATCCGGCGGAGCCCCGTCAAGATCGCCAACCTCGAGGCGCGCCTCGAGCGCGAGCCCGTCACCGGATCTACCGGGCTGGGCCACACGCGCTGGGCCACTCACGGTCGGCCCTCGGAGGGAAATTCGCATCCCCACCCCGACTGCACGGGCGGGCTGGCCTATCACGTGGCCGCCTTCCGTGGCCTGGACGTGGATCAGCCGCGCAACCTTGCCAAGAGCGTCACGGTGGAATGACGGCGGCCGAGGCCAGAAGACCCATGCACCCCATCCGAGAACTGCTGCAGTACTCGTACTTGATCCTGAGCTTCGCGCGCCGGGACATCCGGGCGCGGTACAAACAAACCGCGCTCGGCGCGGCGTGGGCGATCGTGCAACCCCTGTCCCTGATGGTGATCTTCACGCTAGTCTTCGACAAGTTTGCCCGAATCTCGACCGACGGCACGCCCTATCCGCTGTTTTCCTACAGCGTGCTCATCTTCTGGAGCTTCTTCGCCTCCGCGATGACCCAGGGCACCCTGGCCATGACCTCCAACGCGAATCTCGTCCGCAAGATCTACTTTCCCCGCGAGACCTTGCTCATTGCCGTCCTGCTGTCCTCGGGTCTCGATCTCGTCGTCGCGTTCGGCATGCTGCTCGCTCTCATGACCATTTATGGCGTTGCCGCCACGTGGACGATGCTTTGGGTGCTGCCGCTTCTGGGCATCCAGGTCCTCTTCGTCTTCGCCCTCGTCTGCCTCACCTCGGCGGTGCACGTCTACTTCCGCGATATTGGACATGGCCTCTCGCTGGGCCTCCAGCTCTGGATGTTCGCGACCCCGGTGGCCTATCCATTGAGCGTCGTTCCCGAGAGCATCCGGCCCCTCTATCTGCTGAATCCCATGGTCCCCATCATCGACGGCTACCGGCGGGCGCTGCTCTACCACCAGACCCCCGACCTTCCCCGCCTTGGGCTCACCCTGGTGTTCGTGGTGGCGCTCCTGGGAACGACCTACTTTGCCTTCAAACGGGCCGAGAGGACCTTCGCCGATGTCATCTAGAGGCGGTGTGCGGAGCGGGCCCGTGCTGGCCTTCGAGAATGTCTCAAAGCGGTACCGACTGCGACGAGGCTGGCACTTCTCGTCCCTTCGCGAAGCGATCGGCCGGGTCCGGCGCCGGGGCCAGTCACCCGACGGCACCTCCCCCGACTACTTCTGGGCCCTTCGCGACGTGAACTTTCAGGTCCAGCGCGGGGAATCGGTGGGCCTCATCGGCTCCAACGGAGCGGGGAAGAGCACCACCCTGAAGATACTGTCCCGCGTCACCGTCCCCACGCGGGGCGCCTTTTCGGCCTTGGGAAAGATCGGCGCCCTCATCGAGGTGGGCGCGGGCTTTCACCCCGACCTCACCGGTCGGGAGAACGTCTTCCTCAACGGGGCGATCATGGGAATGACCCGGAACGAGCTGGAGCAGAAGTTCGACCGCATCGTGTCCTTCGCGGAGATCGACCGCTTCATCGATACTCCCATCAAATACTACTCGTCGGGTATGGCGGTTCGGCTCGGCTTCGCGGTGGCGGCTCATATCAACCCGGACATCTTGCTGGTGGACGAGGTGCTCGCGGTGGGCGACACCGCCTTCCAGGCGAAGTGCCTCAACAAGCTGGGCGAGCTCCGGGAACAGGCGAAGACGATCATTCTCGTCTCGCACAACATGACGAATATCGTCCAGCACTGCAGTCGCGTGCTGTGGATGGACCGCGGCACCGTCCGGGCCGCGGGCGGACCGGAAGCCATCGTGGAGGAATACCTCCAGGCGGTACAGCCCCAGACGGCGAGCGCGGGCGGGGGCTCGGTCATCGACGAGGACGCGCCGGTGCGCATCGTCTCGGTGGTGGTCCGGAATCATCGGGGGCAGATCGGCGAGCCGCTCACCTACGGCGCCGCCGCCACCATCGAGCTGGACTACGAGGTCACGGGGCCGGTGTCCGACCCGGTGCTCGGGATCAGCTTCGAGAACGCCTACGGGCAGCCGCTGGGAGGACTTACCTCGCGGCTGGCCGGAATGAAGCTCGATGTCTCCCAACCCCGCTCGACCGTGCGGCTGGTGCTGGACCCGGTGATCCTGACGCGCGGTTTGTACAAGGTCGGGGTGTCCATCCAGGATGAGAAACTCCAACGCTTCTTCGATGTGAGATCCCGCGCGACGAGCTTCACGGTGGACGGACCGAGCCTCGCCTCCCGCGAGGTATCCGGTCACGTCGTCTATCCTCACCGGTGGCAGCAGGACGGGGCGCGTCCGGAATGAGCAGCGGCGATCCTCGGGTTTCCGTTCTCATTCCCACCTATCGGCGGGCCACGCACCTCACCTTGGCCATCGACAGCGCGCTCGCGCAAACCTGTCAGGACCTCGAGATCATCGTGGTGGAGGACGGATCCCACATCGCCTCCGAGGTGGTCGGGAAGTACGGGAGCCGTATCCGCTACGAGTGGCAACCGAACGGCGGGGTGGCGGCCGCTCGCAATACCGCGGCGCGAGTCTCCCGCGGCGAATGGCTCGCGTTCCTGGACGACGATGACGTCTGGTTCCCCGAGAAGCTCGAGCGGCAGCTGGCGCTGGCCGAGTGCTTCCCCTCATTGGGGCTCGTGTACACGCACTACCTGGACGTCGAGGAAGCGGCCCGGCCCAAGCGCCGCTCGGTGCCGACCAGCGAGGAGCGGTCGGGCTGGGTGACGGCCGCGCTGTTTCTTCGCTTCTTCGGCCTCCCGAGCACGGTGATGGTCCGGCGGGCCGACTTCGAGCGCGTGGGCGGATTCGACGCTTCGCTGCGTTTCT
>Ga0137403_10008595_pt1 | contig 11421 bp, 4 predicted proteins | sample CZOMad2_1_16fung_FD_122057 | JGI IMG/M metagenome (GOLD analysis project Ga0137403, IMG submission 122057) | Vadose zone soil fungal communities from Angelo Coast Range Reserve, California, USA - CZOMad2_1_16fungal (Hybrid Assembly) | ecosystem: Environmental > Terrestrial > Soil > Vadose zone...
TTCCTCGCCGCTCTCGTCGCTGCCGTCCTCCACTTACTCCTGGATCTCTGCCAATCCACCGGCGTAGAACTCCTCTGGCCCCTCTCCACCCGCCGTTTCGCCCTCGACTGGCTCCCCCACCTTGATCTCTGGATTCTTGGAATTCTTCTCGCTGGAATCCTCCTCCCCACCCTCGGCCGCCTCGTCACCGACGAAATCGGCGCCAAATCCAAAGGCCCTCGAGGCAAACTGGGCGCCTCCCTCGCGCTTGCGGCCACGCTTCTCTACCTCGTCTTGCGCTTCGTTCTCCACAGCAACGCCATGGCCGCCTTGGAATCCCGCACCTACCGTGGCGAATCCCCTCGCAAAGCCGCCGATTTTACATGCCCATCCATAGAATCACATATCTATCGAGTGCCGTTGAACTTTATCGAGGGGAGCACGCACGCATCGCCAGAAGAAATCATTCGATGCGCAAATCTTAGAGCGACTTCAGGCCGCCGGGAAAGAGTCACAGATCTGGAATCTGGCTCTAGGGAGCAGAAGGAAGTGTCTTCAAACTGGTGTTGGGGAAATAGTGTTCCAGGATGGCGCGAAAGTCGGAACCGCTTTCCGCCATTCCGCGCGCGCCCCTTTGGCAGAGACCAACACCATGGCCCTGGCCAACACCGATAAGCGTGACTTCCCCGCCGGCTTCCTGCGCCGAGAAATTGTTGCTCGGAACGGCGTCCCAGCCGAGCCTCCGGCCGATGGCGAGCCGCCCGTTTTCCCCGCGAAGCATGAGCAGCGCCGCATCTTCGCGAGAGACTTTGCGCGTCCATCGATGCGGGTTGTTGTAACAAAAATCGCAGGGCACGGAGAAATAGGGATAGCCGTTCTGAGACACACGGATCTCCTCGGGCGTGCGAGTCCGGCCGCCACAACTACGCGTGAACATGGCTGCCACCGGTTTTTCTTCAAATGTAAGGACGAGACCGAACGTCGATATGGCGGCATTCGCCGCAGGGCTATCGGAAGCCGGCGGTTCTCGCAGGAACTGGCAATGCGTAAGATCACAGAAATCGAAACCGGTGTGGCGGCCGCCGCCAGAAACAAAATAAGCACGGCTGACGACGGCTTGCGCTTTAAGCGCCTCCAGCGGCGTGCCGGGAGTTGTCTCCGCCTGAACTACGGAGGCGACCGCAGTCTCCAGGTCCATCGTAATAATCGGGAATAATTCGCCATTCTTCGCTTTCAGCTCGAGAACACCTAAGTAACGCCGCCTGATTTTCCCAGGAAGCGTAACGACAATGCCTGCCGATTGCTGATTGCGACCCGAGGCATGCAATTCCCCTGCGCGTATTTCCGCGCCGCTGCAGTTCAAAAGCAAATTGTCTCCGGCAGAGCGGACTCGAAGCAGACTGCAACTCGATCCCTGTTGTACAAAAATCCTATGATCGCCAGCCGCGATCAGTAGCTCACCTGTTGGATCGGCGGCGATGGTCAGCTCACGCGGATGAAAAATACCGAGAACGCCGATGCGAACGGTACGGGGTTGGGATTGCGCAAGCAGCGGGAAGCTGAGTGAGAGCAATAACAAGCAGACACAGCGCATAGCTCACTCTTCCATTTGGCGGAGCATCTGTCCCGCAGTTTCCGCGGCTTTTGCTCCGGCAACGCCGTGGATGCGGACGAGTAAAAGAATTTCCGGCTGATCCTCCGGCACAAGAGCAACAACGAACCCATCCGCTGGTGCCCAGGGAGAATGCGTGCAAGGCGCGGTGCCCGTTTTCACGAGGGCCTTCCCGTGCTTCAATTGACGGTCAACCGCGGCTCCGGTGCCGCGCTGCGCTGATTGCCTCATCCCCTCGAGGAGCGGGGAAACACCAGGCTGATTCCTTCGGCGATCCAGTTCAAGGAAGGCTTGGGCCATTTGGATGGGCGAGATGCGCCATTGATCGCCCAAGCCTAAGAGAGTCGCGCTTGTGGAATCGGCATCGGGAAATTCCAACCCGTATGCCAGCGCAACCGGCCTCAACTGTTCCAGCGTGACGCCTTGCGCCAAGCGCCGGAAGTAGGCATTACAAGAAACGGAAACCGCGGCAGTGATATCGAGTTTCCCGTGAGGCCGAGGCTGCCAGCATCCGCTCGATTTACCCCTGCATTCGTAGACTGGATAACGAAAATCATGGGCTTGAGCGTAGGCAAGCGCCGTAAAAGGCTTCACCAGGGATCCCATGGGAATGGCCTTTTCGGAATTGTCCCAGTGGCTTGCCAGAACTCCGCCGGTTTTGGCATCCAACAAAAGATAAGACGTTCCCTTGTTTGTGTAATCACGCTGCAGAATCTGGACGGCGGATTGCGAAAATAACGAAGCCGGAGGACTGTTTGAGGACTGCGTTTGCTGGCAATTCACGGGCACGGCGAGCAGAGACAAAAACAGAAGATTCCGCGCCCAGTGGAGCCCTAATGAGCCCATGCGTACGTTACCGTTTGGGTCTGCCGGTCGCCGGCATCCCGAACCACGATTTGTTCGGATGAGATGTTCTTAAGAGTGAAACTCAAGCTGGCAAGATTCTCCGAGAAAAACTCCGGGCCTCCGCCGTTTTGGGGAGAACCGGACCCCAGGTCGAGAATCTTCGTGAGCACCGCGAAATTCTCTCGCTCTCGCTGATGATCAAAGTACGCGGCCAGAACCGCGGCCGTGGCAACCGGCTTTTTGTTCATACCCTCCAGCGCTGTGGTTAAAAGGGGCGCACTGTCCGAGATGATGAGGTATTTCCCCCGCACGGCAACAGCGAGCGGCCACAGTCCGTTAAGCACGCTGTAGCCGGAGGCGCTTTTCCATTCGACGCCCAATTGTCCGGTGGTGAATCCGGGGCGGACGAAATCCACCAGAGCAGCATGGACTGCCGACTCCTCCCAATCGGCTGTTCCCAGGAAGGCGACAGCCGAATGAATGCGGACAAACACGCCCGCGGAATCGCGCTCTGTGGCCTGGAGTTGCAACTGCGCAAGAACGTGGTTTTTGGCAAACACTGCTTGAAGAGGAGCGCCGCTATCCCCAGCGGCAGAATTTTGCACTGGAGGCTGGTCGATCCTCGTCTCCAGGTCCGAAGCGGACCCAGTCTCGCCGCCGCCAAGCCGCACCTGAGGAGCGAGTTTTTCCGGCGCCGCCGCTCCAAGATGCGGCGCCAGAATCCTGGCAGTCAGGAGCTCCAGGGAATCCTTGGGATTCGGATCGGCATTCGCTTCGTAGAAGCCGGTGTTCGCGGAAACCAGGCGCAGAATCTCGGCGACCGCGGCCGCGCCTTTTCCTTCCGAACCGTCCTGAACCACCTCTTTCCGCAGCAATGTGCGTTCCTCGTGATATTCGTTGCCGGAGCGTGTGAGATCGGAAATCGCGGCGGTGTATTGCTTCATGTCTGTGATGTTTTGCTGCACCCAGTAGGAACGGAAATACGGGCTTGGGACAATTTTCTCCAGGTTCAGAACCATGCGCAGGTCGCCCGGCGCGCCAGCGGCCGCAACGGATCGCGACCACCACGGTTCTTCTTCGACGCAATGATCCTTACTCCCCGCAAGCAACTGGAGAGATCCGGCCAACAAGTCTTCACGCGTTGCCAACAAAAGATAATCGCCGGTAACGGCGAACGCAATCTCTCGATCGGAGTCAGGCTCCTTGCGGTAATAGAAATTGACGCCACCCGCGGTGCGAGTTTCGAATTGCGACCTGGTTTGCCACAACGCGGATTGCATGGAATCGGCGGAGGCACGCCGGGTGATGAAGAGAAATTGAAGCTTTCCAATGTCGTAAAGCGCCAGGGCGCTCTGTTTTCCGGCTGCCTGGTGGAGCAAATCCGCGTCCACCGGAACACCCGCGGCCTTCGCAAACTCGCTACCGGCACTTTGCAATCTCAACAGCAGGCGCGACTGCGAAAAGACGTCGTGGTTTTTACTCTTTAGCCAGGTCTCTTTTTCCTGCGATTTATCCCAATCCGCCAGCAGCGAAGAGAAATCCTTGGCCTGCAGATAAAGGACGGCGCCCGAAGGGACAAAGCGCGACAATTCGGGTTCCGGTGGAGCAGCGGCGCGATAAGCGCCAAAGGCTACACCGAATATCCCGGCGCAGAGCAGCGCAACCAAGATCGTGCGTTTCATGGTTTCCTCCCTGCCTTGGCCGGCTCTTTCGCCTGCGTCTCAGCCCGGGCAACCAGCCGCGGCCGCACCAGGCGATCCTGCTCCAGTTCGGCGTGCAGGATTGGCTGTCGCGCCGCGTTGGTGCGTTGGCGCCGCAAACGCGTCCTTAGTTCCAGAAGTTGTGAAGTGATGCGCGTACGCTCAGCTCCCGATTTTTCAAGTTTTTGCGCGATTTTGAGGTAAGAAGTTGCTTCGTCCAAACGCTCGAGGCGAGTCATCGCCAGAGCAATTTCGCGGGCAAGTTGGGATTGTTGAGAAATGGGCAGGGCGAGGTTTGCTGGACTCTGTACTTCACCTTGGCCGGCATCCGTCTCCTCGTCCGCGCTAATCGTTTCTGCGTCGTTGTAATTTCCCGGAGCGACCCGGCCCAGCAACTTCCGCTGCAATAACTGCTCGATGGAGGACAGGGCAAGCTCATCGGCGGGAATGGAGATGGCCGCGCGAAAGAATGGCACCCGCGCATCCTCTCTCGATGGTGAATCCGCCAACGCTTTCGCGAGGATTGCCATTTTGTCCCGGACATTGGGCGCATACTGCGCCGCAGCGAGCCGCGATTCGTAGAAATAAGGATGATCCGACGCAGACGGCGTGATGTTCTTCGCTCCCCCCGCAAGCAGTTTCAATTCCAGACTGCCAAGCTCGGCGGGCTGCGGCAACCCTGTCAGCGCCGCGGCGGCTTGCACGCGAAGTGCGTAGGGATTCTCTGGTGTGGCGGAAAGTTTTGCCAGGCTTTGCGCCGCTGCATTCTTTTCCTGTGCCACCAGGAGTTGTGATTTGCTGAGTCTCAGACGGAACGAGGGTTCCCACGGAGTCGCATTCGCAAGCGGCTCGAGGAACACAATGGCTTCCGTGGGGTGACCCGTTCTTTCGAACAGCGCCGCCGATGAATCCATGTTCTGATAAGCATCGCCGGCAACGAGGACCAGCCTCTTCAGCAAAGTGACTGCCCCCGCCACGTCGCCATCCGCAACCCGAATTTCGGCCAGGCCAAGGAAATTCGTCGCCACCAACTGGTGCTCTCCCAATTCTCGAGCGAACACAAATTCCAGGATTTTCCTGGCCGATTGCTTATCGCCGCCTTCAAGAATCTGCCGAGCGGCAATCCGGAGGCTTTCCGCGGAGGGAGCGCCTTGCGGCTCCGATTTATATCCGGAGAGGATCGTGTCCAAGGTTCCCAACTGCGCCGCGCACTGCATTTCGTAAGGCACCAGAGCCGCGGAATCTGCAACCGTGGTGTTCTTCCGCAGTGCAGCAACTTCATCAGCGGCCCGGCTATATTGCTTCGTCTCGGACAGGTATTTCACCCACCGAAGTTGCCAGGTCCACAAAACCGTCTTCGCATTTTCCTGTTCCAAGCCTTCGGCCTTGGCCACTGCCGCCAACTTTGCGTCCAGAATTTTTTGGATAATTGGCGCGCGGTTTGCCAACGGTATCCATTGAGCCTCTGCGATATCCTCCAGCACGATCGTGGGATCTGGCGCGGCCAGCGAAAGGTCCAACAACCATGCCGTAGCGGCCGTTGGGTCGCTCTGGGCGAGATACGCGCCGTGTAGCAGCGCGTTCGAACGATAATTCCCGTTACGGCGGAGATAGGCGCGAAGGAGTTGATCAACCTCCGGCTTCACGTCTTGGAAGGCCCCGTGGGTGCGTACGTGGTCGAGCGCCCGGCCAAAATCCGCCCAGAAGCTTTCCGTCAAACGCACATTGCTAACCTGATTCAGCTGCTGCGCAAAGAAAAGCTTCCATTGCGCAACGGCTTGCGCTCGGTTCTTATCCTTAAAGTAGGCCAGCGCGAGCTTGTCGTGGACTTCCACGCGCGTGGGGCTGAGTTCCAGCGTGTAATCGTACTGCTCTATGGCCTTGCGCACGTTTCCATGTTCCAGGTAGAAATCACCGAGTGAAAGATAAGCATTTGCCGATGCCGGACTGTGCTCCAATTCCGCCGGCAGAAAATCATCGGGCGCGTCCAGCCGGGTGTCAGCAAGATACTCGCCGTACCTGGAGGCGTAGTAGAACCAGATATCGCCGGCGAGTTGATTGTCTCGGCTAACAGGTTTGCCGATCCGCTCGCCGATGGTCTGATCGCCGAGTGCGTCAACAAACGCCGCTTTAATAGGTTGCTGAGGCTCAGAAAAGTACAAGCCGGTAAGCGCGGTGTATGATTTCCCCCAAACCGGTGGCCGCAGATTGCCGCGGGCGGCGACCGCGGCATGGGCCAGTTCTGCATCTCCGTTTGCGAAAACAAAATCCGCGGCTGACTGCCCCCATGGCAACCATGATCCGGCCACTTGCACGAGTTGTTGCGGGTTTTTCTTCAGCAGCAGTGTGAACCAGCGAGTTTGGTTCACGCCGCCAAGGTTTGCGGGACCAAGGCTGGAGAGCAAACGCAACTCGTTGTCGCTATCGCCAGTGGCGCGGTACGCCTCTGCGGCGTTCAGCAGGGTTGTAGTGCGAAGCTCCGGCCTCACGCGTGTTGCAAAGCCTTCCAGTTGCCCGCCGAGCTCGGAAAACTTCATCCGCTGCCGTTGCAGCTGAACGAATTCCGTCATCTGGCCCATCCAGATGGCCGGATCTCTGAAAGAGATCGTCATCAACTCATAGCGCCACGCGGCTTCTTTGTCGGCCAGTCCGGCCGCCTGCACCAGCGGAATGGCCAGATCTTGTACGGCTCCAGCAGACATAGGAGCGCGCACCGCCTGCGCAAAGCTCGAAAACGTTTCTTTCTCTTCCGGCGTGAAATAACGCGCCACGGTAGAACCCATTTCCACCAACGCAGCGTGCATGCCGTTCCGCGCGGATTCCTGACGGGTGGCAAGGACATGCTCACGCCATTGCCTGTCGGAAACGGCGGAAATCCCATTTTTGGCAACCTGTTCTTTCAGGACCGGAAGCGAATTCGACGCAGCATTCATGGCGTTTTGAAGAGTCGTGTACGCCTTTTCATGTTGGCGGAGGCGCGTCATCAGGCGCGCATAGATTTTCGCGCCGTCGTGATTTTCGGGCGCGGCGAGGAGTTCATTGCCAGCGGCGCTTACACCTTGCTCCGCGAAACTTTTTGCCGGTTCCAGGATCCCCCACGCTTCCAACCGGCGCGCCACCTCAAAGTAGTTCGCCGCGCGCTCAGGAGCCACGTCAATCAGCGCCTCCTTGAGCGCAGCGACGGCGTCCGCGCTCCGTCCCTGGCGTGCGCGAACCTCGGCGATCTTCTCCATCCACTTCGGATCCTTATAAGCCAACTGGTAGAGGTGTTCGTAGTCGCCAGCCGCATCGCCAAATCGCAGCAGACGCTCCTCCAACGTGGCGCGCGCGATGCGAAGGTCGCTGCGGTCGGGACGTATCGTTATCGCCTTGCCATACGAATCAATCGCGGCCGGGAAATTTTCCAGGCTGGCTTGCATCCTGGCCAGCACCATGGCCCAACGGTAATCGCGGGGTGATTGCTGAATCGTCTTCGAATAGAAATCAAGGAGCTGCTTTTCGCGCTGGTACCGCTGAGAGTAGAGGGCGGCTTCTGTCGCAAGACCCTCGTCTTCCGGAAAATTGTTGATCACCTCGATGTATTGATCGGTGGCGCCGGAATAATCCTTCAGTTGTGTCAGCGCGGGGATTAGTCCCCGGCGCAGGGTAGCGATTCGGTTCTTGCGGTCGTCGGCGGCAAGCGGCGCAGTCCGAAACAGGGCGATCTTATCCAGATAAAATTGCTTCAGCCCCTGCGCGTCGCTCGCTTGCGCGTAAGTGTCCGCCATCGCCGCAAGATACTGGCTGTCGTACGGCGAACCCTTCAACAGGGTGTCCAGCAACGCGCGCGCTCGCTGAAAATCCTTGGCTTCCGTGGATTTGCGCGCGGCTTCAAACGAAAATTGCGTACTGAGCTGGGGATAGGCATCCTTGGCGGCTTGCCGCAGAACAGTAATCGCCTGTGGGTAGAGTTTCACGCGCCAATAGAAATCGACGGTGGAACGCACTACGCCCAGAATTTTCGGATTGGCTTGATAAAGCGCCTCAATGTTGCGCTGAGCCGCTGCAAAATCTTTTTTGCTCTCATAGAATCGCACCAAAGCGTAGCGCAATTGCATCCTTGTCACCGGGTCGGTGGCCAGCGCTGCTTGCTTCTCCAGCGCTTTTTGCCGAACAGCTTCCAGGGATCGCTGCTGGGCGATCGATTCAATTGCCGCGGCCTGTTCCATGGTTCCCACTTGCTCCAGTGCACCGTTGAGGAACGTCGCCATATCAGGCGCACGATTCGCTGCTTCCAGTACGCGCAAGCGAAGATTGACCGCCGGCAGGGCGTAGCGCGAATCCACGGCCAACTTCTCGGTCGTGTCATTCACAAGGTCCCGAAGCTTCGGCCGGCGGGCTAGCTCGATAAGCCGTCCCATGGCCGGCGATTCTCCGCCAGCGGCGAGGGCAGCGGCAGCATACTCGTGGACAGCCCTGGGATAATCCTTCCGGGTTTCGTAAATCGCGCCCTCTTCGTATCCGTACAGCGTGGGATTATCCAGTTTTTTTCGGCCTTCATCCAAGAGGCGCAGCGCATTGTTGAAATCGAAATAGTCCCAGTAGATGGTTGCCGCATACAAGTAGCCTCCCGATTCTCCCGGTGACGCCTTCGGGATGCGTTCCCAATACGGAGCCGCTTGCTGGAACAGGTCTCTATCCGAATAGATGTCGCCGATGCGAGCAAGAATCTCCGTGTTACCGGGATTCGCAGCAAGAAGATTTTCCTCCACTTTTGCGGCGATTGCCGTCTTTGCCGGATCAAGATACGCCAGCGAACGAAATACCGAGGACGCAGTTCGATCGAGTTGCTGCTCTGCGGGGTACACCTCCGCCAGAGTCTTCAACACCGGCGCGCTCTCTTCGAAGTGCGAGCGCCAGATTTCGGCTTCTGCTATTTCCGTTGCAGCGGCTGGGTTTTTCTTAACGAACTCTGTCCAGCCCGGCGCATCCGGCTGCGGCGCCGACTGGCGCAAGGCGTTCAACTCGCGTTCCAACTGGTGGCTGTACGATAGATACTCAAAGTATTCGTTTCGCAGCCTGGCATCTTCAAACCAGTGCAGGCGAATCAGTGCGAGCCAGGCGGCTTGATCATAGGTCGGCGTGGAATGATAGGCTTGCAGCAAATTGTTAACAAAATAGTGATTATGGGGAAATCGCCCATTGGCGTACTGGTTCAATCGCAGATACATAGCCGGAGTGCTTCCGCCTACTGAGGCAAAGTAGGTTTCAAGAACGCTGCCATCGAACTGTTTCACGGCATCTTCGGTAAGCTGCTGGAGTTTCGAATATTTCTCATAGCGCAGATAGAGCCGCGCCAGCTTGCTATACCAGGACGGATCGGAAAAATGGGTGAACGCCCGCCGGTAAACTTCCTCTTCTTCCAGGCTGAGATTGTTTTGCTGCAGGAAATTGGCAAGCCGCTCGTAGAGTCCCGGGTCGTCGGGGTTGTGATCGATTTCGCGCCGCAACACCCCGAGCGCTTGGGGCACTTCTTTCAGCTGCACTAGCCGGGCTAGATAGCGCTCGAGGACTCGTGAATATTCGGGAGAACGAGGACCAGTTCCGCGTGTTTCCGTGTTTCGTCCTACTTGAAAGGCGGAAGTCGCCGGTTGCGAAGGCGCGCGGGGTGTTTCGCTCCCCTCGCCCCCATCCTCACCGTCGCTCTCTTGATTCGTGGGTTGCTGGAAGCGCTGGAAAGCTTGTGGAGCGCCAAAGCTCTCGTTGTCGGCAACCGACTTGCCAAGCGGGATATTGTCCGCATGAGCGGCAAGCTCCTGCAGAATTACATCATAAATCGCGAATTCATCTTGCGGCTTTTGCAGGCGCGCATCCGCGTCCGCCATCAAAAGCGCGACGCGCGTGCGCTCACCGGATTTGGGAAAAGCGGCAAGAAATTCCGCCCCGCCCTTAAGTACGGCCTCGCTCTGACCGTTGCTCGCGTAAAATTCGAGCAGCTTCACGTGCAAATCAGGGCGGCCAGCCGCGTTTGGAAAGTTTTTGTCCAGAAGGGCCAGCAATTCCGCCGCGCGCGAGCGGTGAAAATAGGAATACGCACGCAATTCCTCCGCAGGATAGGCGCTGCCTGGCGAAGTGGTATTCAAGATCAGGCTAAGAATCCCGTTCAGGTAGCCGGGACCCTGATCCATCGTGGCGATATCCTTGTACATGGACAAATCGCCGCTGCCCAGACGGATTGGAGATTCCGGGGAGGTCAGAAGCATATCCGTCAACCGGGTGAGCGCGCGCTCCTGGGAATCATCCGGGCCTTTGCTGCTATAGAGCGCAAAATAATACCGCGCCGCTTCCGGATACGAGTGAATATCTTCCAGCAACCGCCCGCAATCGTATAGTTCTTGCGGAGTCCACGAAGATTTCGCGCTTTCTTTGTGCAACCGCAGGTTCGTGATGGCCTCTTGCGCGGCGTCCAGCTTTCCTTGCTGCTGGTAATAATAGAAGACCCGCGCTGTGGCATTCAGGTCTTCCGGATTCTTGTTGAGGGCAGCGCGAGCCTCATCAAGAGACTTGCGTAAGCCCTGCGTTTGAGCCAACAGGTCGAAATACCCTTTGACTAGCTCTGGTTGCCACAGCGGCTGGAAACTCTTCTCGTACACAGCCAAGCCCTGTTGAATCGATCCCTGCCTGTACTCCACCAATGCCCTGGCCTTCACAGGGAAAATCTCATCGCCGGGAAACTGTTTCTGGTGAGAGGCAATCAACTGGTTCGCTGCGTCAAACTCTTTTTGTGCGACAAGAAAATCGAGGAATCGCGCGTAGAGTTGTTCTTCGCCGGGATAACGGGCAATCCACGCACGGTATGTTGCGATGGAGGGTTCTTTTCCCAACGCTTGCGCCTGAATTATTCCGAGAATGCGTTCGAACGCGCTCCAGGAACTTTGCTGATTGGGCAAGGTAAATTTCTCCGCCGCCGTTGCTGGCGAACCTCCCAGGGTTCGCAGGACTGCGATCTCCTCTTGAGGGCGTAAGCGGCGGTGATAGAAATCGGCAAGATCCAACTGAGCGGCCGCTTTATTTGCGGCCTTCTCGGAGTAAAGCTTCCAGTCTTTCTCGGCGGAGACGAAATCGAGTCGCCGCTCATCCTCAAGGGCCGCAAGCGAATACAGATCTGCTTTTGTCGGTTGTTGCTGAATCAATTCCCCCAGCGCTGGGCGCGTTTCGGCGGGTGGCCGCCGGAACAGCACGTCGCCATAGGGCAACTGCATGGCCCGGAAGAAGGCGCGCTCCACATCTGTTTTTGCTTCGATG
>Ga0137403_10008596_pt1 | contig 11420 bp, 11 predicted proteins | sample CZOMad2_1_16fung_FD_122057 | JGI IMG/M metagenome (GOLD analysis project Ga0137403, IMG submission 122057) | Vadose zone soil fungal communities from Angelo Coast Range Reserve, California, USA - CZOMad2_1_16fungal (Hybrid Assembly) | ecosystem: Environmental > Terrestrial > Soil > Vadose zone...
GCGTAAAAAGGAAGCATCTTCGCCGCCGGCAAATCCTCTGGGTAAAAGCTTCCCTTCCATTCCGCGTACTGGAATCCAGAAGTGCCAATCCACTTATTCACTAGCTCCGTACTCCCTTCGTCAGCCGGACAAGATCGGCGACGACTTGCTCGATCCGTTTCGCAACCTTGGTATCCGACAGCCTGTCGCCGTCAAAAGAATCACCCGTAGCAAAAACGAATCGCGGAATGATGAGACAGCGGAAATCGAGCATAAGACTATTGGCGAAGCTCATAACCGACATGTAACTGCCCATCCCGCCGGCCGCGCAAAGAAAAGCGACTACTTTGTCTTCCCAGGCACTTCCGGTTAGCTCGACCATGTTCTTGGCCGCAGCCGCAACATCGTAGTTGTAAACCGGCGTCGCAACAATGATTCCATCAGCTTTTTCGACTGCGGCAGTTAAATTTTGGGCAGCGGGATGATTGTAGCAGGCGTCGGCGTCGCATAAGGGAAGGTCGAGCTTGCTAATATCGAGCCATTGGCAGTTCAGCTTTGCTTTCTTTAGCCAGTCGAAGGCGATTTGTGCCATCCGTCGGCTGTTGCTATCGGGATTGCCACTCGTACTGAGAACAAGATAGTTCGGCATACTTCCAGCATTTTAGCTGAAATCCGCGACACGCAAATCAACCGAAAACGTTCTCATGATAACGTGCGACTTATCCTGGCCACACTTCGAGGCCATGAATGCAGTTGCGGATATCGTTTGAAATATTAATGCTGCTAATCCGCCTTCCTGTGGCCAGGCTGTAGGCGGAAACGGTGGATGGAGATGAACCGCCGATAACCACATCGTCGCCAGATAAACAGAGCCCCGGGCGAACCCCTGCCGAGCGTGATCGTTTGGCAAATGCGCGTTCGATAGCGTCGACGGTTCGTATTTAGGAACATCGAAAGACTGCTTAATTCGATTCTTTCTATCTGCAATAACCAGCCTATTGGAACCAGTGTCGTTGTTATGGAATGCAATCCCGCGCAGACCACGGTCACCGCCGCGGCCTTCCCAGTTAATACTTTCGTCATTCCAATCGATTACTTGATCGTACTGGCCGGAATTTAGATCGATCAGGTAAACACCTCCGTGACTTTCGCCCTGATGCGCGGAACGAACTACCGAGGTAGCAATCACTCTCGGCAGCTTGTCCATAAAGATGCGGTATCGTAGCTTTTCAGCGCTAAAGCTTCAAGGTATCGCCGGTGGTCCGCTGCCAGGAAAGAATGTCGCGTCTTCCTTGCTCGATGATCGCTCGATAATCAGGCTGGTAGTAAAGGTTATGCGTTTCATTGGGATCAGCCTCCAGGTTGTAGAGTTCATTCAAATCCTGATCTCTCAGGCAAAGTTTCCATCCTTCCGGGGAGATTACCGCACGGGTAGATTCATTCATTGCGCGTTTAATTTTCCGGCGTGACGCGAGCTTTGTTCCTTTCATCACCTTGAAACGATTGGGGGACCATTCCAGAAAAACCTTTCCCGGCGCCATGCTTTCGCCGTGCAGTAATGGAGCAAGGCTATGCCCGGCGCATTGATTCGGTTTAGGCTCGCCCAGGAGATCGAGCAAAGTAGGAAGGAAGTCAATATGGCTGACCGGTTGAACAACTCTCAGGCTCTGGCGTTGGTCGGGTAATCGGACAAGGTAGGGAACGCGCACCGCTTCTGAGAACATGACTTCCTTTCCAAACAGATGATGCGCGCCAAGCATGTCTCCGTGATCGCTGGTGTGGATAATAATGGTTTTATCCAATAATTCAGCGCGTTCGAGACACGACAAAATTCCTCCGATGCTTCGGTCAACCATCGTTATCAAACCAAGATAGCGTTGTTTCATTGCGCGATACTCGTCCTGAGTAACTCCGAAAAAGAAGAGATTGGGCAATCGGTTCCGATCCAGGAGCGCCTCGGCCTGTTGCCATTCCCGCATTAGTTTGTAGCGCAGCGGGAGATTATCGTTCGCTGGCGCGACTGCTGTGGCATCAAGTTCTACATCTTCGAGCGCATGCTCTAGGTTGAGAGGACCGTTGTAGGGTGAGTGAGGTTCAACAAACGAAACGAACAGAACAAATGGATCGAAACGATGCTTCTCGATGAACTCGCAGGCATGCCCTTCTAGAAATCTGGGCTTCGAAATGTCGAGTGGAAGTTGGCTAATCAGACGTTCGGAAAAAGATCCGTTTGGCTTGTCCGGAGTGTAGCCATTCGAACCTAGGAACCGGCTGTAGTCACTGACGCCTTCGGTCGAAATCCAATCACGAAATCCACGTTGTTGCGTCGCTTCATCCCCCAGCTGCCACTTTCCCATATAGGCCGGATGGTAGCTGTCGTCGCCAATCAGCTCGGCAAAGGTTGGAAATCGGGGATCAAGTGAAACGCCGTTCTTGGTGCAGCCTGTTTGATGCGGCCACATCCCGGTTAGTAATGACGCTCGCGAAGGCACGCACAAAGGGTGGGTAACATAGGCGCGCTCGAAAATGACCGACTCCGCAGCCAAGTTACGCAGGTTTGGTGCATGAACTGTTCTACTCGCCTCGCCGACAATAGTATCGGCGCGCTGTTGGTCCGTCAGAAACACGATGAGATTGGGCCTGCGCATCACGGGCGTTAAAACAGTAGACGGAGTTTCAAGAGAAGTACGTTGGTTTTAGGAACATAGGCATTTCTGCCTGTGCGCCCAGCGGAGTTGCACTCCGCTGTCCTCGACCAAGGTGAGCGTGTCAATTAGTTGGCAGGCCAGAGGCCCGTGTTCCTTCTAAACGAGACCAATAGTCTGTGCCCCAACGCAACCGCAGCCGCCGCCGGAAGAGATTATGCGTGGTCCGTTCCTAAACTAGAGTTTGGAAACAGGAAGAGGGAAAAAGCAAAGAATGCCCTTTCGCCTGGCGACGAACGGGCACTTGAATTGTAAAACGGCGAGCTCCAACTGGCCGACCATGGTCGCGCTGAGGAAGCTTAGCACTTGATTGATTGGATTCGCGATCGCATCAGTGCTGCTGCCGGCGAAAAGCAACCCGATCGCACGCGGATTGGTTGCTACGTCTTCCACCATTAACGAACCGGAATCGCAGCTGTTCAAAAACTTGCTGCCCGTGTTTCCGATCACGATCTGGTTGGTGAATGTTTTAGTGAAGGCAGTCCCGCCGGCGCATTCGTTATCGTAAGTGACACTAATCGTCGCGTTCAAGCCGACGATGGAGCTGCGCGATAGTCCAGTAGTACGGCCGCTCTTTTTTACGGCCCGGTTGATTGAAGCAGCGAGCGTCGTCTTCGAAATCGTGCCAATCTCAAGGATCGAGCCGTTGCTGGCGACTTGCCCGGTTACCACTTTTCCGATCGAACAATCAACGTTGCTATTAGGCAGCGAACTCCTCGTCACCAGCGTCGCCACGGTTTGCGCGCCGTTTACGTTACAGTTAACATCGATTAGCCCCGGCTGAATGATTGGATCGCAGGTAGTAGCAACTGTGTTGTTGCCGCCCGAAACAATATCCGATTCAACGAGGCCGGCGCATCGGCATGCGAGGCCTTGCTATATTCTTCCAACGCTTTCGGCATTTCCGCCTCCAGTTGCTGAATGCGGGTGCCGTGCGACGGATGACTGGAAAGAAACTCGGGTGGTTGAGCACCTCCGGCATTTTCCATTCGTTGCCAAAAGCGGATACTCTCTCTCGGATCGTAACCAGCTCGCGCCATATAATGTAACCCAATGCGATCGGCTTCTGACTCATGTTTGCGGCTAAACGGCATGAGCACGCCGAATTGAGCACCCGCGCCGAGCGCTCCCATCACCGCACGTTGTTTGTCGTAATCCATGTCCGAGAGCGACATTGCCACACCGGTCAATGCAGTCTGGGCGAGATTCTGTTCCAGAACGCGTTGCGAACCATGTCGCGAAGTGGCGTGCGCCATTTCGTGACCCAGAACCGTGGCAAGGGCAGATTCATTTTGCGTGACGGGTAAAATGCCGGTGTAAACCACGACCTTGCCGCCCGGCAAACAGAATGCGTTTGCCTGCGAAGACCGAATCAAAGAGACCTGCCAGTCGAAGTCCGCACCGGCTTTGCCTGTTGCGGTAGCCAGCCGCAACGCCATTCGTTTCAGCATCTCTAAGTCCGGTCCCGAATTGATACTCTCCGACTGTGCCAGGACTTGCTGATAACTCTGAACTCCAAGGAAAGCTTCCTCGCGCGTGGACATGGCGACGTGACTCTTCCGGCCCGTCTCCGGATTCACGAACTTCTCCGAGGAAAAATATTGATAGGCGAAAAACAATCCTGCCAACAACAGCGGAAGCCATTTGATATGTCGCCGTTCCATCTTGCGGCTACGTTAAATGAACAGGTTTAGCTACGCGACACCGTTTTATTTGCTGCGGCTAACTGTGCGCATGCGAGCAGCAACAGGAATGGTGACCACGATTACGGCACAAGCGCTTTCCGCCGAGGAAAAACGCGACCTGATTAAATATCTCAGAACGCACTAGCTGAGGAACACAGACTTAACCAGTCTGTGCGCCCAAAGGGATTCGTAATCCGCTGATTCGAGACATCGGACAAAATGTCCGATGGGCGCACAGGCCGGAGGCCTATGTTCCGTCTAAAGCAAACGTGTCCGTGTCAGCGCTCTTCTGTCATGTCGAGCAGTCGAGACACCTCTAATTTCTTCGTAGAAGAAAGAACTGCTAGAGATTCCTCGACTGCGCTTCGCTTCGCTCGGAATGACAGAATAAAATGTCACAGCATCGGCTTTGATCCGTGGTGATCGATAAACTCACGAACACTCAGCAGTTGCTTGATCACGGTCGCTTCGGTGCTTCCGCCTTGAGCTGCACGGCCCAGTTGCCGGCGAAATCCGAGGGCATATAAACATCGGCGGAATAATGTTGAAACCCTTTGGCCGTGATCTCTAACTTGAATCTGCAAAGGCTGGCGTGCGGAAACTCAAAGAATCCGTGCTCGTCGGTTTCCGTCGAATATGCCGGACCAGAGTCAGGTGGGTCATGTTGCAGCACTACTTTGGCTCTGGGTTGCTTGTCTACGTGAGCGACATCCTCGAAAGCGACCCACCCGTGCAGGCTGGCACCACCGGATTGCGCCAGACTCGCGCTAAATGCCGTGAGCAAAATTGCCGCCATCAGGGACGCAAAGGCGATCGCTTTGATGTTTCGTTTTATCATTGCCGATGCGGCCTTACAACGCTGTTACAATAACCGATAACAGATGGTTCGTCCGCGGCGCTACGCATCGCCGGTAGGAACAATGGCGGCAGTTTCCACCATCAGAATGACTGCTCGATCGGGCGCCCGGGTGCGATGCTTGACGCCTTTGGGAACGACAAATCCCTGCTGTGGCTGCAGATCAACCGAGCGATCTTCAAGATCGATGATGAAGTGCCCCTCCAAGACGAAGAAGAACTCGTCGTCGTTGTCATGTTTGTGCCAGTGGTATTCGCCTTGCATGACTCCCAGGCGAACAACGGAGTCGTTCACCTTGCAGAGCGTTTGGTTGTACCACTTCTCGGTGCAGGCTTTCACCAGGGCTGGAACGTTTACCAAGTGGAGAGGAGGAAACTTTATGTCGAGGTAAGTGGCGTAAGGATAATCTTGTTGTTCGCTCATGGGCTAGAGAATGACTAATCAGGGTCTAAGAGGTGTGATGCTTCTCCGAATACTTGGAGGAACGCCGATAGAAGCAGGAAAAGCAAGATTGCGACGCCAATCGCAAGTTAACCGAAAAGTGCGCTAGGCCTGGAAAAGCGCCAAATCAGTTAGAAATCCTTCGACTTCGTTCAGGACGACAAAATAACGCGCGGCACGCGCCTAAACTTGATCGGCGCGGTTGCCGGGAGCCACCGTTTGGTTCGGGTCGGGCTGGGTGGTCGCGCCGGGAGTTCCCGGTTCGATCCGTGGGACGTTTGCCTGGGCCGGGCGAACTGTTTTTTCGTCGGTCTTGCCAGCTTTGTTCAGTTCGTCGCTGAATTCGTCTTTTGCTTTTTGAAATTCGCGGACGGCTTGTCCCATTCCTTTAGCCAGCTCAGGCAATTTCTTTGCCCCGAAAAGGACAAGGATGATCAACAGAATAACGATCAGATCTGGCCCTGCCAGATTCATGAAGCTCGCGAGCAAGCTCATAATATGTATATGAACATCAGGCCGCCCGGCAAAGTTGCAAGGTAATTCGGTGGGGCGAACGACGGGCCATCTTGCCCAGTGGCTGCGATAAACCCCAACGCTTTCGGGGTTGGCCTCCACAGCCTAGATGGCTGTGCTATAAATCTTCGTGCAGTTCGAGGCGCGCGTCGCGCATCGGTTGGTGCTGTCGGTAGCGGTCGAGGACGGCAACAAATTCGTCGGCCAACTCGCGGTTACCTTCGCGCTCGGCAAATTCCCGGCCGCGCTCCGCTGTTGCAATGGCATCGTCGAATCGACCGGATTCGGCATAGGCCGCAGCTAATGTGCGATACAGAATCGGGTTGATGCCGCCGGCGAGTTTCAGCGCGCGTTCCGCCAACTCGACCGCGCGGGTTCCGTTGCGAAGGGATGCGTCGGGCGCAGTGGCGAACACCCATGCCAGGTTGCTCTGCGCATTTCCGTCATTCGGGTTTAATGCAAGCGCGGCTTCCCACTGCTCATCCGCGGCGCGCGTCTGATGTTTCTGCACCAGCAAAACACCAAATGTGTTACGGGCGCCGATGTTGTTCGGCTCGTTTTCCACTCGCGCGCTCCAAAAAAGAATCGCTTCATCGAGTGCTTTCCCTTCCAAGCCGACCGGCACCTCGCCATAAACACCCGCATTGGCCGGACGAATTTCCGCTGCTGTGCGCGCGTGCGCGATTGCTTCTTCGGTTCTACCCTCGGCGAAAAGCGAGGTCGCGAAGGCAAGATGCGCGCCATCGTTGTTTGTCGTGACCGCGAGGGTATGCGGCCACAGGGAGTCGGCGTTGCGCCAGAACAGCGTTTGATGATAAGCGCAAACGCTGAACGCGACGATGACAACGGCGGATGCAAGCGCGCCGATTTGTTTTTGAAAACGCCAGTGCGCGGTCAGTTCGGCAACCAGCCAGACGATCGCTATGGTGATGCCGATGAGAGGCAGATAGGTATAGCGATCGGCATGAGCTTGCCGGCCCACCTGCACGATTCCCATTACCGGGACCAACATCCCAATAAACCAAAACCAGCCAGTGAACAAAAATGGGAGTCGTTTTCGGTAGATGATAGCAATCGTCGACAGCGCGATCAGGTGCGCAGCAGAACCGGCGATGGTCAGGAACGGAAAGAATTTCTCCGGATACGGATAAAGAACGGCGAGATCGACGGGCCAGATCAGCTGACGCAAATAGATCGCGTAGCTAACGATTGTATTTTCGAATCGTAACGGCAGAGAGAAGCCGAAGGTGTCGATGTGGCCGTGTTGGGCCAGCACCGTGGTAACCGCCGAGACTGCGGCGAACAGGGCGAACGGAATTTTTTCCATGAGCAACCAAATGATTTTCTCCGTTCGAAAACGATTCAGCGGCCAGTAATCGATTAGTAAGAGCACGAACGGGATCGTGACCAGCATCGGTTTGGAAAGCAGTCCGAGCGCGGCGGCAAGCAGCGCGACCAGATAGCGCGCGAGAGATTTCCTTCGAGCGTAACTGGACCACGCCAGCAAGGTGAGCGCGAAGAATAAGCCGCTGAGAACGTCCTTGCGCTCGGCGATCCATGCCACCGATTCCGCTCGCAGCGGATGAATGGCGAAGACACCGGCGACAACTCCGCTTCGCCAGATTTTTCCAGTCAGCGAGTCGAGGGCAAAAAATAACGCGATGACGGCAAGGGTGTGAATGACAACGCTGCTGAAATGATGCAATCCCGGATTACGCCGAACAATTGGCAATCCAACATGTGCGACAGGGTGGTGATGGGATGCCAGTTGGCGGCGTGAAAATGAGTGAAGGCCCATGCGATGTTGGAGAAGCTCAGCCCGCTGGTTACGCGAGCGGAGCCATAAACGTAATCGCGATCATCGTAACGGACCCAATCGAAGTGTGCGGTTTGCGCGAAGACAATCCAGACCAGCGCGGTAAGCGCGAGGGCGATCAGAAATTTTTGCGTCTTCAAACTGAAGCGCAGACTATACACGGCGGCAGGAAGCGCGAATCAACCGTCATCACGAGGCGAGGGATGGGCTGCTTGGATAAATCTGAATTGTAGGCGGTCGTGAAATTTGCCGATGCATTCGAACTTTTGAACGACCGAAGCGGAGTGCAACTCCGCTTGGCGCACAGGCCGAAGGCCTGTGTTCCTGACCACCGCGTTGGCGAGCGGACTATTTTCAGTTGAGCTGAAAGCGGATCGATAGCACTAGGCGACAAAGACGGAACACAGGCTTGGTAGCCTCGCGCCAAGCGGGCATTACGTCCGCTTCCGGCAACGACGTCACCGACTAAATAACCGGTCGTAGGCCCGATGAATTTCTGCCACGATCGGGCCTTGAATCGGCGAGTTATGGTAAGCACCGGGCAAGGTGACCACCTGTTTCTCTCCGGCGAAAGAATCGACCACCAGGCGTTGAAATTTTGGCGGAACGATCTCGTCGTTTTCGGCGAGAAGGAAAATTGCAGGCGCATGAATTCGCTTTGCATTCGCGACGCTATCGAGTTCGCGTGGAATTTGCAGCGCGACCGGTCCGGCCAAAAGCCAAAGGTTCCACCAGCCGTAGTTGCGCAAGATTATTTGGCGCAATGGTGGCGGATTGTGAAGAATAAGACCGCGGACTCCGCGGTTGGCCGCAACGTTCATTGCTACCGCGCTCCCAATACTTGCACCAAAAACGTAGATCCGCGGGTTCCCGACTTTCGACTTCAGCGCATCGAAGGCGGCAAGTGCGGCGGGCGACATTCGCTTCAGACGTGCTGGGCCGGAGCTGCCGCCGAAGCCGGGATAATTCATTCCCCAAATTTCAACGGCGCGTTCGCCGAAAGCGTCCGCGTCGAGCGCAACCCATCGTTCCGCGCGATCGGCGTTGCCGTAGAAGCGCAGGACGTAGGCATCGACATGATTGCGTTGTCGCGCGAGCCGCGAACGCGCCGTCCAGATTTCGAGTTCACCATTTTGGAATGGAATGGTCTGCCGCATTGCGCCGTGCGCATCGATGCGTTGAGTCGTGGGAAAAAGAATCAGTTGATCGGGTAGTGGCGTGCAAAACATCATCAGGATACAGGCTGCGAGGATCGCCCCGAGGAAATATGGTGGTCGGCGTTTCACTGGAGCGAAAATATTTTCCTCTTGCACGGTTACCTCATTTTTCATTCTCGTTCCCACACTCCCAGTCTGGGAACACGTTCTCCTATTGAAACTTTGTTTCTATTCATGCGATGGATCCGAAGGGGCGCGAGGCACGAAACAGAGCTTCGGAAGAGATGCGGTTCCCAATGCAGCGAAGGCGCTTTTCCACGGCCAACAGCTTCAACCGGCGACTGCGACACGCGACTCGATTTTATTCGCTCTTATGAACTTTAGGATTCCGCAGGCTGGAAGCCCGCGGGCCCCACAGGCGGGACGCCTGCGCCCCTACACGTCGTAGTACATCGAGAATTCGTACGGGTGTGGTCTTAGCCGCAGTGCGTCATATTCCTTTTGTTTCATCTCAAGCCAGTTTGAGATGAAGTCGGAATTGAAGACGTCGCCTTTAAGCAGGAAATCGTGGTCGTTCTCCAGCGCCGCGATAGCGCCACTGAGCGAATCGGGCACGCTGGGGACATTAGCGAGTTCTTCCGGCGGAAGATCGTAAAGATTTTTGTCGAGCGGATCGCCGGGATCAATGCGGCTCTGAATTCCGTCCAAGCCCGCCAGCAACAACGCGGCGAAGGCGAGGTAAGGATTCGCTGCTGAATCCGGCGTGCGAAACTCAATCCGCTTCGACTTCGGATTGGCCGAGTAAGTGGGAATACGAATCGCAGCGGACCGATTGCGCGCAGAATAAGCGAGATTGACTGGCGCCTCAAATCCGGGCACGAGCCGCTTGTAACTGTTGGTCGTCGGGTTCGTGATACAGGTAAGCGCGGGCGCGTGTTTCAAAATTCCGCCGATGAAAAAGAGCGCGGTGTCGGACAATCCCGCATAACCGTTCCCGGCGAAAAGCGGTTTATCGCCCTTCCACAGCGAGATGTGAGTATGCATGCCGCTGCCGTTATCGGCGAAGAGCGGCTTCGGCATAAAAGTGACCGTTTTGTTGTGCCGCTTGGCCACGTTGCGCACGATGTATTTGTAATACTGCATGTGGTCGGCCATCTCTTTCATCGGCGCGAACCGAATGTCGATTTCGGCTTGGCCCGCGGTCGCGACTTCGTGATGCTGGCGCTCGATCGGAACGCCCGCCTTCTCCAACTCGAGACACATTTCATTGCGAATGTCCTGCAAGGTGTCGGCTGGCGGCACCGGAAAATAACCTTCCTTTGCGCGGATCTTGTAACCGAGATTGGGAAATTCTTCGCGCGCACTGTTCCAATGCGCTTCGGTGCTTTCGATTTGATAAAAGGCGGAATTCGCGGCTGACGAAAAGCGTACGTCATCGAAGATGAAAAATTCCGCCTCCGGTCCGAAATTCGCGGTGTCGGCGATGCCAGTACTTTTCAAATAAGCCTCCGCCTTTTCGGCGAGACCGCGCGGGTCGCGATCGTACGGTTCGCGCGTGATCGGATCGACGATGGTGCAGATCAATGAGAGCGTCGGTTCTGCGTTGAAAATATCGACCCAAGCTGTGGCGGGATCGGGAATGACGAGCATGTCGGAGGCGTTGATCACTTTCCAACCGCGAATGCTCGAGCCATCGAAGCCGAGGCCGTCAGTAAAAATGTCTTCGTTATATTCGGTGAGCGTGGTGGTGAAATGCTGCCAGGTGCCGGGGAGATCGGTGAACTTGAAATCCACGAGTTTTACCTCGCGGTCCTTGATCATTTTGGAAACGTCGGGCGGGGTCTTTTTGTCTTTAGCCATGGGTCAGAAGATTGATGGTTGATGGTTGAGATTTGATGGAAAAATGATTGGTCATCCCGAGCGAAGTCGAGGGATCCCGCGAAGTTACCGTAAAGTTTTCGCCACGGGATTCCTCGACTCCGCTCGGAATGAGGGCGGAGGAAAGGCGCGCGTACCTCACACCGCTTTTTCGCCGATCTCTTCCGTCCGAATGCGGACCGCGTGTTCAACCGGAAGAACAAAAACTTTACCGTCGCCGATTTTGCCGGTTTTGGCAGCGCTCACCACTACGGTGACGGCTTTATCGACCATGTCGTCTGCGAGCACGACTTCGACTTTCACTTTGGGCAGAAAATCAACGGTGTATTCGCTGCCGCGATAAATTTCGGTGTGCCCTTTCTGTCGGCCAAAGCCTTTCACTTCCGTCAC
>Ga0137403_10008597_pt1 | contig 11420 bp, 8 predicted proteins | sample CZOMad2_1_16fung_FD_122057 | JGI IMG/M metagenome (GOLD analysis project Ga0137403, IMG submission 122057) | Vadose zone soil fungal communities from Angelo Coast Range Reserve, California, USA - CZOMad2_1_16fungal (Hybrid Assembly) | ecosystem: Environmental > Terrestrial > Soil > Vadose zone...
CCCCCTGGTTACTGCCGGGACGCCGTTAATCGGCATCGAGCCTTCTGCTATTCTTACTTTCAGGGATGAATATGTTGATCTTGCGGATGATGACCAGCTTGAAAAAGCGAAAGCATTATCGAAGCATGTTTTCCTGGTGGATGAATTTATTGCCAGGGAAATAGCCAACGGGAATATTAAAAAGGAGCAATTCACCAAAGAGAAAAGAACCATCCGGCTGCACGGGCATTGCCAGCAGAAGGCGTTGTCGTCGGTTGCGGCGTCGGTGACGATGCTTACATTGCCTGAAAACTACACGGTGGAAACCATTTCCTCCGGTTGTTGTGGCATGGCCGGCTCTTTCGGCTATGAAAAAGAGCATTACGATCTGTCGATGAAGATCGGCGAGATGGTGCTCTTCCCCACAGTACGCCGGCAATCCCCCGATATTATTATTGCCGCCCCCGGCACAAGCTGCCGCCACCAGATAAAAGACGGTACCGGCAGAAAAGCCTTGCATACAGTGGAGGTATTGTATGATGCGCTGCTGCCGGGCAACGGGTAATATTTTCCACAGCGCCAACAGGCTGGCAATCACTTTCTGCTTATTTCTAAATGGCATGATTTAGGCATCTATGTTAGTAAGGATTGCCAGTATGGAAAAGACGTTAACGAGAATACCGAAGATGCTCACCGATCAACAGTCTACAGCCAAAATAAAGCAGCAAAAGGGTTTATGGGTCAGTAACGTGCCCGTTCGGCTGCCCGTGTACAGGAGAAATTACCCGACAGTTTTATTGCCGCCGCAGGAACACGGGTATATCAAGGGCCGTGATAACGATTGTCTCTGACAATATTGTGTTAATAAATCAGCTGGCCGCCGCTCACATTTATATCGGTGGCCACGACATGCCTGGCCAGGTCGGATGCGAGGAAGATGCATACGGCTGCAATGTCTTCGGGTGCCCCCACCCGGCCGATAGGTACCTGGCGTACCAGGTTTTCCATATTATTTCCCTCACTCAGCCAGTTAAGGGTCATTGGTGTTAAAATATTGCCGGGTGAAACGGAATTGATATTGATATTATAAGGAGCGGCAAACCTGCCCGCACTCTTGGTATACGAGATGATACCGCCAAAGGCCGCGCAATAGGCGGGGATGCCATCCAAAGCACCATAAGCGGCAAAAGAGCCCATGTTAATGATTTTGCCGTATCTGCGTTCTATCATATGTGGGAGCACGGCCTTTGTGCAGTTGAATACCCCTTTAAGATGCCCATTCATTTGCCGGTCGAATTCAATTCCCTCCGTATCGAGCTGGCCGCCTACCGCGCCCGGCCCGGCAATATTGAAGAGAATATCTATTTGCCCGTAAGAAGAAAGCGTATCGTTAACCAGTTTTTGCACCTCTTCCTCCACCGAAGTATTGGACCGGAGAAAAACGGCTTCCCCACCACTGCTTTTAATATCAAAGACTACTTCCCTGCCTTTTTCTTCCTGCAGGTCGGCGATAACCACTTTTGCCCCTTCGGCAACCATCAACCTGGCGATGGACCTGCCGATACCGGAAGCTCCCCCGGTTACGATGGCCACTTTGCCTGTAAGTTTTGTATCCATGTTATAGCATTTACTCATTACCCTGATAAAACCATTCCAGCCCCGCGCCGGCGGGTAGAGTAGAAATAACTCCACGTGAAAAAGAATAAGTATTTACCTTCCGGCTATGCCAGTCCCCGATATAAATATCCTGCGACAGTATGCCGAAGCTTGCGTCCACCACGCCGGCCGGGGTCGAACGCCTCGCTCGGTTCGTGCGCGACGAGGTGATCGCGCCCTCGGGGGAGCGGGTGCGGCTCGACTGGCATGGACACCGGGACCGCGGGCTCGCGGTCGCCAACTGCCTGGCCGCGATCGCGGCCGGCGCCGACCGAGTCCACGGCACTGCACTGGGCGCGGGGGAACGGGCGGGAAACGCGGAGATGGAGCTCCTGCTTGCGAACTTCCACCTGATGGGGATCCCGCACGGCGATCTCACCCGGCTCGCCGAGTACTGCCGGCTCGTCTCGCAGGCGCTGGGGCTTACGATTCCCACCAACCAACCCGTCGTGGGCTCCGATGCGTTTCGCACCGCGAGCGGTATCCACGCGGCCGCGATCCTGCGCGCCGAAGAGCGGGGTGACACCGAGCTGGCCGAGCTGACCTACTCGAGCCTGCCCGCGTCGGTGTTCGGGTTAGCCCAGCAGTTCGCCCTCTCGCCGATGTCGGGCCATGCGAGCGTGCGCCACTGGTTGCGCGAGCACGGGCACGACCCGACCGACGAGCCGCTGGTCGAGGCCCTGCTCGCCGCGGCGAAGCAGGCCGATCGGGCGCTGAGCGATGGAGAGGCCGAGCGAGTGGTGCGAGCGGCGGCCGTCAGCCGTTAGCGGCTGGCGGAAAGGGTTTCCCGCACTTTCCGCCAGCGAGCGAACAGCCCTTCGAGCTGTCGTCGATACTCGGCAAACGCCGCCCGGTCGCCCTCGGTGGGGGCGCCATCGGCGCCCTGCAGAACCGTCACCAGCGACGCGAGGGTACCCGCGATACCGGCGACCCCGTTGGGACCGCCATCGATGGCGTTCAGGGAATCGGCCAGGCCGGCCGGGAGCGAATCCTTGTTGGCGAGCGCATGCGCCATGACGGCGTGGACCGCGACGGCCGAGTCGAGCGCGGCATCCATCGCCTGCACCAGCGTGAGCTGAGCCTGGAGCGCCGCCTGAGACACCCGCACCCGCGGGTCGAGCCGCACCACCAGCGGCGCCGTGTAGTCCTTTCCGTTCACCCGCAGCACCACCGTGTAGCGGCCCGGGAGCACCAACGGGCCGCGCGGCTCGAGCGGAGTCCCCACCTGCCAGATGGCCGCGATCGAATACTCGTACGAGAGCGCCTTGGGTCGGCGGAGCCGCAGGTCCCAGACAAAGCGATGCATCCCCGGCTTCGGGTCCAGCCGCGCGGCCGGCCCGACCCAGCCGCTCTCGAAGTAGCGGAACTCGGCTGCAAGGCTGTCGGGCGGGTCGTCGCTCGAGAGGCGCCGTACCGCCCGGCCGGCCGCGTCCTTTATGGTCATCGTCACCGGGCCGGACGGTGCGCTCTTGAGCCAGTAGTCCAGCACGGCACCGGTGGGCGGATTCTCGCCGACCGGCGTGGTGGGCGGCGGCGGCGTGTCCTTGTTCTCGTTCTCGCGCAGTCGGATCGCGGTCGCCGGCTTGAAGAGATGGACCGGCTTGCTCGCGAGCGCGGCCGTCATCTCGCGGAGGGGCGCGACGTCGTCCAGGATCCAGATCCCGTGCCCCTGAGTCGCGGCGATCAAGTCGCCGTCGTGCACCAGCAGGTCCCGCACCCAGGCGGTCGGCAGGTTGAGGCTCAGCGGCTGCCAGCTTTCGCCGTCGTCGAACGAGACGTACACCCCGCGGTTGGTCCCTGCGTACAAGAGACCGCGCTTGACCGGATCGGCTCGGATCACCGCGAGGAATTCCCCGGGAGGCAGGCCGTGCGAGATCCGAGCCCAGCTCTTGCCGCCGTTCGCAGTCTTGAACGCCAGCGGCTCGTGCCAGTCCAGTCGATGGAGGTCCACCGCGGCATAGGCCACGTTGGTGTCGAGCGCCGATGGATCCACGTCGGTCACGGCGCCCCAGGCGGGGAGGTTGGACGGCGTGACGTTCTTCCAGTGCCCGCCGCCGTCGTGCGTCACCTGGATCAGACCGTCGTCGGTGCCGACCCAGATGAGCCCTTTTGCCTTGGGTGAGGGTCCGATGGCGTAGATCACCCCGAACCCGCAGTCGCGGGCCGCGGCGAGGTCCGGGTTCTCGCAGCCCTTGGCGCCGGTGCGCTTGCCGCTCAGGTCGGGACTCACCGTCTGCCAATGATTGCCGTCGTCGAGCGAGCGGAAGAGCACCTGGGCGCCCATGTAGAGCGGATGCGGCGCGAGCGGCGAGAACGCGAGCGGCGTGATCCAGGTGTAGCGGTACTTCACCGTCGTGGGCCGGGCGCCGTAGCTCCGGACCGGCCAGGGCGACACCTCCGCCGACTGACGGGTCTCCTCCTCGAACCGCGACAGGTGACCGCCCAATCCGGTTCCGAACACCAGGTTCGGCTCGCCCGGCTTGGGGATCATGTCGTCCCGCTCGTCCGCGCCGACCGGATGCCAGTCGCGCTCCTCGATCACGCCGTAGGGTCCCCGCGAGGCCAGCCGCACGGTGCCGTTGTCCTGCTGCCCGCTGAAGATGTGATAAGGGAAGAGGTCGTCGGTGGCGAGGTGATAGAACTGGCCGGTCGGCTGATTGTACCAGCTGGACCAGGTGGCACCGCCGTTCAGGGTCACCGCGGCGCCCTGGTCGGCGCTGCTGATGCGGAGCGCCGGATCGGCCGAGTTGATCCAGAGATGATGGTAGTCGTCCCCACCCGGCGAGCCCATCACGGGCTCGAAGTGTTTGCCGCCATCGGTGGACTTCTGGATCCCGCGCCCCATCACGTAGATGGTGTTGGAGTCGTCGGGGGCGACGGTGAGCCGCCCGAAGTAGCTGCTCGAGAGCGAGGGGTGGTCGTTCATCAGCCGCCAGGTGACCCCGCCATCGGCGGAGCGATAGATCCCGGCGAAGCTGCGAGCGACCTTCGGATCCGCGACCGGCGATCCCTCGAACGCGATCGTCGCGTACACGATCCGCCCGCCGCTGCCGCGCGCGACCCCGAGACCGATCCGCCCCACGTTGCCGCTCGGCAGTCCACCGCCCTCGAGCCGCCGCCAGTGGGCACCGCCGTCGTCGCTCTTGTAGATGCCCGACCCGGGCCCGGCCTGGGGCTGGAAGTAGTCGAGCCACGGATGCATCCGCATCTGCCACGCCGCGGCATACACGGCCGCGGGACTACCCGGATCCCAGGCCAGGTCCACGGCGCCGGTGGAGTCGCCGGCGTCGAGCACGTGCTGCCAGATCTTGCCCCCATCGGTCGAGAGAAAGACCCCACGTTCCCGGTTCGGCGCGAAGGGATGCCCCAGCGCCGCGACCAGAAGGCGGTTGGGATCCTGAGGGTCGACCAGAATCGCGCCGATGTGCCGGGTGGCCTCGAGACCGACGTGGGTCCAGGTCTCACCCGCGTCGCCCGAGCGGTAGAGTCCGTCGCCCGCCATGATATCCCACCGCGCGTCCACCTGGCCGGTGCCGGCGTAGATGACCTTCGGGTCGGAGGGAGCGACGGCGAGCGCGCCGATCGCCGCCGAGGTCTCGTGCTGCATCAGGCCGCGCCACGTGCGGCCCGCGTCGGTCGTCTTCCAGACGCCGCCGCCGGCGCTGCCGAAGTAGTAGGTATTCGGCTGGCCGGGGACGCCGGTGCCGACCGTAGCCCATCCCCCGCGGTAGGGGCCGACGAAACGCCAGCGTAGTCCCTGTAATGCGGTGGGCGGCAGGGTCGGGGGCCGGACCGCAAAGAGGGCAAGACCGAGGAGAAGCGCGGTCCGCGTCATTGCTGCCCCGCCACGTCCTTCGCTTCCCATTGGCTGCGCGTGAGCAGGCGAATCGGCTCGAGTCGCTTTTTCGCGAGGGCCGAGTTGAGCCCGCCCAGCTCTTTCCCGGCCCAGGCGTCGAAGCCCTTCACCACGTCGGCCAGCTCGCGGCCGATTGCATCCCCGCGGTCCACCTCGGTCTGGGAGGGACGGCCGCCGTAGGCAGTGACGTAGCCATAGAGGTCTGCAAGATTCTCGCGCAGCCGCTCCTCGCCCGTGATCATCCCGCCTTCCTTGGTGGCTACGATCTTCTTGCGCACCTGGTCCACCGTGGCTGACGCCGTCCGAAGCCGCTTGGCCAGCGGGTCGCCCGGGGGCAGCTTCGCCGCGCGCATGTCCAGCTCCGTCCGGAGCGCGTTGATCCGCTCGACCGCGAACGACATGTCGCCGAGCATGGCCGCGAGCTTCGTGGCCAGCTCGAACTGCGCCTTACGGTCGTCCGGCGCGTACGTCGTACGGGGATCGGGCAGGAGCTCGAGCCGGGTGGTGTAGATGTCCTTGTCCTTGGTCATCCTCACCGTGTAGCTCCCGGGCAGAACCCGGGGGCCGAACAGCGCGCCCGGCGCGGCGCTGGCCGCCGGCGGCACCTTTGGCGGATCGAGACGCATCGACCAGGTCACCCGGCTCAATCCCCGGCGTTTGGCGCTCGGCACGGTGCCCAGCACCCTGCCTTGCTGATCGAGCACCTCGATCTTCATGTCGCCGAAGATGTGGCGCTTCTTTAGATAGTAGGTGATCACCGCATCGTCGGAGGGATTGGGCCCGACGAACGCGGCGTCCCCGTTCGGCCACCCCCCAGAAGCCGTGACCCGCTGCACCGTGGGCCTTGCCGCCAGGAAGACCACATCCTTCGTGAGCACCTCGGGTGTGAGCGCGCGGAGTGGCGTGATGTCGTCGATGATCCAGATGCCCCGGCCGTGAGTGGCGATCACCAGGTCGTGCTCGCGCGGGTGGATCGCGAGGTCGCGAACCGCCACTGCCGGCAGATCGCCCCCCTTGTAGCGAGCCCACTGCTTTCCGCCGTCGACCGACACCCACAGGCCGAGCTCGGTGCCAAGAAAGAGAAGGTCAGGGTCGACCAAATCTTCCTTGATCACGTGCGCGTATCCGCGGACCGGGCTATCCGGTGCGACCAGGGGCGACCAGGTCTTGCCGAAGTCGGCCGACTTGTAGGCGTACGGCCGCAGGTCGCCGAACGTGTGGCGGTCGACGGTGACGTACACCGTGCCCGGGTCGGCGTGACCTGCGTCCACCGACGACACCCAGGTTTCCTTCGGGAGCCCGGGGATGGCGCCGCGAACGTCGGTCCACGTCTTCCCGCCATCCTGAGTCACCTGCAGCCGGCCGTCATCGGTGCCGACCCAGATGACGTCGGCATTCTTGGGAGACTCGGCGATCGCGTAGATGGTGGTGTGGGTCTCCGCGGCCGAGTTGTCGATGGTGATGCCGCCGGATTCCTCCTGCTTCTGTTTCGCCGGGTCGTTGGTGGTGAGGTCGGGAGAGATGCGGTCCCAGGTCTGGCCGTAATCCCGGGAGCGGAACAAGAACTGGGCGCCGATGTAGATCGTGCCCTTCTGGGTGGGGCTCAGGTGAATCGGCGTGTTCCAGTTGTACCGCAGCTTTCCTTCCTGGTAGCCAGGGAGCGGCTTGATGTTGCGCCTCTCGTGGGTCTTTCGGTTGATCCGGGCAAGCTCGCCACCCTGGTACTCGGCATAGACGTAGTCCGAGTCGGTGGGATCTACGAACATCCAGAAGCCATCGCCGTCGTAGAGGTTCTCCCATTGGTTGTTGGTGATGCCGCCGGGATACTCCGACTCGCCGACCCACGAGCTGTTGTCTTGGAGTCCACCGTAGACATGATACGGCCGGTCCAGGTCCAGGCTCACGTGATAGAACTGGGAGATCGGCAGGTTCTCCGCCTTCCACCACTTGTTGCCCGCATCGTAGGAATACCAGACCCCACCGTCGTCGCCGGCAATCAGGTGATCGGGGTTCTGGGGGTCGATCCAGACGTCATGGTAGTCACCGTGTCCGCCGTTTCCGATATTGCTGAAGCTCTCGCCGCCGTCGGTACTGACGATGAGGGACAGGTCGGGCTTGTAGATCCGGTTCTCGTTCTTGGGGTCGACGATGAGGTTGGCGAAGTAGAAGGGCCGCCACACCATGAGCTGGCTGCGGTCGCCGGCCTCCCAGGTCCGACCGCCGTCCTTGGAGCGATAGAGTCCGTTCTTCGGCGGATCCGCCTCGACGAAGGCGTAGACCACGTCGGGCTTCGAGGGAGCCACCGCGACCGCGACCCGACCCCACGGTTTCGGCGGCAGCCCCCGGGCATGCTGGGCGTCGAGCTCGGACCAGCTCGTGCCGCCGTCGGTGCTCTTGAAGAGACCGCTGCCACTAGGCGCATCGGGGCCCTCGCCCCCGGAGCGGAAGGTCCATCCCTTGCGGCGGAAGTCCCACATGCCGGCAAAGATCGTCTTCGGGTTGTGGGGGTCCAGCGCGATCATCGAGCAGCCGGTCGAAAGATTTGCGCCTTTCAACACCTTGGCCCAGGTCTTCCCGCCATCGGTCGTCTTGTAGACGCCACGCTCGTCACTGTCACTCCAGAGCTTGCCGGGGACGCAGACATAGACTGTGTTGGTATCGGACGGGTCGACGATGATCTTGGCGATGCGCTCGGATTCTTTCAGTCCGACATTGGTCCAATTGTCACCCCCGTCCACCGACTTATAGACGCCGTCGCCGATTGACACGCTGTTGCGAGTCCACGCCTCGCCGGTGCCGACCCAGACCACCTTGGGATTCTTCGGATTGATGGCGATGGCGCCGATGGACTGGACCGACGCCTTATCGAAGACGGGCTTGAAGGTGGTGCCACCGTTCACCGACTTCCACACCCCGCCGCTCGCGGCGCCAATGTAGACCGTGAGCCGCTCGCCCTCGTGCACCGCATCGATCGCGGCCACTCGGCCGCTCATCGCCGCCGACCCGATGTTCCGGGCTCCGAGGCCTGAGATCGTCTCCGAGTCCACCGCCACCGGGGCAGTCGGCGGCGACGTCTGTGCAGCCGCGGCAACGGCCAGTGAGAGGAGGAGCAGGACACCGGCGGAGGAGCGACCGAGCCACGAATGGATCATCGCGCAGCCCTCGTCTGAGTCGCGGGCTTCTCGAAGCCGCGGGCGTCGATTGCAACGTTGGCCTCGATCTTCTCGTAGGTAGTCTTCTGCTTGTCCTGGCTCCCTTTCATCTTGGTCTCGAGCGAGTAGGGCAGGTACCACCCAGCGACCTCTTTGTAGTCGCCCAGCGACGTCTCGGACTCCTGCTCCGTGCCCCGGATCATCCGCTTCATCTCGATCTTGATCGGAACGCAGTATTCGCTGTCCAGATAGTAGTACCGAGTATCCCCGTTCTTCAGCGTCAGCTTCAGCTTGTACGCGTCCGTGCCCTCGATCTGTGCCATCCCGGCGAACTCCACCTTGTTGCCCTTTTGCTGGTAGTTCACCAGCGGATCGTCGAAGTCGGCGTCTTCGATGATAGCCTTCAGCTCCTCTTCGCTCAGGGGCTCGGGGTCTTTCTTGCCCATCCAGGGCTCGATCTTCCACCCGGTCGCGCCATCGTAGGCGGTGACACCGGTCAGCCCCTGCAACGAGAACTGCTCGCGGACCTTGTTCGGCCGCTTGTTCTCCTGGACGACTTTGGCCTCGATGCCCTCTTCGGTGGTCAACTTGCCAGTGCGGCGCAGTGTGGTTACGGCCTCGATCTTGTCCATCCCCCCGACGGCCTTGACGTACTTTGCTATGATGTCGTCGGCGGTTTGGGCGGAGAGTGGCATCGCGATGAGCGCCAGCGGGGCGAGTCGCAGCAGGATATCCCGCATTGAGTGCTGCCTCGATCGAGAGTACGTGCTTGCAGTAGTGACGAACGATCGGCTGGATGATACGTTCGCTGGGGTGAATTGGCCATTATGTTCCACCGTGCCCCGGTCATGCCGGCGCCTCCGCGGCGCTCCGCTCTCGATCATTGTCGCGGCTTCCGTCCTTGCTGCGCCGCCGCTCCGCGTGGAGAACGTGCGGCGAGGGGCAGTGCTGATGCGCGAGCTGGTGGAGCGGGTTGCGACTACTGCGGAACGAGGGACTCGATGAACCGACCGGACCATGCCACGACCCAGCCCGTCCCCGTATACCGCCCGTCCGACCAGGAGATCGACGTCTACGGTCTGACCCACACGGGTAAGGTGCGCGCCAACAACCAGGATCACTTCCTCATCGGGTCCCTGCGCAAGCAGATGGAGGTGCGCCTCACCAGCTTGCCCGACGTGGCCCCGCTACTGGACCCCGCCGAGCGGCTGGCATTTCTCGCCATGGTCGCCGACGGAGTCGGCGGTGGACCGAAAGGCGAGGAGGCGAGCCGGCTCGCAGTGGAGATGGTCACGCAGTACGTGGTGCACAGCATGCGGTGCTACTACACCGCCGACCCCAACGATGAGGCGGCGTTCTCCCGCTCACTGGTGGAAGCCGCGACCCGGTGTCACCTCGACCTTGCCGAGCACGCGGCGGGGGACCCGACCCGCCGGGGGATGGCGACCACCCTCACGCTCTGGATTAGCGTGTGGCCGCGGGGGTACCTCCTTCACGTGGGCGACAGCAGGTGTTACCTGCTGCGACGGGGCGAGCTGCGCCAGATCTCCCGGGACCAGACCATGGCGCAGGACCTGGTGGACCAGGGGATTCTCACCCGGACCGATGCCTACCAGACCCGGTGGGCCAACGTGCTCGCGAGCTCGATCGGTGGCCCCAGGGCCGCGCCGGTCGTGAGCCGGCTCGATCCGGCCTGGGGCGACATCGGGCTCCTGTGCAGCGACGGCCTGACCAAGCACGTGCCCGACGCGCGCATTCGGGAGCACCTGCTCGCGATGACATCCGCCAGGCAGGCGTGCGAAGCGCTGCTGCAGGACGCGCTCGACGCGGGCGGCAGCGACAACATCACGGTCGTGATCGGGCGCATGCCGTCGCCGCCGGGGGGTGGCACCTAGGGATGGTGTTTACCTTTCGCCAATGACCGATCTCCGCCTTTCCTCCCTCCACGTTTACCCCGTCAAATCCTGCGGCGGCTTCTCGCCGCCCGAGTGGGACGTGGACCATTTCGGTCTCCGGCACGACCGCCGCTGGATGGTCGTGACCCTCGACGGTGACTTCGTTACCCAGCGCGAGCAGCCTCGGCTCGCGCTGGTGCGACCCGAGCTCACCGGCGACGCGCTCGTGCTGCGCGCCCCCGGGATGTCCGAGCTCGCCGTCCCGCTGATTCCATCCGGCCGTGAGCGAGTGAAGGTCCAGGTCTGGGACGACATCACCGAGGGCGTCCCGGTGAGCCCCGAGGCGGCGCAGTGGCTGAGCCGATTCCTGGGGCAGGTGGTGCGACTGGTCTGGATGCCTGGTGACGTGATCCGGCCGACCGATCCGGCCTACGCCTTAGGCCACCGGGTGAGCTTCGCGGACGGGTTCGGCTTTCTGCTCATCTCCGAGGCTTCGCTGAGCGAGCTCAACCGGCGGCTCGAGAGGCCGCTCCCGATGAACCGGTTCCGGCCCAACCTGGTCGTGAGCGGCTCGGAGCCGTTCGCGGAAGACGGCTGGCGGGAGCTGCGCCTCGGTACGCTCGAGCTGACGGTGGTGAAGCCCTGCGATCGTTGCGTCACGACGACGACCGATCAGGAGACGGCGGAGCGGGGAGTCGAGCCGCTCCGCACGCTCGCGACCTTCAGGAAGCGGAACGGCAAGGTGTTGTTCGGGCAGAACCTGGTGCATCGAGGAAACGGGCGGATCGCCGCGGGCAGCGTCGTGCAGGTAGTGTCGTGACCCAGGTCTCCTTCGGCGGCGTCGCCATCGACTTCGGGGCCCGGCCGCTGCTGAGCGACGTC
>Ga0137403_10008598_pt1 | contig 11420 bp, 8 predicted proteins | sample CZOMad2_1_16fung_FD_122057 | JGI IMG/M metagenome (GOLD analysis project Ga0137403, IMG submission 122057) | Vadose zone soil fungal communities from Angelo Coast Range Reserve, California, USA - CZOMad2_1_16fungal (Hybrid Assembly) | ecosystem: Environmental > Terrestrial > Soil > Vadose zone...
TCTGGTTGTCGGTGTTGTTGAAACTGCCGTAGCTCGCGACAAGCTCGGCCTGCCGGTTGCGCTCGAATCCGGAGCGGGTTACCACGTTGAAGACGCCATAGGTGCGGTCGCCATACTCGGCGTCGTAGCCGCCGCGCTGGACTTCCAGATAGTCGATGTCCTTGGGGTCGAACTGCGGTCCCACGTTGGAGGCGATGTTCGTGTTGGGAACAGGCACTCCGTCGAGCAGCCACGAGACCTGGTGTCCACCGCGGATATGGAGCTGGTCGTGGACCATGTACGCGCTGGGCACGCTACTGGTGATCATCGCCAGCGAGTTGGACTGGTCGGCGCCGGGCGTCTGTGCGATCTGGGCGCGGCTGATCAGCGTGGCGGTGGTCGAAGATGTCGGATGCACCGTGAGGGGCTCATCCGTGACTTCCACTGTCTCCGAGGCAGTCGCCAATTTCAACGAGAAGTGCAGGCGAGCGTCGCGACTGGAGCCGAGGGTCAGGCGCTGCTCTTCGGTCCGGAAGCCGGACGACTGGACAGCGATTGTGTATTCGCCGATGGGGATCTTCTCGAAAACAAATTCCCCGGCGTCATTGCTGTTGATCGTCTGTTCAAACGCGGAGCCGACCGACCGCAATTTCACTGTCGCGCCGCTTACGGGCCGATGTTGCGGATCGTGAATCAATCCGCGGACCGAACCGAGAATCGAAGCCACGGCGAGCGGGGTAATCAGCAGGAAACCAAGGCTGAAAAGCGCCGTCACGATAGTCGTCAGCCTTGAATATCTGGAACGTGTAGTCGTCATCTTTTCCTCGCATCTGTTCATCTACTCCAGTAGGCACGGACGAAGACACAAAGAAGCGTGCTTCAGCACGCGCGCGTTGGTAGAGACGCGGCTTGCCGCGTCTTGGAGTGGGAGTTAGCTGCGAGGCGGAGCGCGGGCGGAATCGTTCTCGGCGGGAGTGACGGACGTCAGTTGCGAATCGGGCGCGGAAAGCGCCCTTGCGGTCAATAGCTCTCGACTTGAGAGCTTCGATTGCGGTTGCGCCCACTGCGGCGCAGCGAGGCTGCGGCAGCAATCATGGTTCTGACAACATTGCTCAAGGGCGCGAAATGATGCCTCGGATGAAGGCGGCTCCGGCGTCATCGCCATCCCGTGATGGCATTGCATCACTGGCTTCGCGGGTTGACGCAAACAGTGCGGGGCTTGCGGCTGGGCAGCACGGGCCAGCGCCAGCGACCCGAAGGCCGGGACGAGCATAACCAGCACCAGCAGCCTGGCAATCCAGCGATGCATTGTTCGACAGGATACCAGTTGCCTGTATTCAGTTCCAGCCGCTCGCGACTGCCAACGAGGATCCCTTCATTTCCAATGGGTCGCGCTGGCATCCGGCAACTGGGTATTGACAACGGGGTTCCTGTACCATTTCTCCGTGCACGAGCTTGCTGAACGGTTGTTGAAGACAATTCGCAAGCAGGAGCTGATCAAAGCCGGCGACCGCGTGGCCGTGGCGGTGTCGGGCGGCACGGATTCTCTGGCGTTGCTGCTCATGCTGCTGGAACTTCGTCCCGAACTCGGGATCGTGCTGTGCGTCGCCCACGTGAATCACCAACTACGGGGAGAAGAATCGGACGCCGACGAGCGGTTTGTCGTTGAGTTCGCCAAGAGACACAGTCTCGAACTGCACGCGCATCATGCACCTCTTAACCGGCCGCCAGACTCGGGAATTGAAGCGGCCGCCCGCAAACTGCGCTACGACTTCTTCCGGCAGTTGGCGCGGGACGGCAGAGTGTCGAAGATCGCGACGGCACATACGCTCGACGATCAGGCTGAAACTGTTCTGCTCCGTATTCTGCGCGGAACGGGGATCCGAGGGCTTTCCGGTATTCATCCACGTCTAGTCTTCGAGAATCGGGGCCAAGCCTTCGGCGAGATTGTTCGTCCGCTTCTGGGCTTTCGGCGTGCGGAACTCGAAGCTTTGCTGCGGGAACGAGGCCAGGAATGGCGCGAGGACTCTTCCAACCACGATCTGGCCTTTCTCCGCAATCGGGTTCGCCACCGCTTGGTGCCGCTCCTCAAGGAAGACTTTGGATCGGCTTCGGCGGAGAACCTTGCCGACCTCGCTGAAATCGCGCGTGCCGAAGAGGAGCATTGGCAGGCTGCCCATCCGGAGATTCGCGGGCCGGGTTCTCGGGATGACAAGACAAATGCGGCGCTCCCGGTCGCTTCGCTCTTGACCCTGCCCGTCGCCGCCCAGCGGCGCTTGATCCGTGGCTGGCTGGAAACGAACGTCCACGATTTGGGTGTCTCGTTTCGCTTGATCGAAGAAATGAGTGATCTCGCCAACGGTCCGTCCGGCAAGAAGCTCGAACTGCCGGGTGGACACTTCGTGCGTCGAACGCAGAGAGATCTTTGCCTCGAGCCAGCGGGCACTTCGCAGGAACCAATGCAATACGAATATCGCCTGCTTGTCCCAGGCCAGATCGAAATCCCCGAACTCGGTATCCGGATCGAGGCGCTGTTGGCCGAAAGGAAAAGCGTTCCGGAGACCGAACGCGAACAACTGCTCGATCCTGCGCGTCTGCCGAAGGAACTGGTTGTTCGCAACTGGCGTCCAGGCGACCGCTTCTGGCCAGCGCACACGAAAGGAGCCAGGAAGGTGAAGGAATTGCTAAGCGATCGGCACATCGCGGGAGCAGAAAAAGGTCGCTGGCCGGTCGCCGTCGCGGAAGGGCTCGGTCTGGTGTGGATGCGCGGATTTTCAGTGCCCGCCGGCCTCCGGCCTGCCTCTGGTTCCAGCCGCGTGCTCTGCATCCATGAGCTGAAGACGAACTAGCTCGCAGCCCGAAGCTCGTAGCTAAATGCTAACTGCCAAGTGCCAAGTGCTGTTACTATTCCTCGTTCTGGAGGCGCCACTTCATCATGACTGCTTCGCCCAACGCCGCCTTGCGCCAGGTCATTTCCGCCGACCAGATCCAGAAGAGAGTTCGCGAACTCGGGCACCAGATTTCCTACGACTACCGTGGTCAGACGCTGATCGCGCTGGGCATCCTGGAGAACGGTTTCATGTTCGTCGCCGACCTGGTGCGGGCACTGGAAGTGCCGGTGGTCTGCACCTTCATCAAGCCGCGCTATAAGGAGAGCAAGCAAGGTGAAGCGCCGCTGCTCGAAATCTTTTTCAGCCACGAGTTGGGAATTCAGGACAAGCACGTTCTGTTGATAGAGGGCTTGGTCCATTCCGGCGTAACTACGGAATACCTGATGAGCGACTTGCGCGCCCGAGGCGCCGCCTCGGTCAAACTAGCTACTCTGCTCGACCGTCAGTCCGCCCGGCGTGTGCCTGTGCAGCCGGATTATTTCGGGTTCCTGGTGGATGAAGCTTTCCTGTGTGGCTACGGCCTGGGAAGCCCGGAACAGACGGGACGGAACCTGCCGTATTTGGCGGCGACAAACTAAGGCGGCATCTTTATGCAGACGGCCAAGACCGTGGTCTTTTGGCTTGTGATTATGGCGAGCGCATTCGTGCTCTGGCAAGTTGTAAGGACAGGAGGCACTACACCGCATACCCCCGAAATCAGCTATTCGCGCTTTGTCTCTCAGGTTGCGGACGGTCAGATTAGCAAGGTGACGATCACCTGCAATCTGGTTCAAGGGTATGACATTAAGGGCGGCAGTTTTCTCGTGGTTGCTCCGCCGAACCAAGCGGCGATGTTGGAGACGCTTCAGCAACACGGGGTGGAAATCTGGTTCCGCGACTCAACGAACTGGCCGAACTGGGTGCTGTATCTAGTTCCCCTGATTCTTCTGGTTGTTTTGTGGATTGTCATGATGCGCCAAATTCGGAGAATTGGCCGACTGGAGTCGGCCGCCAAAGGGCAGTCCGGTTCTGTTTCCTCTCGATGAGCCGCTGCCGGTCTCTGAGTGTGACTTCTGTCACTTCCGCCGAGTTCCCCGTTTTCCGCCGAAAAGGTCTAGAATAGGAGCACGCCGCTTTGTCAAAGCCGAATTTCTGCCTGCGGCATCTAATGTTTAGCAGGTGGGGCTCAGCTTTTTTTCAATTGCGGGCAAGGCGCTCGATCTAGAGGAGTTTAGGTGAATTCAACGGTTAAGACGGTGCTGTTCTGGGCGGTAATCATTGTCTCGGCTTTCCTGCTCTGGCAGGTGGTCCGCACCGGCAGCAACACCCAAAAAGACGCAGAAATCAATTTTTCGCAGTTCATGTCCGACGTGGACCAGGGGATTGTCCGCGAAGTTACGGTTATCGGTGTGGAAGTTCGCGGCAAGCGCAAGAGCGATAATTCCGCCTTTCATACGACCATCCCGGCGAACTATCCCGACATGTACAAGACGCTGCGGGATAAGGGCGTCAGCATCAACGTCAAGGACATCAGCAATGGCACGTGGCCGAGCTGGATCCTGAACCTGGCTCCTCTGGTCCTGCTGGCTGCGCTCTGGTTCTTCATGATCCGCCAGATGCAGACCGGCGGAAACAAGGCACTCAGCTTCGGCAAGAGCCGCGCGCGCCTGCTCTCCATGCAGCAGAAGAAAGTCACGTTCAAAGACGTGGCAGGCGTGGATGAGGCCAAAGAAGAGCTGCGCGAAATCATCGAATTTCTACGCGAGGCGCAAAAGTTCCAGAAGCTTGGCGGACGCATTCCGAAGGGCGTGCTGCTGGTCGGATCGCCGGGAACGGGCAAGACCTTGCTCGCGCGCGCGGTTGCCGGCGAAGCCAATGTTCCCTTCTTCTCAATCTCCGGTTCGGACTTTGTCGAGATGTTCGTGGGCGTGGGTGCGAGCCGCGTTCGCGACCTGTTCGAGCAGGGCAAGAAGAACGCCCCGTGCATCATCTTCATCGACGAAATTGATGCAGTCGGACGCCACCGCGGCGCCGGCCTGGGCGGCGGACACGACGAGCGCGAACAAACTTTGAATCAGTTGCTGGTCGAAATGGACGGCTTCGAATCGAACGAAGGCGTCATCCTGATGGCCGCTACCAACCGGCCGGACGTGCTCGATCCGGCACTGCTTCGTCCCGGACGCTTTGATCGCCGCGTGGTTGTAAATCGGCCGGACGTGCGCGGACGCGAAGAAATCCTGCGCGTACACACCCGCAAGATTCCTCTCGCCGATGATGTGGATCTGTTTGTGCTGGCGCGCGGTACACCAGGCTTCTCCGGCGCCGACCTGGCGAATATGGTCAACGAGGCCGCATTGGCTGCTGCCCGCCAGAACCGCAAAGCGGTGCTGATGTATGACTTCGAAGTGGCGAAAGACAAAGTCCTGATGGGCGTGGAGCGCAAGTCGCTTCTGCTCTCTGACGAAGAGAAAAAGAACACTGCATACCACGAAGCCGGACACGCGCTGGTAGCCGCCAAGCTACCGCACTCCGACCCGGTGCACAAAGTCACGATTATTCCGCGCGGCTTGGCGCTTGGCCTCACCATGCAGTTGCCGACGGACGATCGCCACAACTATTACAAGAACTATCTCGATACCCAGATTGCCATCCTGATGGGCGGGCGGTTGGCGGAAGAACTCTTTCTGAATTGCATGTCCACCGGCGCGGGCAACGACATCGAGCGGGCCACAGAACTGGCGCGCAAGATGGTCTGCGAGTGGGGTATGAGCGAACTCGGGCCACTGACCTTCGGCAAAAAAGAAGAGCAGATCTTCCTGGGGCGCGAGATTGCGCAGCACCGCGATTACTCGGAAGCCACCGCCATCCAGATTGACGAAGAAGTCCGGAAGATGGTCAGCGCTGGCTACAACACGGCCAAGCAGATCCTTTCCGAAAACCGCGAGACTCTGGTCCGGATTGCGCTCGCTCTGATCGAGCGCGAAGTGCTGGATGCGGTCGAGATCAAAATGCTGGTTGAGGGAGCGAACCTGCCTCCGATCAAGCCTCTGCCGAGCAAGAACGACGATGGCGTGCAGCAGGTGATCAAGCCCGAGCCCGGACGCACTCCGGTCAAAGGTGGGGAACGGCCGGCAACGGCTTAGGAGCAGTTGCCGGTTCCCGGTTCTCAGTTCTCAGAGGGCGGCCAATTCAGGCCGCTCTTCTTTTTTGGAGGAAGTTTCCTGGCGTTCTCGGCGAGTCCTTCGCGGGCTCAATGGGAAAGATCTTAACCGCAAAGTTCGCTGAGCACTCGCAAAGGACGCAAAGAAAACCTGCCCCGTGCTGGGACTCGCGGTTTTTGCATTTTCGCGCAATACTATTCACTCCTATGAACCTGTCTCTTGACTCGAAAGTCGCTCTCATCACGGGAGGCTCACGCGGAATCGGCGCCGCCGCAGTGTGGATGTTCGCTCAGGCTGGCGCCAAAGTGGTTTTCAACTACCAGTCGGCCAAGGCACAAGCCGACGAACTGGTGCGGGAATGCGGGGCTGCGAAATGCCGGGCCGTGCAATCTGATCTTTCCACCACTGAGGCGGCGCAGCAGCTGGTCTCGGCGGCGATCGCTGCCTTCGGACGGCTGGATATTCTCGTGGCCAACCACGGCATCTGGCCGCCCGAAGACGCGCCTATCGATCGCATGTCTGACGAACAGTGGCATCGCACGATCGCCGTCAATCTCGACAGCGTTTTTTCTCTGGTCAAGCATTCGGTGGCACAGATGAAAAAGCAGGGCGGCACACCCGCCGGACACATCGTGCTGGTCAGCTCCACCGCGGGACAACGCGGCGAAGCCTACCACTGCGACTATGCCGCCACGAAAGGCGCGCTCATCAGCATGGTGAAGGGCCTCTCCACGGAACTGGCGCGCGATCATATCTATATCAATTCTGTGGCTCCGGGATGGGTGGACACCGACATGTCGGCTTCCGCGTTGAATGATCCTCCGACCCGGGCGAAAATCTTTGGAGGCATCCCTCTGGGACGCGTGGGAACAGCTGAGGAGATCGCCGCACCGATTCTGTTTCTCTGCACGCCGCATGCGGGATTCATTACCGGAGAAGTGTTCAACGTGAACGGTGGGGCGGTGCTGGTCGGGTGAGACGATCTCAGAGAGAACGAACCGCCGGCATCTCCACAGAGCTGCTTTCGGAAGGCTTTTCACCTCTGCAATCTGCCCTCTAACTCTGACCGCGCTTGCGCCTCAAGTACAATTCCATTGGATTGACCCATGGCACTGAAAGCAGCAGATCCCGCGCCGGAGTTCGAACTGCCCGCTGTTGCGGGCGAAGCGCAGATCACGGTCCGCTCGCGCGACTACCTGGACAAGCAGAACCTGGTGGTCACCTTCCACCCGCTGGACTGGACCCCGACTTGAGCGGTGCAGGTGCCGGAATTCGATGCGCGCAGCAACGAATTTGCGGCCCTCAATGCCCAGGTTCTGGACATCAGCGTAGATTCCATCGTCAGTCATGTTGCGTGGCGGCAGAGGGAAGTTGGGCCGGTTAAGATCCCGCTCTGTTCCGACTTCTATCCGCACGGCGAGGTTACGCAGAAATTCGACATCCTGCGGGAAGGCGCTCCCGTACCGGGCATCAGTGAGCGCGCTGCCTTTATCGTGGACAAGACTGGAAAGATCGCCTTCGCCAGAATCTATCCCATCGACCAGTTGCCGAACGTTGAGGAACTGCTCCAGGCATTGCGGGATCTCCGCTAGGGCTTTATCCCAACAACAAATCGTGCTCACAACAGCTTGGCATACACGTCTACTACCCAGTACAGTAGTGTGTCTTCGTTCCCCGGGTCTTCAAGCCCCTCAAAACAGGAGTGCGCTCCATGCGTCTTGCAGTGATTGTGCTGCTTGCTTTTTCATGCCTCAGCGTTGGTTCCCGCGCTCAAACCGCCGACGAGCTCGTCAGCAAAAACATCCAGGCCAAAGGCGGGATCGACAAGATCAAGGCCATAAAAAGTGTTCGCATCCTCGAAAAGTTTGATGGCGGGGGCGGCTTTACGGCGAAGGCGTCTCAGGAAAACTCGCGCCCTAACCTGGTTCGCGAGACTTTCTCGCTTCAGGGAATGACCGCCGTGCAGGCATATGACGGCTCGACCGGCTGGCAGATTCAACCCTTCCAGGGCCACAAAGATCCCGAACTCATGGGCGAGAATGACCTGCGCGACATCCTGCTGGACGCTGATTTTGATGGTCCGCTGGTCGACTACAAGGAAAAGGGCAACACGATTGAGTTTCTGGGCCACGACGTCGTGGACGGCGATGACGCGCTGCGGCTCAAGGTCACACTGAAGAATGGCGATATCGTCTACTACTATCTCGATCCCGATACATTTCTGGAAATCCGCAAAGAGATCCAGCAGACGATCCGGGGCTCCATTCGGGAGCGCATCGTCGATCTCGGTTCGTACAAGCCAGTCGGCGGGGTGATGTATCCATTTTCGATTGCCCAGGGTTCGAAGAGCAATCCGGGTTCCCAGACGTTTACGGTCGAAAAGATGGAAGTGAATGTCGCGATCGACCCCGCCGATTTTGGTGTCCCGGCATCGCTCAAGCAGGCGCCAAAGTCCGCTGCGGATAAAAAATGAGCGCGTCCCAAGACTGCCGTAAACCAACTTTTATGCCTCAACCTCAAAGAGGATCTCTGACGATGAATGCTCGCCTATACAGTTCTGCCTCCCTGTCAAAGTTGACTCTGTCGGTGACCTTCGCCGTTCTGTGCGTGGCACCGCTCGTCCTTGCCCAGACAAGCTACAAATTCGACGCCGCGACCGTCTCGGGACTCCCAGCTCGTAACATCGGCTCGGCCACCATGAGCGGTCGTATCGCGGCGCTCGACGCCGTGGAGCAGGACGGACGCATCACCGTTTTCGTGGGAGCGGCCAGCGGCGGAGTGTGGAAGTCGGTCAATGGCGGCACGACTTACAAGTCCGTGTTCGATCGTGAAAGCGTGCAGTCGATCGGCGCGGTGGCGATTGATCCGTCCAATGCGAAAACTGTTTGGGTGGGCTCCGGCGAGTCTTGGACGCGCAATAGCGTTTCGGTTGGCGATGGAGTTTACAAGTCGACCGACGGCGGCGAGAACTGGACCAACGTCGGACTGAAAGACACTGAGCACATCGCAAAAATCTCGGTCGATCCCAAAAATGGCGACACCGTTCTTGTATGTGCCACTGGCCACCTGTGGAACGATAACGACGAGCGCGGGGTTTTCAAAACCACCGACGGCGGCAAGACCTGGAAGAAAGTGCTGGCTGGAGCAAATGGTTCTACCGGCTGCGGGCTGATGAGCAGGAGTCTGCAGGAACCGCAGACGGTCTACGCTTCTCTTTGGGACTTCCGCCGCCAGGGATGGACTTTCCGTTCCGGCGGTCCGGGCAGCGGGCTGTTCAAATCGACCGATGGTGGCGACCACTGGTCAGAGATCAACGAAAACAACGCCAAGGGCCTGCCGGAAAAACCCTGGGGACGCATTGCCGTGGCCGTCGCGCCTTCGAAGCCGCAGGTTGTTTATGCCAACATCGAGGCGAAGAAGAGCGCGCTCTATCGTTCCGACGACGGCGGCGCATCCTGGACGCGCCTCGACGCCAGCAATTACATGATCTGGCGTCCGTTTTACTTCGGCAACCTGATCGTCGATCCAAAGGACGAAAACAGGATCTTCAAGCCGGACCTTATTCTCCTGCTGAGTACTGACGGCGGCAAGAGTTTCAGCCGCGTGTCCGGAGGAGCTCACGGTGATTTCCACGATGTATGGATCAATCCGAAAAATACCAGCACGGTGATTGTCGGCGATGATGGCGGCCTGTGGCGCAGCGAAGACGGCGGGAACCTCTGGAAACACCAGGCCAATCTTCCCGTTTCACAGTTCTACCATGTGAGCACCGACAACTCCGATCCCTATCACGTGTACGGGGGATTACAGGACAACAGTTCCTGGGTGGGCGATTCGTCGTATCCCGGGGGCGTTACGAATTCGCGCTGGGAAAACATGTACGGCGGCGATGGGTTCTGGATGTTTGAAGACACCGCCGATCCCGATTACATCTATGCCGAAGCGCAAGGCGGAGAGATTGGACGCGTCAACCGCTACACCCACGAGGTCCGCTTCATCAAGCCGTTGCCGAATTATGGCGAAAAGAAGCTTCGCTTCAACTGGAATACTCCGATTCATATGAGTCCTAACGAAAAGGGCACACTCTATATCGGAGCGCAATTTCTGTTTCGCTCGCGCGATCATGGGCAGACATGGGATCGCATCTCTCCAGACCTGACCACGAACGATCCGGAAAAGCAGAAGCAGGAAGAGTCCGGTGGTATCACTGTCGATAACTCGTCGGCAGAAATGCACACCAGCATCTACTCGATTTCCGAATCCCCGAAGAACGGGCAGATTATTTGGATCGGCACCGACGACGGCAACGTTCAGATAACTCGCGACGGCGCGAAAACCTGGACCAACGTGGTGGGCAACGTTCCTGACCTGGCGAAGAACTCGTGGGTTTCAACCATCGAGGCCGGCCGCTTCGACGAAGGGACGGCTTACGCCACGTTCGACCGCCATACCTTTGGCGACATGAATCCCTACGCGTACAAAACCACCGACTATGGGAAGACGTGGACAGCGCTCCCGGTACAGGCCGGCGGAGTGCGGGGATATGCGCACGTCATCAAGGAAGACACGGTCAATTCGAATCTTCTCTTTGTAGGCACTGAATTCGGCCTTTGGATCTCGAACGATGGTGGCCAGCGCTGGGCGCAATACAAGGGAACCGATTTCCCGGCCGTAGCCGTGCGCGACATCAACGTCCGCGCGCGCGAGGGCGACTTGGTATTGGCAACGCATGGGCGCGGCATCTGGATTGTTGATGACATTTCTCCGCTGCGCGCGCTGACGCCGGATCTGATGTCCAAGGAAGCCGCGCTCATTCCGGGCAAGCCTGTTATCCAATACTTTCAAGCGAATGGCGGATGGGCGGAGGGCGACGAGAGCTTCAATGGGCGCAGCCGTCCGGATGACGCGCAGATTACTTATTACCAGCGGGGACGACACATCTTCGGCGACCTGAAGATCGAAGTGCTCGACGAAAGCGGCAAAGTTGTGGACAGCATAACGGGCAGCAAGCATCGCGGGCTGAACCGCGCCAGTTGGTCAATGCGCGTCAGACCGCCGGCGGTACCACCCGCGGCCACGGCGCTATTCGAGGCGTCGGTCGGGCCCCGGATGTTGCCCGGCAACTATACTGTGAAGATGACGAAAGGCGACAGCGTCTATACCGAGAAACTGAACGTGGTGCTCGATCCGCGAGCGAAGTTCTCAGTTACGGATCGCAAGGCGCAGTTCGATCTCACCATGAAACTTTATAAGACGATCGAGCACATGACCTATACGGTCGATGCAATCGAAGGCGTTCGTAACGCCGCCAACGAGCGCGCCGCGAAGCTGTCCGAAAAGAATGCGACACGGGCTCAGTTGCAGCAACTGGCCGCAAAGTGCGAAGGACTGCGCTCGAAGATCGTTGCCA
>Ga0137403_10008599_pt1 | contig 11419 bp, 9 predicted proteins | sample CZOMad2_1_16fung_FD_122057 | JGI IMG/M metagenome (GOLD analysis project Ga0137403, IMG submission 122057) | Vadose zone soil fungal communities from Angelo Coast Range Reserve, California, USA - CZOMad2_1_16fungal (Hybrid Assembly) | ecosystem: Environmental > Terrestrial > Soil > Vadose zone...
ACAAGCAAACCCTCATCGACGAAATCGAAGCCTGGGAGAACGACCGCAATGCCAATCACGCCACCGCCAACTGGCACTTCACAACCCCCGACGCCCGCATCAAACTCAAACACCTCTACCCTTCAATCTAAATGAATCGGGCGACTAGAGCGTCGCATCGATAGATGCCTGCACTCGCTGTTCCGGCACTTCCGCTTCAATCTTGAGTGCAATATCGATAGCGTCAGTTCGGAGTACTACGCACCGTGGACTTGGAGTCCGCACGTTGCGGTCAACAGTGCGAAATGGAGTGCTGATCAGAAAGGTGCGTCATGAGCGCCGATGACACCCTGCTCGCGATGGCCGCGCACTGGCACGTGCTGATCGCGCGCCACCGCCAGGATCGCGCCGCCGATATCGAGGAGGGGGCCCTGCTCGACCGGATACTGGCGACCAGGGCGACGACGCCCGCCGGCATGTTGGCGAAGCTGGAACTGTGGCCGCACGAGCGCGATAGCATGGAGGGCACGACGGCCAGCGTTTACGCCGACCTTCAGGCGCTCGTCACATCGGGCTGATGACACACGGGGGCGCGGCTGGCGGTGCTGGCCGGGTGTGCAAAAGTGTACAGCATCGGCCCATGAATTGGTGTCCTGTCGAGGAAGCAAGCGGGTGCGCAGGAAAGTCTATCCCGACCCACTGCGCATCGGCTTCCCAACTCAGACCCCGCCGTCACCGGCGGGGTCGCTTTCTGTAGAGACCTATGGATCGCTCCTGCAATTGCCCTCAATGCGGAAGTCCCGACGTGGTTGTTGTCCGCCGGCCAAGCATCGTGGAGTGCTTAACCTGCGGCCGTGCGTACCTACTCGACGTGCCCACGGACAGGCCGGAGCCAACTGGCGAGTGATTGTGCGGTTTGCTGGCCACGCTCGCCATACGGTCGCCACAAACCCGACCCAGGGTGTTGCCAGCCAGAGGACTTGCAGCCCCGCCCTCACCGGCGGAGCTTTTCTTTGGAACCCGTGGCGAGTTTTCCTGTAGCGGCCTATGGAGACGACGATGCACATGACCTTCGCCGCAATCAGTCTCGCGATAATTGCCGGAGGCTTCCTGTTGATGTGCGTATGGTTCGCAACTCAATAGGCTTGTTCGGCCCGGCTACCGCCTGCGTCCGGTGGCCGCGCTCGCCGTGCGACGATTCGCCTGTTCGGGGACACGCTGAGCCGTTGCAGAATAGTTCGGCTCGCGCCATCGATGGCCCCCAAACCACCGGGCGCGGGAGTTCACGCACACCTAGACCGAACGGCCCCGCATCGTCCCCTCGGTGCGGGGCTTTCCATTGCCACCGCCGTCTGCGTGAGGTGCGCGCTGGTGCGCAAGTCGGGGGCGGTGGGGCTACAGATCTTCAGTCAATCGCTGTTGATCTGTCTTGGCCCGCTCGTGCTTCTCGCGCCAGTGTTCTTCTGCCCAAGCGGCCGAATCGATGTATCTCGGTCGGTGTTGGGCCGCATGTCGGCCAAGCCGAAAGCCCATGGCGACAAGGGCAGCAATGGCAATGACAGCCCAGACGAGGCTCATCGCGGCAGCTCCCGTTATTTGAGCTTGCGGCAACTCTACCATCGGCACCACCGGCCCCCGAGTTAAGTTTTCTTCATACTCAGCGAAATCGTTGCCGCCGCCTGCGCCCAGTGGGCCGTGGCGAGGTCAGGCTTGCCTCGCCCACGGCCCTGGAACGCGGCGGCTTGATGTGGAAGGCGCCGCGGCCCGCTGAGAACATGCAGCGTCGCCATCGCCAATGTCCAATATTCCACACTGCCGCATGCGCCCGGGTCTATCCGGTCGAAACACTAGCGGCTGGCGACCCGCGCGATGGGCACCAGCAGGTTGGGGCCGGAGGCCTGATCGCGGATAGTGACGTAGGGTCGGCCGTCCTCGCTCACTAGGGTGACCGCGACCGCACCGTTATCCTGATGGTTCTTCCACATCTGGTAGATTGCGAGCGTGGCAGCTACATGCGCGTCGCGTCCGCCATAGAGCAGGAACTCCGGCGTCGGCACGATGCGCAGCTCGTTGCTGCTGTCCTGATGGACACTGTCTACTAGTCGGTAGCCGAACTGCTGGCCCATGCGACCCATCAGCACGTCGAATTCCGGCGAAAGCGCCTGGAAACCGGAGTCCGTGATGACGCCGTTGCTGCCATCGAGCTGGCTGGTCTGCACGCGGTCGACTAGGTCGGCGAAGACCCAGCCTTCCTCGGCCGTGCGCATGACGCGTACTCCGAGCCAGTTGCCGTCGCGCCGGATCTCGATAAGCTCGTCGCCTTGCTGCACTTGTGAGCGGATGGTGTCGGCGTCGGAGGGGCCGGAGCGCAGGTTGGCACGCTCGGCGGAGACGCGCAGGATATCGCCCGGCTCGGCCTGGGCCGCGCCTGCCACCAAGGCGAGGGCGGAAGCCAGGAGCCAGGCCCGGAAATGACGAACTGCCATTGTAAGGCCTCGTGGGGTTGGTTCAGGGGATGCGGGAGAAACCCGCGGAGGGGTGCGGGGGTTCCGGCCGATGGCGTTCGTCCCGTAGCGTAGACGCGTCCGGTGGGCCGTGGTGCGCAAGAGAGCGATGGGCGCGACACAATACCCCCGACGGAGATCGCGCTGTACGGCCTGCCTGGGGGATGATTTCTCACCCGAAATAGGCTGTTACCCCACCAGTTACCCCGGCGCGCAGATAGTTCCGATCTGAGACCAGCTGCCATTCAGCGTTCGCGAATGCTGCTATCAGTCGACCAAGTTCGAGACAGACGCTGTCCGGCAGTCGCCCAATTGGCTCATAGTCATCGAATTGCAGGTCCGACATCGCTCGCCAGATATTTTCTCACCCGTTGCCCCGGTTGTTGCCCCGGTGGTCTATTGGTTCCAATTTGCTGCTATCGCCTGCTAACCCTTTGATATTGGTGGGCGCGCCGGGAATCGAACCCGGGACCACCTGATTAAAAGTCACAAGCCTCCCGTGTGACGATGCCAGCGTCTCTATATGCTGCGCGTACAACCCACAAGGTCATCTCACGTGCCGCACGACGAAGAAGGTCAATCGATCCAGATCCACCAACCCAACGCCAGCGATTGGGACCAAATCACCCGCTTTCTCGGCCTTCCGGTTGAGGCGACCACCGCTCTGCGACGACTTGTCGATCAGATTATTGCCAATATCCAGAACCATGCTGGGCTATCGGAGACGATCAGGCGCGGCCGGAACCGGCGGCAGCAGCTAGCGCATATTCGATGACTTTCGCGGCTTTTCGCGGATCTTGAGGAGGCACTCGACGATCGCGATCTGAACACGGATCGGATCATCCGACAGGTGCTCGCCCCGGATCTTGGCGACCTCCTGAGCCTCCGCGGAATCGCTCGGCTGTCTGGCATGTCGATCAGCTCGTCAGTATCTCACCATATCCTCAGCTCGCGCGCGGCGACGAGCCGCGCCGGCCCCTACGATGCGATCGAGGATGAACTCGAACACCGGCGCCGCGCCGTTGCCGAGGAGATTGCTCCGACGCTAATGTTGAAACTGGTCAGGGCTTTGAACGCCAACTTGGCGCGGTTCCTCCAGATCCGGCGCACGAACAAAGGCGGCGCGCCGGGCCTGCTCTACCGGAACTATGTTATCGATGAACTCGCATTTTTTTTCGGGACGTCTGGGGGAAAAAGCCGACCCCGACGCCCAGAGGCAAATTCGTGCTTCTCTGCGAGCTGATCCTCACCGCCATGGGGCTCGATGGAACCGGCATCGAAAGGGCCGTGCAGCGCCGTCTCGTTGCTGCCAAACGCTGAGAGCCATATCCGCAACCGTCCTCGACTTGTGACCGGTTCCGGTTACGGCTGCGCGAATGCGATCGGCTATTCATGGCCGCATGCAGCGGCACAACAACACACGACCGGTCTCATCTTCTGGGTCCAAGGGTATTGAGCTTGCCGATCACGTGCAGCATTCCAACATTGCCGCAACGCCGGCCCAGGCGCCTCTAGATCAAGTTAGTGATCCGTTAAGCAAACTTGCCCGCCTGCTCGCCCGGCAAGCAGCGCGTGAGCACCTGGCAGGCGATTGCACAGAGACCGCAATTAGAACCTCCCGGCGTCGCCCGGCACATCACCAGGAATGACAAAGATGACTACGACCCCGCCGGCGAGCCACCGCCTGCCGCGCCTCTTCACCATCGCGGATGTCGCCGGATATCTAGGCGTCTCCCCGCGGACCGTGCGCCGCATGATCAAATCCCGCGTGCTTCCGGTGGTCCGAATCGGCCGCTCGATGCGGGTCAGCGAATCCGCTCTGGCACGGCTGGTGACCAGCTAAATCCGTGGTTCAGGTGGCAATGAAACGTCGAATCTGTCCACTCTTGTCTTCAGTATTACTTTCATAGTTATAACATGCGCTCCGAACTCATCTTGCTTTCACTTGACATGTTTTAACGAATACACCACGCTGTCCCCCACTGACCTCACGAGGCACCTCATGACCACTGAAACATGCTCACGAAACCCCTTCCTCGCCACCGACCACCCCACGCTGGACGACGCGATCGCCCGCCTCGAAACGGACAAGAGTCTTGGGCCGACGCGGCGCCGCGACATGATCTCTGCCCTGAACAGCTTGGCGCGCATCCTCGGCCGCGACCCGGCTGGCGTCCCGGCGCACCCGCGGTTCCTGCAGATGCGCATGAAGGACGTGGCCCCGGCCGCGCACGATGTCAGCGCAGCACGCTGGGCTAACGTCCGCTCGCTCACTGCCACCGCCCTTCAGCACCTCGGCCTCACCTTGCTGCCCGGCCGCTACACGGCGCCGTTCGCTGACGCTTGGCAGGAGCTTTGGGACGCGCTGCCGCCGGGCAATGGCCTGCGTTGCCGGCTGTCGCGGTTGCTGCACTACTGCTCGGCCAACCGCATCAATCCCGGCGCGGTCGACGATACGCTTCTCGATCGCTTCGGCGCGGCGCTCGCGAACGAGAGCCTCGTCAAGTACCCGCACGAAATCCACCGGATCGCGATCCTCGGCTGGAACGCCGCCGCTGCGAACATTCCGGACTGGCCGCAGCGGCAGTTGACACCTCTCTCCAGCGCCCGGGCCCAGGGCTATGTCCTGCCGTGGTCCGCATTCCCGGCCAGCTTCGCCATGGATGCCGAGGCCTACGTGAAGCGGCTTGCCGGGCAGGATCTCCTTCTTGGTGACGACGACCTGCTCCGCCCCGTGCGGCCGGATACTATCTATCGACGGCGCCTTCAGCTCCGCCGGATCGCTTCCGCAGCAGTGGCAGCCGGGACTTCCCCCGACTCTTTGGCCTCGCTCACCGACCTCGTCACTGTCGACACGATGCGAGCTGCCCTCACCTACCTGTGGGAGCGCGCGGGGCGCAAACCCACGGCACAGCTACGCGACCTCGCCGCGCTGCTCAAAGCGGTCGCTCGGCACTGGGTGCGGGCCGACGCGGAACATCTGGAGAAGCTGGGGGCAATGGCAAGGAAGGTGACGCCACGGAACGCAGGCATGACGCAAACAAACCGAGATCGCTTGCGGCCATTCGATGACCCCAAGCATGTCGGCGCCCTCCTCGCTCTGCCGCAACGTGTCGTGCGTGAGGTTCAGCGCAGTGACAAAGGGCTTCAGCGCGATGCGCTCCTCGCGCAGACGGCACTGGCGGTCGAAATCTTGCTGATGGCACCGATCCGCATCGCCAACCTGGCGAACCTATCGCTCGATCGGCATATCGTTCGCTCGGGGTCCGGCAAGGACGCTGTCGTCCACCTCGTCCTCGAACCCGAGGAGGTGAAGAATGATGAGCCTTTGGAATACCCGCTGCCGCAGGAGACTGTCGCGCTCCTCGATCTCTACTACGAACGCTACCGGCCCCGGCTTGCCGAGACGCCGCACGCCTTTCTGTTTCCTGGCCGCGGTGCCAAGGCGAAGAACGTCGGCGCTCTTGGCAATCAGATTCGCAAGCTGGTGAAGCGCCGACTCGGCTTTGCCGTGAACCCGCACCTGTTCCGCCATGCCGGCGCGAAGTTCTATCTCGATCGGCACCCTGGTGCGTACGGGCTCATCTCCCGCGTGCTCGGCCACCGCTCGGTCGACACGACGACGCGCTACTACACGGGGCTCGAGTCTGCCGCTGCGGTGCGACAGTTCAACAAGGTAATCCTCGGCCTGCGGGATGACAGGGGTCCCCCGCCTACAGACTCGGCAGCGAAGTCCGGCCGCCGGCCGCGAAAGCGCGTGCGATGATCGCGACGCTCTGTTTACCCGTCCAGGCCTGGCCTGTACCGGACCAGGTCGCCTGGGCGGCCGCACTATCGAGCGGAGACCTTCTGGAACCCGATGGGCTCGCCGCACACTGGTCGGCGGCGACCCGGCGGACGATCGCCAAAGGCTACGGGCGCTGGATCGCCTGGCTGACCGACGCCGGTCAGCTCGACTCGGCGGCACCGCTGGCAGCACGCGTGGCCCCCGAGCGCATTGCAGAATATGTGCGCCACCTGCGCCAGAGGAATGCCTCGAGCACGGTAGCCGCGCGCGTGCGCGATCTTCGCGAAGCGCTGCGGGTCATGGCACCGGGTGCGGACCTCGTCTGGCTGCGGCGGATCTCAAACGTCCTTGGGGCGTTGGCCACGCCTGCTCGCGCGAAGCGGCATCGTATTCGCACGCCCCGCGAGTTGTTCGCACTCGGGGTCCAGCTAATGCATCGGGCCGAAGCCGATGAGGGGCGTCCATCACCGCGCGATCGCGCCGTCCTCTATCGCGATGGGCTTATGATAGCGCTGCTATCGTCCTGCCCAGTACGTCTGCGCAACCTGCTGGGCCTGATGATCGGACAGCATCTCATGCGCCGCGGCGAGGTGTATTGGGTCGTATTCCAAGAGGACGAGACGAAGACCAGGCGGCCGATCGAGGTCCCGCTTCCGCAGACACTCACGGTGGCTATCGATCGCTATATCGAACAGCATCGTCCGTGGCTGCTGCGCCGCCTCAGCGACGGTGTGCTGGTCGAGACTCAAGCCTTGTGGATATCCGAGCGCACCAACGTGCTGAGTCGCAGCGCGGCTCACTCTAGTCTGACCACTGTTACCAAACGTGAGTTAGGCGTCAGCATCAACCCCCACCTGTTCCGCGACTGTGTCGCTACGGCGATCATGATCGAGGATCCCGAGCACGTGCGCATCGCCGCAGTTGTTCTCGGCCACACGAGCCTAGCGACCACAGAGCGCTACTACGTCCAGGCGCAGGCGATCGAGGCGGCCCGGCGCTATCAGGGGTTCATGGTCGAACTGCGCCGCCAACTTCTGAAGGACGAATCGGGAGGAAAATAATGACCCGTGCCGTGATCTACTCTCGATACAGCTCGACCAATCAACGCGAGGCATCGATCACCGATCAGGTTGAGATCTGCCGACGGTTCATCGAGAAGCAGCATCCCCGCTGGACGCTCGTGCGAACGTACTCCGACGCCGCTGTGAGCGGCGCCAGCCGCTTCCGCCCGGCCTACCAGCAGCTCCTTGCCGATATTCAAGGTCGTAGCTTTGATGCGGTCGTGGTTGAGGCGCTCGACCGGCTCGGTCGCAAGCTCGCGGACGTCGCAGAGCTCCACGACCGCGCTGCCTTCGCTGGGGTGAAGCTATATGCGGTCGCCATCGGCGGCGAGATCACCGCGATGCACGTCGGCCTTCTCGGCACGATGGCCCAGCTCTTTCTGGCGGACTTGCGGGAGAAGACCTGGCGGGGACAGCTGGGGCGGGCGCTGCAAGGTAAGCTCCCCGGCGGCAAAGCCTATGGCTACGACGTGATCGAGCCCACAAAGGTTGGCAGCGGCGCCGGCGAGCGTCGAGTGAACGAGGGTGAAGCTGCGAAGATCAAGCGTATCTTTGCCGAGTTCGCGATGGGGCGCAGCCCGCGCAATATCGCCCGGCGTCTGAATGAGGACAGAGCCCCGGGTCCGGGGGGCCGCCCTTGGGCGGACACGACGATCCGCGGGCAAGCCGAGCGTGCGACGGGTATCCTCAACAACGCGCTCTACATCGGCCGCCTGGAATGGAATCGCTGCAGCTATGTGAAGGACCCGAGCACGGGCAAGCGTGTTGCCCGACCGAATCCGCCGACGAAATGGGAGGTCGCGGCGGTGCCCCACCTTAGGATCGTCTCCGACGACCTCTGGGCAAAGGTCAAGGCTCGGCAGGCTCAGCTAACGTTCCGGGTCGGCCGCGACGAGGCCGGTAGGGCGCTCAACAGAACGCACCGGACCAAGTATCTGTTGTCTGGCCTCATTCGCTGCGGCGCCTGTGGTGCGCCCTACGTTGCGCAGGGCGGCGGCAAGTTCGCCTGCTCGCAACACCGTCGCGGCGGCCCGTGCGACAACGCTGGCTGGGTCGATGGCCGCGCGATAGAAGCGCGCGTGCTGGCTGGGCTCAAGGGGAAGTTGCTCGCGCCTGAGCTGGTCGCAGTGTTCGTCGAAGAGTTCGAGCGCGAACTGGCCGAGGAAACGCGGCGAGCGGCGCGAGCCTCCCGCGAGCTGCGGACACGTTTGCAGGCCTGCGAGCGGCAAATCGGCCACATCGTCAGCGTGGTTGCGGCTGGCCGGCATAATCCGGCGCTACTGAAGCGCCTCGATCAGCTCGAAGAGGAGAAAGCGACCCTCGATCGGGAAATGGGAGCCTTGCCAACCGAAACGACTATTACACCGCTCCCATCGGCAAGTGCCGCCATCTACAGGCAGAAGGTCGAAGCGCTCGAAGCGGCACTGCAGGACGAGACGATTCGCCCAGAGGCGCTCGAGGTCCTCCGCTCCATGGTCGAGAAGGTAATCGTCACGCCGCAGAGCGGAGCGAGCCTCCTAGTCGAGCTGCACGGCGACATCGCTCGCCTCATTGCTATCACTGCAGCAGGCAGCGAAACTGCGAAAGAAAAACGCCCTACCTCTGAGAAGGTAGGGCGTTCTGTGCCGTCGGTGGTTGCGGGGATAGGATTTGAACCTATGACCTTCAGGTTATGAGTCTGAATAACGGCCTCCACGCCACTTTCGACCAACTTCGCTCTCCTGCGATAACGTATTATATACAAACGGTTTTTGTTGACACCTTGTGCGACCACGCTACCCTCGGAGACGGCCCAATTGGCGCTCCACTGTTACCTATATGTTACCTGCGCAGACCTTCAGGTAGCGGCCGGACGCTAGACCCGAGGAAGGTGCCGATGCCGAGACTAACGAAACGCACGGTGGATCAGATCGCCCCCGGTCCGGTCGAAATGGTGCACTGGGACGCCGAGCTTCGCGGGTTCGGCGTCCGAGTGTGGCCAAGCGGCCGGAAGGTCTATCTGGTCATGAGTCGCGTCAAGGGACGGCTTCGCCGGATCACCATTGGCCCCCATGGACCAATCACGGCAGAAAAGGCTCGGATACGCGCCCACGAACTGATCTCGGAGGCGAAAGCCGGCCGTGATCCTGCCAAGGAGCTGGATCAAGCCCGTGCCGCGCCGACGGCGAAGGGCCTTGGCGAACGCTTTCTCAAGGAGCATGTCACGCTGCGGTGCAAGCCTAGCACGCAAGCCGAGTACAAGCGCTCGGTCGAACTCTTCATCAATCCGAAGATCGGGACGCGCAAGGTGACCGATATCGAGCGCAAGGACATCGCAGAATTGCACCACGGCCTCAGTCACATCCCCTACCAGGCGAACCGAACACTCGGCGTTCTGTCGAAGATGTTCAACCTCGCCGAAGTGTGGGGACTGCGGCCGGATGGCAGCAATCCGTGTCTACATGTGAAGAAGTATGTCGAGCAAAAGCGTGAACGGTTTCTGGATGTGAAGGAGTTTGCGGCGCTCGGAAAGTCTCTGCGCGAGGTCGAGCGGGATAGCTCTGAAACCCAGTCGGCGGTCGATGCTATTCGGCTTCTGATGCTAACCGGTTGCCGGCTTGGCGAGATCGTGACCCTCCAATGGGCACATGTGGACATCAAGACGCGCGAGCTGCGCCTGCCGGATTCGAAGACCGGAGCGAAGATCGTGCATTTCGGGAAAACGGCAGCCGACGTGCTGCAAGGTATCGAGAAGCTGGACGACAACCCTTACGTCATCACAGGCAAGAAGCCCGGCAGCCATTTGACCGATCTACAGCACCCGTGGCGGCGCATCCGGGCACGAGCCAAGCTCGATGAAGTGCGCATTCATGACCTTCGCCACTCCTACGCCAGCGGCGCACTTGCTCTCGGTGAAGGGCTGCCGATGATCGGCAAACTGCTCGGCCACACGCAAGTGCAGACGACGGCGCGGTACGCCCATCTCGCGAACGACCCGGTGAAGACAGCGGGCGGCAAGGTGTCGGATATGATCGGAGCGGCAATGCTCGGCAAGACCGCAAAGCGGAAAGGCCGTGGCAGTTTGAAAGCGTCGAACCGCGCCAGTTCGTCCACTCGTAAACGTGCTGTTGGTCAGCGGAGAGCATTGATGTCCACTTCGGGACCGACGCCGGCTGCTCCGGTCCAGGAGCATTGAGTGAACCGCTGCCAATCCTGACAGAAGACCGTGGCCAGACCCAAAGTCAGGCAGCCGCCACCGCCGCCTGTCGAGCATTCCTCCGCAACGCCTCCGCGGGCACGCCGAATGTCCGCACGAACGCGCGGCGCATACGTTCGCGGTCCGCAAAACCCGTTTCCTGCGCGACCACTTTAACCGAGTGCCGCCCTTCCTCGATCATGAACCTGGCAGCTTCCAGCCGAAGCCGCTCCACGGCTCTTGCCGGTGACTGGCCGGTCTCGGCGAGAAACGCGCGGCTGAACTGACGAGGGCTGAGGTTGGCAACGGCTGCAAGCTCCTCGACCGAGAGCAGGCTCCGCAGATTTTTGCGGATGTACGCCACGACCAACTCGATGCGATCGGATTTCGGCGTCATGTCGAGGAGTGCGGAATGCTGCTTTTGTCCGCCCATCCGACGTTGGCTAATGACCATAAGCTTGGCAATGACTTTCGCGACTTCGGGACCCAGGTCCCTATCGATCATCGCCAGAACAAGATCGATTCCTGCGGTCATTCCAGCTGACGTCCAGATCGGACCGTCATTAATGTAGATCCGGTCCTCCTCCATCCTGACATCCGGAAACCGAGCTCTGAAACTGGCTGCTTGAATCCAATGCGTCGTCGCACGGCGACCATCAAGAAGTCCGGCTTCAGCGAGAACAAACGCCCCGTTGCAAAATGAAGCGGTGCGCCTCGACGCCCTGGCGGCTTTTTGCACGAAGGCGATCAAGTTTGCGCTCGATGGGGCCATTTCGAACGCGGTGATCGCGCCGACAATAATTGTATCAAAAGCCGGATCGCCGAATGCTTCGGTGTCAACGGTCAAACCACAGGAAGATCGAACGGGACCGCCATGTTCCGACAACAGATGGAGGTCATAGTGGGAATCGGC
>Ga0137403_10008600_pt1 | contig 11419 bp, 9 predicted proteins | sample CZOMad2_1_16fung_FD_122057 | JGI IMG/M metagenome (GOLD analysis project Ga0137403, IMG submission 122057) | Vadose zone soil fungal communities from Angelo Coast Range Reserve, California, USA - CZOMad2_1_16fungal (Hybrid Assembly) | ecosystem: Environmental > Terrestrial > Soil > Vadose zone...
GCCTCATCGAGACTGCGCGCGATCTGCGACTGCGGCGTCTCGAGTCCGATTTCGCGCATGGCGTTGCGGAACAGCTCACGGTCCTCCGCCATGTCGATCGCGGCGCGCGAAGCGGCGATCAGCTCGACCTGGTATTTCTCCAGCACGCCCTCGCGCGAGAGCCTGTCGAGGCTCCAAAAGAGCAGCACGTCAAACTTGCGCTGAGAGGCCGCTTTGAACATCTCTTGGAACTGTGGACGGTCGCTCTTTGAGCCGGACTCGCTGTCCTTGAACTCGAATACGATTTCCCAGCCCTGCTTCACCGCGAAGTCCCGAAGCTGGACGAGTTGATTCTCAACTTCCTGACCCTTATCCCGTGTAGAAATCCTGCCGTACAAGGCGCAGCGTGTCATGCTCTCCCTGCCTTTCGTGGTCGCGTTCACTGTCCCTCCCGCCTCAGAAACTCCTCGACGGCGCGCCGTATGAGTTCGGCGACCTTGACATCGAGTTTCTTCGCCAGCTTCCTCAGCCGGTCCATCTGTTGCGTCGGGAAAAAAATGCTTGTTCGTTCCATCGCAACCAAGTATATCAGACAGGCATACGTTCGGTCAATAGGTAAACTGCACCAAAATAGTGCAATCTTTCACTATCTTTTCCACTGACGAGGTCAAATCGGGGCCGAAAATGAAAGGTGGTGCGCCACGTAGGAATCGAACCTACAACCTATCGGTTAAGAGCCGATTGCTCTACCAATTGAGCTAGTGGCGCACACGGGGAAAATTAGAATAGCAGCGAGCCGGGCGCATGCGCAAATCGAGTAAAGCGAGACCCGAAAATTTGCACTAACTTTGCACTAATGCCCCCAAATTAGGTCACATTTCACCTAACCAAAACAAAGGCAATGCATTGAAAACACAGCGCAACAGTGTGTTAGCGAGCGGTTAAGAGTCAACTGCTCTACCATTGAGCTACCGGTCCACGGGTTTCAGGGTTTGCACTTGCAAATCCTGATGTGAGCCGAACTTTAGTAGTTTACATGGCGCTGAAAATTTTGTCGAACACGGCCGCCGTTGGCAGCAAACCACCCTAATTGACTGTCCGTTTGTGAAGTAGTTCTACTGCCAAGACTGTTCTTGCTGGCTCAACCGAAATGGCGCGCGGTCTTCCAATACTCAGGCCACGGCTGAAGCAGCGTGCGGCAAACAAAAATATTGGGATGCGCGCGCGTTTCCTCGTTCAGGACGCCAAAGCGGTTCCAAGTGTGCGCAGCCAGGCGGCACGACGCGAAATGATCCTGCAACTCGTCGAGATCCCGGCCGACTACGATTAATGTCTGCGGTGGCGGATCGCCGTAGCCCTTCTGCCAGAAGGAATTGACGCCGCTGATCACCGGAGGCAATCCATATGCTGGGCCGTACAGATTCACGGCGCCGGCTTCACCATAATTCCCGGCGAGAATTCCAAAGTGTGCGCGGTCCTCAGCCGGGAGCGCATCGCGAACCTTGGCGATGGTTTCCACGAGTTCTGGCCAGCCAATTTCTTCGCGGTAGTCCTCGTTGATTTTCATGGCACGCGTGGCCCACGGCGAATCTGCAGCCGTAATCGGCAGAGTGATCGATCCCATGATTGCGGCGTCGGCTATCAACACAATCCACACCAGGGCGCGGATCGCGGCTCTCGCTACGCTGCCCGCGCGGGTCAACATTTGTTCAAGCCATACACTGCCCGCCGCGTACAACATCGGATACGCAGCGGCCAAATAATAGGCGCGGCCCTTGGCGATGATGAACAATGCAAGCGGAATCAAGTACATCCAGCCAAGCATGCGGAAACGCTTCCCGTGCCGCGAAAACAAAGTGAAGTAGAGTCCCACCAGGGCCAGGAAGATTCCGCCTAGCGTCAACTTCAATTGCTCCGGCAGAAAATTCTTTGCGCGGCCAATGCGGACATCGCGGGCATGAATGTGCTGTAGAAATTCCAGGGAAATAAAATGATTTCTGGCCTGCCAAATCAAATTCGGCAGAAAAATCAGCATGGCCAAACCGACGCCGTACCACAGCCATTTGCTTCTGAAATAGCGCCGCGCGTCGGTAAGTAGCGTTGCCGCTGCGATGGCAATAGCAAAAAAACCCATCGTGTATTTGGACTCAAGACCGAAGCCGATTGCAGCGCCAATCCCCAGCCACCAGCGTGGGTCTTCTGTCCTCAGCAATTTCACGACGAAATACGCCGCCAGCACCCAGAACAAATAGTCGAATGAGACGTATTGCATCATCGCGCCGCCCGCCAGGCAAAACGGGATTGCCGTTGTTGCCGCGATCAATTGCGCTGCACGGCCGCCGCCCATTTCGCGCGCCATCAGGCCGGTCAGCACCACAGCAATTGCTTCCGCGACTGCCGCGAAAAAACGAAATCCGGCAAGTGAAGTGCCGAACAGAATCAGCGAAAGCCGCCCGAAGAATGGCGTGATCGGTGGATAGGCAACGAATCCCCAATCCAGATGACGCGAATCCTCGAGCATCGCCAGTTCATCGCGCTGGAATCCGTATTGATGTCCGGTGATCCAATGCACGATCACGGTAGCCAGCGCGACATAACTCAATAAGGCGGTGTCGCTCAGCCAGGCGGATTTGGGCTTAGACATTGCGCCAGAGTTTAGCGTAGGAACTCCTCCAGGCGGACACGCGAATCGGTCTTGGCGTCGCGATATTTCACAATCACCGCAGCATAGAGCGACAACCCCCACTTCACCGCAACGGGATGTTTCATTTCCCGCGAGCCAGGCACGACAATGGCCTGCTCCGGAATAATCAGTGGCTGCTCGTCCGTGGCCGAATAGACGGAATCGCGCACCAAGTCGTAGACCGGAGTGGAGGCGTTGAGAATTGTGCCGGTGCCAAGAACCGCGCGCTTCTTTACGACCGTACCCTCATAGACTCCGCAATTGCCGCCGACCAGCACCTCGTCTTCGATGATCACCGGCATGGCACCGATCGGTTCGATCACTCCGCCAATCTGCGCGCCCGCAGAAATATGGCACTTCTTTCCGACCTGCGCGCAACTGCCGATCAGCGCGTGAGAATCGACCATCGTTCCTTCGTCCACATACGCGCCCACATTGATGAACATCGGCGGCATGCACACTACGCCGCGTGCGACGTAGCTGCCATCTCGAATACTGGAGCCACCGGGAACCAGCCGAACACCGTCGTCACGATGAATCGTTTTTACAGGATAGGTGGACTTATCAAGAAACGGCTGCGGCGTGGGATACGGCCCCATCTCCACGATTGACCCCATGCGGAATCCGAGCAGGATGCCCTTTTTTACCCACGCGTTCACTCGCCAGCCGATAGGTGACGCGGCATGCGGCTCCGCGGCCCGCACTTCGCCCGCGTTCAGCGCGTCTTTGAATTTCTGAAATGTGCGCCGGTGTTCTTCAGCGTAGCTCTGCGGCGGATTATCGAATAAATCCTCAATCAGCGAGGCTAGCGACGGCAACGGGATTCCTCTCGACCAGTTGCAATGACTGCAACACGGCCTGGATGCGCTCCAGATTCTCCGCTTTCGGCGCCACCATCGGCAAGCGCCAAACTGGCTCCAACAGGCCCATCACCGCAAGCGCTGCCTTCACGGGAATTGGATTCGATTCGATAAAGTTGATTTCCATCAGCGGCAGATATTTGCGATGGATGGCGCGAGCTTCTCCAAATTCGCCGCGCAATCCGTGCCGGCAGAGCTGCGCTATTTCACTAGGAATTTCGTTCGAAGCGACGGAAATTACGCCACGTCCGCCGAGCGCGAATAGCGGCAGCGCGATGGCGTCGTCACCACAGAGAATCGCAAAATCATCTGGCACTGCGTTGGCCAGAGCGGCCATCTGCGAAATATTTCCCGAGGCTTCTTTGATGCCAACAATGTTATCGATCTCTGCGAGCCGCTTCACTGTTGATGGCTCGAGGTTGGTTCCGCAGCGGCCGGGCACGTTATACAGCACAATTGGCAAACCCGTGGACCGAGCGATGGCGCGATAGTGCTGGTAGAGACCCTCCTGCGTGGGCTTGTTGTAATACGGCGTGACGGAAAGCAGGCCGTTCGCGCCGAGGGATTCCAGTTCGCGGGCCAGATCCATCACTTCCTGCGTGTTGTAGCCACCCGCGCCGGCCAGAGTCGGAATTTTTCCTGCGCCTTCCTGCAGCGTAATTTCCACGACGCGAAGGTGTTCGCGCCGAGTCAACGTGGGATTTTCACCGGTGGTTCCGCACGGCACCAGGAAATCCACGCCGGCACGAATCTGCCGTTGTATCAGCTTTCGCAGCGCTGCCTCGTCTAATGAAAAATCTGGCTGAAACGGCGTAACCAGTGCCGTACCGCATCCAGTGAATTGCATGCTGACCTCCTCTTTCTAGAATCAGGTCCGGAGCGAGCTATGGAAGCTCGTCCACGATTTCGCTAAATTCGAAAAACCCTTTTTTGCCGGCCAGCCAGCGGGCGGCGCGCAATGCGCCACGTGCAAAGCCATCGCGGCTACGCGCAGTATGCCGAAGCGTGATGGTGTCCTCCGCGCAATCGAATCCGATCTCGTGCGTGCCCGGTGCAGAGCCTGCGCGGCTTGCACTCAGGCTGAGCGGTCGCGAATAGCCGCTGCGCGAAATGTCGTCGGCTAAGGCGAGAAGCGTGCCGGAAGGTGCGTCTTTCTTTGCGGCGTGATGCATTTCCCAGCCCCACGCTCCGTAGGATTCTTCACGCGCGAAACGCCGTGCCGCTTCGGCGACCGTTGCGCGAAAGTGATGCAGTCCTACGGAAAAATTCGGACTCCACACTATGCTGCCATTTTTACGTTGGGTCAGTTCGCGGATCTGCGGTAATTCTGCCAACCAACCCGTGGTACCGGTCACCACCGCGATACCAGCTTCGATCAAGTGACGCAGATTTTGTGGCGCGGTGACTGCCGTGGTGAATTCGATGGCGACGTCAATTTCAGAGAGCGAATCTCGACTCCGGGCTACAGCATTGGCGTTATCCGCGGAGCGAATAATTTGCGCCACTTCGCAGTCGTGCTCCGGCGCCAGCCGCTCGATCGAGCGGCCCATCTTTCCGTATCCGATGATGGCGATGCGAAAGCCCATCTTCAGTCCGCTTCCGCAAGCAATTTCTGCGTCAAGCGCGTATAGATCCCAATCGCGTCGAGCAATTGTTGCTTGGGAATACGTTCTTCCGCGGTATGTGCGACGTGAATGCTGCCTGGCCCAATTAGAAAAGGCTTGCCCCAGGCGCCGGCAAAATTCGGAATGTCCGTAGTGTAGGAAACCACCGTCGTTTCGAATCCGTCCATAGCCTCGAGGTGCAGCGCGGGCGTGTGGAGCATTTCTTCCAATTCCCCACGGCCGTTGACCACGGCGCGCATCGCCGCGCGCATCGACTGCGGATCGCCAACCGTGCGGAACATCAAATCGGCGTGCGCTTCATCTGCGATAACGTTGGGCGCGCGGCCGCCGGAAAGCGTGCCAATGTTCAATGTCGCTTTTCCTAACAGTGCGTCTTGCGGTAGCGCAACTTTGCGAATCTGCGCTAGCAGGTCCAGCAGTTTTTCAATCGCAGAGTCGCCAAGTTCGGGATACGCGGAATGAGCCAAGCGCCCGCGAGTGGAAAGCACGTAACGCAACGCGCCTTTCGAACCAAGGGCGAGCTTGTTTTCCGTCGGCTCGCCATTGATAACAAATTTCGACCCGCGAGAGTTTTTCGCCGCGCACAAGGCGCCCAGACTGTCCTTTTCTTCGCCGACAACAAACAGCAAAGCAAAATCGCGCGTTCCCGCGGCAAGCAATTGCTCCGCCGCACAAATCATCGCCGCGATGATTCCTTTGGCATCGCAAGCGCCGCGCCCACGAACAAATTCGTCATCTTCGCTCGGCGGAAAAAACGGCGGCACGGTATCCATGTGCGTGGATAGGGTGACCATCGGCTGGCCCCAGGTCGCAAGCACATTGAACCGTTCGAACGAAATTTCCATGCGCTCGACTTTGCCGCCAGTGGAGGCGGCAAGTTTCCCGAGCGTCGCGAGCAGAAATTCGCCAGCAGCTTTTTCACGCCCGGTGACGGACTCGATCTCAATCAGCGAACGTGTCAGCGCGAAAGGATCCATGAACCCTCATTCGAAAGTAGTTTTGGAAGAGAAACGCAAACAGAGAAGAGAGAACCGCGAAGAAGTCTCGGGATCGCTGCAACTCGATAGCGCTTCATCCCGCATGAGCGGAACGACAGTGAACAGGCCTTGGGCCTATCCCCCAACGCCGGTCTGTTCAGCCACAGACGGCGTTTCGGCGGAGTGAAATTCTTTTCGTTTCAGAATTAGTAGTGCAAACCCTGAAACCCGCTCCCTTTCGCAATGGCCTCCGAAGCTGTCCGGAATCGCTGGCCACGCTACTGATGAGCTCCGCACCTCTACCAAGAACATTTCAAGGGTACGGTAGGAATGGCGCAGACGCAAGCAAAGTGTTTATTGCGGGACAGTGATGGATAATTTGCCGAGGCACTGTTACCTCGCGGACTTACGCAGAAGCTCCACCAGGCCACGAGCGACTTCCCGCGCGCGCGCAATCTCAGCTGGATCAAACGAAATCGCTGCGACGCGCTGGTGGCCGCCGCCGCCGTATTTTTCCGCAAGCGAAGCCAGGTTCTGGTTGGCGGTCGCCAGGTTCCAGGGATTAGTGCCCAGAGAAACTTTGGCGCGCATCGCGGAAGCGCTTACGCTGATGGAATAAACGCACTCCGGATACAGCAGATACGGAACAAATTTGTTGTAGCCCTCGAGATCCAGATCGCTGACATCGAAAAAAATCACGCCATCGCGGGCCTCGATGCGCTCGCGAAGAATTTCAATCGAACGCCGGTGCCGCTCCAGCAGCGGACCAAGATGCTTTGCCACAATCGGCAGCTTGACGACTTCAGCCAGCGGCTTGTACGCAATATCGCGAATAATTTGTGCGGGAACTCCGTCTTCTGGAGCAGCTTCGATGACCAGCGCTAACTGTGTGGCTGGTTCAACCAGTGCGACAGCCGATTCCGCAGTAGGAAATTGCGCGCCGTCAATGATGTCGCCCCAGTGAATCAATTCCTTCAGCGGACCGGTATCAAAGCCATATTTTTCGCGAGCCGTATCGGCGATCAGCTTGGTGCAGGATTTGTAGTCGGGCTTATAAAACATGTGCGGGCCGGGATGCCGGCGGAACTTTTCCGCGTCGGCAGCGTTCAGAAACGCGCTCTGGTGATGGTCAAACCACCAGGTCACTTTCGGCGAGTTCGAATACTTGAAGTCGACGATCACGTTTTCGTCGCCATCAAACAGGCCATCTTCCCAGGGCTGCACCGCGCGGTGCGTCATGCCCGTAAAGTGGAAGTCCGCATCGTCATGAAAGCGTTCGAGGTAAAAACGATAGAAGAGAGCGGCGGAAGCGGTGCCATCAAAGCAACGGTCGTGAAAGCACAAGCGGACTCGGGTCATGAGCGAACGATTCAGGCCTTTCGGTGAGCCGGCGGGGAGTGCCGCCGGCTGCAAAGCTTTTAACGATGCGGTGAGCGCAAACGAAAGTCAAGCGGAGAACGCACATTAGCAAAACGGAAAAATCGCATGCCCCGCGCAGCAGCCGGTTTCGAGAAAGAACTGAAAATGTTCACTTGCCGGCGATGCCGTCGGCAATTCCAGCAGCAACCGGAACGCGAAAATCTTGATGCTGGTAAGCTTTCACCATCAACAGTATCCACAAAATCAATCCCACCAGCCCCAACAACATTGAGACCGCTGCCCATAAACCGAATCCGACAAATCCTCCCGTCATCCCGGTCATAATCGACAATCCGATACGCAGAATAGTCAGCCCGCCGAAAACAACGATGGACTGCGCGGCGTGAAATTTCACCCACGGACGCTTGTCGATCAGCAGAAATATAATCCCGCTGATCCAACCCAGCACGTAACACAAAAGCCCGGCCACATTTTCTTGAAGCCCCGCCGTTGGCGACGCTGCGGCCACCGCGGCCGCCGGCGCGGTCGCGGCTCCTTGGCTTGCACCGCATTTTGGACAAAACGAAGCCGTGCCGATTTCCTGACCGCATGCTGAACAGAATGCCATCGCGCCCTCCCATACCTGCAGATGCGCGGGAGCGTAACAAAAGTACCAGCGGTCAAGCAATCGAAATTCTGCCGCGGCGGCCGGGCAGCACTGCGAAGGAATATGCGCAAGAATTGCATGTCCTTTTGCTTGGCGTTCGGTAAAATCCGCAGCAAATGCCAACCTCTCCCGTGCCGGGCCGGACAAACGGCTTCACCAATAAGCCCGCGCAGGCCGGACAATTTTCGCTGCCGCGCGACAGCACTCCAGCCGAGCGAAGTACGCTCATCGCCGGCAGTCTCGGCTGGCTCCTCGACGCGATGGACGTCATGCTTTTTTCCCTGGTGCTCGCGTATCTGGTGCGCGAATTCTCCCTGGATACGCGCACCGCGGGGTTTCTCAATTCCCTTACGCTCATCGCATCGGCAATCGGCGGATTTTTCTTCGGATTTCTGGCCGATCGCATCGGCCGAACACGCGCGCTAATGGCTTCAATTCTTGTGTATTCCATGGCCAGCGCGGCATCGGCATTCACGCACACCATTCCGCAGTTGGGATTTTGTCGTTTTGTGTTGGGACTGGGCATGGGCGGCGAGTGGACCACCGCGGCGGCGCTGATCGCGGAAACCTGGCGCGCAGAACATCGCGGCAAGGCCCTCGGCTTGATGCAATCCGCGTACGCGATCGGCGAAGCCGTCGCCGCACTGGTGGTAGCGGTCGTACTCCCGAATTTTGGCTGGCGCGCGGTTTTTCTTGTAGGCTTTCTTCCCGCACTCATCGTGCTCTGGATTCGCAGCCGCGTCCCCGAGTCCGAGCTCTGGCAGCGGCGCGCAGCACTGCCGCAACGCGCAAAGCTGCGTACGCTTCTTCAAGGCCAAACGCTGCGCAACGGAATTCTCGCCACAGCGATGAACTCCTTCGCGATGTTCGGCTATTGGGGATTGTTCGTCTGGATTCCCGGCTACCTCTCACTGCCCGTTGCGCAAGGCGGCCGCGGCCTCAGCCTCGCGAAAACTACTTCGTTTTTCCTGATCCTCTGCGGGGGCAAATGGCTGGGCTATGCACTGTTCGGTTTTTTTGCGGATGGATATGGGCGAAAGCGCCCGTATTTCGCATATCTATTGATCGCGGCTCTGCTCGTTCCGGCGTATGGACTTGTGCATACACCGCTCTCGCTGCTGATCCTGGGTCCACTGGTCGGCTTTTTTGGTATTGGATTTTTCTCTGGTTTCGCGGCCATCGCCAGTGAGATTTTCCCGGGCGAAATCCGCGCTACCGCCATGGGATTGAGTTACAACGTGGGCCGTGGTCTTTCGGCAGGCGCACCGTTCGCGGTGGGAGCGCTGGCGGTTCGTTTCGGAATTGGCCCGGCGTTTTTGTTGCCGGCCGGCGCGTACCTGATCGCGGCGTTGCTCGCACTGCTCTTGCCGGAAACGCGCGCGCAGCAACTTACCTAAGTCTCCAGCAATCAAATCCCTGCTACTCGAGAAAATGCATCGCTTTGCCGCACGCACATGGTAAATTTTACCGGAGTGTATTGCGTGGCGGCCAACGTCTTCTGAAAATCCGCGTCGCTGGCATAAATTCTTTTCGGGACACGCCGCGCCATGATGCTGAAGGCCAGCGGCTCGCGCCGGAAGGGGTACGGAGAGATCGTAACCACGTTAGCGCCTTCGCCATGAAGCTCCAGGTCAGCTTCCTCGCCCTGATCATTGACGGGAACTGCATCCACAATCGCATCCTGTTGCGCATTCAAACAGAAGTGCAGCGACAAACGGTCCAGTGCTTCCAGGCGCGCCACGTTTGCATTGATGAGCGGCTCCTCCATAAACGGCTTGGTGGCCGCATTGCCGCGAAGATCCACTTTCAATCGCAACTGCTGCAGTCGTAACTGCTGCACAAACTCGTTCGCAATGTGACTCTCTTCGTTTTTCACATATTTCGCGGAAAATCCCGGCATGGTTGCGCGCGTCCGATCGTACAAGACCGACGCGTGCATACTAGCCAGCAGCCCCGCGTAGTGGTCAACCTTCACCACTCGCTCAATCCCTTTTTGATACAGCGCGATGTGTGTCACCGTGGGAATAGACATGAAACTAAACGGTAGGCGAGTCTTGGCGTCCAGTGTTGGCTGCAGCTCCCATTCGCTCCAGCCATTGTCGTGTTCCGCGACCGCCAGGCAAAACGAAACATTGGGCTGCGGCTTGGTGAATTTTTCGTTACCCCATTCACGCGCCAGAAATCCCGCAAGAAACGCGTGATCGGTCTGACGAATCACCAGCAATTGCGGATCGCGCTCACCTTTTTCTTCGACAAGGATCATGCCGCTGCCCTCGCGTGCAGGTGAAATTCTCCATCTCAAATTTCGTTTTAGATGACGCCTTCTGACTTCAGGCGCGCCAACTCGGCCGCGGGGAGGCCAAGCCAATCTCGATAGACTTCGTTATTATGCGCTCCGAGCGGCGGGCCAATCCAGCGCAAACCCCCGGGGGTTCCCCCAAGTTTGGGAGCCACAGTCGGCAGCTTCACCGATTGCCCGCCGGGCAATTTCACTTCTTCATAGACTCCGCGTTCGCGATAATGCTCGTCTTCCAGCATTTCGGCGGCCGAGTAAATCGGACCGGCAGGAACTTGCGCGGCTTCCAGCAGCCGAATCGCTTCCTGCGCAGTGTGCCGTCGCGTCCAGGCTGAAATAGCGTCATCGATTTCCTTAACGTGCTGCGATCGCCCATCGTTCTGCGCGAGCCGTGCGTCTTTTGCCAGATCGTCGCGGTCCATCGCAATCATCAAGCGGCGAAAAATACTGTCGCCATTCGCACCGATGACAATATACGCGTCGTCCGCGCAAGGATAAGTCCCGCTGGGTACGATTCCCGTAAGCCGCATACCTTCGCGTTCGCGTTTCACACCGGCAAGATCGAATTCCGGTATGGTTCCCTCCATAAGGTTAAGCACGGTCTCGTACAGCGCGATATCGATCACCTGGCCGGTGCCGTCGTGTGCATCGCCCCTTTTCACATCACGATGGTACAGCGCCAGCAAAATTCCGAGCGCCGCATGCAGACCGGCCACGGAATCTCCCAAACTTAAATTTGCACGCACCGGCGGGCGCGCGGGCTCGCCGGTTACATAGCGCAACCCGCCGAACGCTTCGGCCACCGCCGCAAAACCTGGCTTCTGCGCATTACGGCCAGTCTGTCCGTAGCCGGAAATTCGCGCCAGAATAAGTCCGGGATTTTCCTTCTTCAATTCTTCGTAGCCGAGTCCCCATCTTTCCAGCGTGCCTGGCCGAAAATTTTCCAGTACCACGTCCACGCGTTTCGCAAGTT
>Ga0137403_10008601_pt1 | contig 11418 bp, 11 predicted proteins | sample CZOMad2_1_16fung_FD_122057 | JGI IMG/M metagenome (GOLD analysis project Ga0137403, IMG submission 122057) | Vadose zone soil fungal communities from Angelo Coast Range Reserve, California, USA - CZOMad2_1_16fungal (Hybrid Assembly) | ecosystem: Environmental > Terrestrial > Soil > Vadose zone...
GTTTTAGTTTTAAGCTCAATCCCATCCGCTTCTATGCGGCTCACCGTCGCATCTTTGTATACCTTCCCGCTGACAGTTTTGAAGTCCTCAGCAAGCGCTACCGACGCCGACAACGTGGCCGAGATTGCCAGCATTGCGTGCCAGGACTTCAGTTTGCCTGACAAGAAACGCGATCTCTCCCGCCAATGAATTACCCACTGCGAAATTGCCAATACTGCGAACGCGTCGGCTGCGCTTATGAGTGCAGAAATCATTTTACCTGCTTGTCATCATTTCAACGCCGAACCAGCGCTTCAAGCTCCAAAAACGTCGTCAGCTTTTCAGCCGTGCGCGACCGTCATGAGATTAACGTCACCACAAACTGATGAATCACCCGTTCCACTTCCAAAAAACCCAATCAGCTTTTCATGTGCGTTCACAAACGGAACTCGTCACTGGTTTGTCGTGTCGTAGCTCATTACGGAGGCGGATCACTCGCTTGCCAAGCCGTAGCCTCGGCGAAGGCTGGTCACTTCTGTGAACTTCTTAATTCTTTGAAACTCGTTCGCCTCCCGTCTCGCCCCTTTCACTGCTCACCCGTCACCCGTCACTTGCTTGTCACGCCGCCCGCTCGCGAAAGCTTTCCGAGTAACTTCGGCGAAGGCGGAACGATTCACGGATCACGTCCGCTACAGCACAAATGTTAAATGTTTAGATCTGACCCTTACTGGCTCTCCCCCAATTGAAACTCTAAGCTTCCCTCGTCACGCTCGCCACGCCGGAGCTTTGGCGAGGGCGAGTCCCGTCGCCTGCTCGTCTTCTGACGGAATTCGAGTAAGGCGCTATGCCCCACAAAAATCACGTTCCGTTCCGATACCTGAATTTCGGACGGATCACTCTTTTGGCCAAGCCTACCGACCTCATGAACAATATGAACCAGTAGTTGATATCCACTTCAAACCAACGGTGTCCATGCGCAGCAGAAGAAGGATCGGCGTGGTGATTGTTGTGCCATCCATCGCCAAAGACAAAAGGGGCGAGCCACCAGACGTTGCGGCTGTCGTCGCGAGTATTGTAATTGCGGTAACCCCACAGATGTCCCGCGGAGTTGATCAGAAAGATCAAATGCCACGTAACCACAATCCGAACAAAGCACCCCCAAACAGTGAGAGATATAGCGCCAAACACGCCATTCCACGCGTAACCTGCCAGTCCTATACAAATCACAGCCGCCGCATTGACCGAGACAAAATTGCGGTCCAGAAATCGCATAAACGGATCTGCGGCCACATCTGCGGCTATGCGAACCTTGGAATCCCACGAATCAATCTCTGGTCGCTTATAAAACGTCCATTCGCACTGCGCCCAGAGAAAACCGACGCGTGGAGTGTGAGGGTCAGACTCATGGTCCGCCGACCGGTGGTGTAAACGATGGATTGCTGCCCAAGTAACCGGTCCAGATTGAGCGGAGAGGCAGCCCAGCAATGCAAAGAACCGCTCCAGCCACCGCGGCGTGCAATAGCTTCGATGGGAGATCAGTCGGTGGTACCCGAGCGACATGCCGAACTGGACAGTAATCCACGCGAGAATCCCTCCTAATATCGCACCCGTGTCCGTATACACGAACGGCGCAGTGCCTAGCACTAGGTGAGTGCCAAGAAAGATCAACACAATGTCCCACTTCACGCCCCTGCTACGCCGTTCGGAATGCTGCCTATGAAGCTGCGCACCACGTATATTGTCTGCGGCTCGAGTAAGTTCGAACATGACTCATCTTCCGTCGGCTTTCACCAAGTCGACGCACTTATACCATATCTCGCTGACTTCGGGTACTGCCGTATATCGCTGATATACGTCGTTAATCTTTGGGTCCGACACAGTTTCGACCAGTCCATGAAATGCTTCCCGATCGATTTCAGCACCGAGTGAGCGTGCCGCTGCGACCGGGTATAAATAGTGAACCGCGGAGATTTCACGCTCAGCTATTTCTAGCACGTACCTCTGAATCTTCAAAAAGGCGACCTGAAGCGACCGTTGACGTGCGTCGGAGGTAAAGTGTCCGTTCGTCTTGCTAGAGACAAGCGAGGCGGCCTCCTCCAACTGAGCCGGCTCGGACCACAACCCGGGCCATGGCTTGACCGGCGGCGGGCAAAAGCCTCGTTGGGCGAAAGCTGTCAAGAAGCACCAGGCGAGGCTCTTCGTCAGAGGATGTATACCGTCGTTCGCTGCGCAACGACTTAACGCCTCAAGGACGATAGGTCGAAGCTGATCGGCCCACTCGTCGCGAGGATCCCTTAGAAGCACGCGCGCGCTCAAACCGCTAAGAATAGCAAAACCAATTACCGGCGTGAATGCGTCAAGTTGCGAGAAAAGATGCTGGCTCGCAGTTGGGCCGGAAAGAGGAGCGATCGAAGCGGCGAGCATCGACACCAGATTGCCCGCAATGAAAAAATTCTTCAGTCGCCTCGCCGTCTCAAGAACCTCTGCTATCCCGTCTTCGCTCGTATCCAAATCTGTCACCTGTTCGCCGGTAGCCACGAACATATGGTGATGGAACGCGCGATGACCAAGTTCCTCCGCGAATCGCCACCGTATGATCTGTACGAAATAGACCGACACGAGGTAATCTTCCCACTCCCGATGTCGGAAGCGATACATGTCCTGTCCAGAAGGGAAGAATACAGTCCGCGTCAACAACTCGCGAAGGATTGCTGCGTCCTCAAGAAGTCGATATGTCTGAGGCACAAGCGATGACTCCAAACGCCCAGTGCTCTGGAGATGCTGTTCCCATCGGGCCTTATCAAAGGCTAGTTCCGATCTTAGGTCACTGACCGCGATTTCGGCCCGACCGTTGACAAAAACGCGCCAAGCGACTAGCGACAACGCGAGCACGCACATCGCCATCTCGAGCGGCTTCCCGCCATGCTTGCGAAGCATGCGTTCGACAATCGCCTCGAGTGCAGCCTGCATTATTCCGGAGCGACTATTTAGCGCTTGATCGGTGACTCCTTCCAGCCGTGGACCGAGTTTGCTCAGCACAAGTGGCGCGAGCAGCAGCCGCCGCACGCGATCGCTCTGCAGTCGGGCAAATACCTGCGCCGCTGCAGGAAAAAGGCTAAGCGCTTCTTCTTCTGTGAGTCTGCGCACTTCGTACACGTTCCCGCGGCTTGTCGCGAGCGACTCTGCGCGTGGTTGGCTACTTCGGACCCCGAAGACAATAACGAGCCTTGTGTTTGCCTGGTACCGCTGTTGCAGCGACACCGCCAGGGCGTGCATGTCGGACATCGTCACGCCGTCGTGATTGGTCACAAACTCGTCTACTCCGTCAAAAATGAGGGTCACCGCGGAGGTGCGCAGAAGTCGATCTAGCCATGCAAACGTAGGAGCGGGATCTCTTGCCCCTGCGCCGGGTAAGCCTGCACTTGTCGCGTCCAGCGAGAGAAGTTCGCCAAGGCGTTCGCACCACTTGACACCCAACAGTTCCCACGGAGTTGCCGAAGTTGAATTCTCCCCACAGAACTGCGCGATCTCCGAAAGGTTCAACTCCATCTGCTGAAGAGGGATGATTATCGGCATAGTCGCTGTCCCATCAGAAGCGAGTGCCTCGACGGCAAGCCGCCGCGCCAGTCGCCTCAGGACGACGGACTTCCCTACCCCTGCATCACCGGTTAGAATAATACGGCGCACATCGGCTGAATTCCGTCGCGCCGCTGTCGCAAGGCGCTGGAGTGCTTCATGCTGGCTCGACCCCATTGCAAACGGCAGGGACAGGTCCGGCGTCGCACGTCCCCCGGTGCGACTGGTTGCTTTGGCGCCCACGAGCATCTCAACGTCACGGTCTAGATTGAATGCCCGACCAACGGTGGCTCGGGCAATCGCAACATTTTCGACATGTCGGAATGGTGAAAGATGCTCCGCTACGAGTGCCGCGATCACCGAGCGCTCATCCTGTCGTGGTGCTTTTACACTACCGTGAGTGCCCCTAAGCTCTACTCGATCCCGGTCACTCCGAACACCGAGAGGAACTCCCTTCGCCAATTTCCGGTCAACTGCGCGGAATGGCTCGATCGCCAAGTCACCACTGGCAATTACATCGATAGAGATTGGCCGAGGCAGGTCGTTCGCATCCATCAGTCTCATCTGGCGTGCGTAGATATGCTCAAGCCGCACCAGCTGCGGGTTGTGCCAGCGCAGCTCGTCGACAATGGCGTTGTAGCCCCAATCCAACTTCCCCCCAGAGACAGTGCGTGCGGCCTTAGCGATGGGCCAAAAAAAAGGATACACGGCACGGTAGAAACTGCGCCCCAAGCAGATCGTCGCCTTTCTTCCGCCGACATGCGGCACAGTAACATTAATGATTCGGCGAGTGCGCAGCACAAGTGATCGCGTTCCTTGCAGGCTCTGCTCAGGGTTCTTGAGCTTTGTCCACGTGTCGGCGCAATCGTCCCGGAGCATTTGCTTTACCACGAGTCCCCCTGTGCTGTGAGCAATGAAGAGATAGTTCCGGAAGTCTCCGAAGCTCGTCTTAAGTAAGGTGCGGAGATCGCGAGCCGCACTGATGAAACTAGCTCTTTGCCAAGCCTTAGAGGGGTACTCGTACGAGAGCACGTCGACGTCGACGCGGCTCTGGCTGAGAATATCTTGAGCTAATGTCCCCCAGGTGCCGAAGCGACTGCCGAGAATTCCGTGAACTAACACTAGCAGTACATCTGGGTTATAGTTCGACGCCTTCGAGTCGGCACGGTGAACGGCGCCATAGCCTTCATTAGGGGCTGTCCAAAACGGTGTCGAACCACTCATGCTCCTCATGGTGACGGAGAAACAAGTGTCGTGGGGCACGGCTGATACCAATCGGCTCGCGTCAGAGGGATCCGCGAACGACCGTCAAGCGATTTAACGAGAAGGAGTTGGTGAAGGTTGTTCAGACCGACTGAGAAGTAATGGTGCATTGCGGCGAGGTACAGGCGAGTAATGCGATATTGGGTGTTCCCAACAAGTCGCTCTACCTCGCGTCGTTTTGCTTCGATTCGTTGCAACCAGTGCTGAGTTGTGAGTTCGTAGTGTTCCCGCAAGCTTTCGACGTCCCTAACTTCGAAGCCCGAATCTTCGGCGGTGGCAACGATCTGGCCTATGGGCACCACTGAGGAATCGGGAAAAACGTACCGATCGACGAATGATGGCTGGCGGAGAGATATCTTCGCGTTCGCCGTTATACCGTGAACTAGGAAGGCTCCGCCGGGCGCGAGAAGGCGGTACGTGACGCCAAAAAACTCGCCTAGGCCACCAGTGGCAACGTGTTCTATCGACCCTACGCTGGCAATCTTTTCATATTCACCAACTCCGTCGAGATCGCGGTAATCTGCAAGCTCTACACGGCAGGAGTCTGAAAGACCGTCCTTAAATATTCGATTTGCCACGTATCTGTATTGACTCTCACTAGCCGTGACCGCGTGAACCCGCGCACCGTAGGTGCGGGCTGCATGGTATGCCAAAGCACCCCAACCGCAGCCTAGATCGAGCAGGCGGTCTCCTGGACTCAGCCGCAGCTTACGGCATACATAGTCCACCTTGCGCTGCTGGGCGACCTCGAGATCCTCGGACGAAGACTCAAAATACGCGCAGCTGTATAGGAGTCCCGAGTCGAGCCACTGCCTCCAATAATCCAACGGTTGGTCGTAGTGGAATCGAATTGCTTCACGCAACCTTTCGCGCGATCCTAGGGTGCCGCGTTTCTTCGTTGGCCGGCTAGGATTCCGTCCTGATACCAACCAAAGCCACAGCACCTTTAAGATAAGATTTGCGCGCTGGGCCTTTTCCAGCTGTAGGTTGAAGAGCTTGTCGGCGACGGCGAACGCACTAGACAGATCACCTTCAACGTCAATTCGGTTTTCGACGAACGCTTCTCCCCAAGTCAATGTGCTAGGCCGCAGAAGGAGACCGGGCACGACGTCCGCTGACCGGAAAACGAGCGTCGCTCGAAGCGCTCGGTGATCAGAGAATCCTAAGGATGTGCCATCCCACAACCGCACCGAAAACTCAGGACTAACAATTGGGCCTAACGTGGCGCAGAGAACATCGCGCGCAAAGCGGCTGGTCACCGTCGTCCTAACCGGCTGAATCGCTGTGGTGCTCGGTGATGAACCTCGTGATGAAATTGCGGAACGTTCCTTTCGCAAAGAGCTTCTAGTTTGCGAAAATTTTGAGAATCTGGCAACAGATTTAGGAGGTGGAAAAGAAATGCCGGGGGAGAGAATGCCTTCTAAAAGATTTGATATTCATTTTTTGATTTCATCGACGGCGGCGCCACTCACGGATGTGTTCACGAATCCCGTTGAACAGGAATTCGCTTTTCCGTGCCAAGTTCGGCCGCGGTTTTACAGAGCGATGCGAGCGGAGCCGCGCTTTCCGGCGCTTTCCCGTCTTGCGCGCCATGAGCGCGAGTTGCGCCACTTTGTGCGCGCGAACCTCGCGCACTTCAAGGCGCCGCAGCGTGTGACCCTCGTCAAAGAGATACCCAAAACCGCGACGGCAAGATTCAGGATTAGCTTTTGAGAGCGCAGCGGCCGGCAATCGCTCCGCAGTGAGTCAATGTAATCAGCTCCCCCGCTTTCTTGTCTCCGGTGTCCGCGTTCTCATCTTAACCACTCAACATTCAATTGTTTCAGAACGTTAAATGTCTAGATCTGACCCTGTTCTTCTCCTGTTCTTCTTCCCCCTGGCTCTTCTTCCTTGGATCATTGCAACATTCTTCGCAAGCCGAGCGCCTCTAAGGCAGGGTAAAGAATGTTGAACGCGCTAGGGATTGTAATCGCCTCACTTCTTCTAATGGTTCGAATCGATGTCGAGGGACCGGATTCGCAAAAAACGTCGACTTCACACAATTAGGATTGAACTTCCTGGCTAGTCGATATAGCAGGTTCGAACAACTTGATGAACGATAAGACCAACACAAATCTTGAGGCTTCCCTGAATCAGGAAATCGCTTTTCAGCGAAAGTGGAAGCGATTGACCATGAGTGCGTATGTCATCACAACCGTTGGCACCATCATTTGTACAGCGTCGGCAACTATCTTGGCGGCATTAAGCCACTCGACCGATGCCGCGATATTGGCCGCCACCGCCACGGTCTTTATTAGCGTGGAAAAGAGCATGATGTTTCGGGAAAAATGGAGATTGCATTTAACGAATTATACACGTCTCAGAAGTCTTCAGCGCTCACTGACGTTGAAGGCCATGGATGAGAAAGCTGCTCTGGCGAAGATGGACTCAATACTAGAAGAGTACGCGACGGAGCTACCGATTGCTCAAAGGGAAAGCTGAGAAAAAATCTGCTCCGGAGAGGGCAATTGGGGTCAAATCTCAACATTTGACATTCCACTCTTTGAATCCGCGGACCCAGCCGTGGATTTGCTCACAGAAACCGCAAGTCGAATCAGAGCCGAAACATTAAGGCTCATTTCGGTCAAGGCTTCGCCGTACGGCTACGCTCTAATGTCAAATATTTAGACGCGATCCCATTTCCGGCGATGCGCAGCGCCGCGATCATCGCTCCTTTATCCTTCGGCGGGTGCTGAAACTTCGAGCCCGCCCTTTCCCGGTTTGCGTTTCTTCATGTTGCCGGCTCCTAGAACAATCGCGCGCGAACAGTGCCAGCGGCGTAATGGTTATCAGTAGGAGGTTTCTTCCTCTTCATCGGGACGGCCGGTTAACGTTTCAACAGAAGTAGAATTATAGAACCGCACATTCTTTTCGCGAAGGAATGCAAAAAAAGAGTCAGACGAGATGTGATCCGCACCGGAATGAGGCTTGACCCAGTCCCGTACCGCAAGTTCGTAAGACATGAGCCAGTGTGGCCCTCGCAGCGACTCGGCGTCCATCAGATCCGCAAATGGAGTTGCCTCAGGTTCGGTTTCGCAAAGATCGCGCTTTGCCATGTGAAACAGCATGATGGCACAGCAATCGTCCATCATTTTAGCAACTGCGTTTACAGAATTCTCCGGCAACACGATTTCAAATATCAACGCAGCCCATAAACTCCATGCGACTTCGCTGCTATGCCTGACGGGAGCGCATTTAGAGACAATGCCGTAAATCGTTTGGCGGATTGGATTGAGAGGAAGCGATACGTGAAGCTTGTGTAGCTCGCTTAGTAAACGCACCGCGAATGGCCAAACACCTGGTTCAGCCATTACGGCTTGCAAAACGAGTGATTGCAGGAGAGCGGCATTAGCGGCGTGAACTGCGCGATCAACCAACGCTGCGACAGCGTACCTCAGAATCGACTTGTCAGGAAATTCGCGCTGCCTGGCGAAAGCACGAGTGAAGAAGTGCAAAAGATCAGAACGCTCTGAGGATCGATTGTGGTCGCGAATTCGGAAACCGCGCAGTTCCTGGATCCCTGGATTTTCCAGCTCTTGTGGCAACGCAACAATTCTTGTTTTCTGTGGGTTGAGTTCGAGTTCAAATTCGGCAAGAACGTCTTCCAGCGCCGTGAGCGCACGTTCTGCTCCGGATCTATCGTCAAAAAGCAACTCATAATCGTCCACAGCTCGAAAGCCTGTTCTTATTCCCTGCCCTACAAGACTGAGGTCTACTTGGGCCAGAATTATCTCGCCCAGTAACATCGAGGACGCGGGGCCAATCGGAATTCCGCGGGTCTGACCGTTTTGGCATGCCTGAACCAGCGCATCGATTTCCGCACCGATTGTTCTTGGTGGCCGTTTTCCTGATATGCGAGCCTTGGCAGCGGCTTTTGAACTTAAAGCCCATTCAATAGCGTGAGTATAGATTGAAGGATAAAAGCGACTCACATCAGCTGAAAGCAGGGTCGTTTTACCGACACGCACTTCCGCACGCTTCGGTGGCACTGCATCAAGATGAGGCCAGCGGCGAAGGATACCCGTATGAGTAGCAATAGGCTTGATTAGTGAGAGATCTGAGCAACACGCCTTGCTCATCAACTCATCCTGATGTTTAACGATGGCTGACACTAGCCGATAATAGGCGAGTGGATTTAATATCGCTAGACGGCGGCGTAAAGAGCCCGAACGAGCGAGACTGTAGGCAACATACTCGCACCGTACTCTGGCGGAAGTTCTGAGGTCCGGGAGATTTGCCGCACTCGGCCGACAGATTGCAAGCGAAAAAGGCTCGGTTGTGAATGGCGGCGGCAACTCGATTGGCAGATAGCCTCGACGAAGCAGGCCCGAGAGCGTGAGTTTTGGGATGCGCGGCCGCCGCTTTTTTTTGGTCGCAGTAATCATTTCATTCGAATCAGGATGATTGCGGAGTCCGAGACAGGATCAAATCTAAACATTTGATAATCACTGCTTGCAATTCCTCGGTGAGCTCGACCATGCACGGAATATCTGTGGCCGTGTTAACTCGTTCGCTCCTGCTCATTCAGCCGTTCAGCCTGTCCACTGCGCCGGTTCGGAACTGGTCGTCCTTGTTTTTGAAGAGGATCGTCGAACGTACTGAGCGAAGCGGAGGTCGTTGCGTGAATCGTAATTCGTGGATTGTGAATCGTTGCAGCCGATGTTTGAGGACGCGGAGAACGCAGAAGCAACGTGACGTTGCATCCGTGTTTCGGCTTGGACGCCGTGTCTCGAGCCCGCCACGGCGGGTAAACTTCTTTCGGCTGAAGCATTTCATGGCATGAGCAACGGAATCACCTGGCGGCCGTGTCTCCGATAACGGGTGAAATGAGAATCGAGAGTGAGGACGCGGCAATCGGAATGAAGTTCACTCAGTCTCACCAAGCAGGCGTCCGCTAAGGACATCGGCACATCGGAGTAGCGTTCCATCAAAACTTCCAAGGACGCGGCTTCCGTCTCGATATCAAAAGCAATTTGGATCACCTGCTCCCGGACAGCTCGCATGATCGTAGCTGGGCGGCCAGCTCCGCGCTGAAGCAGAAAACAGGCTTCGGTCAAAACCGGCTCACACGTCAACAACGGAGGCCGCAGCGCGTCTAATTGCGCAAAGGCCCAGGCATGATGCTGGTCACGCGTGGAATAAAAAGCGACTAACGGCCCGCTATCGATCAAAGTCTGTCTCACTTCCCGAAATCGCGCATGTATTTCGGGTTAGTGGATAAATCGCGCGGGCCGCGAAAGAACCCGCCAAACTCCGCCAATAACGCGGCGCAAGATTTTTCGCCCCCGCTGTTCTTGCCCTCACGCTGCTCCTCTAGCGCCTGGCGCACCAGATCGGAGCGTGAACGTCCAAGCTCGTTAGCGCGCTTGGCTAGCCAGTTCGCCAACGGCGCGGGTAATTTCAGCGATATCGTCTTCATCATCGACACGGTATTACCGCTCTGACAGATTAGCAAGATCGAGGCGTGGCGAATCTCGCCATTGCAGGAGCGCTGAACGAATTTCAACATTCCTGTTCAGGCTCCGTGATCTCTGTGATCTCGGCGGTGAAAAACCAATCGAAGCAAAAGTTCGCGATGGCGAGGACACCATCGCCAGCACGCGAGACGCGCGCGCTCCCCAGAATTCCGTTGAACAACGGAACTGGTCGTCTTGTTTTTGAACAGGATGTGAACGTGGTGAGCGATCGCGGATTTGCAATTTGCGATTGATCTCTTGATCTGTGTGATCTTTCCGGCGGAAATCCGCCGACTTTATTTCCTCGAATATTTCGGAGCAAGCTCGCGAACGAATGACCAAGAGACTTCGGCAGTTTCGCCGGTGTCGTACTCGACCTTGAAGTGCGAGCGGAACTTCTTCGGGGCACTCACACGCACAGGGACCGCACCAGGAGAAATCTTGTTCGCTTTCTTGATCGCGTTGTGCGGTTCGAGGAACGAGAGGCCGTCGTCGAACTCCACGTCGAACGCATCTTCCCAGTCGAGATACCGCGCGTGTTTGATCGGCGAGTACTTCGCCTTCCCAAATGTTTTTTTGACAGTGCTGACGGTTTTCACAGTCGACCTTCTCTCTTCAGTTCTTCAATGACTTTAATCAATTTCTTGCTCGGCATCCAGCCTTCGATTCCGCGCATTCGCTCGATATCGAGTCGCCCGAGAAATCGTTCCTTTGCATCGTAAACATGCACGTGCCTCGGACCGTGATCTCCGATGAACCATTTCGATGCGATATCCGCGTCGAGTGATCTCTCCCATTCGTCAAGATTTTCGCCGCGAGAACTGATTGTCGATGCCAAAACGTCTGCGACCCACGAAAGTGTCTGAAGTCGCGTCGCCACAGCGCATTCGACTTCGCTGAGGGCAGGCTTTGCGGAGATCCAACTTCGCCAAAAGCAGTTTATGGCGTGAGCAACGGAATCACCCGACGGCCGGCATAACGACTATTCGAGTAGCTTCCTCAGATTTTGAAGCACGGCCTCTTCTTCGTCAGAGCGCGCGCCATCGGCGACAAAGAGCTCCTGGCACAGGTCCAATGCTTGTCCCTTCACTGCAGCGGTATCAAG
>Ga0137403_10008604_pt1 | contig 11417 bp, 8 predicted proteins | sample CZOMad2_1_16fung_FD_122057 | JGI IMG/M metagenome (GOLD analysis project Ga0137403, IMG submission 122057) | Vadose zone soil fungal communities from Angelo Coast Range Reserve, California, USA - CZOMad2_1_16fungal (Hybrid Assembly) | ecosystem: Environmental > Terrestrial > Soil > Vadose zone...
CGGGCTGTTGCTGCTGTTTCTTTTGCGGTTCGTTTTTTGCCTGAGACTGGTCTTTTTGCTGTTGTTCTTTTTTGTCTTTGTCGCTGCCCGATTTGTCTTGCGACTGCTGGTTTTGTGCCTGCTGCTGATCCTTTTGATTCTGCTGGTTCTGGTTTTGCTGTTGTTGTTGTTGTTGTTGTTGCTGATCCTTCTGCTGCTGATCTTTCTGCTGCTGATCTTTCTGTTGTTGCTGCTGGTCCTGGTTCTGTTGGTTCTGCTGTTTTTGCTGTTGATCTTTCTTGTCCTGCTTGTTCTTCTGCGGTGGCGTCGGGGAAGGGGAGGGTTGTTGCTGTTCCTTTTTGTTTTTTAACTCGTCGATCTTCTTTTTGACGTATTCGTAGTTCTCCTTCGCCTCTTTGTTTTGCGGGTCCAGCTTTAAGGTTTGCTCGTAATGATCGAGGGCATTTGTCCAGTCGCTGAGTTTCTTGTCGTCGGCTTTCTGCATTTCGCCGCGTTGATAGAGGGTGTTGCCGAGATTGTAATGACCCTTGGTCTGCAAACCGGTATCAGGCGTGAGCAATGCCTGACTGAATGATTCCAACGCCTTATTGTAATCCTTCAGTTTGTAAGCCGCCGCGCCTGAATCGAACTGGAGTTTTTCTTCCGCGCGGGATTGCGGATGCGATTTCAGCGTTTCCTGAAATTCTTTGTAAGCATTTTCGAATTTGCCCTGCTGGTACGCATTGATTCCCGGCGCCGTCGCGAATGCAGATGAGCACAGCAACATCAGGATACCTACGGCAGCGCCCGCAGCTTTGGCAGGCCCTCCTGCCAGGCTATGCGCGGCATTGCGGGCAGGCGCAGGAACGTAGGCTCGCTCCCGCACGCGTTTCCGCTCCGGAATCAGGATCGACAACGCGAGAGCAATCAACGCGCCGCCGAGCGGCCACTCGTAACGTTCAATCGGCCGGCGCGACAAACGCACGTCCATCTCAGCGGCCTGCATTTTGGTCAAGCCTTCACTCTGAACCTGCTGCATCGTGCGCGGTCCGTTTTCCAAATGTAGATAGAATCCGCCCGTCGCCTCCGCCACTTCGCGCAAACGTTTGTCGTCCAGTTTTGATTTGACGACTTGCCCGGCTGAATCCTTCACGAAGCTCGTCTCGCCGTTATCGCTGGTTACCGGAATCAATGAACCTTGCGGCGTTCCGACGCCAATGGTGAAAATTCGCACTCCCGCGTCGGCTGCAGTTTTCGCCGTTTTCACCGCATCGCCGCTTAATTCTTCGCCGTCGGTGAAGATGATCAGCGCGCGATTTCCCATGGCGCTTTTGCCGAAGCTCTGCGTGGCAAGCGTAATAGCGCTCGAGATGTTGGTGCCGCCTTCGGGAATGGTTTTTGTGTCGAGATCGTTGACCGCCTCGATCACGGCGTCGTAATCAATCGTAAGCGGTGCTTGCAAGAAAGCGCGTCCGGCAAAGGCAATCAAACCAACGCGGTCGCCTTGTAGTTCGTCGATCAAATCCTGAATCGCCAGTTTGACGCGGTCGAGCCGATTTGGCTGGACGTCGTTAGACAACATGCTGCGCGACGTGTCCACAGCGACCAGCAAATCCAGTCCTTTGCGCTTTACGTCCTCAAAGGTGTAACCCCAGCGCGGTTGCGCCAGACTGCCGATCGCCAGCGCAAGCCCAAGCAATAGCAAACCAAATCTTATGATGCGCCGCCGCCGATTGACCGTTCCGGCGAGCTGCGGCAGCAGGCGCGCGGAAACAAACTGCTGCAGCCGTTGCAGTCCGCGATGTTCCGCGCGCATGAAGAGCGCAATCAAGAGCGGGATAAGCAACAATCCCCAAAGCCATTCTGGTGCGCCAAAGGTCATGGCAATTTTTTCCAAATCGTTTGGGACAAAAGCATTTGCGCCACCAAAAGCCCGCACCCACCCATCAGACACAGCGGAAAGAGATCGCGGTATTGCTGATATTTTTTCACGCTTACGGTCGACTTCTCCAGCTTGTCGATGTCGTTGAAAATTTGTTCGAGCGATTCAGTGTCAGTGGCCCGGAAAAATTTGCCGTCGGCGATTTTCGCGACCTCCCTCAAACCGGTTTCATTAAATTGTACGCGCTGATTTTCGTAGAGGATGTTTCCCAATGCGTCGGTCAACGGCCCGCGACTGGTGAAGATAGGCGCCGGCGCGACTCCATTTATTCCGGCGCCGATCGCGTAGAAGTGAAGCTTTAATGCCTTCACTGCCTCGGCGGCAGTGTTCGGCGGAATCTTGCCGGCGTTGTTTTCACCATCCGTCAACAAAACGAGTACCTGGCTCTTTGAACGTTTATCATTTAGCCGATTAGCAGCCGCTGCAATGGCCGATCCAATTGCAGTGCCGTCTTCGACTAGGCCGATCTTTACTCGATCCAGATTTTGCAAAAGCCAATCGTGATCCAGCGTCATCGGGCTCACGACATACGGACGACCAGCAAACGCAATGATGCCGATGCGATCATTTGGACGAGCCTCAATGAATTTCTGCGTGACCGCGCGAATCGCGTCCACGCGCGTCGCTTCCTGGCCGCCGATTGTAAAATCTTTCGTCAGCATCGAGCCGGAAACGTCCAGCACGAGCATGATATCGATTCCGCTCGCCTCGATCTGCGTGAGGCTTTTGCCGAGTTGCGGACGCGCGAGAGCAACCACGAAGAAAGTCAGTGTTAGAAGCAGTAGTGCCCGCAGGATTTTACCCGCTCGCGCCGCGCTCTGTCTCCCGATCGCTCGCAGACTCGCTGTCGACGAATACGTGAGCGCCGCAGCCGGCCCGCTTTTTCCGCGCAACCACGCGAGCAACGGTATCGCCAGCAGTAAGAGCAGCAGCCAGGGACGCGCAAACGTCAACGCGCTGTTCCCTCGAAACCAATCAAATAAATTTGTCATGTTGAGCGGAGTCGAGGCATCTCTGGATCAAACAGGCGCAAGTTGCCCGCCTTTCACAAACCGGATTGCTTCTTCTAGCAACAATTCGCTGTCCGAGGTTGTCGCTTCGTACTTCGCGAATTTAATGAGATCGCAGCGGTTCAAAAAATCTTCGAGCAAGGATTTGTCATCGGCCGAAAACGAAGACGCCTTTGCCGTTGCGGTGAGAAACTCTATGGAAGTTTGTCGCGTTGCCGGTAGGCCGTACTGCTGCGTCACGTAACGCCTCAGAATGTCGGAAACACGAATGCTGAACTGATATGGGCTCATTCTCTCAATTTCGCCCCGAATTTGTTCGAGTTCTTCGAGCGCGATTTCGCGAGGCGCCTTTGGCGGCAATTCTGGTTTCCGTCGCTGCGCAAACCACCACACAACCAGACCGAGCAGTGAGAGGACGACAAATACAATTACAAAAACAAGCCATGGAGGAATCAACGAATAATCGACCGGAGGGGCGATATCATGGAACTCTTCAGCGAGCACGAACAACGCGGGAGTAATCGAGTAATGGAGTATTGGTTTTTTGAAAAAGGAATTCATTTCGTTACTCCAGCACTCCAGTACTCCAGGACTCCGACACTGCTTATCGAACCCCGAGGCGGCGTTCGCGTTGTTTAAAAAACGAGCGCAGCGCCGGCAGATAATCTCTGCCGGTTTGCAGCGTAATCGTATCAACATTGTTCCGCCGGAGCGTGCGTGAAAGCTCCGTTTCGAATCCAGTGACGAGATCGGTAAAAACAGTTCTTGTCTTGCGATCTCCCGTATTGATCTCGATCTGTTCGCCTGTCTCGGCATCCTCCAGGGTAATGATGCCGACGTTTGGCAACGATCTTTCGCGTTCGTCCCGGATCTGAATTGCTATGAAATCGTGCCGTCGCCCGCTCACCGCGAGCGCCCGCGAGAAATCCGGCGCTTGAAAATCCGAGATGAAAAATACAACCGCACGCCGAGTCACAATTTTGTTGAGATAATCAAGTGCCAGTCCGGGCTCCGTGCCACGTCCCTGTGGTTCAAAAAACAGAATTTCTCGAATGATACGCAGCGTGTGCGAACGACCCTTCTTCGGCGGAATGAAAAGCTCGACGCGGTCGGTGAACAGTAACAGGCCCACCTTGTCGTTGTTTCGAATCGCGCTGAACGCGAGGAGACAGGCTACCTCCGCCGCGAGCTCGCGTTTCGATTGCGTAGTGCTGCCAAAATTTCCGGAAGCGCTCACATCCACGACCAGCATCACTGTCAACTCGCGTTCCTCGGTGAATTTTTTCACGAAGGCGCTGCCCATCCGCGCAGTGACGTTCCAATCGATCGCGCGAATTTCGTCGCCAGGCTGATACTCGCGCACGTCTTCAAAGTTCATTCCGCGTCCTTTGAAAACGCTGTGGTAATTGCCGGCGAACGCGGTTTCGACCAGACCGCGGGTTTTGATCTCAAGTGTTCTGATTTTCTTGAGAATCTCGGTTGTTTTCTCAGCCCGCTCGTCATCCCGAGCGGATCCCGCGGATTTGGGAGGAGTAGATGGGCGGGACGGCGTCACGGCACAGGCAATCCTGCAAAAATTCGCTCGACGATAGTCTCACTCGTTACCGCCTCAGCCTCGGCTTCATAGCTGACGATGATGCGATGGCGCAACACGTCGGGACCAATGCTCTTCACGTCCTGTGGCGTGACGTAGCCGCGCCCGTTCAGAAACGCATGTGCGCGCGCACCGAGTGCAAGATAAATGGTTGCGCGTGGCGAAGCACCGTAGCGAATCAGTCCTTCCAGACGAAGATTGTACGCGCCCGGCTCCCGCGTGGCCCAGACCACGTCAACAATGTAATCTTTCACACGATCGTCGATGTAGATGTTGTTAACAACGTTGCGCGCGGCGATGATTTGCTTCGGATCCACTACAGGGTCTACTCGCAAGTCAGGCGCCGAAGTCGCCATCAGATCGAGGATGCTTCTTTCCTCGCGCTTTTGCGGGTAGCCGACGTTCAACTTGAACATGAAACGATCGAGTTGCGCCTCAGGAAGTTGATACGTGCCTTCCTGTTCGATTGGGTTTTGAGTGGCGAGAACCAAAAACGGATCGGGAAGCGGATAAGTTTGGTCCCCGATTGTGACCTGCCGTTCCTGCATCGCTTCCAGCAACGCGCTCTGAACTTTGGCCGGCGCGCGATTGATCTCATCGGCCAGAATTAAATTTGAAAAGATTGGTCCAAGCTTGGTAGTGAATTCGCCGGTGCGCGGATTGTAGATCAGCGTTCCGACTAAATCTGCCGGCAACAAATCGGGCGTGAATTGCAATCGCTGGAAGCCGGTTTGAATGGCTGCGGCCATTGTCTTTACGGTGAGCGTCTTGGCCAACCCGGGGACGCCTTCGAGCAGAAGATGACCGTTGGCCAGCAGTCCCAGTAAAAGACGATCCACCAAATACTTCTGCCCGATCACAACGTGACCGACCTGTTGCCGGATCGCTGGAATCCACTGGCCCAGCTCTCGTACTTCCTGCGTAATTTCCTGCGTCGATTTCATACGGTCTGCTCAGACAGTTTGGGTAGCGAGAATGTTCGATCAAACCTTCGTGCATGGTGTTGGTCATCGTCTTTCCATGCCCTGCGCAAAACGTGCTAAAGATGAGTCAAGAATGTCAGCCTTAAGATCATGGCACCGAGCGCCTCTTATTGTGGTACTTGCCGGCCTGGCAGTAGCCCTCCTGGCGTGGATCGTCCGAACTGATACGGCCATCAATTATTTGCCTCGTAATGGAGACGCGGACTGGATCGTTTTTCCGACTGCGGTTGATGCGCGCGCGCATTGGTATGCCAGCCTGGACGCAACGTTCCGGCGCGAATTTATTTTGCCGCTTAGGCCTGAGACTGCGCGCTTGAGCCTTCGTGCACTGCGTCGCGCCGAAGTGAAAGTAAACGGCGTTTCAATTCAGCTTCCGCAGAACCGTAATTGGAAGAACGTTTCAGATGTCGCCATCGCAGAGCAGTTGCATGAGGGCGCCAACGTCATCGAGGTGCGCGTGTTCAATCAGAACGGACCTCCAGCGCTCTGGCTCGTTTTGAGTACGGATCAACTGAACGTGCGCACCGATAAAAATTGGGAAACATCGTTTGCGGGTTCCTCATGGCGCAAAGCCGCGCTCGCTTCGGCCGCAAAGATTCCGGGGCGTGGCAATCCTGTTGCAGACGGCGAACGTACTTTTGATGCAGCAAAGAAGATCTGGCCGCTCTGGATTTTGCTGACTGGGATTGCCTGTGCAGGCGTCATTCTCTTGCGGGCGAGCTTGAAGCCGTTCACGTCACCGTCGCTGGAACGAGTCGTCGTTCTGCTGGTTTGCGCCATGTGGTTGTTTTTGTTTTGGAACAACACCCGCCTTCTACCATTCCATGCCGGCTTTGATTCGAAGGAACATCTCAAATACATCGAGTACATCCAGCAACACTGGTCGCTTCCGTGGCCGAGTGAAGGCTGGGAGATGTATCAGCCGCCGCTCTACTATTTCATCGCCGCCGCTATCCTTTCATTTTGTAAACTCTCTATCAATGATCCGGGCTCGGTCGTCGTTCTGCGTACGCTGGGTGCAATCTTCGGCATCGCGCAGTGCGTTCTGGTGTTCTTAACTTTGCGCCTCCTGCTTCCGGCCAGAACGGCTCTGGTGGGTCTTCTACTGGCAGCTTTTCTACCAATGCATTTATATCTGATGCATTATGTGACGAACGAACTTCTCACCGCCACGCTCGCGACGTTGACGGTTTATCTGTGCTTACGCCTGCTCAAGAACGAAACGCCGCGGGCCGCACAATTTGCCTTTGTAGGGTTGGCACTGGGCGCGACAATGCTGACGAAGGCGACTGGCATCCTCTTATTTCTGATCGTAATCGCGGCGATCTGCGCAAGGTGTAGCCACACGAGACCGCCGTTTGCAATGTGGCTGCGCAATTTCGGTCTGCTCATCGCAACTTGTCTCGCGGTGTGCGGGTGGTATTACGCGCGTATCTGGCTCAGGTTCGGGACCCCGTTGCTCGGCAATTGGGACGTGACGAGCGGATTCACCTGGTGGCAGGATCCCGGCTATCACACCGCAGCTGATTACCTCCGTTTCGGACGTTCGTTAATAAATCCGCTGTTCAGCGGGTTTGCCGGATTTGCGGACGGCATCTATTCGACCTTGTGGGGCGACGGTTTGTCGGGCGGGGCGTCGAGCGTGAATGTCGCTTGGAACCACGACCCAATGGCCGCCGGCTATTTGTGGGCGCTGGTTCCGGCAGTTTTGATTCTTGTCGGCGCCGTCGTCGCAGGTGTTCGATTCTTTCGAAAACCGTCGGCTGAATTGTTTTTGTTGCTCGCTTTGCCTGTCGTCGTCGCGCTGGGCATGAGTTTTATGACCCTGAAAGTTCCCTCGTACGCGCAAGCCAAAGCGTTTTACGGATTATCCGCTCTGACGTCGCTTTGTTTCTTTGGCGCGGTTGGTTGGGAAACGGTGACCAACAACCGGACGCGTTTTCGATTTATCATCGGTGCGCTCTTAGTCGTTTGGGCGCTGAACAGCTTGGCGACGTTCTGCATTATTCCTTCCGTACCGCAGCATCTGTACGCAGTAAAAATTCTGGGCCAGCAAGGTAAGATCGAGCAGGCCGCCACCGAAGCGGCCAAAGCAGTCGAAGCCGATCCCTCGAACGCAGCGGCGCACGGTTATCGCGCTTTGAGCTTGAGCGAACTCGGCGACGACGCAGAAGCGGTGAAGGAAGCTGAGCGCGGAATCGAGTTGGCTCCGACAGATTCTAGCGCCCACCTCAACCTCGCGATTTCAGCGAAGCGTGCCGACATCGAACGCGCAATGGCTGAAGCCCGCCGCGCCATCGAGCTCGGTCCGGAAAATTTTTCAGCGTATCAATTGCTTATGAACTGTCTTCTGGAATCGGCCCGCTTCAACGAAGCGGCCGATCTCGGACTGGAATGGCTAACGGTGTCGCCCTTCGATGTGACTGCTCACTCTGCTTTGGCTGTGGCAATGGCACGCACTGGTGACCTGGCGACAGCAGCGCGACACCTCGGTTATGTGATGATGTTGCGGACGGATACTGAGCAAGCGCATGCGCAACTGCATCAGATTGTGTTGTCGCTGGCGAAGGCTCCTGATGGCTTGCAACAGCTTCGTGACATCGCAGTAAATGCGCCGGATTCACCGCGAATGCTGGACGAACTCGCGTGGTTGCTTGCGACGTATCCCGACTCGAATGCGCGCGATGGCGCCGAGGCAGTTCGCCTTGCCGCACGCGCTTGCGAGCTCACAGATCGGCGCGTCCCTGCTCTTCTCGCTACGCTGGCTGCGGCTTACGCTGAGGCTGGAGATTTTCCACGTGCGGTCGCTGCCGGCGAAGAAGCGTTGAGCGAGGCACGCTCCCTGGGTGACACCGACGGCATAAAACTCAGCGAAAACATTCTCGCGTCGGTTCGCGGAAATGTTCCATATCGCCACGAGCCGGAGCAGTAGCAGGTCTCTCTCGCCTGGAAAATCAGCGTCGCCCGACGTCCCTGGCGCGGGCACGCAGTGTTAAGATGATCGGCAGCCCGGGATACGGTTCAGCTTCGCGGATGCGAGCTTCGAGGTAACGGCGATATGCTTCCGTTATCAACTGAGGATCATTTACGAACAAGACGAATTCCGGCGCTGCGAGATTGTCTTGGCGTTGGTTAAAGGATGACCCTTGTCCAGGCGATCCTTCCGCGGACTGAAGACCGCCGGTCCTTGGTTGCGTCGTGTAAAGCAACTTCAGGCGGCGGCCTTTGACCAATGGAGGTGGATTCGCTTCAAACGCCTGGCGTATTAAGCGGTTGAGAACTCCTGTGCCGATGCGCTTCCGCGCCGCATCTTGGACTTTGTGGATCTTAGCAAAAAGCCGATCGACATTTTCGCCGGTCGACGCAGACGTGATTAACACCGGGGCGTATTTGAGAAAGAAAATCATCGAGCGCGTTTCCTCGATTAATTCCTTGCCCGACTGCTTTTCCCGGCGTCTCGGCTTAACCAAATCCCATTTGTTCAAGATGATGATGGCTGCTTTTCGCGCCTTTTGAATCAGTCCGGCGATCCGTTTGTCCTGGGCCGTCACGCCCATTGTGAGATCGATAACAAGAATACAAACATCAGCGCGGCGAATACTGCGTTCGGCACGCATTACGCTGAAGACCTCAGCCGAGCTGGAAACTTTCCCTCGGCGGCGCATTCCGGCAGTGTCGATAAAAACGAACTGCCGGCCATCCCGCTCATAAACTATGTCGATGGCATCGCGTGTTGTGCCGGGCAACTCGCTTACAATCGCACGTTCGCCGCGCACGATGGAGTTGATAAGCGAAGATTTACCAACGTTCGGTCGACCGACAATCGCGATCGCGATCGGATGCTCAACGTTCGATCCGCGGTCGGCGAGGCTTCGGCGGACAAGTGTTGGATGTTCAGTATTAGCAGGCGAGGGGAGCTGCTCTTCAATTGCGTCCAGTAATTCTGAAATCCCGCGATCATGTTCTGCGCTGACGGAAATTATTTTCTCAAAGCCTAACGAATCGAACTCCGCCGCCAACGGGTCGTGCTTCTCGGTGTCTATTTTGTTAATCACCAGCACGACTGGTTTTTGCGATTTGCGCAGCATCCGCGCCAGCTCCTCATCGACTGGCGACAAGCCTTCCTTTGCGTCGAGAACGAAAAGGAGAAGATCGCTCTGGCGCAGGGCGTTTTCAGCGGCGTCCCGTACCTGCTGCGTCAGTTCGGATTCTCCTGCGCCGAAAATCCCACCGGTATCCCACAGTGTGAACGGATACTCGCCGCGAGTGCACGTTGCCGAAAGCCGGTCGCGAGTGATCCCGGGTTGATCATGAACAATCGCAATTTTCCGGCGAACAAGACGATTGAACAGCGCGGACTTGCCTACGTTCGGGCGTCCGACAATCGCCACGTTGGGCAGTGTGTGGACCTCATTCACCAAAGCACCCCGCATCTAGGGTTTCGCCGGGTGCGCGTGGCCTTCAGCCTGCAACTGACGCACGCCGTCTGTAACGTAAACGATCCCTGAAATCAGTGTGAACGCGCCGGCAGCAAGCACAATATAGAGAAGGGGAATGATGCTCAGTTGCAGCATCACCCATCCGATGGCGACCATCTGTAAAACCGTCGCGATCTTTCCCGTCCAGTGTGGCTTTACCTGCACTTTTCCATTGAGCAAATACAGGACAAGCGTCCCGACAAGAAGAATGGCGTCGCGCGAAATTACGAGCACCGGAAACCAAACCGGGAATTTTCCGCTCTCCGGTTCAATCTCGCTCCAGCTCGTTAGGCTTAACGTGATAATGCCGCTTAGCAACAACCCCTTGTCAGCAATGGGATCGAGAATGATTCCGAGTTTGCTGCGCTGGTTGTAATGGCGCGCCACGTAACCGTCGAGTCCGTCGCTTACTGCAGCGAGGATGAAAATTGCGATTGCTGCGAACCGCTGCCATTCGAGTGGCTGGCCGCGTATAACGCTTTCGCCATAGTAAATCGCCATTGTGACGAAAGCCGGGATCATCAGGATCCGAACAACGGTGATCTTGTTCGCGGTAGTCATGGCGCGCGCAAAGAATTGTAGGGCGGTTGATTCGCTCGCGCCAGCGAACTCAGCCTTGGGCTGCCTGTGTATGTCGCGCAGCGCCTGCCGGCTCCGTTCTGCGAACCCCGAAAGCATTCTGGGCTGACAAAGACGCCCTGCAGTCGGCTTGCCAGTTTCTGCGCGGCTTGATGCCAGTTGTTACGCAGCGACGGCGGATTTGTGCGGGCCTTCAGCGAATTCTTCGATCATTTTTCGGTTGAAGGCTGGAATGTCGTCGGGCTTGCGACTGGAAACCAATCCGTTATCAACAACGACTTCTTCATCGACCCATCGCGCGCCCGCGTTGCGCATATCCACCCGAATTCCTGGCCAGGAGGTCATTTTCCTTCCGCGAACAAGGTCCGCACTGATCAGGACCTGCGGCCCGTGACAGATGACCGCCACGGGTTTGCTTTCACGAAAGAAATGGCGGGCGAAGTTCTGTGCCCTCTCGTTGATGCGCATCACATCAGGATTGAAAAGGCCGCCGGGAATCATCAGCGCGTCAAACTGCTCGGGACGCGCTTGATCCACCGTGAGATCTACATCGAACTTGTCGCCTTTATCCGCGTGATTCATGCCCTGAATCTTGCCGGCTTTCAGTGAAACGATTTTCGTTTGCGCTCCGGCTTCATCGAGCGCCTCGCGCGGCTTTGTCATTTCCACCTGTTCAAAGCCATCCGCCACAAGGATGGCCACCTTCTTTCCATCGAGTTTTCGTGCCATAAGAATTCCCTTACCTTGATGTTCCCTTCGTCCGGTCGTGAAGATCGACCGTACTTAAGCTACGAAGCGCGCCAGAAGATTGGATGTAGGCGAGAAAAATACTTAGCGCTTGTCTGCGGATGC